>Ga0209344_10000545_pt1 | contig 63035 bp, 69 predicted proteins | sample Cruoilmetagenom6_FD_187293 | JGI IMG/M metagenome (GOLD analysis project Ga0209344, IMG submission 187293) | Oil polluted marine microbial communities from Coal Oil Point, Santa Barbara, California, USA - Santa Barbara Oil Seep Sample 6 (SPAdes)... | ecosystem: Environmental > Aquatic > Marine... | reverse complement strand
GGGGGGGGGGGGGGGGGGGGGGGGGGAGCCACGAACTCTATATTCGCGGAAAGCTTGCAGAGTCCTTGTTTGGCCCTTCGGGCCGACCCCCACCCTTGATCCCTCCCCACAAGGGGGAGGGAGAAGAAGTGACCGCACGCAATCCTTTTCCAATCTCTCCGGCGTCATGGCGCGCGCCAAACCTTGCTCCTCTAAACAGATGGCTGAAATGGCTTTTCATGTTTTGGCCGCGTCACAGAAACCCATGCCCGTCTCCCCGCTTGCCCTTGGGCTTAAAACGAGTTAGCAAACCTTCCGCATCATGTGATCGGGGTATCTCCCGGTTTCGATTTCAACCGGCCCCAGCCAGGAACAAGTCACCATGACCTATATCGTCACGGATAATTGCATTAAGTGCAAATATATGGATTGCGTGGAGGTATGTCCGGTCGACTGCTTTTATGAAGGCGACAACATGCTCGTCATTCATCCTGATGAGTGCATCGATTGCGGCGTCTGCGAACCGGAATGCCCCGCCGAGGCCATCAAGGCCGATACCGAGCCCGGGCTTGAGAAATGGCTTGAGATCAACACCAAATACGCCTCGGCCTGGCCCAATATCTCGCAAAAGCGCGATGCGCCGGCCGATGCCGAGAAATTTGACGGCGAAACCGGCAAATTCGAGAAGTATTTCTCCGAAGAGCCCGGCGAAGGCGACTGAGCGCACCCCGGAAACGGGCCTTGCCGCACCAGTTGAAACCCACTGTTAAGCGGGCCCGTTAAGCTATTGATTCGGCGCTTTTGATTCCGCTGAAATTTTGTGCTATATTAAGCGTCAGTAATATTTGCAGGCGTCCTATCTCACAAAATGGTGCCAACGGCACGATCTGGAAAATCCAAAAACCGAGACAGCAACTGACCAGCCCCAAGGTTGGCCCAGTGGCCGGACTTACTGTGTAAAAGGCCCGAAACGGGCCAGCGTATCAACAGGGGACGGGTGCCAGTTCACCCGTCGCAGCGTCACACGAGGAGTATGCCTTATGGCAACTACAGCGACCCCAAAGAAGACCCAGCAGCGCGCCGGTTTCAAAATCGGTGAGTTCGTCGTCTATCCGGCCCATGGTGTGGGCCAGATTGTATCGATTGAAGATCAGGAAGTTGCTGGCCTGGTGCTGGAATTGTTCGTGATCAATTTCGAGCAGGACAAGCTGACCCTTCGTGTACCGGTCGCCAAGGTCAAATCCGTCGGCATGCGCAAGCTGGCCGAGGACGATCTTGTCACCAAGGCCTTGCACACCGTCACCGGCCGTGCCCGCGTCAAGCGCACCATGTGGTCGCGCCGTGCCCAGGAATATGAAGCCAAGATCAATTCCGGCGACCTGATTGCGATTTCCGAAGTTGTCCGCGACCTGTTCCGCTCCGACGATCAGCCGGAACAGTCCTATTCCGAGCGCCAGCTGTTCGAGCAGGCCATGGACCGCATGTCGCGTGAAATCTCCACCGTCAACCGCGTGACGCTGACCGAAGCCGTGCAGCTGATCGAAAAGAGCCTGGCCAAGAGCCCGCGCCGTGGCGCCAAGACCGAAACAGATGGCGAAGAAGCCGCCGCGTAACAAACGCGCCGCTTGATCCCGTCAATCATTGAAAAAGGCCGGCTGTTTCAGCCGGCCTTTTTTTAGTCAACAGCCACGATCTTGTATTTGCGCCCCGGCTCGATCGGGTCCCCGGCAAACAGATTGTTCAGCACCAAAAACAATTCCGTCGCATTCGACAAATGCCCCATGCGCGCCGCAAGGCTTGCCGTTGTGTCCCCGGCCTTTGCCGTCACCAGATCAATCCGGCTCTTGCGCACCTTGGCAATATCCTCGTCGGTCGTCCGGCGGAAGCTTTTAAGGGTATCCTCGGCCGCGCGGGCAAAGCCGGCATTATCGGTACGCGCCGCAAAGATGAAGCGATAGACCGCCCCGTCCACCCGCACCACCGACACCCGGAATACCCATTGATCCGTCGCGGCCTCGCCTGTGGCCATGTCGATGCCGTTATAATTCTGCGGCTGCACCGTGTCCGGTTTCAGCCCGGCAATCCAGCCCGAGCGCAAATAATCGGCCAGCGCCATGCTGGCGGGCACTTCGGCGGTATCAAACCGCACCGCTTCCCCGTCGCCTGCAACCGCCACGACTGCTGCATGCGAGTTCTGCAATTCATAGCCCTTGGGCACGCTGAAGGTGAATTTGAGCGCCGGATGCACGAATTGCTGGCCGATGATCGCGCCCTGGCTGGCACTGTCGCCAAAGCTCAACCCGTCAATCGCTGCCAGATAGGCATCACGATCGGTCTCCCCGATCCCCGGGGCCCCGAACGAACGCGCAGCCTCGATCGCCTTTTGAATCCGGTCCGGTGTCGAGGGATGGCTTGAGAGGAAATCATCGCCGCCATCGCTGCCCCCGGTCGACATGGCGGCAAACCGCCCCATCGCCCCAAGGAAGCGCGCGGCGGCATGCGGGTCATAGCCGGCCTGCCCGGCAATCACCACGCCCTCCTTGTCGGCTGCCAGCTCCTGTGCCTGACTAAAGGCTGCAAGCGACAGACGCGACCGCGCCGCCGTCTGGTCGGTATCGATATTACCGCCCAGAACACTGGTAATCACCTTGTCGACGATTTCGCTGGTATGGGTGCGGTTGGAGCGCGCCCGCGCATGGCGCAGGATCACATGGGCCATTTCATGGGCCAGCACCGCGCCCAACTCGCTTGAATCATTGGCCAGCGCCAGAATACCGCGCGTCACATAGATATAGCCGCCCGGCAGCGCAAAGGCATTGACGTCCGGGGTATCGAGAATGGTCACGGTATAATTGGTATTGCCCTGATTGGTCGCGGTCAGCAATTTGCCGGCAATCCGCGCCACCATGATTTCGGCCTTGCGGTCATGATAGACCCCGCCATAGGTCGCAACGATCCGCGGGTGCTCGCGCCGCCCGATCACATCATCTTCCGGATCAGTGCCCGCAGGCACGGCCGTGCCGCCCCCTTGAGCCCCGGTCTGGGTCACCCTCACGTCCGGCTCGCCAAACATGCCCGAGCAGCCGCCAAGGCTGAGCAAGGCCAGCACGCCCCCGGTCAATATAATCCGCTTCAGCATCACGCCCGGCATAGTCATCTGGCCACCAATAACTCGATCTGTTCGGGATGGGTTACAGTGATCCGCGGCCCGTCATTCTTGTCGACCCAGCCCCTAACCCGCACAATGGCACCGGCAAAATCCTCCAGCGCAATATCGGCGGCCGCAAAAGCCTTTTGCGCTTCCCTGTCGATTATCACGGTAAAATCCTCACGCCAGTGCCGTCCGAAATTAAGATAAAATACAGAACCCGCCTTTTGCGCCTGCAAAACCCGGCCCTCGACCAGCTCATAATGCCCCTCACGCGCTAATAGTGCCTCAGGCTTGTCGGCAAAAAGGATCTGGTAATAAGGATCGGCCCAGATCCCGCGCCGCGCCCGCCGCGCTTGGGCTTCCGCCGCATAAAGTTCATCAAGGCAAAACCGGTTATCGGCAAAGGAATAAACCCGCGCCATGCCCGCCTGCAACATCGCTTGTTGCAGCCACACTGTTTTGTCGCCCTCAACAAACACATGTGCCAGCACCCGTCCATGCCGGTCCGCTTCCGTGCCGCCATAGCGCAATTGCACCGGTTTGCCGAGGGCAAGCGCACGCAGCGCTTCGCGCGCCGCCTCCCCGAGCGGCCAGGGCTCAAAGCCGTCGCGTCCCAGCGGCAGTTTGGGCGCCTGAATGCCGATCAGCCGGACCTTGAGCTGGTTATCGAGCACCAGCGTATCCCCGTCCGCGACAGCCGCCACCACCCCGCGCGGTCCCGCGCGCAGGTCATCACAGCTCAAAGCTGCAAACGGAAACACCGTCGCCACAGCCAGCGCGGTATACATGGAAACCCTGGATTTGATCAAAAACGGACCCCGTTCGCGAAACCGCCGTTACATTGCACCCAATTGCGGCAAAAATCACCCCGGCATCTTGGTATCAAACCAGATCACCGTAATCTGCCCAATGGCCCAAACGCGTAAACCGCACTCCCTGCAAAGCACGGCCAGCGCTTTGCACCAAACCGTAAGATACAACACGCGAATGAGGGTTTTGTTCCCAGAAATCTGGTGAGGGGGCGAACACAAGTTATAGTTCCCTTCCCCCCCTCAATTTGCTAACCAATCGGCGTGGTCCCGTAGCTCAGCAGGATAGAGCATCAGATTCCTAATCTGAGGGTCGGTGGTTCGAATCCACTCGGGATCACCACTTTTCCAAGGGCTTAGCTATTTTAGGTGCGACTGAAATACCAAATGGCTTCCAACTTTGGGAAATTTTCCAAAGCTAGTCTGAGCCAAAAAGCCCTTCACTGATAAAAATGATCGCGCCGTAGAGCGCTACAAGCGTCGCGACATATCCTATCAGCAACCCAGAACTTGCGACTAAAGTGGAAAGTGGTGGCCAGGCATCCTGCAGATGCGGCTCACCGCCGAAGTTTTCGAGAAGCACAGCTGGATCCATTCTTGAAAGACCGGCTGCTTCCTCCGTCATCCATAGCCCGCGAACAAGTTCGTGATCACTCCCCGAAGGATACGTGAAAACAAACCATTGTTTTGCGAAAATGTAGGTAAATCCGATCAACACTCCGGCCGCACCAAAGGAGGCCGCCAAAGGAATCCAGTGACGGTGCATGGTTCGTTTTCGCTCTTTCCTTGCCGCAACAACGAGGAGAAAAAGAATGATCAGGATAATAGTGGCAAATCCAGTCGATATAATTTGCGGAGGCGGCGCGATTTTTGTCGCGAACCCGCCAGCCAGTCCGAGCAACGCAACGATGGCCTGACTTGCACGAAGAGCTAGGGGAGGCATGACGCAAGCTCCTGTTGGGGGCCAATATAAGCCAACTGAATTGGGCGGCCGGCCTCGTGAACCATTGAGTGAGCGGTATGCAACAGAGTGTCGCTCACCCGTTGATTGGAACTCGGGTCAATCGCAAAGTAGCAAAAGGTGGCAATCGGAAGAGAGCCGCTCGCGGGCGATGTAAATGCGCCCAGCGAATAAACGGCCTTGCTGTTCAGCCGCGATACGGCACGCACGCGGTAATTATTCACGGCCTTACCGGCAGGATCGGTTAAAGTGACCGTAACAAATACTTGACCATTTCCCAAGGCACCGCCGGTGACAGGATTGGCTAACCCCAGCAGTCCCTGCCGTACAAGACTATCGTTTGCCGAAATCTCGAGCAGCTTGATTTCGTAGTCTTGCAGCGCTTCCCCCTGAACATATTTTAATTGGAGGGCACCGATCGTTTCCGTCTCGTAGTTCAATAGCGAGACAAACTTATCTGAAAGCGGTATCGCATCCGTCTTAACGGCGTCGGCGAAGTCAGAATATGCGGATTGATTGATCAAGAAGAACTCTTCGAGATCGCCATTAGTGGGGTCAAAGACATTGGTCGCAAACTTGCTAAGCGTTTCTGCGTTAGCCAGATAGCGCGCTTTGGCGCTGACACTCGTGAAGAGCTCTATCTGCTGATCAGGATCAGCGGGATGGGTTAGATCGGACCTCTCAATGACCTCGATGTCCGTTTGGCCTATCAATTCCGAGAGCGAGTTGACGCCATTTATGCTGTAGAGCACGCTGAACGCGTTCGCATTGGGGACTATCCCTTGATCTTTCAGTGCATCGGATAGCTGAGTTTCCAGTTGCCACTGATATTGACTAGCCGGGACTGATAGCTTCTTGCTGGCAAAGTCGAACTCCTGAGCGGGCAGCAACACATCGCTACCGATATTCCTGCCAAAGAGCTCAGCACTGCCGAGTATCGAGGCTTCTTGTCCGTGCGCTGGCGACAAGCAAAATGATATAAGTATTATTACAAGTATATTCCTGAACATATTCTCCCCCGTGAAAATACGCTGCCTTGCACATCACAACGTCATCCAAAAAACGCAATATGGCAATAGCATTAAATAGAAATTCAAATAACTTGAATGTAAATCGTATTTTATTTCAACATATTATCAATATGCGTGTTGAGCCGGGCAAGGCAACATCATTGTTAGGTCCGGCAGACGTTGAGGGAACAGGGTGTCCTCAAATTGTTTCCCTTGGGGGCCACGGTCTCGGCCCTCAAAGGATGCTAAAGTCTTTTTTCCCGCATGAACTGGCTGATGGCCTTAAAGCAGGTATACCAGGCCGGTTCATGGTCAAGAAGGATATGGCTGCGGCTCTCCAGCGGCACAAAAACCGCATCGGGAATGCCTGAGGCCAGTTCCCGGCCCTGATCAAGGGTTATGCGCTGATCATATTTCGAGTGCAGGACGATCGTGGGCACGTTCACCTCGGCAAGCCGGTGGCGCACATCGATATAGCCGAACGCATCCTGAAAACGGGCCGCATTCTGCGGCGAGGTCGTCTGGCGCTGAAATTCGTCGAACCAGGCAAGTTCGCCCGCATCCGCATCGGGCATGAAGGTTTTGGAAAAGATGTGCCGGTAAGCCGGATTGTCGGTGCCCCAGCCGACCTCGGTCAATGTCCGCACCGCCTCGCGCCGCGCCTGCTCTTCAGGCGTTGCCGAAATTCGCCAGCCCGCCGAATAGCCGCTGATCAATATCAGCCCCGTGACACGCCCGGGATGGCGCACCGCATATTCGATCGAGACGGCGCAGCCCTGCGAGATGCCAAGCAGGGGAAACCGGTCAAGGCCCAGCTTGTCGGCAACCGCTTCAAGGTCTTCCACGAAAGCATCGAAACTGAGATCGGCAACATCCCAGTCCGACAATCCGCAGCCACGCTCGTCATAGCGGATAAAGGTGCGCTTGCGGGCGAAGGCTGCGAAACTCTTCCCCCATATCGGGCTGTTCCAGTCAAACTCCAGATGGTTGAGCCAATTGGCGGCCTTGAGGATCGGCGGCCCTGATCCGATAGTGGCAAAGGCGATCTTGGTGCCGTCGCGCACCTCGCAAAAACCGATCCTTTGCGCACGAAGCGCCTGCGACTTGGGACCCGCCGCCGGTCTGCCCGGCAGTTTGATGGACGGCTTGGGAGCCCTGGCTTCAGGAATTTCGGCGGGCGCTGATTTTTGCAGGTGTCCGTTTTCAACGGGAGCGGTCTCCAGCTCGGCTGCGCGCGCTTCGGCCTGCGCATGCGCCGCGGCGCCCTCGGGATCGGCCTCATGCCATAGCCTGCGCCATTTCTGGGCCGATGCCGGGGCAATCGCGACATGGGTCGCCAATTGTCTGAGGACGAAGATTTTCGCCCCCCGGGCATCCTCGCGCTCAGCGGTCAGCCAGGCATCCCACGTCTCATCACCAGCACCATCCAGCCCGTCGAGAAAAACCATATCCAGCTGCTCAGCCATGGCCAGCAGTTCCACAACGGGGATCGGGCTTCCATCGCGCCGCAATCGCGCATGGACATGCCGGATATCGATCACGACATCTTCCCCATCGAACTGCACCCGCTCCCGGTCGGCGATAATCCGCACCTGTTCAGGCGTATCGACCACCTTGCGCAATTTGCTCAAGGCCCAGCGCAGCGCCGCCTTGGGGTCGTCGGGCAGGTCCCAGAAAAGTTCGCACAGCCGCTCCCGCCGGTGCGGGCGGTCGGTGGCGACAAGATAGGCAAGAAGCCCGCGGGTTTTCCGCGATGCGGGGAGCGGCATTTCCCTGCCGCCCGCGAGAACGCGCAGTTCTCCCAGCAGCCGTATTTCGAGGTCTCTTGGCACAGGCAGCTCCGTCGATGATCGGAAAACAACGCCTTCGCAATATCAATACCACTTGCAATACAACGCTGACAACAACGCTTGGAAACGAAACAACCCCCCGGCAGCCCGCGTCAATACATGCACGCAACAATATGACGGGGCAAATTTTACAACAGGTCAGTGTCATAGCCTCGCAGCGGGGCCTGCGCTTGGCCGGGCAGGTAACATTAAAATGAAACTCTCCATCACAATATTCAACGAGATTGCGCTCGTGCGTATTTCAGGAACTGTCGACAGCCATGCGGCGGGACATCTTTATGACGGGCTCGTCAAACGCGTTCGCGAGGGCGACAGAACGCTCATCATCGATCTCGCCGGCGTTCCCGTAATGACCCGTGCCGGTGTGCGGGGTATTATCGTTGCCGCAAGGCTCCTGCAAAACGCCCGCGGCGCGATGCGGATTTGCGGGGCGAATACCGGGGTCGCGGCATTCCTCAAAGGACTTGGTTTCGATCACTTGCTGGTCTGCGACCCAACCCTGCAAGCCTCCCTGATTGCTCTTTGTCCCGATACGGGCAGGCGGGCCGCCATTATAGCGGCGGGCCTGACAGCCAGAGCGCCGCTCCAGATCAGAAACCACATCCACCCGGGGGGCGCATTTTCCACGCTCGCGTCCGAACAACCCGGCAGGGCATGGCCTGCCGCATTGGCAGTCCAGCCGGGTATTTAGGGGAAATTGAAAATGACAAACCATCGCAATTTCGACAACGCCGGGATATCGGATGCAGCACTTTCCCGCCCGGGACGCGCCAGAGCACCCATCGGCGCCCTTTACGTGATCATGCGGCCGGTCGCATTCGCCTTCGACCGCTGGCGGGCCGGTATCCGCTCGCATCGGGCCCGTATGGCGACCCTCTCCATGTCCGACCACACGCTGCGCGATATCGGCCTGACGCGCCATGAAATTCTCATGCGCCATGCCCGGGGCCGGATGCCACCCCAAAAATCCTGAACCCCGCCGCGTGCCGGATAACTGGCCCGGGCACTCTCATCTCATCACAACTGGAAACAACATGACATACACTCAAAACATCACCTCCAGCGGGCATTTCGATGCCGTGTTTTCAAACGGCTTGTACCGTCCGCGTATGGAAAGCGCCTGGCAGCGCATCGAGCGCATCCGCACCCGCCTGCGCCATCGGCGTGAAATCAGCCGGCTTCTGGCCTTGCCCGACTACCTGATTGACGATGTCGGCCTCACCCGCAGCGAAGTCCGTAAAGCCTTGCGGCGCCCGATTTTTTAAGGGGGTGGGGGCCCCTGACGGGCCCACAAGCGCATCGCACAAAAAAGCCGCGGCAGGTCCCCCCGCCGCAGCTCAAACTTGCCTCAATAAAAAACCGCTACTCCGCGATGCGGAAAATCCGGCGGGCATTGCCTTCAAAGAACTGTTTCTTGCCCGCGTCATCCATGGGCAGCGCATCCATTTCGCCCACTTCCGAGGGCTCGAACTGCCAGGGGTAATCCATCGCATACATCATCCGGTCAGGCCCGATCACCTCGCGCACGAACATGATCGGCGGGGCCCAGGCCACGCCCGAATTGGTATAAAGAAAATTCTCGCGCAGATATTCGCGGGCACTGCGCTGAAGCGGTTTCACATGCTCATAGCGATTGGTCACCGAGATATGGCCATGCATATAGTTGATCCGCGACATCCAGTAGGGCAGCCCCTCGCCGCAATGGCCAAGGATGATCTGCAATTTCGGGAACTTGTCGAAAATCCCCGCCACCATCAGCCGCAAAGCATGCAGGCCCGTCTCACAGGCAAAGCCATAAACCGCCGCATCCAGCCCCCGCTTCAAGAACGGTTCGATCATGCTGGCGGGCGGGGTTTGCGGATGCAGATAAATCGGCACATCCAGCGCTTCCGCCGCCGCAAAGACCGGCCAGTATTTCTCGTCATCGAGATAGGTGCCCAGCGTATGCGAGTTCAAAATACCACCGCGCAGCCCCAGCTTGGTCACGCCGCGTTCCAGCTCCTTGGCCGCCTCTTCCGGATCAAGCGGCGAGAAGGCCGCAAGGCCCACAAACCGGTCCGGATGCCGGGCAATGCCCTCGGCCAGCTGATCGTTGAAACTGCGCGCCATGGCGCTCGCCTCAACCGGATCGAAAATCTGCACGCCCGGCGATCCCAATGACACCACCTGCATGTCGATGCCATTATCGTCCATGTCCTTGATGCGCACATCATCCAGGTCCTGAATGCGCGCGCCCATGGCCTCGCCGCGCGGGCTGCCCGAGCCGAAAAAGCCCCAGAGCGAATGAAAGCCGGGGTCGCCAATCGCCTTGGTTTCCAGCTCGCGCTTGTAAAGCGCCATCAGCTCGGGGGGCACCCAGGCCTCTTCGGTAGCGATCCGTTTATAGGCCGGATTGGGATTGCGTGTAGTCATGTTTGAGGTCCTCTTTTTTTAAACAGGTGATGGAAGCGCGGGCACGGCCCGCATGCGGTACTGCAGAAAAACCAGCCCCAGCCCCAGCGCGACCGCGATCAGCGACCCGGCGGAAACCGCGCCGAACAGGGCGGTGCTGGCACCAACAAACAGCGCCCCCGCGCCGACGGCGATGCGCACATCGACCCGGCCGCCAAAGGCACCATGCCAGGCTAAAAGCTCGGCCAGCACCAGCCCCGAGAGCAGCACCGTGACGCAGGAAATGCCAATCGCCAGTGCATCCCCCTGCATCAGCAAGGCGGGGTTGAAGGCAAAGACGAAGGGGATGAGATAGGCGACAATTGCGAGGCGCAAACCGGTCACCCCGGTGCGCCACATATCGCTGCCGGCAAGCGAAGCCGCCGCATAGGAGGCAATCGCCACCGGCGGCGTCAGCATCGATAACAGGCCGAAATAGAAGATGAACAAATGCGCCGACATCGGCACAATGCCCGCCTTCACCAGCGCCGGGGCCAGCAGCACCGAAACCACCACATAAACCCCCGAAGTCGGCATCCCGACCCCCAGCACAATGGCAATCAGCGCCGTCACCACCAGCAGCGGCAAGGTCCCTGCGGTCTCGGCGATATGGCCCAGCGCCATCGTCAGGGCAAAGCCAAGCCCGGTAATATTGATCGTGCCGATAATGATCCCGGCCACCGCACACACCAGCAGCACGGGGATCATCGTCACCCCGGTGCTATAGATGATCTGCCACAGCGTCCCCAGCCGGTCCGCGCCCCTGGGTGCGGTCAGCAAAAACAGCCCAAAGCTGGCAATGGCCGAAAACAGCGCCGCCTTGCCCGGCGCATAGCCGAGCCCGAAGAGGAAATACATCAACACGCCAAGCGGCAGCAGCAGCGGCCATGCGGCCATTACGCTCGGCCAGAGGCGCGGCAATTCGGACCGAGGTGTGCCCTCCAGCCCATTGGCGGCGGCATAACGGTCAATCTGCACATAAAGCAGCAAATAATAGGCTGCAGCCGGAATCAGCGCTGCTCCCACCACTTCGGCATAGGGCACTTGCAAAAACTCGGCGATGATAAAGGCCGTCGCCCCCATTACCGGCGGCGCAATCTGCCCGCCATTGGAGGCAACTGCCTCAATCGCTGCCGCATAACGCGCCGGAAAGCCCGATTTCTTCATCATCGGGATGGTCACCACCCCGGTGCTCATCACATTGGCAACGGTCGAGCCGGAAAGTGTGCCGAAAAGGCTTGAGGCCAGGACGGCAACCTTGGCCGGCCCGCCCCGTTTGTGCCCCATCGCCGCCAGCGCCAGATTGGTCAGCGCCGTGCTGCCGCCCACGGAATTGAGCACCGCGCCAAACAGCACAAAGCCCAGAATCTGCGTCGCACCCACCCGCAGCACCAGCCCGGGAATGCCATTGGTATCGGCATAAAGATAAAGCAAAAACCGTTGCGGCGTCGTCGGCGCGGCGGAAAACAGCCCCGGTAACACAGAGCCGAACAGGCCATAGACCACAAACACGCTCGCCAGCCCGGCAAGGATCGCCCCGCAATGGCGCCGGGTCGCCTCCACCGAAACCACAAGGGCGATAATCGCCGGAATGAATTTCTCCGGCCCCCGGTTGATCGGGTCCATCAGCCAGGTTTCGTAATTGGTCGCCAGCCATAACCAGGAGCCGAGCGCTGCCGCGCCCAGCACCCAGTCGAGCGTCTGCCAGCGCCCCGGCAAGGGCTTGGTCAGCAGCCCGGCCATGCAGCCAAGGCCGATCATGAGGGCAAGATATTGCTCTGTGATCACCACCATGCCCAGATGTCGGGGCAGGTCGAGCAGCCACAGGGCACCGGCCACGCTCAGCGCGGCGGCGAGCAGTTTTATCAGCATGGCCGGTCTCCGGTCTATCTAGGGCTTAACGGGCGAGTTTGACGTCGCGTGCAGCGTTCTCGTCGCTCCACTGGCCCTGCTCTTTGAAATAGGCCACAGCCGCCGGATGATAGGGCACCGTATTGGTCGGCGATGACAAAGCCTCAATAGAGGCCGCGCCAAGGGCCGGATAATCGGTCTTGAGTTGCGGCAAAGCTTCGCTCAAGGCCGCCAGAATAGCCTTGGCATCTTCGTCCGGCAGGTTGGGGCTGACGGTCAGGAACACGTCAAACGCACTCACCGTCACCGGTTCGGTCACTTCCGGCAAACGCGCGCTGGGCTGAATAACGGTCAAATACATGCCCGCATAAAGCGCATCGGCCTCAGCCGAGGTAGCACCTTCGCCATCAACACTCAAATAGCGGATACCGCCGGGAATGGTTGCGTGGGCCTGCTGCGTCAGCGGAATGCCCACCGCAATCGATGTCACATCAAGCGAACCCTCGGTCAGGCCTTCCATGCCTGGTCCAAGCCCTGAAGTGCGCACGCCATCAACCTTGTCGGTATCCAGCCCTGCGAGTTTGAGCATCGCCACATTGAGCTTGCTCATGGCGCTCAATGCACTGAAATCGGTCACAACCCGCTTGCCACCCAGTTCGGAGACAGATTTGAGACCAAGATCGGCCTTGGCCACAAAGCCGACCTGCAGCGGCCAGAGCCGCGCCAGCACCCGCAAATCGGCCGGCGTGCCGTTTTCGCCCTTGTACCAGTCACCCAGATCAAGGCTGGAATTGAGCCCCATGGTGACTTCGCCCGCATCGATCATCGGAATATAGACCGAGGATCCTGTGAAGGGCTGCAAGGTCACCTGTTTGCCCAAGGCGTCCTGCAAGGCCGCGGCAATGCCCCCGCCAATGGTGTAATAAATCGTGCCCTGCGGATTGGTCGCCAGCGTATAGCGATTATCGGCCACAGCCGGCGCAATCGCGCAAATACCCATGACGCCAGCCAGCGCCACTGCTTTAATTCCCTGCCAATTCATGGCTTTCCTCCCTGTGGTCAGGGTGCCGCACCTCCCGCGCAGCATCTCCCGACAAGCCTATTGAACAATAGTTCGTCTCTCAATAAAATAGATAAATTGATGATGATTGATCAGCTAATCTGAAGTGGCGCCGCCTATGAGCATCGAAACCGAACTGACGCTGAAACAGCTCCGGGCCTTTGTGGCGGTCTATCGCTTCGGCAAGCTCTCGGCTGCCGCCGATGAATTATCGGTCACCCAGTCCGCGGTCAGCATGTTGATCCGTCAGGTCGAGCAAACCCTCAACACAACCCTTTTTGACCGCACCACCCGCCGCCTCGCCCCCACCCGCGCCGCCGAAGATGCCATCGGCGTTGCCGAACGCATCCTTGGGGATGTCAGCACTTTGGGCAAAAATTTCCGCGATCTGGCCTTGGGCAGTCAGGGCCGGGTGCATCTGGCCGCCACCCCGGCCACCGCCGCCACCGTTCTCACCCGCATCGCCCACCGTTTCAGCGCCACTTATGAAAATATTGATTTCGTCATCAATGACTGCGCCCCCAACCAGTTCCTCTCCCTGATCCAGACCGAACGGGTCGATTTCGGCATTGGCGCCCCGCCCGATGATAGCGGCGATTTCCTGTTGCGCCCGATCGTCGTCGACAAGATGCGGGTCGCCTTTGCGCGGGGGCATCCCTTCGAGGACCGTGAAAGTGTGACCTGGCGCGACCTTGAGGGCCAACCACTGATCGCCTTCCGCCCCAGCCATTATGGCGTCCGCAACATGATCGATGCCACCCTCGCCAAAGTCGGCGTCATCCCGACGATCTCCCATGAAGTCGGCTTCCTCGGCACCGCCGCCTGGATGGCAACCAGTGGTCTGGGCCTGGCCATCATCCCCGATGCGTTGGCCCGGATCCATGCCGGTTATGGCCTTGTCGTCCGTCCGCTGCTGGAGCCCGAAATCACCAGACCGATCTCGGTCGTCACCAAAAAGGGCCGCTCCCTTTCCCCCAGTTGCCACCTGTTCCTCGACATGCTCGATGAGGTCATCGCCCAGCCCGGCGGTGCCGCCCTCTAGGGGCCGGGAAACCGCCCGACATGGACAGGAGCACCCCTCTCGCGTATGCCAGCGCCATATTATGCCAATGCATTTGATGGGACGCCCGATGCCGCTTTGCGCGCTATGCCAGACTGAAGAGACAACCGCCTATACCGTGACCCCGCAAGACGACACGGTCATGCTCTGCACCACCTGCAGCACCGCCCTTGACCAAGGGCCGCAAGACGGCCCCCATTGGCAATGTCTCAACGACGCCATCTGGAGCCCCGAGCCGGCGGTACAGGTTCTCGCTTATCGCCTGCTCAAAGCCCTGCCCGAGGCCATCTGGGCCCGCGAACTGCTCGACATCGCCTATCTCGAACCCGAAACTTTGGCCTGGGCCGAAGCCGGCCTCAACCAGCCCGACACCATCGTTCATCGCGATGCCCATGGCGCGGTGCTGGTGGCGGGTGATGCCGTCATCCTGATCAAGGACCTGCCGGTCAAGGGCGCCGGCTTCACCGCCAAGCGCGGCACGGCGGTGCGCAATATCGCGCTGGTGCACGACAATCCCGATCAGATCGAAGGCCGGGTCGAGGCCCAGCGCATCATCATCCTTTGCCAGTATGTGAAGAAGAACTAGAGCGTTTCCAGAAGAGGCGGGACCGCTATCTCAGTACTCCCGCCCCTCACCAATTTTTCAGACCTTCCAAAGTAAAGACATGATTGGCCTGTAACCGCCTTGGCCGAACCCTTTTGGAGGAATTTGTCTTGCGCCTTGTTTTTGCAGCCCTCGCCGTTATCGGCCTCGCCGCCTGCTCCGCCCCCCAGGGCCTTGCCCCCGGTCTGACCGCACGCATGGATACCGCCGGCGCGCAGCTCAACAAGGCTGAGGCCATCAACATCATCAATCAGTACCGCGCCACCCGTGGGGCCGCACCGCTGACCCTTAACGCATCTCTCGATGCGAACGCCGACAGCCTTGCCAGCCAATATGCAAGCTCAAGCAACCGCCCGTCCAAGCCCGCCAGCGCCAGCGCCATCCGCTTTAGCGCCGGCTATGCCAATTTCGCCGACACCTTCTCCGGCTGGCGCGGTTCCGCGGCGGACGCCAATGACCTTGCCGATCCCGCCCACAAGACCGCCGGCATCGGCGTCGCATATTCGCCGACCTCCGCCTATGGCATCTATTGGGTGCTGCTGATGGATGACGGCGCGCAAATGGCCATGGCACAATAAGCCATGACGGGGGCGGATATCATCGACGCGCGCGGGCTCAAATGTCCCATGCCCGTGCTCAAGCTGGAAAAATGGCTGGGCACGGCCGCCCGTGATGCGGTGCTGATTTTGAAAACCGATGACCCGGTTGCCCGCATCGACGTGCCCCTCGCCTGCCGCAAATCCGGCTGCGCCTACACCTCCGAGGCGGATGGCGAAACACTCAGCTTTACAATCACCAAAACTGCGGCTGAATGAGCCTTACAAAAGGCTGATAAAATCCCTGACATCAGCCTTGTGAAATTGCATGTCCCGGCTCAAAGCCCGGCGCGCAATTGCACCCGGTTATCCGGTCTGGGCAGCGGCACAAGTGCGACAGCGTCAATGCTCGGCCCCGGGGCCCAGAGCGGGCGCGGGCGCGGCATCGGCACATCGCGCAGCCTTCCCAGCGCCGAGACCTGATAAGTCCCTGAATGCACTGAATCATTGAGAAAGCTCGGTTGCCCTTTCAGGCCCATCGGAAAGGCCTCGGCCCGTTCCGCTACATAATCGCGCGCATCCTTGCCACAGATATAAGGGCTCATGTCTGTCGGCGCGGCATTGACATTGTTGAGCGTGGTCACGATTTGGCCGGTGCCCGGCAAACTGTTTGAAAAACCTTGCAAAAACAGCTGCGCCGTCATCTCGCCGCGCTCACGCCCCGAGGAACCGCCGAGCACCACGGCCATCAATTGCCGCCCCTGCCGCTCGACTGTTGCAACGATATTGAGCCCGGAGGCGCAGACATAGCCGGTCTTCATACCGGTCGTGCCCTCGAAATGGGTCAACAGGTTGTTATTGCTCGACATATTGGCCTTGCCCAGCTTCACCGTCTCTGTCGCAAACATCGGCGCATATTGCGGAAACCGGTGCCTAATGGTCAGCGCCAGCACCGCCAGATCGCGCGCACTGGTCACCTGAGCGGGGTCATGCAGACCATGCGGATTGACATAATGCGTCGCCGTCAGCCCCATCGCCGCAGCGGTCCGGTTCATCTCGGCCACAAAATTGGCTTCGCTCCCGCCAACGGTTTCAGCTACGGCCACGGCAATGTCATTGGCCGATTTGACCACCAGCAGATAAAGCGCGTCATTAAGGGTAAAGGCGGTGTCCACTGGCGCGCCCACCTTGGAGGGCGGGGCTTTGAGCGCATGGGCCGACATGATCACCGGCGTATCAAGATTGACCCGCCCGGCAGCAATCGCCTCAAAAGTCACATAGGCCGTCATCAGCTTGGTCAGCGATGCCGGATGCCAGGGCTGGCCGGCATCCTGCTCGTAAAGCACCTCGCCCGTGCGCATGTCCACCAGCAGCTCGGGCATGGCAAAGGCCGGCCCGGCCAGCAGCACAGCCAGCATCAGGGCGGTCAAATTCTTGAAAAAGCGGAAAAACGGCACGTAGCACTCCCAAAATGGCTCAGGCTGCAATCTGAGGCCTCTCATAGCAATTCACACCGGCAACAACAATGTCGGCCAGCTATCCGTACCGGATTTTTCCCAAGCATTCCGTCGCAATGTCCAGGTAATGCCGGCGTCAGAACGTCACATCACCACTGGAATGACGTTCAGGACGCACCATATTGCCACAAACACGCCCAAAACGCGGCGCAGCTAAATAACGATATATTGGTGCGTCAAGATACATTTGTGCTCTAGGCACCAAATACTACCTAGTATATATTATATACCAAATTAGCACCAAAGGTCACACCATGTCAGATTTCATCGAACAGGAAACAAATTGCCGCGCCATGAGCGATATTCTCAGCCGCGTCGGCGACAAATGGACCGTCATGGTCGTGGGCGTTTTGCATAACGGCCCGGTACGTTTCAACGAAATCCGCCGCATTATCGGCACTGTGTCCCAGCGCATGCTCACCCGCACCTTGCGCAATCTCGAGCGGGACGGACTGGTGATCCGCACGATCTATGCCGAAATCCCGCCCCGGGTCGAATATGAGCTGACCGAACTCGGCCATACCCTTTTGCCCGCCATGCGCACGATCTGGGACTGGTCTTCCGTCCATCATGACGACATCATCACCGCCCGCTTTGCCTATGACAGCCGCGACGACGGCCTTAAGGCCGCCGCCGAATAGGGACACGCCGCTACAGCGACACGCCGCCGGAAACCTCGATCCGCTGCCCATTGATCCAGCCATTGGCCGGACGGAGCAGGGAAGCGACAACACCGCCAATATCATCCGGCATACCGACCCGGCCAAGGGCGGTCTGCCCAGCGATCATTGCGTTGAATTCGGGATTATCCCGCACCACGCCGCCGCCGAAATCGGTCTCGATCGCGCCCGGTGCCACCACATTGACGCCAATGCCGCGCGGCCCCAGTTCCTTGGCCATATAGCGGCTGAGCACTTCAATCGCGCCCTTCATCGTCGCATAGGCGGCAAAGCCGGGGTTGGAGAACCGTGTCAGCCCGCTCGAAATATTGATGATGCGCCCGCCATCGGCCAGCAAGGGCAGTAATTTCTGGGTTAAAAAGAATGTGCCTTTGAGATGCACATTCATCAGGTCGTCAAACTGCGCTTCCGTGGTTTCAGCAAAACCGGCATGCACGCCCATACCCGCATTATTGACCAGAAAATTAAAGCGCGTGCACTGCCATTGCCCGAGCACATCGCCAATAGCCTTGGCAAAGGCATCGAATGTACCGCTCTTGCCGGCATCGAGCTGCAAGGCTGCCGCCCGCCGGCCCATGGCCTCGATTTCCGCGACCAGGCTTTGGGCCTCAACGCTATTGCTGTGATAAGTGAAAATTACGTCCGTGCCGTCTTGCGCCAGTTTCTGCGCCATGTTGCGGCCCAGCCCGCGGCTGCCGCCGGTGACAAGGGCGATGGGATTGGATGAGGTCATTTCTGCTACCTTCCTGAGGTTCAAGCCTGCAATACCCCCTATCTAATTGCCAATATCAGCCGTATAAACCACGCCATATTGATATGTTTATTCGCTCAATGCGAATAATAGCAGATGAGAACGGCCCGGAAATGAACCAGCTTGAAAACATGCAGGTCTTTGTGCGCGTTGCGGAATTGTCGAGCTTTTCACGCGCCGCCGACAGTCTCAACATGGCCCGGGCCAGCACATCCACCGCCATCCAGCAGCTCGAAAGCCTGCTCGGCACCCGGCTTTTGCACCGCACCACCAGAAGGGTGCAAATGACCCAGGATGGCCAGGCCTTTTATGAACGCTGCAAGGACATGCTCGACGACATGGACGAATTGCAGACCATGTTCCAGCAGACCCCCGCCGCCCTCAGCGGCCGCCTGCGCGTCGACATGCCCAATGGCATTGCCCGCAATATCATCCTGCCGCGCCTGCCGGAATTTCTCGAAGCCCACCCCAAGCTCGATCTGGAATTAAGCAGCACCGACCGGCGGGTCGATCTGGTGCGCGAGGGCTTTGATTGCGTCTTGCGGGTCGGTGGTCTCGGCGACACGAACCTGATCGCCCGCAAGCTCGGCACCCTCCGCATCGTCAATTATGCCAGCCGTGCCTATCTCGCCCGCCATGGCACCCCGCAAACGCTCGATGATTTGTCCCATCACCGCATCATTCGCTATGCCAGCACGCTGGGCACACAGCCTGAGGGCTGGGAATATCCCACCGCCAATGGCTACGCTCAAATGGAGATGCAAAGCGTCATCACCGTCAATAATACCGAAGCCTATGAAGCCGCCTGCATGGCCGGGCTGGGCCTCATTCAGGCCCCGGCCATTGGCCTGCATGATCTGGCCCGAGATGGCATATTGGCTGAAATACTGCCCGATTTCCCCGCAGAGCCCATGCCGGTCTCCCTGCTCTATGCCAATCGCCGCCACCTGCCCAAGCGCGTGCAGACCTTCATGGATTGGGTCGCCGGCGTGCTAACGCCCTATCTGGACGCCTAGCGCAGACTTAGTCTGCAAATTCCCGCGACAGATTCTCAAGGGCCGCGTCAAAGCCTTGCTTTACACCGGCAACCATATCCGCACCGACAAAAGCTGCTATTTGCACCGTGACGCGCAAAAGCGCCTTCTCGCCACGCGCGCCAAATTCAATCGTATAAAGTGCAGCCGATAACGGCATGCCCCCCCTCGCCACGCGCTCTGAATAGACAATGCGTTCGCCGGGCTGAATATCGAGATAGGTCGCATCAACCTGAAATTCGGGATTTTCTTTCGCGCCACAACGCGACTTGTCACAACCGCCAACCCGAAAATCCGCGGCATCAAAAATAATCACTGCTGTGTCCGACGGCTGCCCCCACTGGGCGCGCGCCACTGGATCCGCGAACGCTTCGAAAAGGGCCGCCCGCGTACAAACGTAATCCCGTTCAAAAACCAGCGCTTCATGCACAACGTCAAAATCAGCCATAGCTCAACGCCTGCCCGGCGGTTCATCCTTGCCGGTAAGATATTCATCCAGATTATCCAGCCTGTCCGCCCAAAGCCGGCGCTGCGTCTCAATCCAGGACTGCGCGGCGGACAACCGCCCGGGCACCAGCGTGCAGACCCGCACCCGCCCCTCTTTTTTCGACTGCACGAGCCCGCACGCCTCGAGCAGCTTCAAATGCTGCAGGAATGACGGCATCGCCATCGGCACATCCCGCGACAAGGCACTGACCGATTGTGGTCCCGAAGCCAAGGCGGCCACAATGCCCATCCGGGTCTTGTCGCCAAGGGCATGAAAAACGCTGACCATGTCATTTTGGTTAGGCATATACCTAACTAATGCCACCCAAAGACCGCCGTCAACAAACATTTAGGCAATTACCTATGTTTACCGACGCCCCTTACCACCCGGCGGGGTGGGCAACAGCTAAACCCATATGGAAAAAGAACACGATGATGGTGCGGGCGGCCGGAATCGAACCGGCACTCTGTTACCAGAACCAGATTTTGAGTCTGGCGCGTCTACCAATTCCGCCACGCCCGCAGCGCTTACATGGGAGAACAGGCCCCATGTGGAAAGTGAACAGGGGCGGAATATAGCCATTGGCCTTGTCGCGTCAATCGCTCATTGACTTGAAAGCGGTAAGCTTTACACCTCAAGCGCCATTATTTGCCTGGAGCGCCATTTTGTTACGCCGCCTCTATGACTGGGTCATGTCCCTTGCCAAGGGGCGTCATGCGCCATGGGCGCTCGCCGCGATCTCCTTCGCGGAGAGTTCGTTTTTTCCCATCCCCCCCGATGTCATGCTGATCCCCATGGTCATGGCCGACCGCCGGGCCTGGTTCCGCCTGGCGCTGATCTGCACCCTGTCATCGGTGGTAGGCGCCCTGTTCGGCTATGTCATAGGCGCGCTGCTGTTCGAGGCGATTGGTCAGAGCATTTTGCATTTTTATCATGCCGAAAGCAGCTTTGCCCGGATCACCGAATGGTACGATCAATGGGGCGCCTGGGGTGTGCTGGCCGGTGCCATCACCCCGATCCCCTATAAGGTGCTGACGATCTTTTCAGGCTCGGTTGGCTTCTCGCTGCCAATGTTTATGATGGTCTCGCTATTGGGGCGCGGGCTGCGCTTTTTCATCGTCGCCGGTCTATTGTATTTCTTCGGCGAACCGATCCGTGAGTTTATCGAAAAGCGGCTCGGCCTTTTATTCGTCATTTTCTGCATATTATTGGCTGGCGGCTTCTGGCTGATAACGCAGATCAAATAAAGAACGTTCGGGGACAAGATGACCAAGCACGCGCCACAGACTGTCGGTCGGAATTCCAACCGCGCCAATACCGCCTTCATGCTCGGCCTGTTCACCATTCTGGCCGCCCTCGCCTTTGAGCATATCGGCGGCTATATCCCCTGCGAACTCTGCCTCGGCCAGCGCGTGCCCTATTATGTCGGCCTGCCGCTCCTCGCCATCCTGATCGCCGTGTGGAACCGGGTCCCGGTGCCCCTGCGCATCGTTTTGACCCTGTGCATCGCCGGAATTTTTGCCTGGGGTGCCTGGCTTGGCGGTTTTCATGCCGGGGTTGAATGGGGTTTCTGGTCCGGTCCGACCGCGTGCACCGGCACCGGCGAAGGCGTCAGCTTTGGTGATCTCTCCAATATGAACGCCACGCGCGTTATCCAGTGCGATCAGGCGCAGGTGCGCTTTTTCGGCCTCAGCTTTGCCGGCCTTAATGCGATCGCTGCCACCATCATCACCGGTTTTCTGATTGCCTCGGCTCAGGGCCAATATGCCCGCCTGCGCCGCGAAGCCAAATAGGCTGCTGCACCCCGCTCTGAAGGGCCAAGCGCCTTCGGCGCTCGCAATGACGGCGCAGCGATTTCGGAAATGCCGGAAAGGCCCTAGGGCTCGAGCTCGATATCCCAATAGAGAAAATCCAGCCAACTCTCATGCAGGTAATTGGGCGGGAAGGCCCGGCCATTATTATGCAGATCCTGCACCGTCGGCGGATAGGGCGTTTGCCGCGGAAACATCTTGATTTCCTTCGGCATGCGGTTCGATTTGCGCAAATTGCACGGCGCGCAGGCCGCCACCACATTCTCCCAAGTCGTCCGCCCGCCCTTTGAGCGCGGAATCACATGATCAAAGGTCAGATCATGCCGGGCACCGCAATATTGGCACTCGAATCTGTCACGGAGGAAAACATTGAAGCGGGTGAAGGCAGGATGGCGGGAGGGCTTGATATATTCACGTAAGGAAACGACCGAGGGCAGCCGCATCTCGAAGCTCGGACTTCGCACAACCCGGTCATATTCTGAAACGATATTGACCCGGTCAAGGCACACCGCCTTGATCGCATCCTGCCAGGACCAGAGCGAGAGAGGGTAATAGCTGAGCGGACGGAAGTCGGCATTCAGCACCAGGGTCGGGCAGGAATCGGGCGACACATGAATAGTCACACCAAGCTCCAAGGGCAGGAATCACAAGAAACCAATTCCTATATATTAAGCCCTTTGTTACAGCCCTGTGAAGCAGATGTTGTGTTTTTATGGCAGCGACACACAAGAGCCCCTCAGCGCTTGCCCGCAAGCCCGCCAATAAAGGCGGTCGCGACCTCAAGACCATCCGGCGCGATCGTGTGCCCGGCCCCCGGCGACACATGCACCTGAACCTCAAGCCCCGCCGCCCTTAGGGCTTCGCCGCCCCGCACGCTCATGCCCACCGGCACCACGTCATCCTCGGCCCCGTGCACCAGACAGACTGGCGGTTTCGATTTCAGCTCGGCCCCGATCGTTTCGGGGGAAATTATCCCGCCCGAAAAGGCGACGATGCCCAATAGCGTGTCATTAAGCCGCAGCCCCGCATCCAGCGCCATCATCGCGCCCTGGCTGAACCCGGCCAGAACCGTCTCGGCGGCGGAAAGCCCGGTCTCGGCCCAGAGCTGTTCGAGAAACCCGGTGATGACCGGCCGCGCCTGCCCCGAACCGGCCAGCCGGCTGATCTCGCGGTCGAGTTCGAGGGGAAACCATTGATGGCCCATCGCATTGACATCGCAGGGCCAGGGCGCATTCGGAGCCACCACCAGCGTATCTTCCAGCAGATCGCGCCAATAGGGGGCCAGCGAAATCAGGTCATTGCCATCCGAACCATAGCCGTGCAGCAAAACGATGAGATGTTTCGGGCTGCCCGATTGCGGCGCAACCATGGGCCCCGAGAGTTGTACTGTCACAGACTGATCCCTTCCCTGTCCTTCAATACCGCGAAATACCGCCATAATAACCGCGCTGCCGTGCCGCGATAGGGCGACCAGGCCGAAGCGATATCGCGGGTCTGTCTGATATCCGGCACTTGGGCCAGATCCATGACCCGCCCCGCCATCTTGCGCAAGACCAGATCACCCGCCGGGAAGATGTCCGGATGCCCGGTCGAGAACAACAGGTAAATCTCCGCTGTCCACGGGCCAATGCCCTTTAGGCGCGTCAATTGAGCCATTGCCTCGGCCAGCGGCAGGCCGCCAAGCGCTGCATAATCGAGACTGCCATCCAGCTCCGCCTCGGCGATGGCCCGCATCGCCCGATATTTGCCGCCCGTCAGCCCGCAACCGCGCAATTCAGCCTCCGGCAGGGCGAGAAACCGCGCCGGGCTGACCTCTTCGAGAAGCGCACAGAGCCGGGCGTGAATGGTGCGGGCGCTGGCAACGCTCAATAATTGCGAGACCACGATTTGTGCCATGCCGGCAAAGCCCGGCGCGGCCAGCCGCAGGGGAATTTCTCCGCAGACATCGCGTATTGGCACCAATCGCGAATCGCGCAACACAAGCTGTGCGAGATGGCGTTCAAGCACATCAGAATTGGTGATACGCTCCAGCGGCGCGGCGTCAGCCATGACAAAATCAACCTTCTGACGGAACATGCGGGGCGGCATTATGAACAAGGCATCAGAACCGATTTTGCGTTTCGCGCCAAGCCCCAATGGCTTGCTGCATCTCGGCCATGCCTATTCCGCGCTCTATACCGCCGACTGGGCGCAAAGGCTCAATGGCCGCTTTCTGCTCCGCCTTGAAGATACCGATACCGACCGGTGCCGCCCCGAATTCATCGAGGCGATCCTCGAGGATCTGCACTGGCTGGGCCTCGACTGGCCCGAACCGGTGCTCCAGCAATCAAAGCGCTTCAATGTCTATGAAAAACACAAGCTCGCCCTGATCGAGCAGGGCCTGCTTTACCCCTGCTTTTGCTCGCGGGCGGAAGTTGCCGCTCTTGCCTCCGGCACAGACCCCGATGGTGCCCCGATCTATCCCGGCACCTGCCGGCATCTGTCCGACAGCGAGATCACAAGGCGCATCGGGCTGGGTGCCCCGGCACAATGGCGGCTCGATACAACAGAGGCCACCCGCCGCACCGGCATGCTCACTTATACCGTTCTGCAGCCCACGCCCCTCGACCGGCCGCAAATCCGCTATGCCCGGCCCGAGCGCTGGGGCGATCCGGTGATCGCGCGCAAGGGCACCGCCACCAGCTATCATTTAAGCGTTGTTGTTGACGACGCCGAACAGGGCATCACCCATGTCACCCGAGGCCGGGACATGGAGGCGGCAACCGATATCCATATATTGCTGCAATTCCTGCTTGGCCTGCCCGCCCCGCTCTATACCTTCCACAAGCTGATCCTTGATGAGGACGGCAAGAAGCTCTCCAAATCGCGCCAGTCGCTGGCCTTGAGAAACATGCGCGAGGCGGGCTGGACGGCAAAAGCCATCCGCGCCCGCCTCGGCTTTTGACACCCCTCAGGCAGCAGCCTTGCTTTGTGCGCTGAAGAAGGGACGCACGACCGTCGCCACCGCCTCATCAAACGGGGTGCCAAAATCGGGGCCGAGAATAGCGCTCAGCCGGGGGTCCACCAGTTCCATCGGGTATTGCCACAAGTAGCGCATCTTGACGATTTCCCGCGTGAACCCTGAAAACAGCCCGGCGGCCCGGAACAGCATCCAGGGAAACACCACCTGTTTCACCCGCACCGGCGCCGCCTTTTCAATGGCGGTGAACAGAGCCTGATTGGTGACAAAATGCCCGGCAAAATGGAAAGTCTCGAACGGCGCTAATGTCTCCCTCAGCGCTGCCACATTCACAAAAGCCGCACCGAAATCCGGTAGATAGGCCCAGGCATGGGCAATCTCCGGGGCACCCGGGATGGCAACCTTGCCTTTGCCCGCCTCACGCAAAATGCCCTGATCAAACCAGTCGCCCGTACAATCGGGTCCATAAAAATCCCCGGCCCTCAGAATCAGCACCTGCATCTCGCCATGCGCCGCCGCCTCGGCCAGCATCTGCTCGCAGCGCACGCGAATGGCCCCGCGCGGCGTCTCCGGGTGCTGCGCCATATCCGGGGTAATCCGCCGGTCATTGGCCGCATAATTATAGACATTGCCCGGATACATCAGCGTGCGCCCCGGTGCCTCAGCCGCTTCAATCACCCGCGCCGTCTGCGCCTCCTTGCGGCCCTTGTCCCATTGGTCATAGGGCAGGTTGAGCGCATTGACGACCACCGCACTACCGCCAATCGCCGCGCGCATTTCCGCGACATTCTCCGCGTCGCCCTGAATAAAGCGCACGCCCTTTATCGGCTTTTTGTTCGTGCGGCCAAACCCGCGCACATCCCAACCGGCCTTGGCAAAGGCCAGCGCCGCATGATGGCCAAAATGGCCATTGATCCCCAGAATGGTGACCGTTCTGTCTTTTGAAATTGTCATGTCCCTTGCTCCTTCAGCATTGACAGACATAGTATCTGCTATTCATATAAGTTTTGAAATTCCCGCAAAACGCATGATGTGTATTCAAAAATGAATATAGCCGAACCGGACTGGGCTTTGTGGCGCAGCTTCGCCGCCGTGGTGGAAAAGGGTTCACTCTCCGCCGCCGCCCGCGCGCTGAGCCTGTCCCAACCCACCCTTGGCCGCCATATCGAGGCACTGGAACACCAGCTCGGCTCAACCCTGTTCGAGCGCGCCCTCACCGGCTTGCGCCCCAATGACACCGCCTTGCGGCTTTATGAACATGTGCAGGTCGCCAACAAGGCTCTGGCCGAAGCGATAATGGTCGCCGACGGGGCCAATGCCGAACTGGCCGGGACTGTGCGCATCACTGCCAGTATGGTCACCGCCCATTACACATTGCCGCAAATCCTCTTGCAAGTACGGGCTGAATTCCCGGCCATCTCCATCGATCTGGTGCCCAGCGATTCCCCCGAGAACCTGCTGATCCGCGAAGCCGATATCGCCGTGCGGATGTTTCGCCCCACACAGCACGAATTGATCACCAAAAAGATCGGCGAAAGCGCCATATTATGCTGCGCCCACCAATCCTATCTCGACCGGCGCGGCACCCCGGCCCGGTTCGAAGACCTCTATAATCACGACCTGATCGGCTTTGACCGCTCGGATCTGTTGATCACCGCCGCCCGGGCGCTGGGGGCCACCCTCAGCCGCGATGATTTTTGTTTGCGCAGCGACAGCCAGACCGCCGTATGGGAATTGGCCAAGGCCGGACTTGGCGTCAGTTTCGGGCAAAAAGTTCTGATCGAATCGACGCCGGGCATGGTAGCGCTTATGCCTGAACTGGATATTCCACCGCTTGAGGTCTGGCTCACAACCCATCGTGAGCTGTTCACCAGCCGGCGGATTCGTGTCATCTATGACCGGCTTGGTGCCCTGCTTGGCACTTATTACGCAGCCGAAAAACGCAAGGCAGACGCATCATGGAAAACGGCCTGAACATTCTGATCTATCTCGTCATGGGCGCGGTAGTCGTCATTCTGGGCGCAGGGCTATGGAACATGACCCGTGGCGGCGACCCCAATCTCAGCCAGAAACTGATGCGCGCCCGCGTGATTGCCCAGTTCATTGCCATCATTCTTCTGGTGCTGGCCGTCGCCGTGTTCGGCTCGAAAGGTTAGCCATGGTCAAGCTCAACAAGATCTATACCCGCACTGGCGATGATGGCACCACCGGCCTTGTCCGCGGCCCGCGCCGCAAAAAGCACGATGTGCGGATCGATGCCTATGGCACGATCGAGGAAGCCAATGCCCTGATTGGTGTCGCGCGCATTCATGCCGCTGATGCCCCCGATATCGATGCCGATCTGGGCCGCATCCAGAATGACCTGTTCGATGTCGGCTCCGATCTGGCGACCCCCGGCAGCGATGAGGGGCAGGAATACAAATCCCTGCGCGCTACCAAGGGACAGGTAACCTGGCTCGAGAACTGCATCGACCGGCACAATGCCAGTCTCAGCCCCTTGACCAGTTTCATCCTGCCCGGCGGCAATGCGCTGGCCGCCAGCCTGCATGTGGCCCGCACCGTCGTACGGCGGGCAGAGCGCATCACAACCGAACTGGCCGAGGTCGAAACCGACACCAATCCACTGGCAATGCAATATCTCAACCGCCTGTCGGATTTGCTGTTTGTGCTGGCCCGCGCCGCCAATGCCAATGGCCGCGACGATGTTTTATGGACCCCCGGCCAGTTCTCCGACGAGACAGCCCCGGACAAGAAAAAGCGGTAATGGCAGATGCTGCTGCCGCTGCATGACCGCAACCCCCACCGCTATATTGGTTTTCCCTATGTCACTTACGGGTTGATCGCGCTCAACTGCCTGATCTTTTTTATGCAATCGCTGTTGTCACCGCATCAGTTTGAAACCCTGGTGATCAATTTCGGCGTCATGCCCGCCATCATCAACGGCATTCTGCCCAGCCCCCTCGGCGGATTGCCCAAAGAGATAACCCTGATCACCTACAGCTTCATGCATCTCGACTGGATGCATCTTTTGACCAACATGCTGTTCCTCTGGATCTTTGGCGACAATATCGAGGACGCGCTCGGCCATGTCCGCTTCGTGCTGTTTTACCTCTTGTGCGCCGCCTTTGCAGCGGGTGCCCATATCCTGCTTAACGGGGCCTCAACCGGCCCGCTGATCGGCGCTTCCGGTGCCGTGGCCGGAGTGATGGGGGCCTATGTCCTGCTCTATCCCCATGCCCGGCTTTTCGTGCTGGCAACGATTGTCATCCCGATTCCCCTGCCGATTCCGGCCTTCTGGATGCTCGGCTTCTGGATCCTGACCCAGCTGTTTTATGCTTTTTTCGGCTCGGGCGAACCCATCGCCTGGTGGGCGCATCTGGGCGGTATTTTCGCCGGCGCCATATTGGCTGTGCTGTTCAAACGCAAAACTGTTCCGCTTTTGGGCGGCCGCTGAAACCAATTATTTACAAACCCCCTCCAGACTGTCCGCGTTGATACGAACAGATTCGGGAATGCAGCAATGCAAATGGCAGCCAGTATCGTTGCGGCACAACAGAACCAGACCCGTCAGACCCTGCAGCTGGAATTCGTACGCCAGCAGCAGCAGGCCGATGCCATGCTGGTCAATATGATCGCCGAGGTTGTGCAGGCTGCGCCCCAACCCGGTCAGGGCACTCAGGTCGACACAACCGCCTGATCCTGCGCACAATCACCTTCAAATAAATATGGGCCGGGTTGAATAGCCCCGCACTCCAATCCGGTCGCCCGTGGCGCTAGGCGGCCGCGCGCTCTTCGATCAGCCGGTTTTCCAGTCTCACCCGGTCACGACCCTCGGATTTGGCCTGATAAAGCTTGCGATCGGCAATCCGGAACAGGTTCTCGTAATCGGTGCCGTTACTGAAAACCACCGCCCCGATACTCACCGAGACCCGGACCGACCCCTCATCGGTGACCAGTACCGCAGCCCCAACCGCCGCCCGGATGCGCTCGGCGATGATCTGGGCAACATTCTCGTCGGCATCATGCAAGAGGATGCCGAATTCTTCTCCGCCGATTCGCCCCACCACATCGAACGGTCTCAGCTTCGACTTGATCGTGCGCGCAATCAGCTTGATCACCTTGTCGCCAATGTCATGGCCATGGGTATCATTGATGAATTTGAACCGGTCCGCATCCAGCACCAATAGGGCCGCATGCCGGTTTCTCTGGCCGGTTTCCTTTGCCAGATAGGCCTCGACCCGCGCCCGAAAGGCGGTCTGGTTCAGGCAATGGGTCAGCCCGTCCTTGGTGGTTTTTATCTGTAATTTGCGGGTTCTGAACGAGAGCGTCCGCGCATAGCGGATCAGCAGGTAATGCATCGGCACCCCCAGCAACATCGGCAAAATCATTACCGAGACCAGGGCCTTGGTCATCACCACAGGGCCATCGCCCCGAAACAGGATCAGGCAATACCCTATCATCACCACAACTAAGATGAGGGCGATTGCCACAGCACAGGCAAGCACCGACATGCGTGCCGCAATGGCTCGCACAGGTTTTAGAAAATACATAATATAAACCGCGTCCTTCGATTATGCGCTGAAGGTAGGCGGGGAATATTAAAAGAAGCTTATAACTTCACCCGTATTGCCCCAGAAAATCACGATGACTACTTGTCCCCGGCAAACATCATTAAAATATCAAAAAACATCCCGCCGGACGCCCGTCCGATATGTGCGGCCACCCCGCCCGGCTAGGTTTTCGCCAGCGCCGCAATCAGCGCATCAACGACCTTGATTCCATCGGGACTGTCCCAGGCAGCCGGACCCTGCAACACCGCAATCTCGCACCCGTCCCCATCCAGCAGCAGGGTCGCCGGCAGGCCAATCGCCACCGCCGAGGTCTTCAACCGGTCAAACGCTGCATAGGAGGGATCCGCATAAAGCGGCAGATTAGGGAGGTCCTCCTCATCCAAAAACGCCTGCGCCTTGGCAAGCCCGGCCGCCCCGATATCGAGATTGACCGGAATCACCGCAAAATCCTCACTGTCATAGCGCGCCGCCAGGGCATTGAGCTCCGGCATTTCCTCGCGGCAGGGCACGCACCAGCTCGCCCAGAAATTGACCAGCAGCGGCTTGCCCGAGAAATCCGCCAGCGTCATCGGCCGCCCGGTATCATCCTGAAACGCCAGATCGGCATAGCCGCGCCCATTGGCCGTGGCATTGAGCGCCGCCAGCTCACCCCCCGCCGCTGCATCAATCGCCGCGCGCAATTCGGGTTGCGCCGGGCAGCTCGATGCCCCCCCGCTACCATTGCTAAGCCCCAGCACCACCGCTATAACCACCACCGCGCCGGAAAGTCCCCCGATCAGGGCCTGTCGCCGGTTTAGTTTTTTGAGCCTTACGCCAATGGTCTCAAGCATTTTTTAGTCTCCGGTCAAACCCAAGGAGCAGGTCGATGAGCAATCGTATGTGGGGCGGGCGTTTCGCCTCTGGTCCCGATGCCGTCATGGAAGAAATCAACGCCTCCATTGGCTTCGACAAAAGACTATATCAGCAGGACATTGCCGGCTCGATCGCGCACGCAAGAATGCTGGCCGAAGCCGGCATTCTCACGGCGGAAGATAGAGACGCAATCATCGCGGGTCTAGCCACGGTCCGCGACGAAATCGCACAGGGCACCTTCACATTTTCGCGTGCGCTTGAAGACATTCACATGAATATCGAAGCGCGGCTGAAGGAAATCATCGGCGACGCCGCCGGACGTCTGCACACTGCCCGCTCGCGCAATGATCAGGTCGCCACCGATTTCCGCCTCTATGTACGCGAATCGACCGACATGCTCGGCGCCCAGCTGCGCACCCTGCAATCCGCCCTGGTCGCCCGCGCAGAGGAAGAAGCGGCAACCGTCATGCCCGGTTTCACCCATTTGCAAAGCGCCCAGCCGGTGACCTTCGGCCATCATCTGCTTGCCTATGTGGAAATGTTTGCCCGCGATGCCGGCCGCTTCGCCGATGCCCGTGCCCGCATGAACGAAAGCCCGCTCGGCTCCGCCGCCCTTGCCGGCACATCTTTCCCCATTGATCGGGAAATGACCGCCAGGGAGCTGGGGTTTGACCGCCCCACCGCCAATTCGCTCGATGCGGTCGCTGACCGGGATTTCGTTCTTGAAACCCTCGCCGCCGCCTCGATCACCGCCATGCATTTGAGCCGTTTTGCCGAAGAACTGGTCATCTGGTCCTCGGCCCAGTTTGGCTTTGTCCGCCTTTCGGACAAGTTCTCCACCGGCTCCTCGATCATGCCGCAAAAGCGCAATCCCGATGCCGCCGAACTGATCCGCGCCAAGATCGGCCGCATCATGGGCGCGCTGACCTCGCTTCTCGTCGTCATGAAGGGCCTGCCCCTCGCCTATTCCAAGGACATGCAGGAAGACAAGGAAGTCGCTTTTGACGCCCTTGATTCCCTCTCCCTGTCGCTGGCCGCAATGACCGGCATGGTCGGCGATCTCGTCGTCAACCGCGACAATATGCGCGCCGCCGCCGGCTCGGGTTTTTCCACCGCCACCGATATTGCCGACTGGCTGGTGCGCGAGGCCAATGTGCCCTTCCGCGATGCCCATCACATCACCGGCCGCGTCGTCGCCCTGGCCGAGGAAAAGAACTGCACCCTCGACGGGCTGAACATTGAAGACCTGAAAACAATCGATGCGCGCATCGACAGCCGGATTTTCAACGTGCTCTCGGTGGAAAAATCCGTCGCCAGCCGCACCAGCTTTGGCGGCACTGCGCCGAAAAACGTGCTGGCCCAGGTCAAGCTCTGGCGTGAGCGCCTGAAAGACGCCGAATAGACGATGACCGACGCCTTCACCTATCAGGGCGGCAGTCTGCATGCCGATGCGGTGGACCTCGCTTCGCTGAGCGATGAAATCGGCACGCCGTTTTATTGCTATTCGGCCAGCGCCTTTCGCGACAGTCTCGGTGAATTACAAAAAGCCTTTAACGGCCTCGACCCGCTGATCGCCTATGCCATGAAGGCCAATTCCAATCAGGCGATCCTCACCCTGTTGGGCAAGCTTGGTGCCGGGGCCGATGTGGTCTCGCTCGGGGAACTGGAACGGGCCATCGCCGCCGGAATCACACCGGCAAAAATCGTCTTTTCCGGTGTCGGCAAATCCAGAGCCGAAATGCAGCGCGGGCTGGAACTGGGCATTCACTGCTTTAATATCGAAAGCGAGCCGGAGCTGGAACGGCTCAACCTGATCGCCGGCGAGATGGGCCAGATCGCGCCGGTCTCGGTACGTATCAATCCTAATGTGGACGCCAAAACCCACGCCAAGATTTCAACCGGCAAGTCGGAAAACAAGTTCGGCATTCCCTATGAGCGGGCCGAAGCCGTCTATGCCGAAATCGCTGCCGCCAAAAATCTCTGCGCTGTCGGCGTCGACATGCATATCGGCTCGCAGATCACCGATCTTGAACCTTTCGACAATGCCTTCGCCCTTCTGGCCGAGCTGGTCACCCGGCTGAAGGCCGCCGGCCATCCCATCGCCCATGTGGATATCGGCGGCGGGCTGGGCATTGTCTATGAGCCGCTGGCCCACAAGCCGGATATTGCGGCCTATGCCGCGCTGGTCGTCAAACATATCGCCCCGCTCGGCTGCCGTCTGGTGCTGGAGCCGGGCCGCTGGATTGCCGGTAATGCCGGCGTACTGGTCACCCGGGTCGAATATGTCAAAACCGGTGCCGAGCGGCATTTCGTCATTGTCGATGCGGCGATGAATGATCTGATCCGCCCCACCCTTTACGAGGCCTGGCATGATATCGCGCCGATCAGCGAACCCGAACCTGAAGCTGAGACCATGACTGCCGATATTGTCGGCGCGATCTGTGAGACCGGCGATTATCTGGCGCAGAACCGCATCTTGCCGAAAGTGGTTGAGGGCGACCTCTTGGCGGTCAAAAGCGCCGGGGCCTATGGCGCGGTTATGGCTGGCACTTACAATACGCGCCCGCTGATTGCCGAAGTGCTGGTCGATGGCGACAGGCACCACCTCATCCGCCCCCGCCAGACCCTCGCCGATTTGATCGGACAGGATGACGTCCCGGGCTGGCTCTAACCGGCCTAGCCGATAGCCAATCCCCCAAAATGCATGATGGCCGGCACCGCAAAGGCGGTGACAATGGCATTCAGCCCCATGGCAATCCCGGCAAACGTCCCCGCCACCTGATCAACATTGAATGCCCGCGCGGTGCCAATCCCGTGTGCGCTCAGGCCCACGGCAAAGCCGCGCGCCGCATAATCGCGAATGCCGAACGCATTCATCAGCGGGGTCACCATCACCGCGCCGAGCACACCGGTTGCCACCACCAGAATGGCGGTCAGCGAGGGTGCGCCGCCCAGATTTTCGGTAATCCCCATCGCCACCGCAGCGGTCACCGATTTGGGTGCCAGCGACAACAGGATATTGGCTGGCAGCCCGAACATCTGCCCGATCATCACCACCGAAACCACGGCGACAATCGAGCCGGTGACAAGCGCCGCCAGCATCGGCCAGAGATTTTGCAGGACCAGCGCCCGATTGCGTACCAGCGGCACCGCAATGGCAACCGTTGCCGGCCCGAGCATGAAATGGACGAACTGCGCCCCCTCGAAATAGGTCGCATAATCCGTGCCCGTCGCCAGCAACACCACGCTGACGGTAATAATCGCGATCAGGACCGGATTGACCAGCGCATGCCGCCCGGCCTTTAACGCCAGCGCATCGGCCCCGATCCAGGCCACAAGCGTCACCGTCAGCCAAAGCAGCGGCGTGGTCGACAAATAGACCCAGAGTGAGAACCCGCTCCCGTTCATGTTGGGACACCGATCAGTTTCTTGACCCAGAGAAAAGTCCCGACCGTCACCAGCATGGTGATCAGGGTGGAAAGCACCAATGTCGCGATAATGGCAGGCCAATAGGTGCCGAGCAGGCCCAATTGCTGCACCACGCCCACACCGGCGGGAATGAACAACAGCCCGAGCGTGCCCAGAATACCGTCAGCGGTTTTCTCCACATCGGCAAAGGCCAAAAGCGGCTGGCGGAACAGCAAGAGAATGAAACCGAAAATCACCAGCCCGTTGACCGGGCCCGGCACCGGCAGCCCGAAGGTGCGCGTCAGCACTTCCCCCGCCAATTGGCAGAGCAGCAGCACCGCGAGCGCCCGGATCATTAAAGGTCTAGCCGCCGAGGCCGGTCAGGCCACTACGGGCCAGCGGCACGATCTCGACCGGCTTGCCGGCCAGCGCGTCGTCAATTTTCTGGATCAGGTCATGCAGGGAAAACGGCTTGGGGATCACATCATAGATCAGGGCATCAAGCCCGTGCGCCCGCTCGCGCTGATCGGCAAAGCCGGTCATCAAGACGATAATCACTTCGGGATATTGTGCGCCCACGGAAAGCGCCAGCGCGATCCCGTCCATCACCGGCATCTTGATATCGGAGAGCAGCAGGTCAAACTTGCCCTCATGCTCCAGCATCATTTCGGCGGCCAGCCCGCCATCCTCGGCTTCAATAACCGAATGGCCCTTCAATTCCAGCGCCCGCGCCACAAAGGCACGCACATTATCATCGTCTTCGGCGACCAGAATATGTGCCATAAAAATAAATCTCCCCGGTCGGCCGCCGACCACTAACGCTTGCGAATTTTACCTCGCGCGGCCATCTGCAAATGTCAGCTTCACCCTGGTCACACCCTCGGGCGCAGCATTCAGCTGGGTTTCAAATTCCATACTATCGCCTGGTTCAATCAGGCTGACGACAGGGGCAACACTCCAAGAATAAAGCGCAATACTGGCTTCATCATAAAGGGTCACCACAACTGCCGGCACTTTTACCTTCTGACCTGTAACATTCTGTATACGGCCAGAAACGACCATCATATCGCCGCCACTTTTCACTGAACGTAGTGTTTTGACGTTCCTGAATTCAAGGCCAACGACGTTCACATTGAGTCCCACAGAGGCATAGACCCCCGCAAGATCAGGAAAAAGCCGCACCACTTCCGTCCGGAAATAATATCCGCCGCCTATGAGCAAAGCCAGAATACAAAGCGCCGCAACACGTGCATTGCCCCTTATCTGGCTCATCGGCAGGTTACGGGCAAAACTGATCTGCCGCTTCAGCATCGCCTTGTTGCGGCTGTCGCGCAATGCGGTATCAAGCGAGGGCGCGCTCTCCTCGGCCGCCCGGTCGAGGGCCGCCGTTTCCTCGGCGGCTGCCACATCCTGGGCCATGCGCCGGGCCGGGGTCGTGCGTTCTTCCTCACGGGTGAAATCCGCGTCGAGTGCCGCTTCCTCAGCCGCGTCAAACATTCTGTCGTCATCCTCGGTCCGATTCGGCTTTGGCGTGACAGGGGGCACGAGTTTTGGCTTGGGCTTGGGTTCTTCCTTGTCCGCCACGGCCTGCCATGATTGATGGCAATGGGCACACTGCACCTTGCGCCCGGCCGAGCCGATGGCCTTTTCCGCGACCTGGTAGCGCGTCTGGCAATTTGGGCAGGTGATGATCATGACAACCGCAATACAAAATAATCCATCCCATGATAGCGAAGGGGAGGTTAAAACTCCTGAAACGGCATGTGCTTCGCGTCCAACGCAAGGTGAGGGCTGTTATGATGGGATGCCAGAAGTGATTCGGAGCAAGGCAAGTGATTGAGTTCAACGATGTAGGCCTGCGATATGGCGAGGGGCCCGAGATTTTGAAGAATCTCAATTTTTCCATCGCCCCGGGCTCGTTCCATTTTCTCACCGGCCCCTCGGGCGCGGGCAAGACCTCGTTATTGCGTCTGCTGCTGCTGTCACTCCGCCCGACAAGCGGCCGCATCTCGATGTTCGGCGAAGACATTACCCGGCTCGGCCGCGACCGGCTTTTGGCGCTGCGCCGTCATATCGGCATCGTGTTTCAGGAATTTCGCCTGCTCGAACACATGACAACGTTTGAAAATGTCGCCCTGCCCCTGCGCGTGCTCGGGCAGGAAGAAAGCGATTATCGCGCCAATGTCGAGGAATTGCTCGACTGGGTTGGCCTCGGCAACCGCATGGATGCTCACCCCGAAGTGCTATCAGGCGGTGAAAAACAGCGCGCTGCCATTGCCCGCGCCGTGATTGCCCGTCCCGACATTCTTCTCGCCGACGAGCCGACCGGCAATGTCGATCCTGAATTGTCCGAACGGCTGGTGCATCTGTTCGCCGAGCTCAACCGCATGGGCACAACCATCATCATCGCCACCCACGAACTGCGCATGCTCAAGAAATTCGATTACCCGCGCATGCTGCTCAATAACGGGGAGATCGCCATTCATGACTGACCCCGAAAAGCGCGAAGACCGCCGCAAGATCGCCCCCATCGTCCCCAGCCAGTCGGTCGCCGGGCGCACCTTGATGTTTCTGGTCGCCATCATGACCTTTTTGTCCTGCGTCACCTTTGGCGGCGTCGCTTTGGTGCAAAAATCCGCCATTGCCTGGTCATCCGATGTCGGGCGCGAAGTCACCATCCAGATCCGCCCGGTCGAGGGCGAGATGATGGATGCCAATCTGCGGCTGGCCGAATCGATTGCCGAAGCCACCCCCGGCATTGCCGATGCCCATGCCCTGACCATTGAGGAAAGCGAAGCCCTGCTCAAACCCTGGCTGGGCGAAGGGCTCGATCTGACCGAATTGAATATTCCGCGCCTTGTCGTGGTCGAACTCTCCGATCCCGTCGGGGCCGATATCGACCGGCTGGCCCGGGAGATTACCGCCATCAAGGGGGCCAGTCTCGACACCCATGCCGCCTGGCGTCAGCAGCTCAACACCATGGCCGGCACGATTGTCATCTCCGGCGTCATGGTGCTGTTGCTCATTCTGGCCGCAACCGTGCTCGCCGTGGTTTTTGCCACCCGCGGCACCATGGCCTCCAACCGCGACATTGTGGATGTGCTGCATTTTATCGGGGCTTCAAACCGGTTTGTTGCCGGCGAGTTTCAGGGGCGCTTTTTGATGATCGGTTTTCGCGGCGGCGTCATTGGCGGGCTTGGGGCCCTGTTCTTTTTTGCCGTGGCGGGCCTGATCACCGCCAGCCTGCTGCCCGGCAGTTCCGGCGCGCAGATCAATATCCTGTTCGGCAGTTTTTCGCTTGGTTTTGGCGGCATTGCCGGGATTGTCCTGATCGTGCCCGTGATCGCCGGATTGACAGCCATGACCTCCGGCGTCACCGTGCGCCGCTTTCTGGCGCAAATCTCCTGACCCGGACAGAAAACAACCGCCCGCGCATCACGATCTTGAGGAAGTTTGCATGGTAATCCAGACCATAAGATCACTGTTTTTCTATCTGTGTTTCATCGGGCAGACCGCCATTCTGGCCATTGGGCTCGGCACTGTGGGGCTTTTCTCCGGCAAGTGGCTGACGGCCCTCTGGCCGGTGGCGCGCTATTGGGCCGCGTCCAATCTGGTCATGCTGCGCTGGCTGGTCGGCATCCGCTCCGAAATCACCGGCATGGAGAACATTCCCGAAGGCGGCTGTATCATTGTCTCCAAGCATCAATCGGACTGGGATATTTTCGCCCTGATGCCCCATGTCGGCAGTCCGGCCTTCATCGCCAAGAAGGAGCTGATCGACATTCCGTTTTTCGGCAAGGTCGCCAGCGCTTTCGGCACCATCTCCATTGACCGCAAAAAAGGCGGCCAGTCCTCGATACCCGCCATGATGGCCGAAGCGCGCGCCGCGATCGACGATGGCCGCCGGATCATCATTTTCCCTGAAGGCACCCGCAAGGCCCCGCTGGCCGATCTCAGCTACAAGTCCGGTGCCACCCGCCTTTATGAACACCTCAACGTGCCCATAGTGCCCGTGGCGGTTAATTCGGGCCTGTTCTGGGGCCGCAATTCACTGATTCTGTGGCCCGGCACCGCCAAGGCGCGGTTCCTGCCCCCCATCCCCGCCGGCCTCGACAGCGCCGAAATGCAACGCCGCATGATCGAAAGCATCGAGACCGCCACCGGGGAATTGATCATCGAAGCCGTCGAAAAAGGCCTCGCCCGGCCCATTTCCGCGGAACTTCGGGCCCGTCTGGACGTTCTTATGGTTAAGAAAGGCTGAAACAAGCCTTACATAACCCCTGAGGTCTGGTATGTGCAAAATCCTGGAGCCACTACATATTGACAACGACGCCTTAACGACTCATACATATAGTCGGGGGCTAGAATTAAACTTGACTTTTAATCAAATTTGTTCTACTTTTGTTCTTTACGGTGCGCAACAATGAGAAACACCTTGGCCTCCAGTCAGAATCCATTGATATCCGACACAACGCTTGCCCAGTCCGTCAACTGGCGCGGGCAATCCGGGCGCTATTATACGCTGACCCAAGAGCCGCTCGACGATTTCGCGCTGACCAGTCATGACCTATATGTCGTGACCCTGGGCGACCAGGCCGGCTGGACCGGCACGGCAGGCGACATCATCAACGATCAGGCCAGCCGCACCCGGTTTCGTGCCGCGCTCAAAAGCGCCACCGCTGTATTGCGCCTCAACGCTGCCACAGAGGATCATGTCGAACGCATGAAAATTCAGTGGGATGTTGAAGGTGGCCGGATGGCCGGGGCCCTGTCTTTGGTCTGCTGATGCGTGTGCGAGAGCTTGGGCCCGCACATAATTGATCACCGTGCTATCCGCTCAGACATCTTCCGATATTGCCGCCGCCGCAAGCAGGGTGCTCAAGGCCAGCAAATGCCGGTCCCTGATCCCCATCTGTAGCAAATGCTCGGCAGTATTGGTGACGTAGTCGGCATTGGCGCCCATTGCCCCCGATGCGGTGCGCACATAGGCCAGCTGCGTCGCGATATCGAGACGGCCGGCATATTGCACGTGATGCGGATCCACCAGAAAAGTCAGCGCTTCGACCACATCCCCGCTGGCCAGCCGCACCCGGCGCACTGCCTCACGATAAACTCCGGAAACCTGTTCCCGCTCCCGCAGATATTCGCGCACCTCTGCCCAGTCTGCCTCCCCGACCTCAAAGGCCATGCCATGGCAAGACCCGCCGGGCACGAGCCCAAACACCAGCCCCGGCTGTTCCTCGGTGCCGCGATAGCGATGTGAGTAAATGCAAAGGCTGCGATGCGCGCCCCAAAGCAGTGCCTGCTGCGCCTGCTGATAGATAAAACCGGGCCGCCAGATCAGCGAGCCATAGCCGAAAACCCAATGAGAAGATCTTGTCTGGACCTGTGCCGTCATAATGCCGAATTCCCGACGTTCTATTGCTGCGTGTTCGCATAACCGGCGTTCGGGTTTTCCCCGAACATTTCAAAGTCACCAGCTGCTGCGGCGCACGCCCGCCGACAAACCTCCCGTATGAAAGCATAACCGCACTCGTGATGTCTTCGAAACTGAAATATAACCCGTCCCCATGAAACGAATCATTCTGCTTCTTGCGCTCATTGTCATTGTGGTCGCCGGCTGGTCCGGCGCCTGGCTATTTTTCGCCGGGCAGATCTCGGCTCAAATTGCCCTCTGGGCAAATCCGGCACCAGGCGCACCGACCGTCACCTGCGCCAATAGCTCGGTCGCCGGTTTCCCGTTCCGTTTTGATGTCACCTGCTCAAATGCCAATATTGTTGACGGCGACACCCAAATCGAAATCGCCGAAATCAAGGCGACGGCGCTGGTCTATCGCCCAACCCATGTCCTTGCCTTCGTCAAAGGCCCGGCGCGCTATACTGACGCCTTCTTTGGCACCGACCAGCTCATGCGCTGGGACAATCTTGAAGCCAGTCTTCGGCTCAATGGCTGGCTATTGGAACGGCTCTCGATCCATGCCGAGAACCTCGAATATCTCGATACCCTCTTGGGCGAAACTCTTGTTGCCAGCGCCCCCATGCTCGAAATGCACCTGCTCAACATGCCCGAGCGGCATAACGCAACGAACCGGCTGGCCAGCTTTGCGAGCTATGCCCGCACGGAAGGTGCCACTATTCCCGCCTATCAGATCGCAGACGGTCGCGTGACCCTTGAAGCAGAAATCTCCAACCTGCCCGATGATATTCGTTTGTGGTCCGATGTGGCCCTGCCCCAGCTTTGGCAGCAGGCCGGCGGACGTCTCAAGCTGACCCGTTTTGCCACCGATGACACCGAGACCAGCCTGTTGCTCGAAGGCGATCTCGGCCTCAGTCCGATTGGCGAAGTTGAGGGCAATATGACGCTGGTTTCAAATGGCCTCGCCGAACGCTTCGGCGACCTGATCCCGGCCCAATTGCGTGGCGTGCTGTTTGGCACGCCCCAGGCCGATGGCAGCATGAAGCAGATATTGACCATTACCCGCGGCGCAGTCATCGCCGGGTTTGCGCCACTGGCGATCATCCCGCCGCTGTTCTAGCCTAATCGGATTCGGGTGGGGTAACGCGACCGAAATCAGCCGCTGCAGTTTCCTGGCCCGCATCAATGATCGAACGGCGAATAGCCCGCGTGCGGGTGAACAGCGCCTCAAGCGCCGGCCCGTCACCATCGCGCACGGCTGCATGCAGCACGTCGAGGTCGACCAGAAACCGCCCGAGCATTTCAAGCACCGCATCGCGATTGGTCAGGAACACATCGCGCCACATGATCGGGTCCGAGGCGGCAATACGCGTGAAATCGCGAAAGCCCGAAGCCGAGTATTTGATGACTTCGGATTTGGTATCATTGGCCAGATCATCGACCGTACCCACGATATTATAGGCGATCAGATGCGGCACGTGGCTGGTAATCGCCAGCACCAGATCATGATGGGGCGCATCCATCACCTCAACGCTCGAACCCAGCGCCTGCCAGAAACCGGTTAGAGCCTTAACCGCCGCCGCATCCACATTGGCATCCGGCGTCAGAATACACCAGCGCCCCTTGAACAAGGCGGCAAACCCGGAGGACGGCCCCGAATATTCAGTGCCGGCCAGAGGATGACCGGGGACGAAATGCACGCCTTCGGGCAAGAGCGGCTGGATGACATCAAGCGCATATTGCTTGACCGAACCCACATCGGTCAGGATCGCACCCGGCTTCAGCGCCGGCGCGATCTCGGCCATCACCGCGCCATAGGCACCGACCGGCGTACAAAGGATCACCAGATCGGCGTCCTGCACCGCCTCAGCGGCGGAAAGCGTGTAGCTATCCCCCAGCCGCAGCGATTCCGCTTCGGCCAGTGTGGCCGCTTTGCGGGTTGAAACAGCGATATGCTTGACCAGACCTTGCTGACGCGCTGCCAGCGCAATCGACGAGCCGATCAGGCCAATACCGATCAGGGCGATTTTTTTAAACATCATTTCGCCCCGAAATCCTTGAGCAGCGCGGCCACGGCGCGCATGGCCTCTTCGCTGCCAATGGAAATGCGCAAGGCATTGGGCAGGCCATAGCCGCCCATCTCGCGCACCACATAACCTTCATTCATCAGCATCTGGAAGGCATCAGGTGCCCGTTGCCCCTCGATATCGGGAAACAGCACCAGAATGAAATTGCCCTGGCTCGGCAGAACCTTCAGCTGGTTGGACGAGAGGGCCGCCGTCAGCCAGTCGCGCCATTTGGCGTTATAATCGCACAGCGCCTGAGTGAACGCGGTGTCCCGCGCCGCCGCCGCGCCTGCCGCCTGTGCCGCCACATTGACATTGAACGGCCCGCGCAAACGGTTGACCGCATCAACCACATGATCAGGCCCGTAGAACCAGCCGACCCGGACGCCTGCCAGTCCCATTTTGGAAAACGTGCGCACCATCACGGTATTGATGCTGTCGCGTACCAGATCAATGCCGACGCTATAATCCTCAGCTGTCACATATTCCGCATAGGCGCTGTCGATTACCAAAAGGATATCGGGCCGCAAACCATCCTGTAGCCGCTTGAGCTCACCCGCATTCAAATAGGTGCCGGTTGGATTGTTCGGATTGGCCAGAAACACCATTTTTGTCCGCGCGGTCACGACCGCCAGAATGGCATCGACATCGGCGGTATAATCGGTCTCCGGCGCAACAACCGGCGTCGCGCTCGCCCCTTGAATGACAATCGGATAGACCGAAAACCCGTATTGGCAATAAATCGCCTCATCACCTTCACCCAGATAGGTCTGGGCCAAAAGGTGCAGCACTTCGTCCGAACCCGCACCGGTAATGATCCGGTCGGCTTCAATGCCATGCACCTCGGCCAGCGCTTCACGCAGTGCGCGTGATGAGCCTTCGGGATAAATCTCCAGCCGGTCAGCCAGCGCCCGATAGGCTTCAATGGCCTTGGGGCTGGCACCCAGCGGGCTTTCATTGGCCGAAAGCTTCACCTTGGGCTTGCCATCGCCCATGCCGGACTTGCCGGGCACATAGGGCGCTATTTTCAAAATACCGGGTTGCGGTGTCGGGCGATCACTCATGCATAAACTCTGGTTGGCAATGGCGCTTGTGGTCCCAAAAGCGCGCGCGACCATACTGAAACCATGCCAGCAAAGCAAAGGAAAGCAATGGTTTTTTGTGAGGTCGGGATCACTCGCCCCGCATCGCCGCCTGGGGCGATAGCGCGGGCAACCGCACCAGCCTTTCGGCGCGTTGCCGCCGGGCAATGGCGGGAAACAGTTCCTTCTTGGCCTGCACAACCATGGCCCCGGCCAGCGTCGATCCCAAAAGCCGGCCACCCCGTTCAAACAGGCGCGCCGATTTCAACAGCGGCGGCGATTGCGAGGGCGGCAGGAACAGTGCATCCCGCCAGGCCTCCGGGGTAAAGGAATGCTTGCGCAACAATTCATCAAGCTGCGGCCGCGAAAACGGATTGCCGCTGCCAAACGGGGTATTGTCGCGCTGGGCCCAAAGCCCGCGACGGCGCGGCACCACAACGATCAGCCGCGCATTGGGCGCGCACACCCGCCATAGCTCCCGCATCAGTTCTTCCGAATCGGCCACATGCTCGAACGCATGTACCGCAATCACCAGATCCACCGCCGAATCGGTGAGCGGCATTTCCAGTGGATCGCAGAGGACCGTGCGCGATGGCCCCTCGCGCGGCCAGGATGACGCGCCCTGCCGGGCCGGCATGAAGGCCAGCACCCGTTCGGCGCTTTGGAGAGTGAAGCGCATATAGGGCGTGGCAAAGCCCAGCCCCAGAACCCGAAGACCCGAGACATCGCCCGCCAGCGCCCGCACCGGCTCGTTCAACAGCCCACGCGCAATCCGGCCCAAAGGCGATTTGTAAAACCCGATCAGCTGCGTCACATCTGGTGTCATTCTGGCCTCAAATCACGGCGGTGCCACCGACCCGCCTTATATCAATTTCGCGTCATGACCGGATCTTGCCGGTCGCATAGTCTTGCCACGATAATATGGGCAACGTAGTTTTGAAGCTCAACATAGCATGAAAAAACAGGAGTTTGCTTTCATGGCGCTTGTCGTCGATATCTTCGAATGCCTCTCCGATAATTACGGCTATCTGCTGCACGATCCGGCAACAGGGGCAACAGCATCGATTGATGCACCGGAAGAGGCCCCGATCCGGGCCGCACTTGAGCGCACCGGCTGGCAGCTGACCGATATTTTCATCACCCATCATCACCATGACCATACCGACGGCATTGCCGGGTTAAAGGCCGCGTTTGGTGCCAAGGTGACCGGCCCCCGCGCTGAAGAAGGGCGCATCGAGGGACTGGACCATCTGGTAGGCGGCGGCGACACGATCAAACTGGGCGATGCCGATATTCAGGTGTTCAACACGCCGGGCCATACCCTTGGCCATATCGTTTATTTCGACCCTGAGGGTAAAAAACTGTTCTCGGCCGATGCCTTGTTCTCGCTGGGCTGCGGGCGCATGTTCGAGGGCACGCCCGGGCCGATGTGGGCGGGCCTTGCCGCCCTGCGCGATCTGCCGGACGACACGCTGATCTATTGCGGCCACGAATATAGCGCTGCCAATGCCCGCTTTGCCCTCAGCATTGATCCGCTGAACACATTGCTCAAAGCCCGTAGTGACGAGATTGCCCATCAGCGCGCCAATGGCAATTTCACCGTGCCGGCCAAGCTGGGCGAGGAAAAGATCACCAATCCGTTCCTCCGCGCCGACGACCCGGCCATGGCGAAACTGATGCATATGGAAGGCGCGACCCCTGACGCGGTGTTTGCGGCCATCCGCAAGGCCAAGGACAATTTCTGAAATAGGCACCAAAGCCCCGCCCGGCGCCTTAACCATGAAAGCGCCGGACGGGGCAAAAAGTTAACAAAACCTTGATAACTGGCACGTGCCTTGCGACGTTAGGGGCAAGGGCCCGGGATTTTGTCCCAGAATGAAACAATTGGCCCGATCTGGAACAGGATGCAGGCCATGTCGCGATTCATAAGCAACAGACGTATTGAAACGGCACAGCGTAACCCCGCGACCCTGCGCTTCGGCCGTCGCGCGGCGGACAAGGTCTATCCCTATCCGGCAGCTTTCGTCACCCAGATCATGACCGAAGATCGTCGCACCGTCGGCACGCCGGTCTATATGCGCCCGCCGCGCAATAGCGCTGTCGAGGCCTATCGCGCCGGGGCCGGTATTACCCAACGCCGCGCGCCCTCAGGCCTCAGCCACGCCGAAGACGTCTGATCCTCCAACCGGGCGACGCTGCAAAAAATCCCAAAGCAAAACGGCCAGCACCGATTGGCACTGGCCGTTTGAAACTGCTTTTTTGGAAAACCGGTAAGCTTAGCGCTTCGGCTCCATGACCTGACGGCCGCGATACATGCCGGTCTTCAGATCGATGTGGTGCGGACGGCGCAGCTCGCCGGAATCCTTGTCTTCCACATAGGCCTTTGCGACCAGGCCGTCTGCGGAACGGCGCATACCGCGTTTCATCGGGGTCGTTTTACGCTTTGGCACTGCCATGATTAGTACTCCATCTCAAATAGTCCAGAGCCCCACCGCCGGAACCGGCACCGAAGGGCAACAGACTTGAATGTCTCTGCTCGGATTGGCGCGGTTTATACAGAACAGATCAACGTTTGGCTAGGGGCTTGTGCGATTTGATTGAGCCAGACGCGCGTGCAGTTAACACCAAACGTCCGTAAAGGCAAAACCGCAATAAAGGATAAGGGCTTACAGAGCGATAAAAGCCCCTAATCCAGCCGCACCTCACCCCGGCGATAAAGACAGGTTATATGCCCCGCCCCGCTGCGTGCCCGCCGCTCCACAATGCTCGCGACGCGCGCCATGCCGCGCGTCGGCCGCGCCGGATTGCGCAGATGGGGATTGGGCAGGGTCACCGTCATCAGCGCCGCCCGCTCCCAGGAAAACGCATCCGCATCGACACCGAAGGCACGCTGGGCCCCCGCCTCGATCCCGAACTCGCCGTCCGGCCCCCATTCGGCAATATTGAGATAGATTTCCATGATCCGTCGTTTCGGCAGCACCAGGTCGAGATAGAAAGCGAGCGGGATTTCCAGCCCCTTGCGCACAAAAGAGCGCCCGTTCCACAAGAACAGGTTACGCGCGACCTGCATCGAGATGGTCGAGGCCCCGCGCGGCGACTTGCCCGCCCGCCAGGCATTGAACTCGAACCGGAGCGCGCCCACATCCACACCCCAGTGGCGGCAGAACTGGCCATCCTCACTCACCACCACGGCCGCTTTCAGCCGGTCAGAGACAGTATCGAGCGGCCGCCATATGCGGGTAACCTTTTGCAGGCTGACATAACGCCCGAGCATTGGCATGGAGACGGGATTGACCACAGCATAGACGGGAATAAGAACAACCGGGATTGCGGCCAGCAACACAAGTGCAATTGCCAGCACACGGATAAACCGCCACACTCGTCTCAAAATAATAGAAACCGCCAAGGGCGCCGCTCCGCTGGAAAATTCATCGCCGCTCTTATACAGATCACATTAAAGCTTGTCGCATTTTACCGGGGGGTAGCTCTGTCCCATGACGACGTTTGAACAGGAAGCGCATGATTGCGCCCGGGACATCGAAAAAGCGCTCGATGCGCTATTGACCGGCAGCCGGCTTTCAGGCCCGGGGCCCGCGCCCGAACGCCTGATTGCCGCCATGCGCCATGGCACCTTGAACGGGGGCAAGCGCCTGCGGCCCCTGCTGCTGCGCCAGACTGCCGGAATTTTTGGCCTGCCCGCCGAGATGGCTCTCGACGCCGGCCTCGCCGTCGAGCTGATCCATTGCTATTCGCTGGTGCACGATGATCTGCCCGCCATGGATGATGATGATGTGCGCCGCGGCAAACCAACCGTGCACAAGCTGTTTAATGATGCGACCGCCATTCTGGCGGGTGACAGCCTGATGACCCATGCTTTCGGCCTGCTGGCCAGTCCCGACTGCCATGAAGATCCCGCCATCCGCATCGCCCTTGTCGCCGAACTGGTGACCGGGGCTGGGGCCGGGGGCATGGCCGGCGGGCAGATGCGCGACCTCGAAGGTGAAAACAGCCGGGTGACCGACACCGACATTGCCATCATGCAGAAAATGAAGACCGGAGCCCTGATCCGCGCCGCTGTGCGCATGGGGGCCGTTCTGGGTGGGGCATCAATCACCCAGCTCAGCGCCCTGACCCTTTATGCCGAAGCTGCGGGCCGCGCCTTCCAGCTGGCTGACGATATTCTCGATGAGACAGCGACCGCCAGCCAGATGGGCAAGAAGACCGGCAAGGACGCCGGGCGGGGCAAACCCACGCTCGTTGCCCGCATCGGCGTGGAAGCCGCCAGCAAGCACCTGGGCGACACCATTCACAATGCCATCACGGCACTGACGGGTTTTGGCCCCGAGGCCGATGGTTTGCGGGCGACGGCCCGCTATTTCGGTGAACGCCAAAGCTAGCGCAAGGCAACGCGAGGTCCGGCGGCAAAACTGCCCTCCGGCCTATTCCGCAGCCTTTGCCGGAGCCCCGTATTTCTTCTCGATATAATCGGCGACCATCTGCTTGAACTGATCTGCCACATCGGCACCGCGCAAGGTTGCAACCTTTTCGCCATCCACGAAAACCGGTGCTGCCGGGGCCTCGCCGGTGCCGGGCAGGGAAATCCCGATATTGGCGTGCTTGGATTCGCCCGGTCCGTTGACGATACAACCCATCACCGCCACCGAAAGATTTTCGACCCCCGGATATTGCTCACGCCAGACCGGCATCGAGCTGGAGAGGTGATCCTGAATTTGCTTGGCGAGAACCTGAAACGTCTCGGATGTGGTACGGCCACAGCCGGGGCACGCCGCCACAACCGGCAGGAACTGGCGAAAGCCCATGGTCTGCAGCAATTCCTGCGCCACCAGCACCTCTTTGGTGCGATCGCCGCCCGGCTCCGGGGTCAGCGAAATGCGGATCGTGTCGCCAATCCCCTGCTGCAGCAAAATCCCCATCGCCGCCGACGAGGCAACAATACCTTTTGAGCCCATGCCCGCCTCGGTCAGCCCCAGATGCAACGCATAATCGCAGCGTTGGCCCAGATCCTGATAGACAGAAATCAGGTTTTGCACGTCCGAAACCTTGGTCGAGAGGATGATCCGGTCGCGCCCCAGCCCGATCTCCTCGGCCCGCGCCGCCGACAACAGCGCCGACTGGATGATCGCTTCGCGCATAACGTGATTGGCCGACCACGGCTCGGCCCGTTCCGTGTTTTCGTCCATCAGCCGGGTCAGCAATTCCTGATCCAGCGAGCCCCAGTTGACCCCGATCCGGACCGGCTTGTCATATTTCAGCGCCAGTTCAATCAAGGTTGAGAATTGCGTGTCGCGTTTGGCCTTGAATCCCACATTGCCCGGATTGATCCGGTATTTGGCCAATGCCTCGGCGCAAGCGGGATGATCGGTCAAAAGCTTGTGGCCGATATAATGGAAGTCGCCGATGATCGGCACATCAACCCCGCGCCGCGCCAGCGCATCGCGGATATGCGGCACGGCCGCAGCGGCCTCATCGCGGTCGACGGTGATCCTCACCATTTCCGAACCGGCCCGGTGCAGCGCCGCGATCTGTTTGACGGTGCCATCAATATCAGCGGTATCGGTATTGGTCATCGATTGCACGGCAATCGGGGCGCCACCGCCCACCATGATGCCACCGACATCAACACCCACCGATTTTCTACGCTCTTGCGGCCCGGCCATTTGAAACTCCTTCAATCTCCTAGCACATAAGCGTTCGCCGCTCGTCGTGCAACACTTGGGGCAGCGCCTGTTACCCCGATAATGCGAAACACGATTGACACAGTCACAGAGATAAATGTCGACAGCGTTGCGGGTCTCCCGGAACAAAGCTGGACGTCATATGCCTTGACAGCCTACCTATCGATAGGTAGATAGGTGTCATGACAAACTTGACGACTACAGCAGACGATATTCTGGCTTCCGCGCGATCCCTGATCATAACCGCCGGGTACAACGGCTTCAGCTATGCTGACATTGCCGATGTCGTCGGCATCCGAAAAGCCAGCATTCATCACCACTTCCCGACCAAAGCTGATCTGGTGCGCATTCTGGTTCAACAATACATAACAGATGCAGAAAAAGGCCTCACCAAACTACAGCAAACTACCAGTTCACCGCTTGAACATCTGCGGATATATCTTGGTTCGTGGGAAGAATGCATCCGCGATGCGAGCAGGCCATTTTGTGTCTGCGCCATGCTGGCCAGCGAGCTGCCGGTGCTTCCTGATGAGATTAGCCGCGAAGTCACCACATACTTTCATGTGCTGTCGAGGTGGATATCCGGCGTGCTCGAAACCGGCGTTGGAGAGGGAGTTTTTCGCCTCATTGACCCTCCCCAGGTCGAGGCGGAGGCGTTTATGGCAACCGTCCACGGCGCAATGCTGTCGGCGAGGGCTTATGACAATCCCGCAATGTTCCAGTCTATCGCCGGCAATCTTTTGAAACGGATCGCCGCCTGATGTCGAACCCACCACCCGGACGGGTGCCGCAATTGATATCGCACTAAGCATATCTGCGCGGCAACAACGCCGATAAGGCTCCCCTGAACCCTTTCCGTCTCAATACACGTGATCTCCTTTTTCGGCATCAAGAACAATTCGGCAGACCTGACACCAATTAACCTACCTACTAGAAGGATGTTTTCAATGACCCAAACACCGCACAATGCGCAGGAACGATGGCTGCGCGCCTATTATGCACTTCGCGCCGCAGCTTCAATCAGCTGGGTGGCCCTGGCATTTTCCCTCGGGCAGCAATCCTATTCTCTCGCCGCAATTCTTCTCGTCACCTATCCGGCATGGGACGCAGTGGCAAATTACCTCGATGCAGCCCGTAGCGGCGGCATAGCACAAAACCGCATACAGGCGGTCAACGTGGCTGTGAGCACCATCACTACGATCGCCGTCATCATAGCTGTGAGCATGAGCTTCCATGCGGTCTTCACTGTATTCGGTGCATGGGCGGTTTTCTCGGGCCTTCTCCAGCTCTCTACCGCCATCGGCAGGTGGAAACACTTTGGAGCGCAGTGGGTGATGATCCTCAGCGGCGGTCAATCCGCACTCGCAGGAGTGTTTTTCATCCTGATGGCGCGCGCGCCCGAGATACCTTCAATCACAGCAATTGCCGGTTACGCCGGGCTCGGCGCCTTTTACTTTCTGTTGTCGGCCATCTGGCTGACGGTAAAAATATGGCGCCGCCCGCAAACTGTTTAACGGCAAAACTGGCGCGTTAAGACAAAAGGCGGAGCCCGGCTCCGCCTTTTGTCGATATCGGAATATGTTGCGAAGGGCTAATCCTCGAACCTGACCAGCAAATCCTTGGCATCGATCTGGTCACCCGGCTTCACGGTAACCTCGGCCACAACCCCGTCGGCTTCTGCATGGATCGCGGTTTCCATCTTCATCGCCTCGATCGAGAGCAGCACGTCACCGGCAACCACAGTCTGACCGGTCTTGACCGCGAGGGTCGAGATCACCCCCGGCATCGGCGCGCCGATCTGTTTTGGATTACCAGGCTCGGCCTTGGCCCGGGTGACGATATCACCCGCCTTCAAGCGGTCGGGCACCGAGACGGCGCGCGGCTGGCCATTGAGCTCGAAGAACACCCGCACCATGCCTTTTTCATTGGTCTCGGAACGGCCCTGCAACTGAATGACCAGCGTCACGCCCTTGCGCAAATCGACCATCAATTCGCTGCCCGGCTCCAGCCCGTAGAAATAGACCGGGGTCGGCAGCACTGCCGTTGGCCCGTAGGTGTCCTGCGCCCGCATGAACTCGGTAAAGACCTTGGGATACATCAAATAGGAGGCAAGCTGGAAATCATCAATTTCGATATCAAGCTCTTTGGCAATCTTTGCCCGCTCGGCTTCGAGATCAACTGGCTCCAGATAGGAACCCGGCCGCTCGGTCAGCGGCTTTTTGCCCTTCAATACTTTTTTCTGCAAAGCCTCAGGGAAGCCGCCCGGCGGCTGGCCGAGATCACCGGCAAAGAACCCCACCACCGAATCCGGGAACGCTACATCGCGTTTCGGATCTTCCACATCAGCGCGGGTCAGCCCTGACGAGACCATGGCCAGCGCCATGTCGCCCACCACTTTGGACGATGGGGTCACCTTGACGATATCGCCGAACATCTGGTTGACGTCGGCATAGGTCTGCGCCACTTCGTGCCAGCGGCTTTCGAGCCCCAGCGAGCGCGCCTGCTCCTTGAGATTGGTGAACTGCCCGCCCGGCATTTCATGCAGATAGACTTCCGAAGCGCCTGAGCGCAGATCGCTCTCAAAGGCGCGGTACTGGTTACGCACCGCCTCCCAGTAGAACGAAATCTGCCGGATCGCTTTCGGATCAAAACCCGGATCGCGTTCGGTCCCGGCAAGCCCGGCATTGATCGAACCGAAACAGGGCTGACTGGTCGTGCCCGACAAGGCGTCCATCGCCGCATCAACCGCATCGACCCCGGCCTCAACCGCCGCCAGCACTGTCGCTGCCGCCGCGCCCGATGTGTCATGGGTATGGAAATGGATCGGCAGGGAGATTTCCTGCTTCAGCGTCTCGATCAGCTTTTTCGCCGCCTGCGGCTTCATCAGCCCGGCCATGTCCTTGAGCCCGAGCACATGCGCGCCCGCCGCCTCAAGTTCCTTGGCAAGGCTCACATAATATTTGAGGTCGTATTTGGCCCGGTCCGGATCGAGCATGTCGCCGGTATAGCAAACGACACCCTCACAGACCTTGTTGGCCTCGATCACCGCATCCATGGAGACGCGCATGTTCTCCACCCAGTTGAGGCAATCGAACACCCGGAAAATATCAACCCCGCCAGCTGCCGCCTGTTTGACGAAAAACTGCACGACATTATCGGCATAATTGGTATAGCCAACGCCGTTGGAGCCGCGCAGCAGCATTTGCGTCAAAATATTGGGCGCACCCTCGCGGATTTTGCTGAGCCGCTCCCAGGGGTCCTCATTGAGGAAGCGCATGGCCACGTCAAACGTCGCCCCGCCCCAGCATTCCAGCGAGAACAGGTCCTGCAAGCCACGGCTATAGGCCCCGGCAATCCGAACGATATCATCCGATCGCATGCGCGTGGCCAGAAGCGACTGATGCGCGTCGCGCATGGTCGTATCGGTCATCAATACCCGAGTCTGGTTTTTCATCCAGCGCGCCAGCCCTTTCGGTCCGTCGCGATCCAGTATCTGCCGGCTGCCCTCCGCAAGCAGCAGGTCGGGGAATTCGGGCACCACGGGCGCGGCCGCATTGGCCGGCGGTTTGGGCCGGTCGCGCACTTCGGGATGCCCGTTGACCGTCACATCGGCGATATAGGTCAAAAGCTTGGTGGCTCGGTCACGCTTGCGGGCGAAATCGAAAAGTTCCGGCGTCGTGTCGATGAACCGGGTCGTATAGGTATTATCGAGAAATTTCGGATGACTGATGATGTTTTCAAGAAACGCCAGATTGGTCGCCACACCGCGAATACGGAACTCACGCAAGGCCCGGTCCATGCGCCGGATCACTTCCTGCGGGGTTGGGGCCCAGCAGGTCACCTTTTCCAGCAAGGGATCGTAATAGCGCGTGATCACCGCGCCCGAATAGGCAGTGCCGCCATCCAGCCGCACGCCAAACCCGGTCGCGCCGCGATAGGCGGTGATGCGGCCATAATCGGGGATGAAATTCTCTTCGGGATCTTCCGTCGTCACCCGGCACTGCATGGCATGGCCGTTGAGCTTGATATCCTTTTGCAGCGGCACACCCGATTCCGGCGTGCCAACCACCGCGCCGTCCAGCACATGGATCTGCGCCTTGACGATATCAATCCCGGTGACCTCTTCGGTCACCGTATGCTCAACCTGAATGCGCGGATTGACCTCGATGAAATAGAATTTGTCGGTATCTGCATCCATCAAAAATTCGACAGTGCCCGCGCCCCGGTAATTGGCCGCCTGGCCAAGGCGCAAAGCTGCATCGGTCAGTTCCGTGCGCACCTCTTCTGAGAGATAGGGGGCCGGGGCCCGCTCCACGACTTTCTGGTTACGCCGCTGCACCGAACAATCGCGCTCGAACAAATGCACCAGATTGCCATGCTCATCGCCCAGCAGCTGCACTTCCACATGCCGTGCCCGCTCGACCAGCTTTTCGAGATACATCTCGTCCTTGCCGAACGCCGCCTTGGCCTCGCGCTTGCCCTCGGAAACCTCGGTCTTGAGATCCTTTTCCGAAAGGATCCGGCGCATGCCGCGCCCGCCGCCGCCCCAGCTCGCCTTCAGCATCAGCGGATAGCCGATCTCGGCGGCCATTTTTGCGACGGCATCGAGATCGTCGGGCAAAGGCTCTGTGGCCGGCACCACCGGCACATTGGCGGCAACCGCCATATTGCGCGCGGCGACCTTGTTACCAAGATCGCGCATGGTCTGCGCCCGGGGCCCGATAAAGATGATTCCTGCATCTTCGCAGGCATCAACGAATTCGGGGCTTTCCGACAATAGCCCGTAACCGGGATGGATCGCATCCGCCCCCGAAATCCGCGCGATACGGATATATTCATCAATCTGCAAATAGGCCTCGACCGGCCCTTTGCCCTTGCCGATCAGATAGGCTTCGTCCGCCTTGAACCGATGCAGCGCCAGCTTGTCTTCCTCGGCAAAAACCGCAACCGTTTTCAGCCCCAGCTCATTGGCGGCCCGAAAGACCCGAATGGCAATTTCACTGCGATTGGCAACGAGGATTTTTTTGATGGTCATGCGGGCACCCGTTAGATGAGGACAAGGGGGCCGGAAGGCCCGGGACGGGAATAAGCGAGGCTCTGAAGGCCCCGGCAATCAACGTATCGGCTGGCCGAGATGCCCGGCAAGATGGGAAATGTCATAGCCGGCATTGCCTGCCGCCGAGATGATTTCGCTGGCATCCATCTGCCCGGCCTGGCTCAGCGCCCACAAGGTGGTTGAGCGCGTGCCGGTGCGGCAAAAGCAAAGCACCGGGCCGGTGCTGGCTTCAAGCGCGGCACGGGTGCGCTCGACCATGTCCGGGCTGACGCCTTCGCGCCCCATCGGAATGAAATGATACTCAAGACCAGCGGCGCGGGCAGCAGCCTCGACAGCCGCCGCATCGGGCTGGTCCGGCGCTTCGCCATCCGGGCGGTTATTGATGATCGTGGTGAAACCGGCGGCCTTGTATTGTGTCATTTCATCCGGGCTGATCTGGCCGGCGACACTGACATGATCATTGATCCGCTTGAGTTCCAAATTACATCTCCCGTTGAACTGGCTGCTTGAAGCTTGCGCTTCTTATAAGCAATAGCCAGCCCTGCGCGCAACTGTCACATGCGCCCCAAAATCAGGCGGCAGAGACGATATCCGTGCGTCGGGCACGCGCAGCAAGGATCACGGGCAAGGGTTGCGGACGCCCCAGCAGAAAGCCCTGCAATGCGATATTGCCGGCCCCGCGCAAAATGGTGAGTTGGGCTTCGGTCTCAACCCCCTCGGCCACCACTTCCATGCCCGCGGTGCGGGCAATACGGCAAATGGCGCTGACCATCATCGCATCCAGCCGGTTCTCGGTGATTCCCTCCACATAGGAACGGTCGATCTTGAGCACATCAAACGAGAACTGCTTGATATAACCAAGGCTGGCATTGCCCGCTCCGAAATCATCAATGGCAATCTTGACGTCGAGCGCGCGCAAGGCATCAAGATTGGTCTTTTCGGTGCCATAGGCGGCAAGCGGCACGGTCTCGGTAATCTCCACCGTCAGTTTCGATCCATCAATATCCGCCGTCGCCAGAATGGCGGCAAACCGGTCGGCAAAATCCGACCGCCGCAATTGTGCCGCCGAGACATTGACCGCGATCGAGGGGGCATCAAGCGCTGCCATGTCGCGGCAGGCCCGCCGCAATACCCATTCGCCAAGCTTGTCGATCAGATCGCTCTTTTCCGCGATATGAATGAAATCACCCGGCGAGATCGTGCCGCGCACCGGATGTTCCCAGCGCACCAGTGATTCATAGGAACGCAAGGTCACCCCGTCGGCCTCAAAAATCGGCTGATAATAGAGTTCGAGCTGGTTCATCAGGATGGCGGCGCGCAATTCACGCTCGATAAAGCGCTGATGCCGTTCATCCCGGTGCATGTCTTCTTCAAACAGCACCACGGTATTACGGCCCTGTTTCTTGCCCTGGTAAAGCGCCAGATCAGCCTTGGAGATCAATTCGTCCACTGACGACGCATCAGCAGGGGCCAGCGCAATGCCCATCGTGGCTCCGAGCCGGACATGGCGCGCCGCAATCGACACCGGGGTCTCCAGTTCCTTGAGAATTTGTTCGCAGACGCGGCGGATGGCCTTGCGGCTGTCACAGCCGATAATGGCAATACCGAATTCATCGCCGCCCAGCCGCCCGATCATTGCCTCGGGCAAGGCCTTGCGCACCCGCGCCACCAGATGGGCCAGCGCTGCATCGCCCGCCGCATGGCCGCTACCATCATTGAGTTGCTTCAAATGATCCATGTCGAGCTGGATATAGCCGACCGCATGGCGCGAGGCGTGATGAACCAGACCCTTGAGCTCTTTGAGAAAATAGGAGCGGGTCAATGCCCCGGTCAGTGAATCCTGATGGGCCGAGGCCATCAGGGCCTTATTGGCCGCCGCCGCCGTCATCATCGAGCGCTTGAGCACAAAATAACCGTAGCGCAACAGCAACAGGGTCAAAAGCCCGAGCAGCCCTGCCCCGGCCAGCGCCGTAAACTGCGCCTCTGGCGAGGCCACTGCTTCAATGGTTGCAAAAGCCGTCAACCCGATGGCCGTGACAATCAGCACGCCGGCACCGATGGCCACATTACGGTAAAGTCCGAGATGCTCGGAGGAAGTCGTGTCGCTCAGCATTTTTTGCGCCCTGAAACTCTTGTCGGTCTTGCACAAGGGCCCGCCAGCGCGCACCCCTTCAATTAACAAGGGCACACTGAGCGCAGTCCCGTTAAGGACTACTGAATCAGGTCATAAAAAGGTGATTAATTTCAGCGCGTTACCAAAAGATCACTGGTCAATACCCAGGATGCTTCAGCACGACTTTCCAGAGTACAGGTCGCCGGTGACAGATATATGACAACCATGTGACAGGGCCCCGATCAGCCGCAGCTGCCGGGATTACCTGTCATCATGGTTTATCAATGCTGAACCTCAGACCGCAGTGGTTTCCATGGTCGACTGGTGTTTCGCCAGGGCCTTGATAATGCCCTTGGCAGTCACATAGCCGATCTGGTTGCCTTCTTCATCGACCACGCCAACCCAGTCATGCTCGGCAAATAGCGGCAACACGTCCTCACAGCGCGACGAATAGGGCACGGCGATTTCGCATTTCTCCACATTGGCATCGGTCGACATGATCGATCTGACATGAATGGCCCGCGCCTTGTTCACATCGGCCACGAATTCCTCGATATGCGCATTGGCCGGGCGCAGCACGATATCCTCAGGCCGCCCTTCCTGCACCAGCTCGCCGTCCTTGAGCACTGCAATCCGGTCCCCGATCTTGAGGGCTTCGTCAAAATCATGGGTGATGAACAAAATGGTTTTGTTCAATTCCCTTTGCAGCACCATCAGCTCGTCCTGCATACCCGAACGGATCAACGGATCCAGCGCCGAGAAGGCCTCATCCATCAGCAGGATTTCCGTGTTCATTGCCAGCGCGCGCGCCAGCCCCACACGCTGCTGCTGCCCGCCGGACAATTGGTGCGGCTGCGATTCTTCATAGCCGGCCAACCCAACGGTGACGATCCATTTTGCCGCTTCCGCCAGCCGCTCTTCCTTGCCAACGCCGCGCACTTCCAGTCCATAAGCGACATTGTCGATCACCGAGCGATGCGGCAACAAGCCGAACTTCTGGAACACCATGGCGATCTGGGTGCGCCTGAAATTGCGCAACTCGTCGAGATTCATCCCCAGAACATCAACGCCATTGATTTCGATCTCACCCGATGTGGGATCGATCAGCCGGTTGACGTGGCGGATCAGGGTGGATTTCCCCGAACCGCTCAACCCCATGACCACATATATCTGGCCCCGGGCCACCGAGATGGAGACATCATTGATGCCAACGACCTGCCCTGTCTCGGCTTGCACCTCGGTTTTCGACTTGCCCTCTTTGAGCAATGCCAAAGCGGTGTCGGGATCATCACCAAAGATCTTGGTGATGTGGCGAATATCAATTGCTGGAATATCGCTCATGACACTTTCTCCGCAAGGCCGATCCGCGCCTGCAACCGTTTGCCGAAGGCTTGGGTTACGCGGTCAAAAATAATGGCAAGAGCCACAATACCAAGGCCTGCAAACAGACCGCGGCTGACTTCAAGCCGTCCAATACCCTGCAGCACCTGATAACCAAGCCCACCGGCACCAATCATCGAGGCAATTACCACCATGGCCAAGGCCATCATCGTGGTCTGGTTCACCCCGGCCAGAATCGTCGGCATGGCGAGGGGAATTTGCACCCCGAACAAACGTTGCCGTGGCGAGGTGCCGAAGGCGCGCGTCGCCTCCATCACGTCAGGGTCAACCATCCGGATACCCAGATCGGTCAAGCGCACTAAAGGCGGGGCGGCATAGATGATGGTGGCAATCAGCGCCGGCACCTTGCCCGGCCCGAAAATCATCACCACCGGGATCAGATAGACAAAACTTGGCAGCGTCTGCATCAGATCGAGCACCGGCACCATGAACTTGCGGAACCGCGCCGAGCGCGCCATGAAAATCCCGGTGGGGATGGAAACGATGATGGCGGTAATCGTCGCCGCGATCATCAGCGCCATCGTCCGCACCGAATCTTCCCACAATTCCATCATGCCCATGAAGATCAGGCCGGCAGCCACCATCAACGGCAGACCCGCACGGCGCGTCGCCAGAAAGGCGAGGCCGGTAAAGATCACCACCATGTACCACCACGGAATGGCGAGCAGCACTTTTTCGATATTGATCAGCAACAGCAACAAGGGATGCGCCGCCGCCTCGAACCCGTCACCCCAATATCTGACGACCCATTCAAGTCCGTCATCTACCCAGAACCGCAAGGGCCGCGTATTGATGATTTCGGGGAAAAAATCGCCCGAGATCGGATTGTATAGTGCAACGACAATCGTCAGCAGCCCCATCCCGAGCCAGGCAACCAGGGTTATGGTGCCGGAAAAGGCCTGTCGTGCTGTGACATAGATCAACCCGACAAACGCTGCCGCAATCACCAACCACAATATTATCTGAAATGGCTCCATCACGGGGCTCCTCGAGATTTCTTGTTTGTTCTGGCCGTCAGCGCAATGCAAATGCCGCGCGACATACCTTGAATTTGCGATCTGGAACTGGAGCAATCGAGGGATACTAGTCCCTCAACGCACCCCAGCCAAACAAAATTGGCCGGACGACAAAGGCCGCCCGGCCAAAAACATGCTCTGGATCAGACAGCTCAGAGGGCTGCCTTGACCTTCTCGGCTACGTCGGCAGGCACCCATGTGGTCCACACAGCTTCCTCGGTCTTCAGGAAGTTGACGGCGGTCTCATCAGCATCAGCCTTGTTGTCAGCAGCCCAGGCCAGGAGCCCGTTGATCTGATCGGTACCCATGGCAACCTTGGAGAAGTAATCGGCAACAGCAGGTGCCTCATCCTTCACCCAGGCAGCAGCGCCAACGATAACCTTGGAAGAAGGCCATGCGGTCTTTTTCGCAGGTTCTTTACAATCCGCATTGGTGTTGCACTCATAGGCGGCCATATCGACTTCCGGCATTTCCAGCTGGTAGGTGTCGTATTTGCCAAGGATGGCGGTCGGACCCCAGTAATAGAACAGGATAGGCTCTTCACGCGTGAAGGCACGGGCAATCGAGGCGTCAAGATTGCCGCCTGAACCCGGCGAAAACAGGTTCCAGGTATCTTCCATGTCATAGGCTTCAAACAGCGCCGCATTGGCGATCTCGCAAGCCCAGCCCGGAGGGCAGGCATAAAGACGGCCCTGATCGGGCTGCTCGGGATCGGTGAACAGCTCGGGATGATCAACTACATCCTGTGCCGTTACCAGCTCGGGATGCGCATCCTTGAAATATTGCGGAATGAACCAGGCTTCAACAGCACCGCCATCAATGGCATCGCCAAGATCGATAACCTTGCCTTCTTCAATACCTTTTTTCCAGGGCTCCTGAATGGAGCTGGTCCACAGTTCCGGCGCAACAGCCGGGGTGCCCTTGGATAACATGGTTGCCGAAGTCGGCACCGTGTCACCCGCAACGATTTCGACGTTGCAGCCAAAACCGTCTTCCAAAATCTTTGCGTGGATATGCGCCAGCGCTGCGGCCGAGGCCCAGGTCATCTCGGCAATATCAATCTTCCGGTCAGTACCGCATTCGGCGGCCTGTGCAGCCACGGGCAGCGCGACCGTGAGGCCAGCAGCCAGCCCAAGCGCGGCGGCAAGGCTTCCAAATTTGAAAGTCATACAATTTCTCCATAATTTGTTGGAACTAGCGGTCTTTTAATGCGCGAGTATCCATTAGTCAAATTGGAGCCATTCCGTCACATCCAGCAAAACGAAACAGATAAATAAAGTAATTATATAATATTCAAAGTAGCGAAATATCACATCAGACTTAGATTTTTTATTATCATTTATCAAACCAGTCGAAATATATTTTGACTTGGTCGCGCAACCATCGTGTCCAGCTACGTTTGGCGTTTTATTTCATCACCTTGATTTTCAAAGTAAAATCAGCGAGCCTCAAGAAAGTAACCGGCCGGATGACAATCACCCGGCCGGAGACGGCTTGTCCCAAAGGCTAGAGGCTGGCCTGAACCGCAGCGGCCACATCTGTTGGCACCCACTGGGTCCACAAATCCGGCTCGGTCTTGAGAAAGTTGACCGCCGTATCAGCCGCATCCGCCTTGTTCTCATCGCCCCAGAGCAGCATCCGGCCGATATCGGCATTGGTCAGCGACACCTTGCCCAGATAATCAGCAATGGCAGGGGCCTCCTCAGGCAACCAGGCAGCGGCGGCCTTGACCGCATCAGGCGCGACAAAATCGGTCTTTTGCGGATCGGCACAGGCAGCGTCGCCAATACAATCAAATTTCGCCTGATCAAAAGGTGCCATTTCCAGCCGGGTCATATCGAACCGCCCCATCATCGCGGTCGGGCCCCAATAATAGAACAGCACCGGCTCCTCGCGGGTGAAAGCGCGGGTAATGGTGGCATCCAGCGCCCCGCCCGAGCCCGGCGAAAACAGGTTGAACGTGTCATCCAGCCCATAAGCCTTAAAGAAATTGGCGTTCATCACCTCGCAGGCCCAGCCCGGCGGGCAGGACAGGAAACGCCCCTTGCCCGGATCATTGGGATCGGCGAAGAGGTCGGCATATTCGGGCAGATCCTCGACGTTTTTCAGCCCCGGATTGGCCTTGGCCACATAGGTTGGAATATACCAGCCCTGAATCAGCCCCTCGGCAATGGCCGGGCCGAGATTGAGCACCTTGCCATCTGCCAGCGCCTTGTCCCAGACCTCGCGGCTGGCACTAGGCCATAATTCGGGTGCCAGCGCCGGCACGCCCTTGGTGTTCATGGTGGCGAGGGTCGGCACGGTATCGCCTGTCACCAGCTCCACTGAACAGCCAAAACCCTTTTCAAGGATAATCGCATGGATATGCGCCAGAGCCGCAGCGGAGGGCCAGCCCATTTCCGCGATCTGAATGGTCTTGTCCGTGCCGCATTCAGCAGCCTGAACCCCATGAGTTAAACCGGAAAAAGCAGCGGCAAAAGCCGCCGCAGCAATATATTGTTTGATTGACAATTTCATGTTGCGTTCCTGTCCTGACTTTTGCCGTAACCGGCAGCATGAAGGCCTGCCGGCCCATGGTCAAATCACGTCAGGGCGACAGGAAGTGTCAGGAACAAGTCGCGAGGCGATCAATAGTTCCCAAGCCAAGGCCGCCACACCTCTTCGCGCGTGGCAATGAAATGGGCAGCCGCCTCGCCGGGGGTGCTCCCCTGCTCACTCTGCCAGGCCAAAAGCGTATTCATTTCTGCAACCGGCATTTGCGCCCGCTGGAAATAACCGGCCACCTGCGGCGCCTCCGCGAACACCCAATCGGCCAGCGCAATCACCACCGGTTCGGGCACGAAGGCCGAGGGTGTCGGCGCGGCACAGGCGCGCCGGGCAAGACAAGTGGCCGCCGCCGGATCATAGGCTCCGAGATCAAGCTGGCGGAACCCCAATTGCGCCAGCACCGCATTGGGCTGCCAGTAATAAAAGATGATCGCCTCGCGCCGCGACACCGCCTCGGCAATCAATGTGTCGAGTTCAAACCGGTTAGCCGGCTCGACAATCTCGAACTGGTCGGCAAGCCCCAGGGCCTTGAGCATATTGCGATTGATAATGGCGCAGGCCCAATCGGGCGGGCAGGAAATGAATTTTGCCTTGCCGGTGCTCCCGGCACGAAACACCTGCCAGTAATCCTTGAGCGTGGCCGCGCTGACCAGCCCCGGATGGTTGGCGGCGACAAAATCGGGAATGAACCAGCCCTCAAGCGGGGTTGCGTCAAAGGTCGCCCCGGCCTGGCGCACGCTCTGGTTCTCGATCGCCGAATTCCAGACATCAGTCACCCGGTTGAGCCATAATTCAGGTGCCACGGCGGGCTGCCCGGTTGTCGCCATGGAGGAGCTGGTGGCCGTCAGATCTCCGGGCACCACCCGGGTGACGCAGCCATATTCACGCTGCAGCAATTGAGCATGAATTTCGGCAAGCATGGCGCTCGAGGGCCATTGCATGCCCGCAATCGCGATCGGCTCCGTGCCACAGGCTGGCGGCAAATCGGAAAACCCGCCCTCTGTCTGGGCCAGCGCCCCTGCCGTCATCAAAACCAGACCGGCCAGAAAGCCGGTAATATATCCACGCATGAACCTGTCCTTATGCTGGCGCCAAGGTGCCAAACTCCGCGCCATTAAGCAACAAATCGCTCGAATGCATAAAGCGCGTAAATGCGGATGACTCCACCCCGCAAAATATGCAAAGCTCGCCGCCAGCGGCACATCCAATCATGTGCCGATAAGATGTTGTTCCGGCTTACAGAAGGGCCAAAAGGCCCTCTTGAGGGAACAACGCAGAAACAACCTAGAGGGAAGTCATGCAGATTTTGAAGAAAACCCTTGCTCTGGCCGTTGCTGCCACAGCACTCGCCGCTGCCGTTCCAGCCTTTGCCGAAGACGTCAAGCTCGGCATTCTCGGCGATCTGACCGGGCCGATTGAAAGCCTGGCACCGCCGATCGTTGCCGGTGCCCAGCTGGCCTTTGATCACGTCAATGCCCAGGGCGGCCTGCTTGACGGTGCCCAGATCGTCTCCATCGTCGGCGACAGCGCCTGCGACCCCTCGGTTGCCGGCCCCGCCGCTGACAAGCTGGTCAATACCGATCAGGTCACCGCAATGGTTGGTGCCTTCTGCACCGGCGCGACGATTGGCGCTGCAACCGCTGCCGGCATTCCAGGCAATGTGGTCCAGATTTCGCCATCCGCCAGTGCCCCGGCCCTGACCACGCTTGACGACAATGACCTCGTCTACCGCACCACCCCGTCCGACGCCTTCCAGGGCGTAAAGATGGCAGAACTGCTGCTGTCCAAGGACATCAAGGATGTGGCACTGACCTATGTGAATAATGACTATGGCAAGGGTCTGGCTGACGTCTTCGCGGAGACCTTTACGGCAGGCGGCGGCACAGTCAGCGTTACCGCAGCCCATGAAGACGGCAAGGCCGATTACCGTGCTGAACTCGGCCAGCTGGCCGGCAGTGGCGCGGAAAACCTTGTCATCCTCGCCTATGCGTCGGGCTCGGGCCAGACCATCCTGCGTCAGGCAGTCGAGACCGGCAATTTCACCACCTATATCGGCGGTGACGGCATGGTTGGCGACGATCTGCTGACCGGCGTTGATGCCGCGGCTGTGGAAGGCTTCATTGCCACCCGCGCCGGTGCCTATGCCGGCGAATCTGCTGACCTTTACAAGAAGCTGGCCGAAGACGCCGGTCAGGACCCCAACGCAACTTATGCACCCCAGGCCTATGACGCTGCCTTCCTTTTGGCTCTTGCGGTCGAAAAGAATGGCTCGGCTGACCGTGAAGGTCTCTCCGCGGCCCTGCGTGAAGTGGCCTCTGCTCCCGGCGAGAAAATCCTGCCGGGCGAATGGGAAAAAGCCAAGGCGCTCATCGCTGCCGGCACGGATATCGATTATGACGGCGCCGGTGGCCCGGTCGATTTTGACGAAGCGGGCGACGTTGACGGTGTCATCGTTGAGCTTGCCGTCGAAGGCGGTCAGTTCGTTGAAAAGGGCGCGATCCAGTAATCGCCGCTCTTCCTGCTGAATGACGAAGCCCGGGAGCAATCCCGGGCTTTTTTGTATCCACCACGCGCCCGTGCCCCAACCTCATCCTGAGCCTGTCGAAGGTGGGCGGCACGCGCGGTGTTGAAACCCTCGTGGTTCGACAGGCTCACCATGAGGGTTGGGGTGCACAACGCGTTCATTCTCCTTTTTATCCGGGCATCCATGCGGTGTTGCCGGTATCGTATGGACCCTCGGGTCAAGCCCGAGGGAGAAGGAAGAGAGAGGTGCCATTTGTTGTCCTATCTCCGATCGTCATACTCGGGCTTGACCCGAGTATCCATGCGATGGTGCAGCCTATCAGGTGGGCGTGGGGGAGTGATTTTGTTTGGTCGGTCCTTTTGTATTTGTTGATGGTTGGTCATGGGCCCTCGGGTCAGGCCCGAGGGTGACGATGTGGGGGTGGTGAAAGATTCTTTTTGGGCACCCCTCAAACTCCACCCACCCCAAAGCCCCCGTCCGGCCCGAAAACCTACGGTGTCCATACACAGGCGGCATGAGACGGTGCATGGCCCGTCTGAATAGTAAAACAATGAGACATACACCGTCTCATGCAACCGGGATTTTTGGCGTGGCCTGTGCTCTTGGAAGCGCTGGGGTCCATCCCCGCTCCCTTTCGGAAGTACACCTGCCAACGGGGGCAGGCTGGTCGCGGCACAGTTTTGGCCTTCCCTGAGGCGACCCCCAAGGAACCCGGTCCCTTCTCACCCCGAACGTTCGTCGCGCCGG
>Ga0209344_10000544_pt1 | contig 63036 bp, 50 predicted proteins | sample Cruoilmetagenom6_FD_187293 | JGI IMG/M metagenome (GOLD analysis project Ga0209344, IMG submission 187293) | Oil polluted marine microbial communities from Coal Oil Point, Santa Barbara, California, USA - Santa Barbara Oil Seep Sample 6 (SPAdes)... | ecosystem: Environmental > Aquatic > Marine... | reverse complement strand
CCGTATTAGAACAATACGTAACTTTAGAAAGTTTCTGGATGAGGAAGGTGATGTTGCCGGTGAATATAAACGTCTTCGTCAATCAGAAACAACAGGTAGGCCTATAGGAAATGATAAATGGCTTGAAAAGCTAGAGATAAGTAAACTGTCACCGTAATTCAATTTGCTGAAAATATTCTCTTCTTTAAGCAACAAGTCCTTATGGATAATATGATGTTTTGCGAAACTGATAAATTTCTCACCAATCTTAACATTAGTGCGAGTTGTTTCATTGAAGCTTGATTTTTTAAAAGCCTCAGTTGCTTTATCTAGATCAATTCTCTCAAAAACATCATCAGTCATAGCCTGCCTCATTAAAAGTTAGTGATTTAATAGTGTTTCAGTTTTAAAAATCTTCAGCATGATAGGATCGAAGTCCCTCAATTCCAGCATCTAGAAGTTTCTGCATTAACTCATCAGAAAAAAAGAAATAGCCTTTGTAATGAGACGTTAATTTCCAAACATGTTTGTTTTGAATGATGTCTTTTTTCATTGATAAAGAAATCGCCCCCCCGCACTGCTGCAGTTCCATTTTGATAGACCCATCCGGGTTCAACAGCACGCCGTCTTCTGTTCGCACTGGCGTGCCGTCACCATTAAAGAGAGGGGTACGTTTTAGTTCCTCCTTCCCTACAATTCTGGTTTCAATCCATTCGACATTTGATTTCTCAATATTAAGAGCATCAATGAATTGCTGGATGATAAAGAGATGATAATTCTCTTTAAAAGGGGTACCATCTTCATCAAAACTTTCTAGTTCCTTAAAGATATGAACATCTGGCTCTAGTGACTCAATTATTTCTCGAGCCTGACGACTGATAGCAAATCCACCCGGGGCAGATAAAAAATGAGAAAGTGTCTTGGTTGGTTTGGCATCAAGCCTCATTTCAGATGGGAAAAATTCTTTATATTCCTCAGGTATTATTTGGGGCCTTAAAGTGTCATTCAATTTCGCTTTTTGATTGGGATCCATTCCGTATTTTGGGAATGGATGATAATCTTCCCCGATTTCATAAAAAACACAATGTGACATCACTTTTTCCTTCCGATCAAAATCATTATCTTTTTCATTTCATTCTTCTTCATTTTTGATCAGACTTCTCACTACCCTGCAAGTTCATTTCACAAAATTTAACGGCACCAAATATACAAACTCATCATTTGACAAAGCTAACAGCACCAAACCGCGACCAATCCCCATCAAAAGACCGCACAAAGCCGTTTAGAAAAAAGAGTTCTCTTCTTCTCTCTATTTCCCTTCATTTCAAGGGAAAAACCTAGTGTTATTGAAAAAACGCTCCCCGTTTCATCAGTATGCAAATACTATATTTGTACTTTGTATTATTCCTATAAAACGAAACTAGTAAATACAGATAAATTTTAACCTGTGCATAAGTAATCATTATTCAATGCTACCAAAAAGTAGTAATCACTAAAAAACACTAAGGCACAGCTTGAACTAACAACTTTTAAAATCAATCCACACTATCACTTTACTTGACGTCAGAACCAATAATACAGATTAATGTATTTATATAAGGGCGTGTTTTAGCTCATCATAACCACGAGGGCCGCCTTTAATCAGATCCATGTGTATATTGAAAATGGCAAAGATCTATCTCAGGAAAAAAGAGCTCAACGTTTAAATGCCAGACAAGGCTCAACCTTCGAAGACATTGCCAAACTCTATATGCGAAGACACACTGAGCTAAAACTGAAAATAAAAACGATAAACGAATATCAAAACCAACTATCTAGTGACATTTATCCGTTTATTGGACATCGCCGCGTCGATAATGAAGAACTGACAAAACGAGATCTAATTATCTGCATTGATAAAGTTGTTGATCGCGGCGCTCTCGTAAAAGCAAATCGCATAACGGCCCCATTAAAGGCTATTTTTAGATGGGCGGATGAAGAAGATTATATTCAATACAATCCTTCATATGGCATTCGAAAAAGAAGCCTGGAAAAACCAAGGTCTCGCGTCCTTAATGATGACGAAATAAAACACTTCTGGAACTATTTTGGAGTTGATGGTGTAACTGAATCCGTTTCGATAGCAGCAAAACTGGAACTGGTGCTAGGCCATCGCACCAGTGAAATCACCCAGCAAACTAAAAAACAAATTGACCTAAGTGCAAATCAACCATTTTGGATTATTGAGGACACAAAAAACAAACAAGAACACAAACAGCCTCTATGTGGCCTGGCCATAAACCTTATTAGTAGAGCCATAGAATTATCAGGAGAAAGTGAGTTTTTGTTTCCTAGCCCAGTAAATAAATTCCAAGCTATTGGCCCTCATGCCGTTACTAAAGCCATATTAAGAAGACGTGATACATTAAGATTTCATTTCACATCACATGACCTAAGAAGAACTATGAATACTAGGTTAGCCGCAATGGGCATCGACTTGGAAATGAGAAAACGTATCCTAAATCATAAAAGCAATGGTTCATCAGCTGATATCAACGAAGCCGCCTATAACTGGTACAAATATGAAAATGAAATTAGAAGCATCCTAAATGCGTGGGAAAATCAGCTTCTAGCAATCACTGAAGGAAAAACACTTCCTGTGAACGTTATTTCACTAAATGCAATTGCTAACTGAAAACTGGCTTCAAATGATCAAGCAAAATAGAATTCAATATAAAACGACAAAACCGGTTATCCTTTAATGGAAACAATCACTCAAAAAAACTAAGCCAAAAAGAGATCCACTTTCTCTACATATCCGAGAAAGCACAGCAGCTAAGTTGGTCGATGATTTTTTCCTGATGGAAGACGAAGCACCACCAACTCACCCCATTCTGTCCTCTGTCTATTATTCTGAATACTCATTCCATTGTCTTGAGAACGAAGTAACACCTTTATCTAGAAGAGCTTTTTCAATCTTAGCCAAGCAATTCGTTATTTCAAAAAAAGGTAAGTATGGAATGATGTGGTACACACTAAGACCGCAAATTATAAAAACGTTACACACAAACCTTACAAATAAGTTTGCTTATTAATAAGACTATTTACTTTCGTCAGCTTAGTGTCTGAAAGCGACTATAATGAATCAGGTAAAAAATAGTCACTTTGTGCTAAATCCGGACTTCAAAGTAGATTTATCAATGCAACAGCCTAGAATTGCTGAGTTGGTAGCATATACTTGATCAAGATTCCTGAAACTCAAAAAGCCATAGGAAATAATATCCTATGCCTTTTATTTTGTCACAAAAATTTATTAAACAAAATCAAAGTCATTGGCACTTAATTGCCATTGATGAACGCCTTTGAAAATCAATGTATCACCATTGCCAAAGTCGATTGTGGTCTCTGGGTTCCAATATCCACCAGATGAAGTCATTGCATCTTGAATATCTGCAAACTCATCAAACCCATCAACATCAAGCATAACTTTATCTCTTGAGAAATTGAAGCCCCAGAATGAGTATCCTGGGTCAAAATCTGTGATAGTATCTACATCATCACCTGATTTGAAGACAAATTGATCATGTCCCCATCCACCGGTTAGAAGATCATTACCTTCACCACCCTCTAGGCGATTACTTTTCCAATTTCCCTTAAGCTGGTCGTCATGGCTTGATCCAATAAGATTTTCAATACTAAAGAGCTGATCTCCTTCGGCATCTCCACCAGAAGCAGTTTGGTTGCCCCACCACAAATATGAGCGAGAAAGACTGACATTTACACCAGCAGAAGATCCAGAATAATCAGCTGTATCAAAACCAAAGCCACCATATAATTTGTCGGCACCAGCTCCACCAATTAAATGATCATTTCCCCAAAGGGCAAAGATCGTATCATCCCCCCCTTCGCCGTCTAGAATATCATCTTGGAAAGTACCATAAATAATATCATCAGTTGTATTGCCATTATTATCAGTCGGATCATCAAGAAGTCCTATCTCAAAACTGTTTTGAGTTGTAAGACCAGCTGCATCTGTAGCCAAAACATCCAAACTTAGTGAAGTCGTTGTTTCAAAGTCCAGATCAGCACCATCCGCAACAACAAGCTTGTCTCCTTCAAAAACAAACTGAGTGGCACCTGTGCCACCGACGATCGAATAGGTGTGACTATCTCCCAAATCTACATCACTGACAGAGAACATGCCAACCTCAGAACCAGCCAAACTATTTTCTTCGATCTCCAAAGTTGAAGAAATCAAATCGGTCGGGGCATCATTAATGGCATGAATAGTGAGGCTTGCAATAGCGCTCGAAACACCACCATTTCCATCAGAGATTGTGTATCTAAAAGAAGCTGGTCCATTATAATTGGCAGTTGGAGTAAAAATAATATCTCCATTACTATCAATCTCAACAGAACCATTCTCAGCATCAGCAACACTGATGATCGATAGAAGGTCCCCATCAACATCGACATCATTCAGAAGCAATGAGTTTGCCGCAATAGTAAGAGGTGTATCTTCATCAGTCTCAAAGCTATCGTCATTTGCAGCAACAGGCGCATCATTAACTGCATTCACAGTTAAATCAAAATCTTCAGAAACGTCAAACTCACCGTCTGATGCTGTAACTCTCAGATTAATATCTCCATTAAAATCTTGCGGAGGTGTACCGGAGAATGTCTGCGTATTACTATCAAAAGACAGCCATGCCGGTAGCTCTGTTCCATCAGCAAGAGTGGCTGTGAGAGTTAGAGCGTCGCCATCGACATCTGAGAAGGTGCTTGCTGGAATTGCATAACTCCAACTGGTGTCTTCATCTGAAGTTTGATCAGAAATTTCCTGAACAACAATCGGTGCATCGTTCACGGGGGTGATTGTTAAGTTGAAACCTTCTGAAACTTCGAGCTCACCGTCTGATGCTGTCACACTTAGGGCGATGTCTCCATTAAAGTCTTGTGGTGGTGTGCCAGAAAATGTCTGTGTCGTACTATCAAAAGAGAGCCATGCTGGCAGTTCTGAGCCATCAGTAAGAGTGGCTGTTAGCGTTAGAGCGTCACCATCGACATCTGAGAAGGTGCTTGTTGGAATTGTGAAGCTCCAGCCGGTGTCTTCATTTGAAGTTTGATCAGAAATTTCTTGAACAACAATCGGAGCATCGTTCACAGGGTCAATCGTTAAGTTAAAGTCATCTGAAACTTCAAACTCACCATCTGACGCAGTAACTCTTAAATTGGTGTCTCCATTAAAATCTTGTGGAGGTGTACCAGAGAATGTCTGCGTATTACTATCAAATGAAAGCCATGCTGGCAGCTCTGAACCATCAGCTAAAGTTGCTGTTAGTGTAATAGTATCACCATCAACATCTGAGAAGGTATTCTCTGGAACTGTAAAGCTCCAACTAGAATCTTCATCTGAAGTTTGATCTTCTATCTCGGTTTGAACAACTGGAGCTGAATTGGTAGCTCCAACCTCTAAAGAAACAATACCATTGCCTATTCCACCATTTTCATCGGTGACCGTATATAGGAAATATGCAGGTCCAGTATAACCATCAGTAGGTGTAAAGGTAATTTGACCATCAGAAGTCAGTTCTACTGTACCATTAAAGGCTGAACCAACGCTAGAGACCGTCAATTCATCTCCTTCAGCATCAGTGTCATTTGCAAGCAAAGCTAATGCTGAAATATTTAGTGGTGTATTGTACTCCACTTCAAATCCTTTATCATTGCCAACTTCAGGTCCATCATTCACAGCAAAGATATTTAAATCAAAAACACTCTCAACAGTATCAACACCATCTGTAGCTAATACTCTTAAATTGATTGGGCCACTAAAGTTAGAAGGAGGAGTTCCCGTAAAAGTTTTTGTATCAGAATTGAAGGATAACCAGCCTGGTAATGGAGAGCCATCAGCAAGAGTAGCTGTGAGAGTTAGAGTGTCACCATCGATATCTGAGAATAATGTCTCTGGAACAACAATATTAACGGGTCGGTCTTCAGCAGAATATTGCTCCTCCATTGGAGTTTGTACAACAGGTGCATCATTAATTCCTGCAACTTCAACATTTACAGTTGAGCTAACTTCAACACCGTTGCCATCCGTTATGGTATATATGAAAGACGCTGTTCCATTAAAATCTTGATCCGGAATAAAAGTGAATGTTCCATCACTATTCTCAATGAGTTGACCATTCTCAGCTGATTGAGCTGAAACAAAACTAATAATATCCCCATCGGGATCGCTATCATTAAGAAGCAAACTTTCCTTAGTAAAGCTAACGCTTTCATCTTCATTTGTTTGCAAGTCATTACTAATGATGATTGGCTTATTATTCGTGCTAAAGAGTGCATCGTAAGTAAAGACGCCATCTACAAATGAGAATTTTTCCACATTTGAGACTTCGTCTGTTCCATCAGGACTATCTTGACGCAGATCAGTGATCCGAACTCTGTTGCTGCTTAATGATATGATTTGATAATCAGCGCGAGTGCCAGTGTAAATAGCAACATCGTTACCATCTTTACCGTCTATACGATCATCACCACCAGCACCCGTTATTTGATTATCTTCTTCATCACCTATTAGATTATCATCTCCATCTCCTGAAATGATATTTTCTAAGGAAACTAATGTGTCAGAGTCAATCTCATCCCCGAAGGCTGAGCCATTTTCTAAATTAACAAAAATAGCATTTGAAGCACTAGAATAGACAACGGTATCATTCCCAAGTCCACCATCATAATGATCATCGCCTTCTCCACTGCCGCCGACTATTGTGTCATTGCCAGAACCACCATACGCCGAATCATCGCCATCACCAGTGGTTATATGGTCATTACCTGCGCCGCCGAAGGCACGATCATTTCCAGCCCTAGTATCAATCGTATCATCACCAGCTTTACCAATGGCAGTATCAGCTTGTTCTGTACCTTCTATGTTTTGATTTTCTTCAGGAGATGGACTGTCTTTATCTTCTTCTTCAAAATCGGGTAAAAACTCTTTATAAAATTTATCGTCATTCAGTGCCTTAATTGCATTGTTGGCATTTGTCAGAGCACTATTATTGACTTGATCAACACTGGCTCTATCTTCACGGAGTTCTTTATTAACAATATTAAAGGGACCAGTTAAATTAATACCATAATCACCATTCGAGAAATTATTTAGTTTTATAGCAAAAGTGTCTTCTTCAAAATATACAATTAAGTCATTCCCATCCATCTCATATGTGAGAAGAGGTTTGTAAGGCTCAAGAGTAAACCCATTAGTATAGTTTCGTATATCCCCATTATTATAAATATCTAAATTGTTTGAAAAATTCTCTCCGTGCTTTAACTCAGCAGATGCGTATAACTCACCATCTAAAGTCATCGAATGCAGCTCAAAATCCACAGCTCGTGTTAGAAAATGATATTCAATATTTCCGTCTTGGTCTGAATCATAAACTTCATCATAAGTAACCCTATCAACAACACTTCCTGTATATGTATAGTAAGTAAATTGTTGAGCAATGGCAACACCACCTAGAATTGGGAAAAGTTCTTCTGCTCCAGTCTGTTCATCTGGAGCTATACCAACCATGCTCCCCTTAATAAACAATCGATCCTCTCCTTCGCCCCCCTGGATCGTGTAGGTAGCACCCCCATTGAGAGCAATACTTGTGTCAGAAACACTAAGCTTAGTATCATTCTCACCTAGGACAATCCAATCAAGACCGTCACCAACTGTGACTTTACCTTTTCCATCGCTAACATCAATAAGGTATGACCCTTCACTTTGGACATTCACAACACTCTCTTCAGAGTTGCCTTTGATATAGACAATCGGTTTATCTTCAAACGCTCCAGAATTAGTAAACCCTTCAAGCGTAATTTTCTCACCACCATCAAAGTTGATGACACCAGTTCCATTTACATCAATGTTTAGGTCAAATTCAGTCTCAATATCCAAGACTTTCTGAATAACTTTTTCCCAAGGAAGATTATTGCCATCTTTGTCTTGGGTGACTGGAGAGCCTCCAAAATCTTGAATTTTTAAATCAGTAAAACTATTAGTGTTCTCGACCTTTAAAGTATCGATAAATTCTGTGCCCTTAATGACTTCAATGGAATGGAGAATATCAGCCCCTCCTGTACCATCGTCTGTAACATTAATAAATTCATCAGATAATACGATTTCAATGCCATTATCAGGTTTATCATTAAATATAAAACCTGACTCTACGAGAGAATAATCAACGGTATCTATACCATTTATGGTGGTGCTTTTTTCTGGATCAAAATCACCATAAATCATATCATTTCCACGACCGCCTCGAAGAATATCATCACCTGCACCACCTATAAGTAAGTCGTCATTTCTATATCCTTCGATTTCATCATTTCCTTCACCACCAACGATGTTAAGGGTATAATCATTGAATAGGTTAAAAAGAAAAGGTGACAGTTTTTGTTTTAATGTAAAGTCATCATCTTTATTGGTTCCATAGACTGTGACAGTTCTTCCAAAATCATGATACCCAAGGATTTCATCACCCGCTAATCCAAAAAATTGTCCAGCGTTCGAGCTTGTATTAATTGCCCTGTCTATAAAATCGTCTAAAAATCGTATTTGTCCTTCATTCTCATTTATTGCCAAAGAAATATTTGTACTTTGTTCATTTGAAAATTGTGAGCTGTGATAAGACTGATAGCTTTTCCGATTCCCTGTAAATTCTATTTCCACTGTGCGGGGAGTGATTCCAGAATCTAAACCCAAACCCCATAGATCAAGCATGGGTTCTAATCTTTTATTTATGAATTTGGCAAAAGCATTACTCGAAACAAAATCAAAATTATCATCATCGGCTTTTAACGTAAAATTTGTAACAGATCTTTGGTCTCCATTTACAACAAATTGAGCATTGCTCAGATCCAACTCAAAACCGGTTGAGCCGAAAATAAAAGATCGCCAAAGGTGATCCGCACTGCCTACATCCGTTGAATATTGACTAACACCAAACTTAAGGCTTTTATCACCAATACCCAAAGCTTTTTGTATTTGATCCCAAGTGTAAGTTTTATCCTCTAAAGTTGTATCATTAAAAAACGTTTGAAAAGCTTCTGAACGCGCCGGATTGGCATAGCGTCCAGCGCCCGATGTTAAGTAATCCATCATGTTAAGCTGTATGGTTGGGCCAGGGGTATTTTCCGGACGGATGCGATCACTTAAAAATTCTGGGGCAGTGGCCTGACCAAAAAGGTATAGATTTAAAATGGTTTTTACATCGCTTAAACTTAAGGAACCAACATTAATCATGGGAATATATCCTTGAAATAAATTGAAGGGGAAAAGTGAGTAAAGCTATATACTCACTCTTTTTTTGTCTTGGAAAATCGAGGAAATTTGAAGTGCACCTCATTCCATTTGCGAGAAGTATCAACTTGCCCTTTTCGGTAACCTGGTCCAAACCAATCTGAAACAATGCCACAACAACTGACATAATTCGTGGTATTAAAAAGTATTGATTTTTCAGATTCCGATGGGTTTAGAGCATAACCATATATGTTTATCTTTACGTGATAGTGGAACTGTAATGCTGCCCAATAAGTCCCCCCTTCAAAAAGTTTTGTCCCATTATAAAATTTTTTAATGGAACAACATTTTGGGTTTTGCTGGATGAAGTTGTCAACAGATGAATAAGTTATGAGATTGGTTGTCCTTGGAAGATCTCGCAAATCATAATCAAGGTTTCTTTCCCCGTCTCTCCACCTTTTTTTCTGTCTTTCATATTGTTTGAGGTTATGCTGGATCGCAATGCGGATAAATTCTTCATCGGAATAAAATTTAAATTGACTATAGCAAAAACCCAGTAAATTTAGAGGTGTGCAAACCATCAAAAGCACTAAGAGAATATTTCTTTTCTTTGAATACCAAGGGACATTTTTTCTATACCGACCTAAAAGAAACGCGACAAATTCAAAGGCATAGTAAATGACACTAAAAAAAATGATGAAGAAGATGGTGAAGACAACGAAATAAAAGCCTGTAGTGTTATTTTGATAGTCAATCCCACTAAGACTAATAAAGAGGATATATAAGAAAGCCAACAACAGATAAATCATCAAACAGGCTCTGATTTTTCCCGATAAATTACTTTTTGAATTATTCTTTTTCCCCGACATATCCAAATTCCTTTAAGCTGTGATTCTTCAAAGATTAAAATTATCAGCCTTTTCACTCACTGATAATTTCTTTTACAATCACTTGGCCCTGGTCATCCATTGAACGAAATTTAAGGGCGCTTTTTTCAGGAAGTTCAGATTTAATTTTTTGAAACATAGATTGTTTCATTTTATCGTCACCCATCATATCAACGAGCCAATTGATCTCACCAGACTGCCATTCATCAGGCCGTAACTTAATTGGTCGATCCAGATTTTCAGATAATCTCTTGTCGACTTCTTCTGAGACAGATGCCCATAGCGCTAAGCCAACAGGCACTGACGCCCCATTTTCTTTAGAGCGCGCTTCTACCACAAGAAATTGATTGTTCATTATTGGAGGAAGTAATAACCACTCCAGGTCAGCCAAAGAATAATGCTTATAGTGAGCGGATCTCATCAAAAGACTGACCATCTCACCAAACGAAGCTGCCGTCATTTTTGATTTCATAAACCCTTCTTTTAAAGAAGGATCATCTGCCGACTTGTTGTCAGTTACATCATCATTTGAAACAATCACTTCAGGTTCAGAAGCGTTGACATCCTCAACAACTTCAGACTCAACTGGCTCAACTTCACCTTTATTATTGTCAGAGTGAGTTTTAAACAGACTTTTACTATTAAACAAACCCGCCCCCTTCAGAACTATTCAATTTAATCTTATTTGGAAATAAAAAAACGAATAATTATTCTTAATTACAATTATATATTGCCAGAAGCAAGCGCAGAACAGAATTATACAGTCAATAAATAAAATTATTTATTCAGAAGTATTAAAAGAGATGTGGAAAGGCGAAGTAAAAACATAAATACTTTTTATCTTAAATAGAGTGAATAAGGTTGTTTATTCTAATGAATCAACAATAGTCAAATTCAAAAATTTCTCCTTGGGGTCATCAGAAGACAATTCTAACAATACAAAAAATCAGCCGTTTTCAAACCAAGAGCAGACGTAATATCTCACATTAACAATCTAAAAGTCCTACATAAGGACGGCTAGATAAGGGCAAGGTTAGTACAAGCATTACCCCTATATTACCCCCATGATATTCAACATTTTTAGGAGTTTTCGAACAAGTACGCGCGCGAGGGATTTCAAGTGTTGAAATTTATAACGGCAAGGTTACGGCAAGGGCGTTCAATAATTCCCCATTTACCCCAAGGTATTTTTGCAACAGCTGAATAAAATAATAATAAACATTTCTCTCCCTATAAATATCAAATAAGCGACATCTGTATCCATAGGTATCTATACATATTTTGAACCGAAATTTTTACCCCCTAATTAAAGCTACGTTCTCTTGCTACTTATCTTTAATTTGATGAATACTAATTCAAAGCGGTTTTATTGTTCTTTTTAATCCGCACTGATAATCTGTGGAGAGGTTAACCAGCAGCGCAGATTATAAATCAATTACCAGTACTGCGGGGAAGCGAGAATATACTGGAACGGCACTGCGAAAGCCAAAAGCCGAAGTCTCGCAGGCAGGACACAAATTCTGTCTTTAAGTTGTTGGCAACTGATCAACCCACATTGTGCTGCAAATTTTGCAGGGACTGATTAGGGCTGAAATTGAAGATCTAAAAGGCAGATATAGGGTAATAAACGGGGCAACAATCTATAAATGGATCAGGGAAAAAGACTATCCCAAACAAATAAAAATTGGAGGGAAAGCTCTATGGAGCCGCCTAGAAGTTGAAGCTTACGATGAAAAGCAATTTTCTAAAAGATATAATAATAGTGAGTAAACAAATTCAACTAGAAAAGCGGCAAAAACGCCGTTTTTCTGCACCAACTGAACCGGAGGTGAACCGCAAACAACTACTGCTGCATACTTAAGAAAGCATAGTATTTCAAATTATTGATTTATATAGAGAAAATGGTGAGCCCTGAAGGATTCGAACCTTCGACCTACTGATTAAAAGTCAGTTGCTCTACCAACTGAGCTAAGGGCCCCCAAATAAAAACATCCAAACCAGAACGTTTGCCTAAAGTATTGCAAAATGTTTGGATGACGTGTTCGCAAATCATTTGAGAAGCGCTGAAAATAGGGAAACATACCTCACTCGTCAAGAGCTTATTTTCACTATTTCAACGATAATCCCTCATTTTTATCTAATATTGATACAACATACAAATTATACTCAAAATCACTGTTAATTCATTGGATTCGAGAGTAAAAAAATTATTAAGATCAACAAGAACAACCTAAAATCAGACCTTTCTTCACAAAAGTGACCCTAAAATGAATCACCGCTCAGCCATAGGCCTCATGTGCCTAGCTGTCCTATGCTTTTCCGTTCTCGATAGCTCGGCTAAATATCTGGGAGAATTCTCAGCTATTCATGTAGTACAAATCTTATGGATCAGATTCATTACCCATAATCTCTTTTTATTAGCTATATATAAGCCAACACCATATCTAAGAGCTCTAAAGGCAAATGCACCAAAAGCACAAATTATCAGAACTGTGTCTATGGTCTCCGCAACGGCATTTAACTTCACAGCCCTTTTATACCTGCAGCTGGACCAAACCATTGCAATCTTCTTCCTCAGCCCCCTTCTCATCTCCATGCTCTCAGGCCCCATCTTAGGCGAGCACCTCAAACCTCATCAACTCTATGCAGTTTTATTTGGCTTTTTAGGAGTTTTAATCGTCATGCGACCTGGCTTTGGTGGCATCCACTGGGCAGTGATACTATCCCTACTCTCAACACTCTCGGTCTCAATCTATAATGTATTGACAAGATACACAGCTCACTATGATAACAACGCCACCAATCAGATTATGGCGCCAATCGGCGGAGCTATACTCCTTACGCCGCTGGTCTTCTTCTATTGGCAAACACCTAACGACATCTTCACTTGGGTACTATTAATCTCACTTGGTGTCTCAGGCGGTCTCGGGCATTGGCTGATGATCACAGCCCACAGATACGCACCAGCCCCACTACTGGCCCCCTTTATCTACACTGGCATCATAACAATGCCGCTCATAGGGTACTTTGTATTTGATGATGTGATTACCTGGTGGACATTTGCCGGCGCCATGTGTGTCATCGCCTCAGGCCTATACCTCTGGTATCAAGAGCACCAGAGATCAGATAAAGTAACAAAAGAAGTATGAACCACCATAAGGAATTTAAAAGTTGAAGACGGAAATTCTTATCCTAGTTATCTATTCATCATTTTGGATTTTCTGGATTTATTTTTGGCTTTATATAGGTTTTAAAAAAACACAACTAAACTATGAAATTAAAAATATTTTTGATGTTTTTTTCAAACTGTTTCCTTCAGTGATTACAAGTATAGGTCTCAAAGGTGCATCAAAAAAAAGTTGGTATATGATTATAGTTGGTATTTTTATGCTAATAGTCTCACCATCAATAATTGAACATCTCGTAAAATACTTTAATTAAAAAATTTACTTAGACACCTGATAACGCGCGCGAAACTCCGCCGCAAATTCAGCAAAACGATCTTCTTCAATGGCTAAGCGCATAGCCGCCATTAGCTCTTGATAAAAGTGAATATTCGCCCAGCTAATCAGCATAGAGGCTAGTAACTCACCAGAGCGAACAAGATGGTGCAAATAAGCTTTGCTATAGTCTCTCATAGCCGAGCAAGAACTGTGCTCATCCAAAGGTGACGCATCATCTTTAAATTGTGCATTCTTCAAATTGACTTTACCGTCAAACGTAAAGGCCTGGCCATGCCGTCCAGAACGTGTCGGCATCACACAATCAAACATATCCACACCGCGCTCAACAGCGCCCACCAAATCAAGAGGCGTTCCAACCCCCATCAAATATCTCGGCTTGTCATTCGGCAAATGTGGCATTGTAAAATCAAGCGTATCAAACATCGCCTGCTGCCCCTCACCAACAGCAAGGCCACCAACCGCATAGCCAGGAAATTCAAATTCTCTCAAGGCCTCAGCAGAGCGAATACGTAAGTGCTCATAAACCCCGCCCTGAACAATCCCAAATATAGCCTGACCATCTGCGCTATATTTCGCAAAAGCATCCTTCGAGCGCTTGGCCCAGCGCATGGATAATTCCATCGACGTCTCAGCCTGTTTTTCTGTGGCTGGAAATGGTGTGCATTCATCAAATGCCATCTGAATATCAGATCCAAGCAAAGCCTGAATTTCCATTGAACGCTCTGGTGTCAGGTTATAGGACGACCCATCAATGTGAGACTGGAACTTCACACCCTCTTCAGTAATCTTTCTAAGTTTTGAAAGAGACATCACCTGAAAGCCACCACTATCAGTCAGGATAGGTTTATCCCAGTTCATAAATTTATGTAGCCCGCCCAAAGACGCAACACGCTCAGCACCAGGGCGCAACATCAAATGGTACGTATTACCAAGCAGAATATCCGCCCCTGTTTCTCGAACAGTTTCAGGCAGCATCCCCTTCACAGTCGCTGCCGTTCCAACCGGCATAAAGGCAGGCGTTTGAATAGTGCCCTTCGGTGTTGAAATTTCACCCCGGCGCGCCAATCCAGATGTCGCAGATACCTTATAAGTAAAATGATCAACCATTATGCAACCCTTCTAACAAACACCCATCACCATATGAATAAAATCGATAGTCCCGCTCAACAGCTGCTTTATAAGCGGCCTGCATCACATCAAGACCAGAAAACGCAGCGACCAACATAAACAAAGTTGATTTGGGTAGATGAAAATTCGTAATCAATCGATCAACCACATTGAATTTATAGCCTGGCGTAATGAAAATATCCGTGTCACCGCTCCATGGCCTGATAGAACCCGTCTCACGCGCAGCACTTTCCAACAAGCGCAAAGATGTCGTCCCGACAGCACAAACACGTCCGCCTTGTGCTTTTGCGGCCTTAATAGCCTCAACAGTCTCAGCACTCACATGCCCCCACTCCGCATGCATTTTATGGGATTTTATATCATCCACCTTCACAGGGAGGAACGTGCCAGCCCCCACATGCAAAGTAACAAATTGCAACTGAGCACCAATGTCTTTCAACCCCTTGAGAAGCTCATCAGTAAAATGAAGTCCAGCCGTTGGAGCCGCAACAGAGCCATCATGTGATGCATAAACTGTTTGGTATGTTTCTTTATCAATTGATCCAGCAGCGCGCTTAGAAGCAATATACGGCGGCAAAGGCATTTCACCTACGAGCTTTAAAGCTTCATCGAGATGAACACCCGATACATCAAACTTGACTAAAATCTCACCACCACCAGGTGTGTCTGTTATCGTTGCCTCAAGCAGGCCTTCAAAACATGCCTGGCCACTTCCCATTTGGCCGCTACCTTCGTGTCCACTAAACCGCAGCCTGTCACCAACCTTCATTCGTTTAGCCGGTTTCGCAAACGCAAACCACTCATTGTCTGAAACACGTTTATGCAGATTTAGTTGAACTTGAGCCTGAGTCTCACCTCTTAACCGCCTCCCCTTTAAAGCTGCAGGTATTACCCGGCTATCATTAAAAACGACGACATCGCCTTTATTGAAAAACTGCGGTAGGTTTTTAAATATATGATCTTCCAGAGAACCGTCCGAGAGAACTCGCAAAAGTTTAGACCCATCCCGATTTGGATGCGGCTCTAAAGCAATATTGCTTTCAGGTAGTTCAAAATCAAAATCATCAAGTTGCAAGGAAGGTAACTTTCACTCAAGAGGTATAATATAAAAGGGTTCAATCTAGCTATTTAGATATCAAAAAGAGGCCATAAAACAAAGTTTCATGGCCTCTTTAAATAAACTAATATAAAGGTTTTAGACCTTAACCAGCGTCAGCTGCAACGCGCATGCTTGTAATTTGATCCGGATCAGTCACCGGTTCACCACGTTTAATATCATCAACATGTTCCATGCCAGAAATCACGCGGCCCCAAGCAGTATATTGACCATCCAAAAAGCCAGCATCAGCAAAGCAAATAAAGAATTGGCTATCTGCTGAATTCGGAGCTTGTGCCCGTGCCATAGAACAAACACCGCGCAAATGAGGTGTATCGTTAAATTCAGCTGCAAGGTTTTGCCCAGAACCACCAGTACCTGTTCCGGTTGGGTCACCCGTTTGGGCCATAAAGCCATCAATCACACGATGAAAAACAATGCCGTCATAAAACCCTTCACGAGCAAGCTCTTTAATACGAGCACAATGGTTCGGCGCGACATCAGGCAATAGCTCAATGATCACTTCGCCATGTGTAATATTTAAAATCAGTGTATTTTCCGGGTCTTTAATCTCGGTCATTAGTCTTCCTTTAAAACAATTCATTCCGTATCAAACGGGATAAATCAACATTTATGATATTTTTTATGATTATTCAATTCTAGGTAACATTTTTTTACGTGGTGCATTTTCAAAGCCAGGAACAAAGTTCCTTAAACTAATAGTAGGCGCGTCCTTACTGTCAGCAACAACTTCCATTTTAACAATCTTATCCGGGTTATCAACTGTGCCACTTTGACCGCGTCCGCGTTTAATCTTATCAACAAATTCCATACCATGAACAACTTTACCCCAAACAGTATATTGCCCATTGAGGAAGTGCGCAGCTTGGAAAGTGATGAAAAACTGACTGTTCGCCGAATGCGGGTTCTGTGTACGAGCAGCGCCAATAACACCACGATTATAGAGCACATCATTAAATTCAGCACGCAAATCAGGATAATCCGAACCACCAGTACCTGTTCCTGTCGGGTCACCCGTTTGGGCCATAAATCCATGGAGCACACGATGGAAAACCAAACCATCATAAAACCCTTCGCGCACAAGCTTTCTAACACGCTCAACGTGTTTAGGCGCTTTTTTAGGATAAAGAACAATAACAGATCGTCCATATTTGGTATCTAAATAGAGAAAATTCTCAAGATCAACACCTTTGTTCACAGTCCCCTCTGCAGAGGCCTGAGAAACCCCAATTATCAATAACAGTGCAGAAATAATAAATGGTCTAATCATCAAATTACCTAACTTTTTATACTCAAGATTTTGTTCAATCAGCTATGAGTTCAATCAATAGAACTCTCAGCGGTCAGAACCCCAGTTTTTCTTCTTTTCCAAAAACTCAGCAACGTGAGGCGGCACAAAACTAGTTATGTCACCACCAAACACCTCGATTTGCCTAACAAGTTTGGCAGCGATATGGCGAACCTCCCCGGTACTTGGCAAAAGTAGTGTTTCTAATCCCTCAGTCATGGCTCTATTCATACCAGCCATCTGCATTTCATAAACATAATCAGCAGAATCGCGTACCCCCCGAACAATAACCTTCGCTCCATAAGCGCTCGCGGCTTCAACCATAAGTCCAGAAAATTGAATAACTTTAATGGATTTGCCTGTTGTCTTTCGCAAATCAACGGCCAAAGACTCGATGAGTTCAACCCGCTCTTCACCTGTTAAATATGGAGTTTTACCATGATGAACACCAACCCCAATAATCAACTCATCAATAAAATTAAGCGAACGCTCAATAATATCAAGATGACCATTCGTAATTGGGTCAAAGCTACCTGGGTAAAAACCTGTCAAACTCATAAACTTAGATCCTTAACTCTCAGAAGAGCTATCTTCAGCTCCCCCCTCAGGAGAGGTATCATTCGGAGAACCATCATCAGGAGACGCATCGTCAGAAGAGCCATCTTCAGCACCATCTTCTCCCTCACTCTCAACTTCAGAGATATGTTCAACAGAAACAACCTTCTCATCAGCCGCAGTTTTGAAAACAGTAACACCCTGCGTATTCCTGCCAGCAACCCGAACACCATTTACAGGACACCGTATAAGTTGGCCACCATTGGTCACCAACATAATTTCATCACCATCTTCAACTGGGAAAGAACCAGAAAGATCTCCATTCCGGTCATTCACAATCATAGCAATAATACCCTTACCACCACGACCTGAAACCCGATATTCATAAGCTGAAGATCTCTTGCCAAAGCCGTTTTCACTTAATGTAAGAACAAACTGTTCTCCGGCACCTAGCTCAGCATAGCGCTCAACAGTTAATTCAACAGCAGCACCTTCATCTTCATCTGTTTCTGGCACATCAACGTCACCGCCTTCACCATTTGCAGCTCTACGCATTTGCGCAGCACGCTTCAAGTAAGAACGTTTTTCGTCTGCCGTGGCTTCAATATGATGCAAGATAGCCATCGAAATGAGTTTGTCATCAGTCGCTAAACGAATACCACGAACACCAGTTGAGTTTCGCCCGGCAAACACCCGAACATCAGTCACAGGGAAGCGAATAGCCTGCCCCTTTTCACTAGTGAGCAACACGTCATGCGCTTCAGTACAAATATCAACCCCGAGGATCTTATCGCCTTCATCAAGCTTCATTGCGATCTTACCATTTTGTCTAATCTCAACAAAATCAGAAAGAAGGTTCCTGCGCACTCCACCAGAGCTGGTCGCAAACATCACATGCAATTGCTCCCAGGTACTTTCATCCTCTGGTAATGGCATAATCGTTGTAATGGTTTCATCTTGATCAAGTGGCAGTAAATTAATCAAAGCTTTACCACGCGCTTGTGGCGCTGAAAGTGGCAACTTCCAAACTTTCATTTTATAAGCCATACCGCGTGACGAGAAGAAAAGGATCGGTGTATGCGTGTTAGCAACAAAGATTTTAGTTACAAAATCCTCATCACGCGTCGACATACCAGAACGTCCCTTACCACCCCGGCGTTGCGCACGATAAGTCGATAATGGCACGCGCTTAATGTAACCTTTGTGAGAGACAGTCACTACCATATCTTCTTTAGCAATCAGGTCTTCATCATCAACATCGCCAACATAATCTAAGATTTCAGTTCGGCGGTCATTGCCAAATTCATCACTAATTTCAGTGAGTTCACCTTTAACAATTTCAATAATCCGAACACGAGAACCAAGAATATCAAGATAATCTTTAATGATAGCACCAAGCTTATGCAACTCGTCTGAGAGTTCATCCCGGCCAAGAGCAGTCAACCGTTGTAAACGCAGCTCAAGAATAGCTCTGGCTTGAGCTTCAGAGAGTTTATACGTCCCTTCAGGAGAAACAACATGACGCGGGTCAGCAATCAATTCAACAAGCGGCGCGATATCTTTCGCCGGCCAGTTCCGTTCCATCAATTGCTCACGAGCAGTCGCAGGATTAGGTGCGGTGCGAATAAGAGCAATCACTTCATCAATATTAGCAACAGCAATCGCCAAACCAACCAAAACATGCGCCCGGTCTCGGGTTTTGTTGAGTAAGAATTTCGTGCGTTTATAAACAACTTCCTGGCGGAAATCCGTAAACGCTTTAATAAAATCAAGAAGGTTTAAAAGCTCAGGTTTGCCACCATTAAGCGCCACCAAATTACAACCAAAACTGTTTTGTAGAGGTGAAAAACGATAAAGCTGGTTAAGGACCACGTCAGCAACAGCATCACGTTTAAGCTCGACCACAACGCGCATGCCTTGCCTGTCAGATTCATCCCGAATATCAGAAATGCCTTCAACCCGTTTTTCACGAACTAGCTCAGCAATTTTTTCAACCATAGAGGCCTTATTGACCTGATAAGGAATCTCAGTGATAACAAGAGCAAACCGGTCTTTACGAATTTCCTCAGTCGCAACCTTGCCCCGAATCACAACAGAGCCCTTACCATTCTGGTAAGCAGAACGAATACCCGCACGTCCTAAAATCATACCACCTGTTGGAAAATCTGGCCCTGGAATAATTTCATTTAAGCGCTCAATATCAATTTCTGGGTCATCCAGATGCGCCATGCACCCATTAATCACTTCACGTAAATTATGAGGTGGAATGTTCGTTGCCATACCAACGGCAATACCACCAGCACCATTCACTAATAGGTTTGGAAATTTAGCAGGAAGAACCTGCGGTTCACTTTCAGATGCATCATAGTTGTCTTGAAACTCGACAGTTTCTTTATCAATGTCATCAAGAAGGTTTTGAGCAACTTTCTGCAAACGGCATTCTGTATAGCGCATAGCCGCAGCTCGGTCACCATCAACAGAACCAAAGTTACCCTGGCCATCAATTAACGGAAGTCGCAGAGAAAAATCCTGCGCCATACGAACAAGCGCATCATAAATCGCACTATCACCATGCGGGTGATATTTACCCATCACTTCACCGACAACACGTGCTGATTTGCGATATGGCTTATTAAATTCAAAACCATTTTCATGCATCGAATATAAAATTCGGCGATGAACAGGCTTCAGACCATCACGAACATCAGGAAGTGCACGTGAAACGATTACACTCATCGCATAATCAAGATACGACCGGCGCATCTCTTCCGTGATTAGAATGGGGCGAATATCTGGTGGCGATCCATCTGCGCCGTCTTGCTTCTCATTATCGCTCAATTGATGGTCCTATTTCATATGTTTAGTAGCGTTGTATATTTATAAAGCCCTGTTTAAGTGAAGCCTTCTAAAAGAAATCAAAACAGGCAAAGAAACTTGCAACACAAAACTTAAAAGCACCAAAGCTTATAGCCTTTTGCCCCAGTATAAACAAAGAACAAAATTGAACTATATCTCATGCATTTAAAGCAAATTCCAACTTTTTAGGTATAGCCCATCCCTCTAAGCCATACCAGTTTTAAAAGGCCATTTTCCATCATTCTTTGGGGATATTTCCAATAATTTCACACCCTTGACGCCTAGATGCTTTACTTCCACACATGAAACCATGCTAATAAGAGAAATTTCGATAAATTGAGGGTACAAAATGGCTGGACATGGCTCAAAAAAGGTAATTTACGCGGCACTTGCAGGAAATGCCCTAATCGCTATAACAAAATTCATTGGTGCCTCAATCACAGGCTCTTCAGCTATGCTGTCCGAAGCCATTCACTCCGTGGTAGATACAGGTAATCAAGGCCTGTTATTATACGGCATCAAGAAATCACAAAAACCAAAAGATGAGCGCCACCCATTCGGTTATGGCATGGAAATTTATTTTTGGGCCTTTGTTGTCGCTATTGTCATCTTTGCTGTTGGCTCAGGTGTTTCCATATATGAAGGCATACATAAACTAAACCACCCTGAAGACATCACATCCCCTTATATTAACTACATCATATTATCACTTGCCATGGTTTTTGAAGGTGTAGCCTGGTACATCGCCTATAAAGAATTCAACAAGCTCAGAGGCAAAGCCAGCTTCATAGATGCCGTGCGTCATTCAAAAGATCCAACAATTTTCACTGTCCTTTTTGAAGATTCAGCCGCAATGCTTGGTCTAATCGTTGCATTCGTAGGCATTTTTGCAAGCTCTAGCTTCGGCGTAGAATGGGCTGATGGCGCCGCCTCTGTATTGATTGGCGTAATCCTCGCCGGCACAGCAATTCTTCTAGCCTATGAAACCAAAGGGCTTTTAATCGGCGAAGCAGCAAGCCCGGCGATTACCGCAGATATCAAAAAAATCATAGATAAAAGACAGTCTATCCTTCATGTAAACGAACTTAGGTCTATGCATATGGGCCCGAATGACATCATCCTCGCCATCTCTATCGACTTTAAAGATGATATGACCGCTGTCGAAGTAGAAAGTCAGATTTCTCAACTAGAAAAAGAAATCAAATCAAAATACCCTGAAATGAAACACCTCTTCATTGAAGTCCAAAAAAAGGATGACCATGATGCTGATGAAAACACTAATCATGTAACAACCTGATAATTATGTACTCTTTTTACTGATGAAGTTTATTGATTAGAGACTTGTAAAAATAAAGTTTAAACATAGATAGAACAGGTTATCCATGCCGCACACACACTCTCTACTTTAGTGAAACAAGCCCGGCATCAAATCAGATCCATAAGAAAGAGCTTCCCAATGGAATATACCACACTCGGTAAAACCAACATTAAAATAAGCCGCATCTGTCTTGGAACCATGACATGGGGTACTCAGAACACTGAAAGTGAAGGTCATGCGCAAATGGATTTCGCGTTAGATCAGGGTGTTAATTTCTGGGATACAGCTGAGATGTACGCTGTCCCCCCAACAGCCGAAAGCTACGGATCAACAGAAACCATCATCGGCACTTGGATCAAAGCTAACAATAGCCACCGTGAGAAAATCGTGCTCGCAACCAAAATATCACCTGAGATGCCATATATCCGGGGCGGCGGTCAGGACATTGATAAAAAAAACATCCTACAAGCTGTTGAAGACAGCTTATCTCGTCTTCAAACAGGTTATATAGATCTCTATCAACTCCATTGGCCATCAAACCGCCCAACCTACCATTTTGATAATGCCTGGACGTTTACGCCAAAGGTTACAGATAAAGAAGCCATTCTTGCAAACCAACTCGAAATTCTTGAAACCCTGGATCAATTGGTCAAAGAAGGAAAACTGCGCTCTTACGGTCTCTCTGATGATAGCGCCTGGGGCATCACACAATACTCTGTGCTTGCAGAAAAGCACAAGCTTAAACCGATGGTCTCTATCCAAAATGAATACAGCCTCCTTCGCCGCCGCGATGAAACAGATGTCGCTGAAGCCTGTATACTTGAAAATGTCAGTTACCTTCCCTGGTCCCCCCTTGCCATGGGCGTTTTATCAGGAAAATATCTGAACAACCAAAAACCAGGCGGAACCCGCTTTTATCATTCCGAAGGCTCAGCTCTGCGCTATGGCTACCGCCTGACTGAAGCAGCTGAAAAAGCAACCCAAAGCTATGTCGACATTGCCAAGAAACACAATCTCGACCCCTCACAAATGGCGATTAGCTTCACGTTAGCACAGCCCTTTGTTGCCTCAACAATCATCGGCGCAACATCGGTAGATCAATTAAAAACAAATATTGATGCCATCGATGTAAAATTATCAGATGATGTTTTAGAAGAGATACATTCAGTCTACCGCCAGTATCCAATTCCGTTTTAATCACTCGAGTACTAGTAAGCAGACTGAAGCACAACTAAGAAGCATTAGAGTTTTAAAACATACGAAGAAAGAATGACGCCACTTCGGCGTCAGGACATGACGCCACTTCGGCGTCAGGACATGACGCCAGGGGCGTCCGGCGCAATCGCCGCCCCTCGGAAGGGCCCCGCCGCTACAGTAGCGCGGTTGCTTGTGGGCAACCTGAAGCGCCATTAAAAAGCAATAGCTCGTGAGAGAGAAAGAAAAAACACAATCATGCCTCAAGCAGATATAAAATACAGCAATGACTTAAACCTTGATTGCACCGCCATACTAGCCTCCATTGAGGAGATCATAAAACAACACGACCAAACATCTGGAGCGTGCAAAGGCAGAGCCTACAAAGCTGATCACTTCCACCACACTCACATCTTTATCCAATTAGCCATGCTCCCAAAACCCCACCGAAATGCAGAATTTACCAAAGCTCTCATAAGCGATTTAGAAAAAATGGTGAAACAACACCTCACCCAGTCTTGTCATTTCTCATTGAATTTGGATTACACCGGAGACGGCTACATAACAAACTTCCATGAAGCTTAAACAATCCCATCCCTAATCTAGATCACGCTACAATTATGGTATGGAGTCTTCCTACTACCAGCGCTAAGTATAATCAAAGAACAAATTTCACACGTTAGTGTAACTTTAATTTTACAAGTTAATAAGTTATAGTCCTTTTTATTCAGACCTTACAACTCTATTCAAACGAGTTAGTCTGGCTCTAGACATCTCGATAAGCAAAAAATTAAATGAGATCAGTGAACTAAAAATTTGGATAAATTAGGAGAACTATCAATGTCAGAAGCAATCTATTGGCTCATTCTAACTGCCACTTTTACAGCACTGCAACCACTTCCTTATATACTGGAAAGAATATTTCGCATCGGATTGCTATCAGCAATGAATTATTCAAAAGACTCAGGTCATGGCGATTCAAACCAACCATCAGAGCAAACAGCTGCATGGGCAAAGAGAGCCTATCGCGCTCATTATAACAGTATTGAATATCTCGCTATTTTCGGAATCCTAGTGATTTCCGCCCACATAATCAGTAACGGTAACGCAACTGTAGCAACAGCTGCTATGGTATATTTCTTCGCTCGGGTCGCACATTACATTGTCTATATTTTAGGAATTCCCGTATTGAGAACTCTCACTTTTGCGGTAGCCCTAACGTCACTCCTGACCATCGCTTATACTATGATTATAACCACTTAATTATCAAAAATCAGATATAGCAAAACTAGAAGGCAGAGTTTTACACTCAGCCTTCTAACTCCTCACGCATCATCTCAAGCTCAAGCCATCTTTCCTCGGCGGCTTCATGTTCAGCAGTGAGTGCTGCAATCCCTTCCATAGCTTCATTAAATCGCTTCGGGTTTTTGGTGAACAAATCCGGGTCTTCAAGCGCTTTATTATGAACAGCTATTTTTGTTTGAATATCCTCTATTTGCTTTGGTAAAGTCTCTAAAGCATATTTATCTTTATAAGAAAGTTTAGCCGTCTTATTCGCCGTTTTTTGTTGTAAGTTCTCTGCCGCAGACGCACCTTCTGAAAGTTTCCCTTTAGAGGGTTTTCCATCTCCCAGGATTGAGCGACGCTTCATCTCATCTTTGCGTTGAGCCATCATGGTGCTATAGCCACCAGCATATTCAACCCAATTTCCCTCACCTTCATAAACCAAAACAGCATCAACGATCCGGTCAATAAAATCACGGTCATGGCTCACAAGCAAAACAGTGCCATCATAATCAGTGATAAGCTCTTGCAATAAATCAAGTGTCTCAAGGTCAAGATCATTCGTCGGTTCATCTAAGACCATCAGGTTAGAAGGTAAAGATAAAGCTCGCGCTAGCATCACTCGTGCACGCTCGCCTCCAGAAAGAACGTCTAACGGTGTACGCGCTTGTCCCGGGTCAAAAAGAAAATCCTTCATGTATCCAATAACATGTTTCGGTTTACCAGCAACTTCCACCATATCGCCGCCGCCATTGGTCAAGGCATCTGCCAATGTCCAGTTTGGGTTCAAGCTCTCTCGGCTCTGGTCAAGGGTAACCATATCGATATTCGTACCAATTTTAATATCGCCATCATCAGGTTCTAACTGCCCCGTGAGCATCTTAATAATAGTCGATTTACCCGCCCCGTTTGGGCCAACAATCCCCAGACGATCTCCTCGAAGCAAACGCACACTCAACTCATTGACAATCAGCGTACTCCCAAATGATTTGGAAATCTTTTTAGCCTCAACAACAATCTTACCAGAAACACGCCCCTCGCTGGTTTCCATTTTAACGGCACCTTTCGGCCCCCGGTGATCTTTGCGTTTCTGGCGAAGTGAATGCAAATCTCCAAGTCGTTTTTGATTGCGTTTACGCCGCGCAGTCACGCCATAACGAAGCCAATGCTCTTCAGCAACAATTTTACGGTCAAGCTTATGCGCTTCTAATTCTTCTTGCTCAAAAACTTCATCCCGCCAGGTTTCAAATTTCCCAAAGCCCTGCTTCATTAACCGAGAGGTACCTCTGTCAATCCACAATACGGATTTAGAAACCATTTCTAAAAACTTCCGGTCGTGACTAATAACAACCAGCGCAGATTTTAGCGAGCGCAACTCTTTCTCTAACCATTCAATAGCTGGTAAATCTAAATGGTTGGTTGGTTCATCAAGCAGTAAAATATCAGGTGCTGGCGCTAATGCTTTAGCAAGTGCCACACGGCGTTGCTCACCACCAGAAAGTTGCGTTGTTCCCTCTAAACCTGTCAGTCCCAATTGTTCTAGATAATAATCCGCTCTATATGCATCATCCTCACTCACCAACCCACTTCGAGCATAATCTCCAGTGGTTTCAAACTTAGTCAGATCTGGTTCTTGTTCGAGATATTGCATGGTCGTGCCAGGCTGCACAAAACGCTCCCCATCATCCATCTCGATAATTCCCGCCGCGATCTTTAAAAAAGTCGATTTCCCACAACCATTGCGGCCAACCAAACAAATACGATCATCTTCAAAAATGGATATCTCCGCCCCAGATAAAATGGGGTTACCACCAAAAGTAAGGTGAATGTTTTGCAATGTTAAACGAGGCGGTGCCATAAATAGTCCCAAATTTCTGTAATAAAGAATGAAAGATTGCTTAAAATAAAAAGCTATATCTAACGTAACAGAACTGTTTTGGAAAGCATAAGTAAGTTTAAAATAGCCTAATTGGTTTTTCTATCATCAGAGCAAAAATGATCATGATGGATAAAAACGCTGGCCACCCTAAGATGAACCATCTCTTATAAAGCGTATGAAACTTACGTGGCAATGGCTCCCCCATGGATAAAGCATGAAGAGCGAGCTTTTTCATCTCAATTTGCATAAACACAACAGGGATCCAACACAGCCCAATGACCAAATAGAGCAATAAACTAAACATCACCCAGTGATCAAAAAAACTATACCCAACCTCAAGCACCAACAAAGCCCCTGTAATTGGTTGAAGAAACGCAGCTGTTAATGTGAAAATATAATCAGCTAAAACGACCAAAGGAGAAACACTCGCTACAACCTCAACTGACTTAGTGCGAACAGCAAAGAACATAAAAAAAGCAATACCAATCCCAGTGCCAAATAAAACGCACGCACCTAATATATGCATATATTTTAAAATAAAATAGCTCATCTCTTCTCATGCAATCCCATCAGAATCCAAATCAGAAGAAGTGGTAACAACAAGGAAAACCCCCAACCTAAAAATCCATGCAGACTAGTAACGTAAGCAAAACTCATAACGCTTGCGCCAATTAACATAAGGCTTTTAATCACCCCGCCCACACGGATCCAGGGTTTAGAAAGAAACATAAATCCACACATAATAGTCACCAGAGCAACCCCAGCCACTTGATAAAGTTCAGCACTCGCTTTGAATAAAAACAGAGGTGTAAAATCTTTTATTCCCTGGAGAGCTTCAACGCCTTCAAAAATCCAGCTCAGGCCCAAAGCCCAACGCAAAAAAGGTAAGAGAAAATAGCAGCGAGCAAATTGCCGTTCAACTGCAGACGATTGGTGAAGTGCTAAAATTTCAGGCACAGCTAATGTTGGTCGTCCCAAAAGTTTCATGAAAGCTGATCCATCATGAGGTGTGAATAAATCCATCTGTTCTAAAGAAGCTGTTCTGATCGGCCCTCTGTTACCAAGCATAGACGCTAAATCACCAACCCACATAACAGGTTTTATGACCCAGCGCGGAATGATAATTGGGATACCCTTCGAAAACCCAAGCCAAGCTCTATAATGCTGAATAAGTTCTTTTAAAGTAACAACATCTTGCCCAACAGCATAAACCATTTGCCGAGAAAAAGGACAATCCCTCGATACATCCTCTCCAGTACCTGAACCAGAACTCTTAAAAGGCGCAATCATTTTGACAATACCATCTGACAAATCATCAAGAGCAATCGGTTGAAAGGCTTGAGTGCCAGGGCCAGGCAAAGGTAAAATTTTTGGCAATCCAGCTAACCCTTGAATAAGAGCAGCCCCGCCTATGGAACCATCCCCTAAAACCAAATCAGGGCGAATAATCGTCCAATTTAATGAGGTTTCTTCTAGGTAATGTTCACCAGTGAGTTTACTTGAAGCATATTCAGGCAATCCTTCAACATTGGCATCTTTATCAAAATGAGGTTCAGATAAAAATTCTTCACTGTTATCTTTATCTTCTTCAGTTTGCGAAGTTTTATATTTACCGCCCCCAATTTCTTCACGCCCAAGCGTAGTAGCCGATATATGAATGAAGCGCTTGATACCAGCTGTCTCAGCACCTTGAAACAACGCTCGTGCGCCTTCTCCATGAACAAATTGAGCATCATCTTGTAAATCAGATTGCAAAATTCCAACGCAATTTACAACAACATCAAACCCTCGTAAACGTTCAGCCCAGATATCAGGATTAAGATCATTGTTAAAATCGCAATAGATCCAGGGGATTGTAGGAACCAACCGCTCAGCCAACTGCAAGTCTCGCCCAGCGCCGGTCACTTCATGCCCAGCTCGTAAGAGCGCGCGTACAACACCCCGGCCAATAAAACCATAGCCTCCGGTTACCAAACATTTCATGGAGCAAACCCCCTAAAAATTCACATCCCACAAACAAAAACAGCGCCCCTATAGAGCGCTGTAATTAAGTTAAATTCAAGTCTATTTTTAGAAACACCATTTTAAAGACGAAAGGTTGCAAGTCATCTAATAACTCTGAGAAAAAAAGAACCCACCTAGACGAAGAATGAGCCCAGCCCATTTTAGGGCTGGGGACATGGCAGCTTTGCTGCCCGGTGCACAAGATCTGCCTAAACGGAGAGTAGCGAGTACAGTTAAGCTGATCGCAAAAAAAGCACCGCCCCTCCGAGGCTCATGAGTTTCAGCTCATGTAATAGCCGTGAGAGAAATAATAACTTTCTAAGTTCCGCTTACGCGACGGTTGCTAGTCGGCAACCGAAGGAGCACTAAAAAGGAATTTCGTCGTCCAACTCTTTTTCAAAATTACTCGGCGCCGCACTCGGCTTAGAATTCTCTTCAGGAACTTGTCCCCAGCTTGGCTCACCACCAAAATTGTTATTCTGATTATTATTGTTATTCTGGTAATTACCCTGGCTGCTAGATTGACCACCTGAGCGACCATCAAGCATAGTCAAATTCCCATTAAACCCTTGTAGAACAATCTCAGTTGTATATTTATCCTGGCCGTTATTATCTTGCCATTTGCGAGTTTGCAGACTGCCTTCAATATAAACCTTGGCACCTTTTTTCAAATATTGTTCAGCAACACGGCATAAACCTTCGTTGAAAATAACAACGCGGTGCCATTCGGTTTTTTCACGTCGTTCGCCTGAATTTTTATCTTTCCAGCTCTCAGTCGTCGCTATACTTAAATTCACCACAGGGCGATTATCTTGCATGCGCCGCACTTCAGGGTCAGCTCCAAGATTGCCAACCAAAATCACTTTATTAATAGAACCAGCCATTGCTAACTCTCCTTCATATGAAACTTAACTTACGGCCAGCAAAAGATAAGCTTGCCAATTTCCTAGACAGTACCAGTAAAACGCCGTACCGGCACATTAAAGCAATTTTCTTCTCAATACTGAGAAGCAAGGCAATTCTCCACAACCAAAATCAAAATCATCGAAAATTTTCATCTTTTTGGCTCTTAGCTAAGCCTCAAAATGCCAAATTGAGATAAATCATGAAACTTCTTAGTAAGACGGTAAACAAAATTCTAACTGTTTCTCATATCCAAAAACCTCACAAATCTATAAAATAACGCTTATTGACACCTTACGTTCCAATTATGTTCTCAAATTGTTCTCAAATTATGAGATTTATGTCTCTAAATTGTCTCATTCCATGGTACAATTAACCCATACTGTTCAACTTTCTTTGACAGATATTTTTTAATTCGTTACCCAAAGATTAGAGACTTCTTGTTAAGCTAACAATTAGAAGACATACCAATTTACCGACCAATCATGTTAAATTGTTCGATAAATTGTTAAGTCTGCAAATATGAAATGTGTCACTGGGGTCTATATTAAGGACTTATAATATCTGCCTTTATATTCAAAGCTTTTTGCAATGAAACGTGAAGGGCACTATTAAAGCACTTTTTTATTGAAAATTATAAAGAAGAGTAAAAAGGCACATTTTAAACAAAAGAATCAGTTGAATGACCCTAACGGGACACACTTAACGGTCAAGTTCATGCGATGTGATTTAAATCACAGACCTGAACAGCTTTTAAATAATACTCTCTATGTCAGACGAGAAAATATTAAAAGAAGCCTGCTAAGTGAAACCTAAAATAATGAAAACAGAAAAAAGTAACAGCGTAATGAAATCCGAATTCTCAATTAATCAGTCAATGGAAGCTCGCCTGGAGCGTTTCTCTCGCCAAGGCCGCCCGCTACATAAGGATCAAAAAAGGTTCTTACAGATAGCCGCCATCACAGGCATCTTTTGCGCCATCTGGTTTCTCATTGGCAAACATACACTTCACTACACACCAGAAAGCTGGGACACATACCCAGATCGCCTCGCATTTTTGATGCGAGTGATGGTGTTTGTAACTCTACCTCTATTAATGGGCATTACATCAATTGCCTTCCAAAGGTTAGACCCAAGAAACGTGATTGGGCAAAAACTAAGAACAGACACACCAGCGGATATTAATAAACGTTTCCTAGCAAACACAATTGAACAAACCCTTCTGTTTTTCTTTGTTCACAGTGCGATTGTTTATTATTCACCAGCTGACGAATCCATCAGTACAATTCTGCTCGCATCACTCTTTATTGTTGGCCGCCTAATTTTCTGGATTGGTTACCACAAGGACAAGTTCACCAGAGCATTAGGTTTCGGCATCACCTTCTATCCAATTGTTGGTGCTTATATGTGGGTCATGATCAGAATAATATTTGATTATCACATTCCGCTATAAAGATTTTTAAAAAATCCTCAACGAAACAAAAAGCCCGTCATTCAATTGAATGACGGGCTTTTCTTTTACTTATAATCGTTTAGACAAAACATGAATTACAACTGAGAAAACAACAAAAATCTCATACGTTAAAACATCACTTTAAAATCCGTCCCGGCGGCGGCGATGCACCTCAAACAATAGTTTTTCTTTTAAGGAAGGCTTGATTAAATCAAACACACCACACTCAGATGACTGCATCTTCTTCAAAAAGCTTTCAATGTCACCAGAGAAGTTTGGCTTTGCCACACGAACAATGATCCCTGCCGTTGTCTCCATACTCACACGAGCATTCTGACAAGCAACATTAATCACAAAGTCAGTATAAGCCTTTTGAAAAGAAGTCTGATCAGCTTGTTCAAATTGGATTTTAAAACCAGACCAGGCTTTAAAATCCTTGCTCTGCTTCCATGCATTTATGCTCTTCTTCGATAAGAGATCATTCATTTTATCTCTAAGATCTTTGCTAATTTTTTTAGTCAAAGTCTTCTTCAAAGCCTTAATCGCCACATCACTCGGTGGTTCAACATTCATATTCGCAAAATATACAGGGGCTGTAGCATCAATTGTTGGCGGCAATGGCCCCCAAACTTCAGATGAAGAAAAATCAGCGCCGCCAATCTCTGCATCCGTAAAATTAGTCCCAAACAGGTCTGCAAGAGTTAAGTCAGCAACGTTAAGCTGAGCCGTTTCAAAAGAAACCCCTTGTAGTTGAGCCAGGGAAAAAATAGTTCCATGCAAATTTGCATTACCAAAATTACTACCCAGTGCAATCGCCCCAGAAAAATCAGCTCCCTGCATTTGCGCTCCAAAGAAATTACTCTCTGGCATTACAGCATTGACAAAAGAAGCTTGCCCACCTTTTGCAGATTCAAAAGAACTACGAGATAAAATAGCCCAATCAAATCGCGCTCCATCAAGCAATGCATTGTTAAATTTAGCTTTATTGGAATAAGTCGACCTAAAGTCAGCGGCTCTTAAATCAGCTGATGAAAAATCAGCATGGCCAAGTTGAGCACAACCACGCTTTTGATAACCCTTAATCGTAGCATTCGCCAAATCTTCTTCTTGTAGCACTGTACAGCCAAATTTAGCCTTTTTCAAAACCGTACCAACCAGCTTAGCGTGACCAAGTAATGTGTTGGTAAAATCAGCGCCCTGTAAATCTGAACGGCTTAAATCAGCATAACGCAGATTTCTTCCCCGCAAAGAAATCGTCACATCCTCAGAAACAGAATCCTCGCTAGAGACAAGGTCTTCATCAACAACAATTAAATTGCGATGAAACATATTATTAAAGCCAGAAGCTGTAAAACCTGTATTTGAGAAGAAATAAGCCGTTGGTGTGAATATATTAGATTCAATAGCAGCATCTTTTTTATTTCTGGCTTTTGAAATAACTGTTTTAGTAAAACCATCAAACTTGCTCAATTGCCGGTCAATCCACTCATCTGGGAAAGTCGCCACGCAAACTGAGAAAAACAAACCGAACAACACAGCTATAAGAGTGACATAGAAGTTAGTAGCATTTTGCGTGCTCGTCCGAGCCAAAGCTTGCCAAAAATTAGCATTCGGTTTCCGTAAGAAAATGCCAACACCAAGCAAAATGATGATTTCAATCATAAAGAAAATACGATGCGCCCAGGTAATCCCCTCATTATGATAGGGAAGGAACGTCACCTGAAAATAAAGAATGAGAAACACAGGTAACAAAACCAGAGACAACCAAACCATCCCATGTAAAAACATGGCAAAAACAGCGCTTCGATTGGAACCAGCCAGAGCCTGCGTATAAAAATAACTATGCAGCTCTAAACGCAGTGGATGCCGTCTTTTCCCCCGCCAACTCTCATCTTCAATCAGAATATCATCCAGCTCGATAATCTTACGAGAGAGCAAAACATGTTGAACAAGCAAACCAAAATGCACAAAAAGCAACACCAAAGGCCCAAACAAGAAGAAACTATCAAGCCTTAAGGCAATTCCAAGAAAGGGCAAAACAACCGGCGCGTTTAATAATAAATCTTTGTGGGAAACACTAGCAGCAGCGATAAATAAATAGGCCAGTAATGCTAGAAAAAACAGCCATCCATTACGAGCAGCAACACTCGCCTCATTAACGGACATGAGCAAAGTACGCGCTGTTCCTTTTAAAGTTTCATCCCCTACGGGCTTTATATGACCAGTATTCACGATACTAAACTCCCACACCACTAACTCATGACTTTAAGCAACTCTTAGATCGCACTTTAGCCGATCCAAATGAAAAAGAGAATATCCTCATTTATTTCTATTTATTACTGTGTATTTTGAGTGACGCTGTAAAATAACAAAAATACAATGAAATTAAAGACCTGCGTCCTTTTAATGGCCAAAAACAACTCCTAAGTACATTAGAAATAAACTCCAAAACAATTGAACAGCGCTCAGCATCTTCATCAAATAAATGATTGAAATAGGATATATCGCAATTTCCAAAAAGACGGCTTGCATTAAGCAAGTCAGAAGATTAAAAAAACCATCTGATTGAGCATTAATCCTAAGGTAGCTTTTATTATTAAAATAATTTCCTACTAAGAAAACCTAAAGGCTCCTAAAGAAAGAAAACTAAACAAAACTATCTGTACGAAGAAGGAGTGACGCCACTTCAGCTTCAGGACATGGCAGCTTAGCTGCCCGGCGTTTAGCGCCGCACCTCGTAGGCCCAAGTGCTATAAGCGCGTGGAATAGCCGTGAGAGAAAAGAGAAGCATTAAGAATGTCAAAAAACATAATTGTTCGCGGAGCTCGTGAACATAATCTAAAAAATGTGACAGTTGAGTTGCCTCGCGAAAAACTCATTGTTTTTACAGGACCTTCAGGCTCTGGAAAATCGTCTCTTGCTTTTGATACTATCTATGCTGAAGGCCAGCGCCGTTATGTAGAAAGCCTCTCTGCTTATGCACGCCAATTTCTAGAAATGATGCAAAAGCCAGATGTCGATGCAATTGAAGGCCTGTCTCCCGCCATCTCAATTGAACAAAAAACAACATCCAAGAACCCACGTTCAACCGTTGGTACAGTCACAGAAATTTATGATTATCTCCGCCTTCTTTTTGCGCGTATTGGCATTCCTTATTCACCAACAACTGGCCTTCCCATTTCCAGCCAAACCGTCACTCAAATGGTTGACCAAATTATGGACCTGCCAGAAGGAACCAGAGCCTATCTACTAGCTCCGATCATTCGCGGCCGCAAAGGCGAATATAGAAAAGAATTCGCAGAGCTAATGAAAAAAGGCTTCGGCCGTGTAAAAGTAGACGGACAATTTTATGAAATAGCTGATGTTCCAGCACTTGATAAAAAATACAAACACGACATTGATGTGGTTGTTGATCGCATCATCGTGCGAGCTGACATAGCTTCGCGATTAGCAGATAGTTTAGAAACAGCTCTAGAACTAGCAGACGGTCTCAGCATTCTCGAATTGGCAGATCCTGACAAGAAGCAAGAAGATCAAGAACGTTTAGTTTTCTCCGCAAATTTTGCATGCCCTGTGTCAGGTTTTACAATTGAAGAAATTGAACCACGGCTCTTTTCTTTTAACAATCCCTTTGGCGCTTGCCCAAAATGCGATGGCCTTGGCACACAATTAAAATTCGAAGCCGATCTCGTAATACCCAACCCAAAACTGAGCTTAAAGGACGGCACCATTCAACCCTGGGCCAAAACCGGCAACACATCTCCCTATTACGTGCAAACACTCGAAGCCATCTCTAAACATTACAAAGTCCCCATGACTAGCTCCTGGGAAAGCTTAAGCAAAGAGATGCAATCAACCATTCTCTATGGCTCAGGTGATGAAGAAATTACTTTTAAATATGAAGATGGCACTAGAAGTTTTAAAACAAAAAAACCGTTCGAAGGTGTGATCAACAACATTGATCGCCGCTGGCGCGAAACAGAATCCAATTGGGTAAGAGAAGAACTTTCAAAATACCAATCAGCCCAACCTTGTGCCCATTGTGGTGGTGCAAGATTAAAACCCCAGGCACTTGCCGTAAAAATCAATGATCAGCATATTGGTGACATTGCTGAAATGTCTATCAATGAGGGTTTGAAATGGGCTAGTGACCTCCCCCCTCACCTAACTGATAAGCAATTCCAAATTGCCGAACGCATTTTAAAAGAAATTCGCGAGCGACTAAATTTCCTCAATGATGTTGGTCTTGATTATCTATGTCTGTCACGAAACTCTGGCACACTATCTGGCGGTGAAAGCCAACGCATTCGCCTAGCCTCTCAAATTGGCTCTGGCCTAACCGGCGTGCTTTATGTGCTTGATGAACCCTCAATCGGCCTTCATCAACGTGACAATGCCATGCTTCTAGAAACATTAAAAAACCTAAGAGACCTGGGCAACACAGTCATCGTCGTCGAACATGATGAAGACGCCATTCTAGCCGCAGATTACGTTCTCGACATTGGCCCCAAAGCAGGAATTCATGGCGGTGAAATAGTCGCTGAAGGCACGCCGAAAAAAATCATGTCCACCAAAAAGAGTGTGACAGGTCAATATCTTACTGGCGAAAAATTCATAGCATCACCAGAAAACCGCCGACAATCAGACCCAAACCGCCAAATCACAGTCAAAGGCGCAAAAGAGAACAATTTAAAGAACATTACCGCAAGTATTCCAATGGGGCTTTTCACCTGCCTTACGGGTGTCTCTGGCGGCGGCAAATCAACATTCCTCATCGAAACTCTTTATAAGGCAACTTCGCGAAAACTTAATAATGCCCGCCATGTACCTGGTGAACATGAAAGCATTGAAGGCCTCGAACAATTAGATAAAATCATCGACATCGACCAATCTCCTATTGGCCGCACACCCCGCTCGAACCCAGCCACTTACACAGGTGCATTCACTCACATCAGAGATTGGTTTTCTGGCTTACCTGAATCAAAAGCACGTGGCTACAAACCAGGCCGCTTTTCTTTCAATGTTAAAGGTGGCCGCTGCGAAGCTTGTCAGGGTGATGGTGTCATTAAAATTGAAATGCATTTCTTACCAGATGTTTATGTAACCTGTGATCAATGCAAGGGTAAACGCTATAACCGTGAAACCTTGGAAGTTCAGTTCAAAGGTAAGTCCATTGCGGATGTCCTGGATATGACAGTTGAAGAAGGTGCAGAGTTTTTCAAAGCTGTTCCTTCTGTTCGCGACAAGATGGACACATTAAACAGGGTTGGCCTCAGTTACATTAAAATTGGCCAACAAGCCACCACCCTTTCAGGCGGCGAAGCCCAGCGCGTAAAACTTGCCAAAGAACTCTCAAAACGGGCAACAGGTCGCACATTCTATATTCTTGATGAACCAACAACAGGCCTTCATTTCGACGATGTCGCCAAATTACTAGAAGTCCTCCATGAACTTGTTGAACAAGGCAATACAGTTGCCGTTATCGAACATAACCTTGAAGTTATCAAAACCGCTGACTGGATCATTGATCTAGGGCCCGAGGGTGGCGATGGCGGTGGTGAAGTCGTAGCCGTCGGACCACCGGAAGAAATCGTCAAAGAAAAAAGAAGTTACACAGGTCACTTTTTAAAAGAATTATTAGAGAGACGCCCAATCACTTCAAATGCGACACCCAAAAAACCAGGTAAAACTACTGACAAAAAACCTGTAAAAGAAGAAGAGAAAACAAAATCGCCTCCAAAAAAGAAAACCGCGAAAACTACCAAAAAAGATATCAATAAACCTAGCAAAAAAGCGTCAACTAAACCAAAAACCACAAGCAAAACAACAACTAAAAAACGAACAACCAAGCAAACATCTTGATAGGTTTTTTATATATCATCATAAAAAAACAATCTTGAAATTTATACAAAAAAAACTTGCCGAGAGATCAGATGCCTTCTACCTTTAAGTTGGTAAATATAAGGGAGTAACTGAATGCGCAATTTGTTAAAATCATTTTGTCCAAATATCTCAAACCTCATTTCAACACAAGCTATCGTAACAAAAGCTATTTTAAAAATGGCCATCATCGTGGCAATCGCGATACCCTTCACAGCCGCATCGGCTCATGGCCCAACCAGACAAAAAGTCACCAAAAAAATTGAAATAAATGCAAGCCCCGCCAAAGTCTGGGCGATCATTAAAAATTTTAATAGCCTTAACTGGCACCCAGCAGTTGAGAAAACCACTGGCAAAGGCGGCAATGCAATCGATGCCACCCGTCAAATCACCTTAAAAGGTGGCGCCACTATCGATGAAATCCTTTATAAATATAGCGAAGAAAAAATGAGCTATTCTTATCGGATTACCAAAGTCGATGTAAAAGTTCTTCCTATAAATAACTATTCAGCTCACCTCACTGTAAAAGCGGTTGAAGGCTCCGACGGTAAAAAATCAACTGTGACATGGAAAGGCGCATTCTATCGCGGCTACATGAACAATGATCCACCAGAAAACCTAAATGACGCCGCTGCAGTAAAAGCTGTAACCGGTGTATATGAATCAGGTCTAGCTGGTTTAAAGAAACAAATTGAATCTGGTTCCTAATGTGATCGAAAAGATCATCAAAATGAACACAAATTCACAGATCCCTCCAGAAAGATAATAATGAGAAAACTAATCATTTTTCTGGGGGGTATAGTTATTTATTCTCTCAGCCTAGCAATCACTTCAATACAAACAAAAGCGGCTGAAGCTTATATCACAAACCAGACAGACAGCACTGTCACGGTTATAGACCTCAACTCATTAAAACAAACTCATTCCATTAAGGTTGGCGGAAAACCGGCCGGCATTGCTGTTAGCCCCAATGGCGACTTTGCCTACATCTCCAGCACTGAAGGCAAATATATTTCAAAGCTGAACTTAAAAACCAAACAACTCGCCAAACTCACTCAATTAACCAGCGCACCATTAGGCATCGCCATTCACCCAAACGGCCAATCCCTTTATGTAGCTGATTGGTATAAACACCTCATCTACGTCATTGAACCCAGCAACGGTAAAATTCTTACAAAAATTCCAGTTGGAAAATCCCCATCAGGGTTAGACCTGACACCAGATGGTAAATGGCTCTATTCAACAGATAGAGATGACAATCAGGTCTCAGTCATCAATACAAAAACCAACAAGGTTGAAGCCAGAATAGAAACCGGCACACGCCCATTCGGCATCACAGTCAACAAGCAAGGCACCCTTGCCTATACTGCCAATGTCAAAAGTCATGATATTTCTATCCTTGATTTAAAAACCAACAAACAAATTCAGACGGTAAAAGTCGGCAAACGTCCCTATGCCGTAGCATTAGCCAAAAACAAAGCCTTCGTCACAGATCAATATGATGAAACCGTAAGTGTCATAGACTTGTCTTCGCATAAAAAGATCAAACAAATAGATGTCGGTGAATATCCTGAAGGGATTGCACCAGGACCGAATGGAGACTTTGTTTACGTTGCTTGTTGGTTCTCAAATCTCTTGATGAAAATAGACACAACTACTTTAAAAGTAGTTCGAGAAGTGGAAACAGGAGATGGTCCCCGCGCCTTTGGGCGCTTCATTTTAAAATAAGGGCCTTTGGGCGCTTTATTTTATACTAAGCCTCCCTTCTAAATTGAGAGCATTTTATTTTAAAACAACAAAACGAATCACTGAAATGCTTTTCATTCGTCAATAAAAAAAAATGGCAACAATACCTTTCCCACACATAAATAAATGTCTAGTAGGTTTTTCCAAAAAACTTCAAAATATAGGGCAAGAGTTATTTTATTTTATTTTCCACACCTGTGAATATGGGGGACAGTGCTCAACAGTCACTACAGAAACTCACAGAATCTAGTAAATTATTCTCATGCAAGACACAGCCATAAAACAAAATGACCAATCCACAGAAGTCAAAGCCGATATCGATGATCTTCCATTTCGGCTTGCCCCACACAATATCCAGGCAGAACAAGAGCTTCTGGGTGCAATGTTAATTAACAATGAAGCAGCAGACCGTGTTTCAGGGTTCTTATCCGAAGAACATTTCTTCGATCCCTTGCACGCGCGCATTTTCGAAACAGCAAGCCGTCTTATTCAAAGTGGTAAACAAGCCACGCCAGTGACACTCAAAACATATTTTGAGAATGAAGAGCCATTGGGTGAGATTACAGTACCCCAATATCTCGGTCGCTTAGCTGCAAACGCCACTTCAATTATAAATGTCAAAGATTATGGCCAAACCATTTATGATCTATCTGTGCGCCGCGCTCTGATCAACATCGGTGAGGACATGGTCAACACAGCTTACGATAGCGCTGTAGATCAACCGCCAGAAGAACAAATCAGCGCATCAGAGCAATTGCTTTACTCTCTTGCTGAACAAGGCAAATATGGCTCAGGATTTTGCTCCTTTAAAGATGCGATCGCAGATGCCATCGAAATGGCGAACAACGCATATCTGCGAGATGGTGGTCTCTCTGGCGTATCAACAGGTCTTGCAGATCTCGATCAAAAAATGGGCGGTTTGCAAAAATCTGACCTGATTGTTTTGGCTGGTCGTCCTTCAATGGGAAAAACAGCTCTTGCCACCAACATCGCTTTCCAAATTGCGAACGCTCACAAAGCTGAACAACAACCAGACGGATCTATGAAAGATACAGATGGAGCTGTCGTCGCCTTTTTCTCACTCGAGATGTCAGCAGAACAATTAGCCACTCGGATCATTTCAGAACAAGCTGAAATACCGTCTGAAAAAATTCGCCGCGGTATGATTGATGAAACAGATTTTCGCAAACTCGTTGAAAAATCACAGGCACTTAATGAAGTCCCGCTCTATATCGACCAAACCGGTGGTATTTCCATTGCTCAATTGTGTGCCAGAGCTCGTAAATTAAAACGCCAAAAGAACCTCGGTGTCATCATCATTGATTATCTGCAACTCCTATCCGGTTCAAAAAGAACTGGCGAAGGCAGAGTGAACGAGGTAACTGAAATCACGACAGGCCTAAAAGCACTCGCCAAAGAACTTGAAGTTCCGGTTATTGCTCTTTCGCAGCTATCTCGTCAGGTAGAAAATAGAGACGACAAACGCCCACAACTATCAGACCTTCGTGAGTCAGGCTCTATCGAGCAAGATGCTGACGTCGTAATGTTTGTTTACAGAGAAGAATATTATGTCTCACGCGCGCAGCCATCAGAGTCTGATGTCGAAGCCACAGTAAAATGGCAAGATGAAATGGCCCAGGTTGAAGGCAAAGCCGAAGTCATCATCGGCAAACAACGCCACGGCCCAACCGGAACAGTGCGCCTCGCCTTTAACGGCAACTACACGCGCTTCTCTGACCTAATAGAAGACGACCACATGCCCTACAGAACAGACTGACACTGGTGTCTTTGAAAAGACTTAAAATACATCTCTGCAAATAACTATAAAAAGTAGCGCTAAACTAGATAACTAAAAACAGTACCATTAACTAGACATACGAAGAAGGAGCACGGTCCCGTCAGGGCCGGGGGACATGGCGAAGCCCGGCGCATTGCGCCGCCCCCTAGGAGGCCCACCGCTTCAGCGGTGGAATAGCCGTGAAAGATATATAGCCAGAAAAGCCACATATAATTGCCAACAATGCGGTAATATCACCACCCAGTGGGCAGGAAAATGCACAGCCTGCGGTGAATGGAACTCCATTGTCGAAGAAAGCGCCGAACCCATTGCAGTTGCTGGCCAAAAATCAGCACCAAGACGCAAACGCTCTGGGGTGGAACTCGAGACCTTTGATGGTGTCGAACAGGTCATCAAACGCTATCCAACAAATTTTAGCGAACTTGATCTTGTAACAGGTGGTGGCCTGGTGCCCGGTTCAGCCGTTCTGGTTGGCGGTGACCCTGGCATTGGCAAATCAACCCTCCTAACTCAATTAGCTGCAAATCTTGCCAATCAAAACAAACGCGTGCTTTATTTTTCAGGTGAAGAAGCAACCGCCCAAGTGCGCTTAAGAGCAGATCGTCTAGGTGTTAAAAAAGCGAAGGTAGAATTAGCAGCAGAGACCAATTTAGAAGCCATTCTTGCAACCATAGCTGAAGGAGACCCGCCGTCCCTTTGTATCATAGATTCCATCCAAACCTTATGGACAGATACAGTTGACGCAGCCCCTGGCACAGTCACACAATTACGCGCCACCACCCATTCACTCATACGCTTAGCGAAAAAGTCTAACATCTGCATCATCCTTGTTGGCCATGTGACAAAAGAAGGCGCCATTGCTGGACCAAAAGTCATCGAACATATGGTAGATACAGTGCTTTATTTTGAGGGCGAGCGCGGTGCACAATTCCGCATTCTAAGGGCACAGAAAAACCGGTTTGGCCCAACAGATGAAATCGGCGTTTTTGAAATGCGCGATAATGGTCTCAATGAAGTCACCAACCCATCTGAAATTTTCTTAAGCAACCGCAATGAAAAAGGCCCCGGCACATCTGTGTTTGCAGGAATAGAAGGCACCAGACCCGTGCTAGTCGAAATACAAGCTCTCGTTGCGCCCTCACCATTTGGCACACCACGCCGTGCTGTCATTGGTTGGGACAGTGGCCGCCTGAACATGATCCTTGCTGTATTAGAAAGTCGCTGCGGAATTGTCCTTGGTAAACATGATGTTTATCTCAATATCGCAGGCGGTATGAAAATCAACGAACCCGCAGCAGATTTGGCAGCCGCCGCCGCACTCATGTCAGCTTTTGTAAACAAGCCTTTGCCCGATGAAGCCGTCTTTTTCGGTGAGATTAGTCTCTCAGGTGGAATAAGGCGCGTAAGCCACACCAGCCAAAGATTGAGAGAAGCTGAAAAATTAGGCTTTTCATCCTGTTATATCCCTGCAAACAACAAACAAACCGGAGATGTGACAATTAGGTGTCAAGCAATTAGCCATTTATCTGAAATTGCAAAAATTGTTTCATAATCTCCACTCAGTCGAGTAAAACAAAAGAAATAATGCTTTAAATTACATCAGATAGGCTTTAAGCACATACTTTAGGTCATTTCAGGCTAATAAAAGAGCTTTTCTGATGACATAGATGCTAGAAATCTAATGTTTTTTAGTTTATTTTCAGGACACCTGTAAAATAAAAGATAATTCGTAAAGTAGCTTATATTTCGCTTTATCATGAATGAAGTAGATTTTTTTCGCAGGTTTAAGTCTGAGTTAAAGAGTAAAATTAAAGTATAGAGGATCTTGCCATGCTAGGGCCGTTGACATTTCTTGATGCAATATTACTAGGTATCGCACTCATTTCAGGAATGCTTGCCATGTACCGTGGCCTCACAAGAGAGGTTCTCTCGATTTTATCCTGGGCTCTGGCCGCTGGGGCCGCAGTTGTTTTTGGCCTGTTTTACCGGCAAACAGCAAATGATCTGGCTGTTTCATTGGGAATAGATAAGACTATTGCACTGGCACTTTGTCTCATCCTACTATTCCTCGTCATCTTAATTGTGGTTCATTTCATCACATCAAAATTCTCAGATACTGTGCTAGATAGCCGTGTTGGCGCATTAGATCGAACTTTAGGCTTTATTTTTGGTTTAGGCCGCGGGTTTATCCTTGTTGTAATCCTTTATTTTTTCGGAGCATTTCTGGAGCCAAAGGTAGAAAATCATCCCAAATGGGTTACAGAATCCCTATCACTACCTTATATAGTTGATACAGGGAATTTCATTACCAATGTCATGAAGAAAATCATGCCTGATAAAATTAAAATTCCAGACCTAAATAGTGACACAGAACAGCAAAGTTCAGTGAGTAAAAGTAAGAATAAGTTTGCTTAAAAGCAGTCAAAGGCTTAAGGCAACCATGAAGAAAGAAACTTCCCGCCTGATCAAACAAAGATCAGTTAAGTAGGGAGGAAAAATTCAATGGTTTATCAAAACCAATAAATTGGCAGCAAACAAAAATGTATAAAGATATGCGCGGCTTCAAAGAATTCCAAGCTAAATTAGCAACTCCTAATCCATATGCGACGCCGTCAGGCATTCCTTTCCTTGAGGAAGATCGCTTAAGAGAGGAATGTGGAGTTTTTGGAATTTTCAATCATCCAGATGCCGCTGCAATTACAGCCCTAGGTCTTCATGCTCTCCAACACCGTGGCCAAGAAGCAGCTGGTATTGTTTCTTTCGATGGATCTCAATTCCAGGCTGAAAGACGCATGGGGCTCGTTGGAGATAACTTCAATAAACGCAATATTATCGAACGACTAGAGGGCAAGAACGCTGTTGGTCACGTGCGCTATTCAACATCTGGCGACACCATCATGCGCAATGTCCAACCCCTGTTCGCCGAACATTCTTCAGGTGGCTTTGCCATTGGCCATAATGGCAACCTAACCAATGCTATCACTTTGAGAAAAGAACTCATCAGCGATGGTGCCATTTTCCAATCGACTAGTGATACAGAAGTCTTATTACACCTACTTGCACGCAGCAAACGAGAAAGCTTCATTGATCGTTTCACAGAAGCCGTCCTTCAACTCGAAGGCGCATTTGGCATTGCTTGCCTCACAAACAAAAAACTCATCGGCGTCAGAGACCCTCTCGGCATTCGTCCTCTTCTCTTAGGTCGTTTAGGAGAGAGCTGGGTTCTTGCTTCAGAGACATGTGCATTTGACATTGTAGGTGCTGAATTCGTCCGAGAAGTTGAAAATGGCGAAATCGTCATGATCACAGAAAATGGTATCGAGAGTTATCACCCTTTCATAAAACAAGCTGAACGCCCGTGTATTTTTGAATACATCTATTTTGCCCGCCCAGATTCAATCGTTGGCGGCAAAAGTGTTTATGAAGTTAGAAAAAGAATGGGTGAGGAACTTGCAAAAGAGGCGCCAGTTGGCGCCGACGTCATCATTCCAATTCCAGATTCAGGAGTGCCCGCAGCAATTGGTTATGCAGCAACGGCTAAAACACCTTTTGAACTTGGTATTATTCGCAATCATTATGTTGGTCGTACATTCATCGAACCCTCTCAACAAATTCGCCAACTCGGTGTAAAATTAAAACATTCCGCCAACAGAGCTATGGTCGAAGGAAAACGTGTCGTCCTTATCGATGATAGTGTGGTACGGGGCACCACCTCAGTTAAACTAGTCTCCATGATGTATGAAGCCGGCGCCAAAGAAGTGCACATGCGTATTTCAAGCCCGCCAATTACACACCCAGATTTCTACGGCATTGATACACCAGACCAGGCAAAACTATTGGCCGCCAATTATGACATTGAAGGCATGAGAGATTATATGGGTGCAAAAACTCTAGCGTTCATTTCAGTTGATGGCATCTATCGCGCTATGGGTTATGAAGAAAGAAACAACGATCTTCCTCAATTCACAGATCATTGTTTCACAGGCGATTACCCAACACGCCTAACGGATAAAACCGGAGAAGAACAACCTCATCTCTCATTATTATCTGAAGTAATCTAATTTCATTCTGAGAATAATCTTACCCAATATTCTGTGCACAAGATCCAGATTTCAAATTAAATTCACAATCTTGACGAATTTGTGAGGTTTAACAATTGAAATTGTTACAGAAACTCATCATAAGAATTTTCAATTTCTAAAAAATCAAGATCTCTAAAACCTTATAAAAATCAAGGTTTAATAAACATAGGACAATAAAGCAGGTCCTATCCTATCAAAATAAACTCATCCACACCTACTAAATGCAAAACAAAGAATTATATAAAATATAATGTTTGAGGAGAACACATTATGATTTTAAACGATCTAACCAAGAGTGTAGCATTAGCCGCTCTAACAACAACTATCGGGACATTTTCAACATCAGCCCAAGCTGCTGATCAGGCTTTTGACCTATATACAGGCGAAAAATCAGGCGCTTATTATAATAAAATCTGCCCAGCAATTAAAAAAGAAGCCTCCAAAAATGGCGTAGAACTGAACTGTAAAACATCAGCAGGTTCATTGGATAATCTTGACAAAGTTTTTGATAAACCAGACAATTTTGGTCTATCTCAATTTGATCAATTCGCTCTTAAATATAGCAATCAATCAAACCAGACAATGTACACACCAATCCATGACGACATTGGAACCGAATGTCTCTTTATGGTGACAAAGAACAAACTTATCAGTAATTTTGGAGATGTAGTCGCCAGCGCTCCCTACTTGAATTTCATTCTACCACCAGAGAAATCAGGTCATGCCGGCACGTTTAAATACCTTCAATCAATTGATCCAGATGGCCTCGGCAAAGCCACCAAAGTTAGCTTTGCAGCAAGCACAGAAGACGCCATCACACAAACTCTTACCTCAAAAGACAATGTAACGCTTTTTGTCCAAACAGCTGATCCCAAAAGCGCATTGTTCTCTTTGGTAAACAAAAACAAAGGTCACTTCGTACCCGTCATCTCAAAAGAAGTGCTCAGCCAAGTCGTTAAGGGAACGAAAGTTTATAGAGCTCAAGAAACTGAAGTTACAAATCCTAAATGGCATAAATCAGGAACAAAAGTAATTACATCATGCACACCAATCATGCTTTTCACTGGTAAGTCATTAAAGGTACAAAACCCAGCAGTAAAGAAATCTCATGAAACAGCTGTTGCAAAACTAACAGCAATCCCTGCAAAAAACCTACGTCCCCAACAAGGGTGGTTCTCTAAGCTTTGGAATAACTCAAAAGCCCTTTCAGCAAAAGGTGTTGAAGGCTTAGTGGACTCAGCCGAAAAAGCTAAAAAAGCCTCAAGTCCATATCTTAGTAAGGCAAAAACAGCAGCTGAACCTTACGTTGAAAAAGCTAAAGACGTCACCAAAGATGTGATTGATGCTGCAAAGCCGACATATGACGCAGCAAAAGAAAAAACCAAAGAAGCAATTGAAGCAGCAAAACCAACTTATGAAGCCATCAAGGAAAAAACCCAGGAAATTGGCAAAAAAGCTTATGACCAGGCAACAGACCTTGTAAAAGGAACAGAGAAAAATCCTGGCAAAGAAATGGAAGCTCCAAAACCAGCTGAATAAATTTCAAACAATCAATTAACTTTTTGAAAAACCGAGGAAGTCAGCTTTATAAATGGCGACCTCGGTTTTTTATTTACTAAAATCATTTGCTAAAGTTCATGAGTTTGCTAAAAACAATGCTCCCCATTGAAAACTATATAAAAAATCATCTTAGGAGATAAATAGTGAGCAAGCCCTTAGCAAATAAAACGGCACTAATCACAGGCGCAACCAGAGGTCTTGGTTACGCACTCAGTCTAGAATTGGCTAAAAATGGCGCTCACATAATTGCAACTGGTCGCACCGTTGGTGCTTTAGAAGAGCTCGATGATGAAATAAAAAATATTGGCAGTACTGCCACATTAGTCCCGCTAGATTTGCTAGAGGAAGAAACTCTGGATGGAATTGGCCCTTCACTCTTTTCAAAATTTGAAAAGCTCGACATTCTCATAAGCAATGCAGCCTATCTAGGTGTCCTATCACCAACATCTCATTTTAAAAACACTGAATGGAACAAAGTTCTTGGCACAAACTTAAGCGCAAATTGGCAACTCATACGTTCACTAGATCCCTTGTTAAAACAAGCAACAAGCAGCACAGCACTTTTCATAACAGACGAAGAAATTACAGAAAACTCACCCGCTTATTGGGGCCCATACGCAGCCTCAAAAGCCGGCCTTGAAGCCTTGGTAAAAGCTTATGCCAATGAATGCAATGAAACAAACACCAAGGTGCAACTTTACTCACCCTGCCCAATGGCAACCAATCTAAGAAGAAAAGCATTTCCAGGCGAAGACCAGTCAAATTTGACACAGCCCGAAGAAGTAGCCAAAGCGATTACAAACCATATCATTCACAATGAAGCCGCAAACGGCGCTCATATTAAATTTCAATCAGAGTAAGGTTCCGCTCTGATTAAAATTATTCAAATATAAAATTCACTCACACTGAAGCTCAATCACCATGCCATCATAGGCAGGTTCAACGTGAGATGGTAGTTGGGATTTCAATGTTTGATAATCCAGGTCAACATGCAAGTGAGTTAAGATCGCCCGCTTTGGTTTATAGGTCTCAATAACCTCCAAAGCCTGCTCAACAGTAAAATGACAAGGATGTGGTGTCTTGCGCAAAGTATCCAGAATAAGAACATCAAGACCTTCAAGGTAAGGCAAGGACGTCTCCGGAAACGAGCTAACATCTGTACAATAACAAAGTGAGCCAAACCGAAAACCTAACGAATGCGCATTGCCATGATGCTGATAAAAAGGAGTGGTTTCAATCACACCGCCAGCACCATCAATCAAAAGAGGAGTACCTATCTCCATCTCACTGCCGTCTAAAATCGGCACATAATTGGAATCTTCTGGCAACTCAAAACAATAACGAAACTTGGCGTATAAATCCTCACCTGTTTTTTTATCATAATATACCGGCAAACGTTTTTTGAGATTAAAATAGACCACCCGCAAATCATCAATGCCATGAATATGGTCTGCATGGCTATGTGTGTAAGCCACAGCATCAACAGTACTGATATTAGCTGTCAGCAATTGTTCACGAATATCAGGAGAAGTATCTATGAGCAAACGAGTGCAGGCATCGCCCTCAAATTTCTCGATGAGAAAAGAGCTTCTTAGTCGGCGGTTCTTAGGCTCTGTCGGGTCACATGCTCCCCAATCATTACCAATACGTGGAACACCTCCAGAAGACCCAGACCCAAGAATTGTAAAACGATAACTCATGTTAAATCTTCCCCGTAACTCGGTCCCACATAAATTCAATTTCGTGGGTCAGGCACTTTAGAAAATAGCTTAAAAAAATTATCACTGGTCACTTTCGCAATTTCACTCGGTGTAAGCCCACGAGTTTCACCAAGAACTTCAGCTGTGTGCGCAACATAAGACGGCTCATTAGGCTTCCCTCTCTTCGGCACCGGCGCCAAATAAGGGGCGTCCGTTTCAACTAGTATACGATCCGCTGGCAAACTAGCAGCAACTGCTCGTAGTTCATCAGACTTCTTAAAGGTCAGCACACCTGAAAAAGAAACATACCCACCAAGAGACACAGCAATATCAGCTAAGTTTTGCGACGCAGTAAAACAATGCAACAAAAAGGGAAACGCTCCCTTTTCAGTTTCTTCCCGCAATATTTTCGCAGTATCCTCTTCTGCATCCCTTGTGTGAATAACAAGCGGCAAACCAGTTTCACGAGACGCAGCAATATGAGCACGAAACCCTCTGGCCTGATCAACCGGGTCACCATTATCATAAAAATAATCAAGACCAGCTTCACCAATAGCAACCACCTTAGGGTGATCTGTATGCGCTAAAATATCTTCAAGACCTAAATCTTTTTCTTCACTTGCATTATGCGGATGCGTGCCAACAGAACAATAAACATTCTCATTTTTCTCAGCTATTGGGATTATCTTATCCATCTGCCTAATGCGCGTGCTGATGGTCACCATCAAACCAACACCAGCCTCTTTCGCACGTGCGCGAACTGCAGGCACATCTTCAATAAGTCCCGGAAAATCCAAATGACAATGACTATCAACCAACATGTTAGCATTCCCCATTTTGTTAAGCGTCCCCTTCAGGTTCAACATATCTAGGAAACACAGGTTCTGGTTTTTCTAAAATCAAACCAGCTGATAGCCTGCCTGCATCACCTAAATCTGCAAAACTCCTCTTATCCTCAGCTTGCTGCAAATGGTCCAGCAATTTAGCTGAGCCAAGAGGAATAAAGGGCTGTGCCAAAATAGCAACCTGTCGAATAACTTCAGCAGTTACATAAAGCACAGTCGCCATCCGATCTGGATCAGTTTTTTTCAAAGCCCAGGGTTCTTGACCTGCAAAATATTTATTGGCGTCACTCACCACTTTCCAGATTAACTCAACAGCTTTATGCAGTGCCATCTTATCCATAGCGCCAGTCACGTCAGGAAGGAGCTCATCCAGTTGTTTTAAAATAGCTTTGTCATCATCCGTTAATTTGCCAGGTTCTTTAACCACACCATCAAGGTTTTTAACCAGCATAGATAAAGAGCGTTGAGCCAGGTTACCAAGATCATTTGCTAAATCAGCGTTAACCCGATTAACAATCGCCTCATGAGTATAATTACCGTCATTGCCAAAAGGTACTTCTCTCAAAAAGAAATATCGCACCTGATCAACACCAAAATTTTCAACCAAATCAGAAGGGCTAATAACATTCCCTACACTCTTGGCCATTTTCTCTCCTTCATTTAGGAGAAAACCATGCGCAAAGATTTGTTTAGGTAAAGGAATGCCAGCAGACATCAGAAAAGCCGGCCAATAAACCGCATGAAAGCGCAAAATATCTTTACCAATCACATGCACATCAGCTGGCCAGTATTTTTGAAAATTTGTCGAATTCTCATTAGGAAAACCAACACCAGTGATGTAGTTGGTCAACGCATCAACCCACACATACATGATATGCTCATCAGAGCCCGGCACTTGAATACCCCAATCAAAGGTTGTGCGGGAAATCGATAAATCACGCAAGCCACCTTCAACAAATCTCATAATTTCATTACGCTTTGTCTTTGGACCAATAAAACTCTCATTGGCCTCATAATGCGCTAGCAATTTATCTTGATATTCAGAAAGCTTGAAAAAATATGTGGTCTCTTCAGTCCACTCTACAGGCGTACCTTCGGGCCCGCGGCGGACACCATCATCACCTAAAGTGGTTTCCTTCTCATCGTAAAATGCTTCATCTCTAACTGAATACCAGCCAGAGTAAGTGCCAGGGTAAATGTCGCCGTTCGCTTCCATCCGGCGCCAAATTTCTTGAGCTGATTTTTTATGACGCTCCTCCGAAGTGCGAATAAAATCATCATTGGTGCAATGAAGCAATTCAACCATTTCCTTAAAACGTGCAGAATTTTTATTCGCTAATTCATTGACTTCAATGTTTTGCTCTTCAGCAGTTTGCTGCATTTTCAAACCATGCTCATCAGTACCAGTGAGAAAGAAAACCTCACGTCCCTCCAGCCGGCGAAAGCGCGCAACAGCATCTGTTGCTAAAGCTTCATAGGCATGGCCAATATGAGGCTCCCCATTCGGGTAAGAAATTGCAGTGGTAATATAAAAAGGCTCACATCCGCCCTTATTTACACTCATGACTTTTAAATCCAGTCTATAAATCAGTTATTCTATTGTTTAAAAAATTAGAAGAGCCAGCTAGACACTCATCAAAAACATTTAACGCGCTCGTAGCAAATCCCTTAAAGAAAAAAAGCTTTGCAGCATAAATGTTTTTTTATCCAGGTTTAAAGCCTCAACATCCAATGCGCGTGTTTGTAGGGTATCCCATAAGCCAAGCCATTGATCAATAGATTGGACCTCAACAAGCTTATCGGAGAGGTGTTTTTCACCTGAACTTAAAGAAAATTCGGCTATTTTTCCTTTAATCAATCGATAAATCAGATCAGAAATCAATTGAACACCAGCTTTATAGTCCTGACCACTTTTATCTTTTAAAACACCATCGATAAACAAATCCAAGTTTCTCTGATCAAGGTTCGGGAGCCCATCCATAATTTTATAAAGCCCCTGATAATATTTAAGTCCATTTCCAACAATCAATTCATAACCAGTTCGCACGCTTGCACCTGAAAGATGCATCAAATCCTGCCAGTTCACATTTTGAGGAAGAGGCATCTCTTGCAAAGTGAATAGTTGTGTAATCGCTTTTTCAAAATCATCAATTTGAAGTTCATTAAATTTAAGCATTCGGCACCGAGAACGAATAGTAATCGGAATTTGCCCTAATGAATTTGTGATTAAAATAAATGTTGTGTTCAAAGGTGGCTCTTCAAGAACCTTAAGCAAAGCATTGCCACTTGCCTCATTCATGTCCTCAGCACGGTCAATAAGTACAACTCTATGCAGCCCCATAGAAGGAGTTGTGTGCAAAACATTCTTCAACTCCCGCATCTCATCAATGCGAATAAAGCGAAAGAATTTTTTCGTTTTTTGATCATAAGCTCGGCGCAGTACACGCATGTCAGGATGCGCAAATTGCGAAACCAAACGCCCTGTTTTATCAGTTTTTAAATCGTTCGAGCGGCTAAGTAGATCAAAATCGTCTGGGAACCCCTCCCCAGTTTGACCATCTCTGGTTTGCCCGAGAAGAACACGCGCTAAATGATAAGCCAAAGTCGCTTTACCAATTCCAAGTGGACCTGAAAAGATCCAGCCATGATGAAACCGGCCAGAACACAAGCTCTGTTCTAAAATTTGGATTTCAGCTTTATGCCCATAATAAGAACCACTAGATACAGGATGCAAAGCCCCCGCAACACAGTCACTTAATGGAACATCATAATCATCACTCATAAATGCCACGCAATCATTGAAAAAAGGAACACTTTACAACACCCTTAAACAACATCCTCAAGACCAAATCTCTCAGCCACAGTTTGCCAAACCAATTCAGCTACTTTCTCTCGAGATTGATTGCCATCAATGATGATACAACGCTTAGCATTTGCAGCAGCAATTTTCAAAAACCCAGCCCGTAAACGCTCATGAAACTGCATATCTTCAGACTCAAATCGATCAACCTCTAAGCCATCTTGTTGCTGACGAGCGACAACGCGTTTCATCGCCATATCTACAGGCAAATCAATAATGATCGTCAATTCAGGTTGATTTTCACCAACAACAATTCGATCAAGCGCATCAAAAACCCCATCATCAACACCGCTAGCTGCCCCTTGATAAGCCCGGCTAGAATCGGCAAATCGATCACACAAAACCCAAGCACCCTGCTCTAGGTTTGGCAAAATTAATTTTTCTAAATGATCCAACCGAGCTGTATAAAATAAAAGCGCTTCCGCAACGGCACCATAGTCTTTGACTTTGCCTTCAAGCAAAAAACGCCTAATTTTCTCACCCAGGGGCGAACCACCAGGCTCTCGTGTTAGAAGAGTTTTATAACCCAGCGCAGCAAGATGCTCAGATAAAAGGCGAACTTGCGTAGACTTACCAGCCCCCTCGCCGCCTTCAAAGGAAATGAAGTGCCCTCTATCAATTCCATTTTTAGAAAATGGCATCACATCCCCCCTTTAAAAAGCCTAATGCACAAAAACGATCCATTCTTTGCTATGTAATCGAGGCTTAAGCCTTCTAAAGCAAAATTTCCAACTGGTCACATCGTTTTATCAAAAAATCCAGCCAAATGTGAGATAAAAGAGAGAATCAAACGCTCGATAAACAAAATTCGCACGTTCAACCGTCTCATTCGCAAAAAGATCGTACTCTTGTACAGAATCGGCAACTTTAACGCGTAATTTTGCAACCTTTTGCCCCGACACAACCGGCGCCTTCAAAGGCCCTTTATAGATCACCTCAGATATGATCTCTGTAACCACATCCCCTTTAGGCATAAAAATCTTCAAACTACCTGCCGTTGAAAGTCCAACAGTTGATTTTTCTCCGCCCCAAATCCGCGCAGAAAACTTAGCCGTATCGGCCTTAATCTCCCTGTCAGAGAACGCCGTAAACGCCCAATTCATCACCCGTATAGATTCAGCCCGACGCAGGGTCTTAGTTTCCAAACCATTTAGCACAGCAATTAAGCGTCGATCACCCCGTTTAGCAGAAACAACGATGCCGTATTTAGATTGTTCAGTATAACCCGTTTTAAACCCGTCAAACCCACCTTCTTTACCAATAAGAGGGTTACGATTGATGAACCTATAACGACGATACTTAAAATCTTTTTCACTAAAATAAAAATAATAGTCTGGATATTCTTTGAGCAAATGTTTCGCCAAAAGAGCCAAATCCCTTGCTGACATCAGATGCTTTGGATCAGGCAATCCTGTTGGATTAGCAAAGGACGAATTTTTCATGCCAATTTTTTTGGCGTAAACTGTCATTTCTTTGGCAAAAGCACCTTGATTGCCAGAAATATGCTCCGCAATCGCAATGGACGCATCATTACCTGATTGAACAATAATCCCCCGCAATGCTTGCTGTACAGTTATTTCAGATTTAACCGGAGCAAACATAGCTGAGGTTCGTGATGGTGCCCCGCCTGTTCGCCATGCATGAACTGAAATTTTAACTTTGTCTTCGAGTTTTAAACGACCAGCTTTTAATTCACGAAATACAACAGCTACAGTCATGAGCTTACTCATGCTGGCTGGTGCCATGGCAATATCAGCTTTTTTATCGAGAAACGTAATTGGCTTATCAGCATCAATCACAATGGCGAACTTGGCTTTTGTCTTAAAGCCCTCATCTTCTGACTGAGCTAAAGCTGAACGGCTATTCAAACTCAATGTCGTTAAACTAAAAGAAAACACCAATAGTAAAGAAAAAAACACCCGCATCAAAATCAGCATTTTGCGAACCCACATCACTCATTAACCCCAAACCATATAGAAAATTTGCACCCCAAATCTTCTCATCAAGTCTTTATCCATTAAATACAATCGCAAACATGGCTTTACATTAATATACTTCATTCAATTTATACATATTAAAAATGAACTGAAGTCATAATTTGAAGAAGTGTTAAAAGAAATCAGCAAAACTTCAAAATACTAAGAGTGTTAAGACAAAGTGCATTGACCGTAAAACCACAAATACAAAAACAATCCATCAAAAATAGTTTCTTATATTTTGTGCAAATATTTGAAGCTGTTACACATTCAAATAAATACAAAATCTGAACAAAAGATCTCTCTCAAATTCAAATGGACCCACAAATTCACGTACCTTAAGATCATCATCCACTGGCTGTCACAGCAGTGTCATTCGTTTTTGTTAGCCAATATTATCGAACATAAGCTTGGGATAACTTTTAATATGAATGCACCTGCTACAAAAACCCTCGAAAAATCGCACAAAGCCAAATTAATCCGAAAAGCGGTACGCCAAAGTGAACGAACAAAAAAACAATCACTTCTGGATCAATTATTCGCACAGCTATTCTCAGGCCTTGTTTATTCTCAAATTTGGGAAGACCCAATAGTAGATCTCGCAGCAATGGAAATAGACGAGACACATCATATAGTTACGATCGCATCGGGTGGTTGCAACGTGATGAACTATCTCAAGGAAAAGCCCGCAAAAATCACAGCAGTTGATCTAAACAGAGCACATGTTGCCCTCACACGCACCAAATTATGTGCGGCTCAAAATTTTCCCGATCACAAAATTTTTTATGATTTTTTTGCAGTTCCAAATAATAATGACAACCAAAAGTCTTACGATAAATATCTAAGTCCAAATTTAGATGAAACGACCAAAAGCTATTGGCAAGGGCGCGATAAAACAATGCGCCGCCGCTCAAGATATTTCACAGATAATATCTATCATCGCGGCCTTCTTGGTAACTTCATCGGCCTGAGCCACTTTTTAGCAAAAGCCTATGGCCTCAAGTTTGATGAGTTACTAAATGCCAAATCTATCCATGAACAAACAGAGTTTTTTGAGAAAAAGCTCTCACCTTTGTTAGACAAAAAGCTAATCACTTGGATCACCTCACATCCAGCCTCTCTCTATGGCCTCGGTATCCCACCAGCACAATACACAGAGCTTGCCAAATGTGCTGAAGGAGATATGGCAGAAGTCTTACGTCAGCGCTTACGTAAACTATGCTGTGACTACGACATCAATCAAAATTATTTCGCATGGCAGGCTTTTGGTCGTCAATATAGTGCGGATGCAAGTGGGCATCTAAAGCACAAAAATCATACGGATGACGCGACGGTTGTTGGTGGGCAACCGAAGGAGCATATAAAAAGTCATCTGAAGCACAAAAACGACAACGGTGCTCTTCCGCCATATCTCCAAATTCAAAATTACGAAGCTGTAAAAGCTTTTGCCAAAAACGTATCAGTCCATCAAGCCTCTATCACAGATAAATTAAATTCAATGGATCCTGGCACCGTTGATCGTGTTGTCTTACTCGATGCACAAGACTGGATGGATGACGCAACTTTAAACCAACTCTGGGACGCCATCACAAGAGCTGCAGCACCGGGCGCAAAAGTCATCTTCCGCACAGCTGGCATTGAGAGCATTTTGCCCGGCCGCGTTAATGAAAGCACTTTGACCAGATGGTCATATCAAGCAGACGCTTCCAAAGATTACACAAAGAAAGATCGCTCAGCGATTTATGGAGGTTTTCATCTTTATAATTTCATTGGGTGAGATAAATAAGATCATCGATAAAATGGTGATAAAAATAAACAATCAGATCAAGGTCAAATCCTGTATTTGGAATATTAGTAAAAAACTATAGCAAATCGAATAACTAACGAAACGAAGAAGGGAGTGCTCTACTTCAGAGCACGGACATGACGCCATAGACATCCGGTGCCTAGCACCGCACCTCGGAGGCCTATGAGCTTCAGCTCATAGAATAGCCGTGAGAGAGAAAGGAACAGCCCATGACAGATCAAATCGGTGATACGGAGTTACAGTCACAGTTTCAGTCACATTCAAATTTGATGGACAAGATCTACCGCAACCAGCGGTTCATCTATAATGCAAGTCGCAAATATTACTTGTTAGGCCGTGATCAACTCATCAAAGAACTGGCTCCTCCAGCTAGAGGCACAGTCCTTGAACTTGGCGTAGGCACCGGCCGCAATCTAATCAGCACAGCAAAACACTATAACGATTGCGAACTTTACGGCGTTGATATTTCTAAAGAAATGCTCAAATCAGCTGGCAAATCAATCGTTAAAACTGGGTTACAAAACCGCATCCACTTGGCAAAAGGGGACGCAACAAATTTCAACTCTGAAAAAACATTCGGGGTAACAGAATTTGATCGTGTTTTTATTTCTTTTTCACTTTCAATGATACCTGATTGGCAAATAGTCATCGCACAAGCTTTAGACCTCACAAGGCCAGGCGGTCAAATTCACATTGTAGATTTTGGTGAATGCAAACAATATCCAAAAGTGTTTCAAAAATTGCTTTATGCCTGGCTATCTATCTTTCATGTTCATCCTATCAAAAATTTCCCTGATCAATTGAAAAAAGCTGCTACCAACACTAATTGTAACGTCTCAATCAAATCTCTTTACGCTGGTTACAGTTTACAAGCCATAATCCAAAAACCAAAATAGTTTAAAAAAACGCTCGGCATATTGAATACCGAGCGTTTACTAAAATTCTAATTTTTATAATGGCACTTTACCAACGGCGCTCATAATTCGCATTCTGGCGGCGTGGTGCCGGTTGATAATTTTGATCTAAAGCAAATCCACGGCGATGCCACGGTTGGCGTGCTAGAAAATCTTGCTCATATCGATCATCACCGTTCAAAGGAGCACGGCCTACATAACGCACACGAACAGGTGTTGTACCACTTCGGTTAAAGTCCAAAACTTGCGAAACCTTTTTAGATAAATCAATCAAACGATCATGCTTATAAGGACCGCGGTCATTAACGCGGACAAGAATTGTGCGACCATTTCTCATATTCGTCACTTCAGCATAACTAGGAATGGGCATAGTTGGATGAGCAGCCGTTAAAGCATTCATATCAAAAACTTCACCATTTGCTGTTTGGCGGCCATGAAATTCTTCGCCATACCAAGAAGCAATGCCTCGTTTGTCATAATAGCGGTCTTCTTTTGGCTTATACCAAACTCCAGCAACCTGATACGGATTACCAACCTTATAACGCCCGCCACCTTTTGGCACGCGTTGACCAAGCTTAACAATTCTCGGACTATATTTCGGCTTTTTTTCACCCATAACATTCAGCGAGCTCGAACAGCCAGTCAACATTCCTGTTGAAAGTCCAAAGAACACACAAAAGCAAAGTGAAATAACAATATGGGAAGGAACGCGATACAATTTACTCTAGCCTCACTCATTATACTTCCAGAGCAGCCCTTTTTTTGATGGATTTTTTGAAAATGCTCTAGCGTCTTATCTTACCGTTCCTTGGTCCCTATACCGGAACCCACTTTAAGGCGGAACGCACTAAACAATTCTATAAGTGAATATGACCACAGTAAGGAGGAGTGTTGATCACTCACATACACTGAGCAACCAACACTTAAATCCCTTTGGAGCATACGCACTACAGATTTGCTTCCAATAAAAACACAATAGCAAAAGCGAGTTAGCATTCAGTAAACACGAGATAAATAAATTCAGAAGAGCTTAAATTAAATTTTATCGATGCATTCTTTGTGTAATTCATGCAATTTGTAACAAAAACATTGCCAAAAACATTCATTTTCACTAACCTCACCATTAGAAGCGCTCTAAACAATGAAAACAATGGACTAAAGTGCAATGTAGTTTCTGATATCTAACCAGCCTCAAAAGAAATGCTGCGTAGATTATAAAACAGAGCAAAAATAAAGTGGGTGGAAAACATGACTAGTTCTGAAAATGTAACTGGCTCTGAAAAAGAAAATATCTTTCTAGAACCAAAATCTCAAAATGCAGAGCTTATTGACCCCTTTGGTCGCATGGTCAATTATGTCCGCATCTCCGTCACAGACAGATGCGATTTCCGCTGTGTCTACTGCATGTCAGAAAACATGAACTTTCTTCCTAAAAAAGAACTACTCACATTAGAAGAACTAGACCGTCTTTGCTCCACCTTTGTTGAGCTTGGTGTCAAAAAGCTACGCATCACCGGCGGCGAGCCACTTGTTCGCAAAAATATTATCGAGCTATTCAAAGGTCTCTCTCGTCATCTTGAAACTGGTATGCTCGAAGAAATGACAGTCACAACCAATGGCAGCCAACTAGCAAAGCTCGCTCCAGACCTTTATGCAACTGGTGTAAGACGTATCAACGTATCTATAGACACACTAGACGCTGACAAATTTCACAAGATCACTCGTTGGGGACGCCTCGAACAAGTACAAGAAGGCATAAAGGCCGCACTCAAAGCTGGCCTCAAAGTTAAGCTAAATGCAGTCGCCCTCAAAGGTGTCAACGAATTTGAAATCCCGGACATGATGCATTGGGCACATGACCAAGGTATGGACTTCACCCTAATTGAAACCATGCCTCTCGGAGATATTGATGGTGACAGAACGGATCAATATCTACCTCTAAGCCAGGTCAGATCTAAACTTGAAGAAGATTACACCCTCACACCCAACAATTATAAAACTGGCGGCCCAGCGCGCTATGTTGATGTCAAAGAAACAGGCGGCCAAATAGGCTTCATCACCCCTCTTACTCACAATTTCTGCGAAAGCTGCAATAGAGTGCGCGTCACTTGTACGGGTGAGATGTTCATGTGCCTCGGCCAGGATGATAATGCTGACCTTCGCACACCATTACGTAATCATGAAAGCAACGAACAATTAAAGAAGACAATCTACGAAGCCATAGACCGCAAACCAAAAGGGCACGACTTCATTATCGATAGAGATAGCAAAGCCCCAGCAGTCTCACGGCATATGAGTGTCACGGGCGGTTAGTTTTATTTTTAGCCAACCATTCTTCAGCGGGTTTAAATCTGACCCACCCAGGAATCTTTGCTGCAAAATTAATATTTTTCCACTTAGGATGTCGTGAAGGTTTTAAAAATTTAGCCCAATTATCAAACAGAGAATTCACAAAAACTTCGATCTTTTTATATTCGGACGAACTTTCAGAAAAATTATAAACCACCAAAACAGCGCTACTCACAACAGTTGAGACAGTTTCTCCTTCAGCTATCATAAATGGATAATCTTCATGTCTTAGATGCGACGGTAGATAAACATCCAAGACTTTAGAAAAATCATGATTTGGTAAACTCTTCTTACTAATTGGTACAAAATGCAGGCCTTCTGTAGATTTCAAGTCCTTAAAACCACCAATAGGAGCACCAGCAACGAGCATAACAGCTGCAATTTCACCATCTTTTACTTTTTGAATACCGAGTGACGTATCCATATGTACAACTTTAATGTCCTTATCTAGACCTAATTTTTTTAATATGGTTTGCCCACCAACATCTGTTGCACTCCACGGTTTCCAAAAACTTACTGTCTTCCCCTTTAAGTCTTCAAGGCTCTTAATATCCTTACGAGCAACCATGGTAAACTCAGCATTATACAGCTTAGTAATATAATGAACTTTCTTGCCAACGTTTTTATATAAAACGGGATCTTTCTCTTTTAGAAACTCAGTGACTTCCTGTTGAATAATTCCCATATGAACGCCCTTAAGAAACAAAACATCGATAACATTTTGCCCTCCCCCCCGACCAACAATCGGAAGCACACGTAATCCACCTTTTTTCTTCTCATCGAGAACATTAGACATGTCAGTGGCAAATCGAATATAAGTTCCATTTACCCCTCCAGAAATAACACTGACTGTTTTCTGATTTCTATGCTGCTTTGCTTGAGAAGAAGTAATTTGTTTCTTTTTTATAGTTTCTGCTGATGCAACAGTTGAGAAGAATTCACTGACTATAAAAAAACTAAAAATCAACATTATAAAAGTTACAGAAATTTTGAATTTAAAAAAATATGAATTAATCTTACTCACAACAACTCTCACAATATAAAAACTAACGAAAAAACTGTATATTTCTCACCCTTTCGAAAGGTAGACTAAAGTCTTGATAAAAGGCAATGTTTTATTAAGTTCTTACAAAAGTAACTTAAAAATTTCCGTCTTTAACATCCTTATAGAATCCAATAAAATAACTAAACTTCTTAACAAGCCTTAACGAACTATCTTGCTTTCAGCATATCTACGCCACAGTCTGACCACAGAATCAGTCGATTCCTAACCTCAATGAATAAGCGAACTCTTCTCCAAGTTAAGAAGAGCAAAGTGCTTAAATCTCCATCATATGAGGAATAATAAGTGGCAGACCTACTCAAAAAAACACTGGCCAAACAGCTAAGCCAGCCACATGGTGTTTTAGGGAATGTTATTCTAAGAGCGCTCAACAAAAAAAACACCACCATCATCACTGAAACCATCAAGCTATTAGACCTAAAACCAGATGATACATTTCTAGACATCGGCTTTGGTGGCGGGCTGTCATTTGAAATTTTGGAAAATGAACACCCAGACATTAAAATGCACGGCCTGGAAATTTCAGAAAAAGCCTTGAGCTGTTCGAAACATAATTTCAAATCTGCAATAGCAGAGAACAAGCTAGAGGTTAAACAAGGCTCCGTTCACCGCATCCCCTACCCGGACAATTCCTTTAATCACATCATCTCCATCAATACTGTTTATTTTTGGGAAGATGTGCCAGACGCATTTGCTGAAGTAAGGCGTGTATTAAAACCAGGCGGCACCTTTGTTCTCTCAATTAGAGAAAAAGAAACATTGAAAAAAATCAAAGCCACAAAATACGGATTTAACTTTTATGAAACTGAAGACCTCATAGACGCGTTGGAGACAACCGGCTTCACCGTGATTTTACACAAAAAGAAGGATTATTTGCCTTTTTTGTGTATCGAGGGCGAAAAAGAACGAGCACTGAATTAATCTCTTAAAAAACACCCCAGAGGGATAAACCCTCACGCTTGAATTAACTAAGCATCACTACAGAATACCCCCAAAGGCCTCTCATTCATCCCCCAAAAAACAAGAATGAGAGGTCTCCCCCTTTTAAAATATAAGAAAAATTCTCAAATTTTTAAATTTGAGGAAAAATCTAAATTTTAGACTTGCATCAACGCCCTAACAACGCTAGATACGGGGTCTAGTTCTTAAAGACATATGTCAAAGGCCCAAACCTTACGAACCTGACGATTTGCCTAAACCAACAAATCAGCCAACCCGTAAGCGTGCCTTTTCAAAACACATATGAGTTTCTTAAGGAGAGGTGGCTGAGTGGTTTAAAGCGGCGGTCTTGAAAACCGTTGAGCGTTTGCGCGTTCCGGGGGTTCGAATCCCTCCCTCTCCGCCATTTTCTAAACTCATATGCTAAAACAAAAGATAAATTTGCACTGTTGAACCAAGGGTTCTCAAAGCAACAGAAAAACACCAAAACAAGCTTGGAACTAAAAATTAAAACTATTGTTTTAATCAATTAATCATTCAAAAGTTCATACCTACTATCAAGTTCTACTTGAACGTAAGCAATGCGTTCAATTGTTAAGTTTGAAATTTCACTCGAATATAGAAATTGCTTCATTGTTCCCCCTTCGAAAGCCGAACTGTAAAAATCAGCCTGTGAAGAACGATATATCTTCCAATTTGAATGCATCAAATCAAAATAATCTCTTTCCTTACTATCTAATTTCTTATGGAGTTTGGTAATGAGACTTTCTAGTTTTAAGTCCATTTCTTCCGCGCGGTTGCACGCATATAAGTTCATCTCTGATTGAGACATAAATTCTGTCGGATCAGTATCTGAATCTTTCAGTTCAATTCGAATCTTGTCTTCAATACTATTTTCTTGGGTACGACGTATTCTAAAAAAACTATCTAAATCATCAAATTCTCTATAATCAAGGTTTTGCTTTGACAAGCCATCTCTTACTTCTAGCATCTTAGCTTTCAGAGAATATTCTTCCATATCTTTTTCTTTACGCAACCAACGTAAAAACATATTGAGGACAAAAGTTAGTAGCACACCAACTAAAAAATAACTGCCTTTTTCCATTAAAGTATTTCCCAAAATATTAATTCATATTCTACTCAAATATAAATTGAAGAACTTTATGTGGAGAAATTATTTACATTTCCTTATTACAAAGTTTTATACAAATCATTTGGCACATTTCTAACTTGCTTGTAACCGTGGTTCTCATAAAATTTTAGTAAATCATTTTTACTAATATCATTATCTAGTGGTATTGAACATAAAGCGATTCTTAAAAACCCCTCTCGCCTTGCAATAAATTCAACTTCACATAAGATAGAAGAACCAATACCCTGTCGACGAAATTGATCTAAAATAAACAATTCGTAAATCACAAGATTATTTCCATCAGGTAGCCTATCAAGAACTAACACCCCAACCTCGAGCTCTTCAACTTCAATACAATAACACTTAGAGTGTTTACCCAATGGTAGTGCTAAAAATTTAGTCTCCAAATCAATATTATTAAATCTATATAGCCCATCTAAATATCTAATTGTTGGTTGGATTCTAAATTTATTCATAAACACGAAATCCATTAAAACATAAATATTTGAACATAATCGATATTAGAGTTAACAATTAAATTTGCATCTCAAATGCTAAAATAGCAAGAGGTGAAAAGCTCTCTTACATTCCTACCTCTCCGCAATTATCCAAACTAAGCAAAAAAGCCCCCATCATAAAACCATGATGAGGGCTTGCATTTAATCTTCTTTTAAAAGAAGGCCTAGGCCTTACCCCTCATCTAACCGCTTCAAAAACTCAATACGGTCTCTCACTTGTGCGGCGCCTTCGCGGTGAGAGGCGCTAATCTCACCTAGGTTATTAAGCGAGCGTTCAATGTTTCCGCTTTCAGCAAAAATGTCCTCAACACGTTCCACAATGTGTTTGTAATATTCACCTTCTTTAGCAGATTGTTCTTGCGTCACATCAATGATGTTACCAAGCTCATCCAACGAGGCTTCAATATTAGAAATGGAGCCCTGTGTTTTGCCAAGTGAGTCTTTCGTATCGCTTGCAAGTTTCTTCACTTCGCCAGCCACAACTGAAAAGCCCTTGCCAGCCTCACCTGCACGCGCCGCCTCAATCGTCGCATTCAGCGCCAAGAGATTTGTCTGCCCAGTGATGTTATCAATAATCGAGAGAACCTGACGAAGAGAATTCAAAGATTGGCTCACATTACCAAACTTCTCAGACAATTCATTCGCCGCCCCCTCTCGTTGTGATGTGTCTACCGCATCATTGTTCGACATCGCATCACGAACATTATTAATCACATCCCCAAACCCGGAAACTTCAGAAACAACACCCTCAATCTGTTGAGACGCATTCAGATAGTGCGCAATATCATCAACAACTTCACTGCGCATACCATTTAGCATCTCAACCTGGTTGAGCTTACGGCGAGTAAAATATTCATAAAAGCTTGCATAATGAATAGGAAAATTATCAATCAAATCATCTTCGTATGAATGATCAACATCAGAGAAAAAGGCAAGCGCCACCAATGTCTGATTAATATTGACCCCAAGCAACTCACCAAATGTAGAAAAACCAGCCGTTGGCGCCGGCCAAAGATTTTGAGCGCTTCTTAAGTCATCACCATTATTGAGCCGCCGTAAAATACAGTCATTCATTAAAACAGCAGATGGCTTCGGTTTCCCATCAAGAAAACGAGCAATGTCATTCTTCGTATGATCAATAAAATTAGTCGCTTGAAGTAAAAGCAACTCATCACCCCGGGCAATATCACAATAAAAAGTGATAACCTCAGCCTCAGTATCAATCCCGGCAATCGAGCGAACAAAAATTTCTCCGCCAATTTCTACACCACACGTTCTATTCTG
>Ga0209344_10000543_pt1 | contig 63118 bp, 63 predicted proteins | sample Cruoilmetagenom6_FD_187293 | JGI IMG/M metagenome (GOLD analysis project Ga0209344, IMG submission 187293) | Oil polluted marine microbial communities from Coal Oil Point, Santa Barbara, California, USA - Santa Barbara Oil Seep Sample 6 (SPAdes)... | ecosystem: Environmental > Aquatic > Marine... | reverse complement strand
GGCGCCAAGACCAGAATTCACGGGCAAAGCCCCCCTCACCCCAACCCTCTCCCCAAAGGGGCGAGGGGGTTAAGAAGGCGCAATACTCCCAAACCCTCACCCTGAGCCTGTCGAAGGGCGAGGGTTTCAACACCGCGCGTGCCGCCCATCCTTCGACAAGCTCAGGATGAGGTTGGTGTTGAACCCAAACACTACCGCTCCGCCGTCATCGCGAGGTGCGTAGCGCCGTGGCGATCCAGAGCGGGGGTGCACTAAACCCGGCGGCGTCCTTCCCTTCGCCCCTTTGGGGAGAAGGTGGCGCGAAGCGCCGGATGGCACCAAGACCAGAATTCACGGGCAAAGCCCCCCTCACCCCAACCCTCTCCCCAAAGGGGCGAGGGGTTAAGAAGGCCAGGGCAAGCTTCGAGCTCTTCCTCATAAAATGGGTAGATATTGCCTGTCCAGACGGCAAACCGGCCGGTCTATGGCTTTAAAGCCGGGGTTTTCCCAATGTCGGCTTCAATCTTTGGAGAGGTCAGGGCGGCGCGTTCGTGTAAGGGCTTCGCTCTCGGCCCGGCGCCATTTTTCGATTTTGCCGTGATCGCCCGAGGTCAGGATTTCGGGGATCTCGTGGCCCTCGAAATTCTGCGGCCGTGTGTAATGGGGATATTCCAGCCCGCCGGATTCAAAGCTTTCATCATCTCTACTGGCCTCGGCTCCAAGAACCCCGGGGATCAGGCGGGCGACCGCTTCAAGCAAGACCATGGCGGCAACTTCACCCCCGGCGAGCACGTAATCGCCAATGGAGATTTCCTCGAGCTGGCGCGCGTCGATGACGCGCTGGTCGACGCCTTCAAACCGGCCGCAGATAATAACCGCGCCGGGGCCAAGTGCCAGTTCGCGGGCGCGGGCCTGGGTCAGCGGTTTGCCGCGCGGGCTCATCAGGATGCGCGGGCGCGGATCGTTTTGAGGCGCGACATGGTCGATGGCGCTGGCCAGAATATCGGCTTTGAGCACCATGCCGGGGCCGCCGCCTGCCGGGGTGTCGTCAACGGTGCGGTGTTTGTCGGTGGCGAAATCGCGCAAAGCCACGGTCTCAAGCGACCAGAGGCCCTCACCCAGCCCCCGTCCGATCACCGATGCGCCCAAAGGGCCGGGAAAGAGGTCAGGAAACAGGGTAATGACCGAGGCGCGAAAGCTCACGCTTCGCCCTCAACGATGATTTCCTCAGGCGGAACCACGACCAGATAGCCTTCGGCCACGTGGATCTCGGGGATCACCGCACGGGTGAAGGGATAGAGTACCCCATTATTGGTATTGGTGCCGATCTCGATGAGATCGTCTGCGCCGAAATTGGGGATGGCCAGCACCTTGCCGAGCACGGTGCCATCGGCCAGGCGGCCTTCAAGCCCGATCAGGTCGGCATGATAGAAATCATCCTCGTCCACGTCCTCGGGCAGGTGCGCGCGGGGGATATAGAGTTCGGTGCCGTTGAGCTTTTCCGCCCCGTCGCGGTCATTGACGCCGGCAATTCTGGCGACGACCACGGTTTTGGCCGGCCGGGCGGAGAGAACGGTAATCTCAAGGCCGGGCTTGTTGGTCGTAAACGGGGAATAGTCCTTGATGGCGGCGGGGTCTTCGGTGAAGGACTGAATGCGGACCTCGCCGCGAATGCCATGGGCCGCACCGATGCGGCCCATGAGCACGAGCGTGTTGTCCGGGCTGTTGTTCTGCCCGGCCATGCTTATTCTGCCTTGGCTTCTTCAGCAGCAGCAGCTTCCTCGGCCGGTGCTTCTTCAGCGGGGGCTTCGGCAACAACTTCTTCTTCAACCGGTGCCGGGGCGTTGGCGGCTTCTTCAGCAGCGGCCTTGGCGTCGGCTTCAGCCTGGGCTTTTTCTTCAGCACGTTCCTTGGCTTTTGCGCCCGGCTCGGCTTTCTTGGGGTTGTTGCGGGTTTCGCGCTTGATCAGGCCTTCGGCATCAAGGAAGCGGGCCACACGGTCGGTCGGCTGGGCGCCAACGGAAAGCCAATGACGGGCACGTTCCACGTCGATCTTGATGCGCTCGGCGGAATCCTTGGGCAGCATCGGGTTATACGAACCAACGCGCTCGATGAAGCGGCCGTCGCGGGGGGCGCGGGCATCGGCAATCACCACGTGATAGTAAGGACGCTTTTTGGAACCGGCACGGGCAAGACGCATTTTAAGGGACATTTTTTACTCCTGGATAATTCTGGCTGTTTGATTTTGATCGGTTTATTTCTTCTTGCCCGGAAAGCCGCCGCCCAATCCCGGAAGGCCGGGAAAGCGTGGCGTGCCCAGACCGGGCAAAGCAGGTTTGCTGCCGCTGAGTTTTGCAAAGTCAGCGGGCAGGGATTCGGTGAGGTCTTTGGGCATTTCCTGGGGCAGGGCCGATGGGTCCATGCCCATTTGCCGCGCCATCTGCTCAAGTTGTTTGGGGTCCATATTCGACAGGTCGGGCATGCCGCCGCCCTGGCTGGCGGGCATTTTGCCGCCCATCATGCCGGAGAGCGCGCCCATGCCGCCGCCGCGCGAGACCTTTTTCATCATGTCGGCCATTTGCCGGTGCTGTTTGATCAGCTTGTTGATGTCAGAGACCTGCATGCCGGAACCGGCAGCGATGCGCTTGCGGCGCGAGGCGTTGAGAAGCTCGGGGGTGGCCCGTTCCTTCTTGGTCATGGAATTGATGATGGCGACCTGGCGGTCAAAGACCTTTTCGTCGACCTTGGCATTGGCCATGGCCTTCTTGATCTGGCCCATGCCGGGCATCAGGCCCATCAGGGCGCCCATGCCGCCCATTTTCTTCATCTGCAACAGCTGGTTTTTCAGGTCTTCGAGATCGAACTGACCCTTTTTCAGCTTCTTGGCCATTTTCGCCGCGTCTTCGGCGGAAACGGTCTCGGCGGCCTTTTCGACCAAAGCGACAATGTCGCCCATGCCCAGAATGCGGTCGGCGATGCGGCCGGGATGGAAATCCTCAAGCGCATCCATTTTTTCGCCGGTACCGATCAGCTTGATCGGCTTGCCGGTGGCAGCCCGCATGGACAGGGCAGCGCCCCCGCGGCCATCGCCATCAACCCGGGTCAGCACAATGCCGGTAATATCGACGCGCTCATCAAAGGAGCGGGCCAGATTGACCGCGTCCTGACCGGTCAGGGCATCAACAACCAGCAGTACTTCATGCGGATCGGCGATCTGCTTGATCCGGGCGGTTTCCGCCATCAGCTCTTCGTCGATATGGGTGCGGCCGGCAGTATCAAGGAACAGGACGTCATAGCCGCCCAGCTTGCCTTCTTTTGCGGCCCGCGCGGCAATCTCAAGCGGCGTTTGTCCAGCAACAATCTCAAGCGTATCGACACCGACCTGTTCGCCGAGAACTTTTAGCTGTTCCATGGCGGCGGGGCGGCGGGTATCGAGCGAGGCCATCAGAACTTTCTTGTTCTGGCGGTCCTTGAGGCGCTTGGCGATCTTCGCCGTGGTTGTGGTCTTGCCCGAGCCTTGCAGGCCGACCATGAGAATGGTCACCGGCGGATTGGCATTGAGCGAAATAGGGGTGGCTTCCTCGCCCAGCACGCGCACCAGTTCGTCATGGACGATCTTGATGACCTGCTGGCCGGGGGTCACTGATTTGGTGACTTCGGCACCAATGGCGCGTTCGCCGACCTGTTCGGTAAAGGCCCGCACGACTTCAAGGGAAACGTCGGCTTCAATCAGCGCGCGGCGGATTTCGCGCAGCGCTGCCGCCACGTCCGCTTCGCCAAGAGCGCCGCGGCCGGTCAGGCCCTTGAATATATGACTCAGACGATCGCTGAGAGTATCGAACATCTTTTTTTCCCTTTTTCTGCCCCGAAGCCGAAAGCCGATATGGGGTTTAAAACCCCAAAACCAAATAACATCCGTGGGCGCAACGCGCTGACGGATGGGGACCGTGTGCCTCTCGGGCACACTAGTGGCTCGGTATTCTTGGCTCTTGGCAGAGTTGGCGGTTTATAAGGGAAACCCTGTCCCCAAGTCAATCCGCCCCCACATGCAGCCGCGAACGCCCCAATCCCCGCGCCATCGGCCCGCCGGGTAAAACTTGCCGGTTACAGGCAGGTTTTACCGTTTTTTGCCCGATCTCATTTGCCAAGCCCTTGAAATATAAGGACATGACTTTGGCATGCTAAATGCAAGGTCGTGGGCAAGACCTGGAGGTTTACGCCCATGACCAGTATCACCGCCACACAATATGGTGCCTATTATTCTGCTGCCGTGACGTCGCAAACCGCGGCCAAATACAGCACGGCCAGTCAAACGACGACGAATAGCGGCACATCGGGGGGCAATGACAGCGCCACCACGATCGAATTGTCCGACGAGGCCAAGGCGGTGCTGGCGGCCAAGGATTTCACCACGATCACCAGCGATATGCGCAAAACCCTCGATGACCTGTTGGAAAAGACCGGTCTGACCTCTCCCTATGATGAGGGGGTGCTGGCCATTGATCTGACCGAAATTGACCGGCGGTCGCTATATGCTGCGGCGAGCAATAGCGAGGACAAATTCTCCGAAGACGAACAAAAGGCCGCCAAGGGTGAGCTCGCGCGCCGGTTTGATGCCGCGCTGGCCGGGCCTGCCGCCGTGGCGCGGGTCACGGGCGATCTGACCGATGTTTATGCGGCCGGGGCCAGCTATATGGATGCGGCCAGCGCCGAGGAGAAGGGCAGTGAAACATGGATCGCCCAACGCGCCGCCCTGACCAAGGCGCAGGCGGCGGTCAAGACCGAGCCGGGGCAATTGCCCAATGTCACCGGCGATCCGGTGGCCGGCAAAATCCTGCAAGTGAATACGGGGGCAGAGAATACGACCCGCCCGCTCTCCAGTCTGGCCCAGGATGTGCGCGTGGCGCTGGACCAGCAGATCGCGGCCGCCGATGCGGCAGGCAAATCGAGCTACAAGCTCGATTTCAAATCATTCAACAGCCGCTCGCTGGCCTCGGTCGTGCTTAATGACGGCAACCAGTTTTCCTCCAGCGAGGTTTCTGCCGCCAAAGCCGAGATGCGCGGCCGCTCCAGCGCCACTTTGACCGCTTGCGCCACCGAGGCAGGTAAATCCGGCGATCCCACCGCTTTGGCCAAGAACATCATCAGCGCTTTTGCCTCCCTCAGCGTTGAGGAGCGTCAGGCGGCGGGCTGGAGCGATGCGCTCTATCAAACGGCATTGTCGAATTACGAAAGCTCGGCCAAGCTGGCGCAAATGTTCGGCAGCGGCGGCTCCTCATCCCAGAGCCTTTTGAGCTTCATCTAGGGCGGTTCGGGCCGTCCCGGCATCGCCGCGCCGTCATTGCGAGCGCCAAAGGCGCGCGGCAATCCAGAGCCGCGGACACCTTATTGTTCTGTTCGGAAACGGGCCCGGTTTTTAGGGGTTTATAGCCAATACTAAGGTTTTGGCGCTGCCGGTGCGCGACGCAGTAAAATTACTCGCGGCGCCAATGGGTTAGCTCTTGCCGGTGTTGAATTCTTCTTCGAGACGCCGCTCGATTTCGACCAGATCGGCCGGCAGCGGCATGCCGGTGGCGCGCATCTCGCCGAGCATTTCATGAATGCGTTCCGCCAGCTCATGTTTGTCTTCAGGCTGGTTGGTCATTTGCTCAAGCGCCAGAAAAATCCCGGCTTTAAGGTCTTCGAAGGCCATTTCAACATCCTTGTGGTTGCTGGTAAGCTTCGCATATTGCGCGGTATTTATCCATGCCTTTCGACGGACGAATGGCCGCGGCGGTACTGGAAATCCGCGCTGCAATCCGCCATATGAAGCGTTCACACCACAAGGAATTTCTCCATGCCCCATACCCAGTTCGCCACCCCGATCGACAAGCTTGCCGAAGTCGCCATCAAGGTCGGGCTCCGGCTGGAAGAGGGGCAGGATCTGGTGATGACGGCCCCGATCGCGGCCTTGCCGCTGGTCCGGCGCATTACCGAACATGCCTATAAGGCCGGGGCCGGGCTGGTGACGACGCTGTTTTCCGACGAGGAAATGACGCTGGCGCGCTATCATCATGCGCCCGATGCCAGTTTCGACAAGGCGGCGGGCTGGCTTTATGAGGGCATGGCCAAGGCATTCGACAATAATGCAGCGCGGCTGGCGATTGCCGGCGACAATCCGCTGATGCTGAGCGGCGAGGATGCGGCCAAGGTGGCGCGGGCCAACAAGGCCAATTCGACAGCTTACAAGCCGGCTTTGGAAAAGATCGCCGGGTTTGATATCAACTGGAACATTGTCTCCTATCCCAATCCGAGCTGGGCGAAGGTGATGTTCCCCGATGATCCCGAAGAGATCGCAATCGCCAAGCTGGCGCATGCAATTTTTGCGGCCTCGCGGGTCGATGTGGCTGATCCCATCGCAGCCTGGGCCGAGCATAATGCCAATCTCAAGGTACGCTCGAGCTGGCTTAACGGGCAGAATTTCGCCGCCCTGCATTATACCGGGCCGGGCACCGATCTGACGCTCGGACTGGCGGACGGGCATGAATGGCATGGCGGTGCCTCAACGGCCAAGAACGGCATAACCTGCAATCCCAATATCCCCACCGAAGAAGTGTTCACCACGCCGCACCGGCTGAAAGCCGAGGGCTATGTGCGCTCCACCAAGCCGCTATCGCATCAGGGCACGCTGATCGATGATATCGAGGTGAAATTCGAGGGCGGCAAGATTATCAGCGCCAAGGCAAGCCGGGGCGAAGAGGTTTTGCTCAAGGTGCTGGATACCGATGAGGGCGCGCGCCGTCTCGGGGAAGTGGCGCTGGTGCCGCATTCCTCACCGATTTCCGCGTCGGGCCTGTTGTTCTTCAACACGCTGTTTGACGAGAATGCCGCCTGCCATATCGCGCTCGGCCAGTGCTATGCCAAATGTTTTAAGGGTGGCGACACCATCACCCCTGATGAAGTGAAGGCGCAGGGCGGCAATGCTTCCTTGATCCATATCGACTGGATGATCGGGTCGGACCAGATCGATATCGACGGTATCACCCAGAGCGGCGAAAAAGTGCCGGTCTTCCGCAAGGGCGAGTGGGCATAGGAGGCTAATCCTCCGCCGGTCCTTCGGCCAGAACCTCCAGCAGCGGGTTCAGCGCGTCGCCATAGCGTTCGGCCAGCTTGACTGAACTTGTATAGATCGGCTGGCGCACCTGATTGAAACTGGCGGTTTTCACATGGCGGTCGGTCTTGTGAAAATCGAGCACGGCGGGGTCCCAGTCGAGTCCGCAATGGGCGAGCAGGGCGCGGCTTTCCGCCTCCTGATCGGCGACCAGATTTTCATAATCGATATCATGGATGGCACCGGGCAGGACCTGGTGCCAATGGGTCATCAGCTCACGATAGACATTGTGGTAATTGCCCAGCTCCCTCAGGTCATAGGCATAGCGCAGGCCTTGTCCGGCGAAATAATTCTTGAAGATCGACAGGCAATTATCGGCGGCGCTGCGGCGGCAATGAATGATCCTGGCATTGGGCAGCATCAGCTTGATCAGCCCGATACGCCAGAAATTGGTCGGCATCTTGTCGGTAATATAGCGCGCACCCGGTGTCAGCTTGTGCAGGGCCTCGAGATAGCGTGCGCCAAATTGCCTAAAACTTTCCGGCGGCATGTCGCGCAATTGCGGGGAGATCAGCCCGTCATCGCCGATCACCCCGATATCGCGGAGGGGTGCGGCGAAGAATTGCAGTTCACCGGCCCCGTGCACCTGCGGGTGGCTGGCCAGAATCTGTTCGACCAGACTGGTGCCCGAGCGGGGCATGCCGAGGATGAAAATGGGGGTGTCGTCGGGATCGCCGCTCTGACTGTGCTTTTCAAACAGCGCCGGGGTGAAGATTTCGCGGATACGGTCGCGCTTCTCCTGTTCGCGGGCGCTATCATATTGATAGGCAGCGCGGCGGATGGTGTTGGCTTCAAGAATATGGCTGAAGGCGGTCTGGTAATCGCGCCGGTCTTCCTCGACCTTGCCTAGCGCAAAGGCGAGATGCATGCGGGTCTCGCTATCTGGCGCGGCGCGCTGATAGGCGGCGCGAATGGCCAGCGTGTCATCGCTTTCGCGGCTGTGCTTGGCGATATTGGCGATACCGCGATGGGCCTCGGCAAGATCCGGCTCAAGGGCGAGGGCCTGACGATAGGCATCGCGCGCCGCTTCGGCCTGTCCGGCATGGCTGAGCAGGCGGCCAAGATTGGTATAGGCCTCGACATAGCGCGGGTTGAGCTCAAGCGCCTTGTTATAGGCGGCAATGGCCGCGTCGAGCTGGTCAAGGCCGGCATGAGCGCGGCCGAGATTGTTGTAAAAACCGGCTTGCGGTTGCAGCGCGATGGCCTTGTTCAACACCGTAATGGCCGCGTCATACCGCTCAAGCAGGCAGAGGGCCCAGCCCAGATTATTATGCAGATTGGCATTGCGCGGCTGGTGCCGGACCGCTTTGAGGAATTCGCCAGCCGCCGCCTCGACCTGATTAAGGGCCAGCAGGGACAGGCCATGATTATTGAGCGCCTCGACATAGGCCGGGGCGCGGGAAAGGGCCTTGGCAAAGGCGGATAGGGCATTGGCGTGATCGCCCTGACCCTGCAGCACCACCCCGATATTATTGTGCACGGCGGGGTTTTCCGGCTCGAGCGTCTGGGCGCGGCGGTAATTGTCCAGCGCTTTGGCAAACGCGCCCATCTCGCGATAGACAAGGCCAAGATTATTGTAAAAAGCCATTTCGGCGGGGTGGCTCGCAATGGCCCGGGCAATGTGCTCGGCCGCTGCCTGATGGTTTCCCAGCAGCCGTTCGGTCAGCCCCAGCATGTGGTTGGTATCGGCATGGGACGGGTCCGCTGCCAGAATCCGGAGATAAAGCGCTTTGGCCTTGTCCAGCGCCCCGGCCTGCTGAGCCTCCATGGCCTTGGCAAGCAGGCTTTGCAAATGCGCAGCGTTCGCCGCATTCTGGCGCGGCGGCAGATCATATTTTTTCATGAATTGGTACGGGGTTAGCGATTTTAAAAAAATTGGCGAATAAAGAATAAAGATGCCAGCTCCCCCCGGGCAGGCGTTTCGAGATCGCGCGGGAAATGGGGTGAATTTGTGACCGCCTTTGTCACAATATTGTGTAGTGAAATTCACAGAAATCAGCCGCTGCGGGCTGTCTTGTCAGCACATTGGGCCGATATGCCGCTGCCCGTTAGAAGGGCGAACTGGAAATTGCCGCCATTCTGCGCCATATAGGGCCGGAACAATGATGTGATGTGAACCTTGATGGCCAATGCGATCGCCTATTTGAAGATGAACGGTCTCGGCAATGATTTTGTCGTGGTGGATGCCCGTGCGGCCAAAATCGCGTTTTCGAGCGATCAGGTGCGGCGGATTTCCAATCGCGAAACCGGCCTTGGCTGCGACCAGTTCATCGTCATGGAACCGGCGCCCTATCCGGGCGCAGACCTGTTCATGCGCATTTACAATGAGGATGGCAGCGAGGTGGATGCCTGCGGCAATGCCTCGCGCTGCGTCGCGGCGCTGGTCGCTGAAGAACAGTCCAAACCCGATGTGCTGATTGCCACCAATGCCGGGCTTTTGGTGGCCCAGGTGAATGGCGATCAGGTCACCGTTGATATGGGCAAGCCGAAATTTGACTGGCAGGATATTCCCTTGAGCGAGGAATTCCGCGACACCCGCGGCATTGAATTGCAGATCGGGCCAATTGATGCGCCGGTGCTGCATACCCCCTCAGTGGTCAATGTGGGCAATCCGCACGCGGTGTTCTGGGTGAGTAACGATCCCGAAAGCTACGGGCTGGAACGGTTCGGGCCCTTGCTCGAAAACCATCCGATCTTTCCCGAGCGCGCCAATATTTCGCTGGCGCAGGTGATTTCGCCCGAGCTGATCCGGGTGAAAGTCTGGGAACGCGGCGTGGGGCTGACCCTTGCCTGCGGCACGGCGGCCTGTGCGGTCGCGGTATGTGCGGCACGGACCAAGCGGTCTGGCCGCAAGGTGACGATTGAATTGCCGGGCGGGGCCTTGCAGATGGAATGGCGCGAAAGCGACGATCATATATTGATGACCGGCCCCTGGGCGCTGGACGGGCGCGGCGACCTGCCGGCGGCGCTGATGATGGAGCCGGCAGCATGAGCGGTATTGAAACCCTGACATTTGGCTGCCGCCTCAATGCCTATGAGAGCGAAGTGATGAAGACCGAGGCCGAAAAGGCCGGGTTGGACGATGTGCTGATCGTCAATTCCTGCGCTGTCACCGGGGAAGCGGTGCGCCAGACGCGCCAGGCGATCCGCAAGGCGCGGCGCGACAATCCTGATCGGCGCATTATCGTCACCGGTTGCGCGGCCCAAACCGAGGCGGAAACCTTCGCTGTCATGCCCGAGGTTGATCTGGTGATCGGCAATGGCGACAAGCTGAAGGCAGAAACCTATCAGAAGCTGACTTTCGGGATCAATCTCAACGACAAGATCCAGGTCAATGACATCATGTCGGTGACCGAGACCGCCGGGCATCTGATCGAGGGTATGGACGGGCGCGCTAGGGCTTTCGTGCAGGTGCAGAACGGCTGCGATCATCGGTGCACCTTCTGCATCATTCCTTATGGCCGCGGGCCATCGCGCTCGGTGCCGATGGGGGCCGTGGTCGAGCAGATCAAAATACTGGTCGGTAATGGCTATAAGGAAGTGGTGCTGACCGGGGTCGACATCACCTCCTATGGGCCGGACCTGCCGGGCACACCCACCCTTGGTACGCTGACCCAGCAGATCTTGCGGCATGTGCCCGATCTGCCGCGCTTGCGGATTTCATCGATTGATTCGATCGAGGCGGATGAAGCCCTGCACGAGGCGATTGCCGGGGACATGCGGGTCATGCCGCATCTGCATTTGTCGCTGCAATCGGGCGATGACATGATTTTGAAGCGGATGAAGCGGCGGCATTTGCGTGCCGATACGCTTGAATTCGTGCATGCTGTGCGCAAGGCGCGGCCCGACATGGTGTTTGGTGCCGATATCATTGCCGGCTTCCCCACGGAAACCGACGAGATGTTTGAAAACTCGATGAAGATCGTCAAAGAGGCTGACCTGACCTATTTGCATATTTTTCCCTATTCCAAGCGCCACGGCACGCCGGCGGCCCGGATTCCCAACCAGGTGCCCAAGGCAATTGCCAAGCGCCGGGCGGCGGCACTCAGGGCGCTGGGCGACCAGCAATTTGCCAAACTGTGCCAAAGCCGGATTGGCAGAGTAGAAAGCGTATTGGTGGAACGTCCCGGGCTCGGGCGGACCGAGCAGTTTGTGCCCGTCAGTCTTGTCGGCGGGATACAGGGCGAGGTCCTGGAGGTTCGGATTATGGACGTGAATGTAGCCGGTTTGACCGGCGAATCGGTCAGGACGGCGGCATGAGCGATGAGAAAAAGCCGGGTCTGTTCTCCCGTCTGTTTGGCCGAGGCAAGGGTGAAGACGCGCCCCAGCCTGACAAGGACGAAGCTGAAGATATAGCGCGGGCACCGCTACCCGATTTGCCGGCGGGCGACGCGGCCATGTCGCCAAACGCGGCCCCGCGGCCAATGGATTTCGATGCGCAGGACGTGCCCGAGGAAACCGCTTTTGATGAAGAAGCGGCGCTCAAAGCCGAGGTGGCCGCCGAGCGGGCACTCGCTGAGGCGGAAGCGGCTGAGCCTTCCGAGGCTGTCGAGGTTTCCCCACCCGCAAAACCGGCGGAAGTGGATGAGATACCAGCGGTCATTGACGAAGACCTGACCGATCTTGATCCCGGTCCGCCCGAGACGACGCCGGAATGGATTGAAGAGCACGCCGGCAAGACGGCAGCGGCACCGGAACCGGCAAAGAAAAGCTGGCTCCAGCGCCTCAGCACCGGGCTGAAGCGCTCCTCGGACCAGCTGACCGGCAATCTTGCGGCCGTCTTCACCAAGAAAAAACTCGATCAGGCAACGCTCGATGAGCTTGAAGACATTCTCATCCAGGCCGATCTTGGCATGGATACCGCAACGACGATTACCGAGGCCCTGGCCCGGGACCGGTTCGACAAGGAAATCTCGGTTGAAGACGTGCGTCGGGTGCTGGCGGCAGAAATCGAAAAGGTTCTCGAGCCGGTGGCGCAACCACTGGTGATTGATGCGGGCAAAAAGCCGTTTGTCATCCTGATGGCCGGGGTCAATGGCTCGGGCAAGACCACGACGATTGGCAAGCTGGCGCAGAAATTTTCCGCCGACGGCAAAAAGGTGATGCTGGCAGCGGGCGACACGTTCCGGGCGGCGGCAATCGAGCAATTGCAGATCTGGGGCGACCGCACCAATACGCCGGTTGTTACCCGGCCCGCGGGGTCCGATGCGTCCGGTCTGGCATTTGACGCGGTGACCGAGGCGCGGGCGGCGGGCAGCGACATCCTGATTATCGACACGGCCGGGCGGTTGCAGAACCGTGACGAGCTGATGGCGGAGCTGGAAAAGATCATCCGGGTGATCAAGAAGGTCGATGACAGCGCCCCGCATGCGGTTCTTCTTACTTTGGACGCAACCACCGGGCAGAACGCGCTCAATCAGGCCGAGATTTTTCACAAGCGGGCCGGGGTGACCGGCTTGGTCATGACCAAGCTCGATGGCACGGCGCGCGGCGGCATTCTGGTGGCGATTGCCAGAAAATTCGGTCTGCCGGTGCATTATATCGGTGTCGGTGAAGGCGTTGATGATCTTGAAAGCTTTGCGGCCAAGGATTTTGCCGAAGCCATAGCCGGTAAGGAGTAGACATGGCTGACGAGACGAAACTGCCCACAAATCAAACGGGTGATTTGAAGCCGCAGCTGATCAAGCTGGCGCTGGAACTGGGTCCGTTGGTGATCTTCTTTTTCGTCAACGCGCGGGCGGATATCTTTGCGGCGACCGCCTGGTTCATGGGCGCGATGGTGATTTCGATCGCCGTCAGCTGGTTTTTGATGAAGCGGGTGGCGATCATGCCGCTGGTCACGGGCGCTGTGGTGCTGGTTTTCGGCGGGCTGACGCTTTACCTGCAGGACGATACCTTCATCAAGATGAAGCCGACCATCGTCAACACGCTGTTCGGCGGGGTGCTGCTGGGCGGGCTGTTTTTCGGCCAGTCGCTGCTCAAATACGTGTTTGGTGAAGTCTACAAGCTGAAGCCGCAGGGCTGGCGGTTGCTGACCGTGCGCTGGGGCGTATTCTTTTTGGTGCTGGCGGTGCTCAATGAAGTGGTGTGGCGCAATTTTTCCACCGACGCCTGGGTATCCTTCAAGGTCTGGGGCATCATGCCGATCACCCTGGCGTTCTCGTTCTTCCAGCTCAGGGTGTTGACGACATACGCGATCAGCGAAGAAACGCCCGCCGAATAGCGATAAATTTCAGATCAGTTGGGCATGCCGGCCGCGGCAAGGGCGGGCAATAGCGACGTTGTGACCGCCTTTTCCGACAAGGGGCCTACATGCTTGTAGGTGATGATCCCTTGCGGATTGACCACAAAACTCTCCGGCACGCCATAAACACCCCATTCGATGGCGGCACGGCCATTGGTGTCGGCCCCGATCCGCGTATAGGGATTGCCGAGTTCTGAGAGGAATTTGCGCGCGTTTTCGGGCGCATCCTTTTCATTGATGCCGTAAATGACCACCCCGTTTTCCCGTGCGAGCTGCATGAGCAGGGGATGTTCATCGCGGCAGGGGATGCACCATGAGGCAAACACATTGACCAGGGTGACCTGACCCTTCAACTCGTCCGGCCCGAAACCTGCCATGCCAATCGTGTTGTCAATTGGGGGCAGGGTCATGTCCGGCACCGGCTTGTTGAGCAGGGCCGAGGGAATGTAATTGGGGTCGCGGTCGATATTGAGCGCGAACAGGGCAATCAGGCCGATCAGCAGCGCCAGAGGCGTCAATAGCAGGGCGATACGTTTCACGGTTTGGGGCCCTTGCCGGTCGAGCGGCGGCGTACGCCCATGGCCTCAAGTGCGGCCAGTCGCGCCTTTTGGCGGCGGGCATCGATTGCGACCATGCCGATCAGGCCAAAAGTCACCAGCGCCACCCCGAGATAGGCGAAGAGGATAAAGGTCTCGTGCGGGCCAAGATCGATCATTTGGCAGCTCCGCTGGCCTGTTTGCGTTCAAGGGTCCTGACCCGGCGGCGCAGCACTTCACTGCGCATGGAGACCAGATGCAGGGTGAGGAACAAAAACGTGAAGGCGAAGGTCATCACAAATAGCGGGATATAGATCGAGGGGGGCATGGAGGGGCCACCGGCGCGAAACACGCTGGCGGGCTGGTGCAGCGTATTCCACCAATCAACGGAGAACTTGATCACCGGAATATTGATGGCCCCGACCAGGGTCAGCACGGCGATGAGTTTGGCGGCGCGCAGCTGGTCGTCAAAGGCGCGCCAGAGGGCGATCAATCCCAGATACATCAGCAACAGGATGAGGGTCGAGGTCATGCGCCCGTCCCATTCCCAATAGGTGCCCCAGGTGGGACGGCCCCAGAGCGCCCCGGTATAAAGCGCCATGGCGGTAAAGGCGGCCCCCAGGGGGGCTGCGGCCTTCATCGAGACATCGGCCATGGGATGGCGCCAGACCAGGGTGCCGATGGCGGACATGGCCATCAGCACATAGCAGAACTGGGAGAGCCAGGCATTGGGCACGTGGATATACATGATGCGTACCGTATCGCCCATTTGATAGTCTTCGGGCGAATTGAAGAAGGCATACCAAAGACCGAGTGCGAACAGGAGCACGGTAATGATGGCCAGCGGCCAGATCAGGCGGCGCGACCAGATCAGAAACTGGCCGGGATGGGCCAGCCTGTCGAACCAGTTCATCGGTTTTGCGGTATCAAGGCTCATGGGAGGGGTTCCGGTGCCGGTTATTGGCCGGGATTGTTATTCCTGTGTCAGTTTGAGTGCAAGCGCTGCGGCAAAGGGCACAAAAGCTGTAGCGACCAGACTGATCCCGCCCAGAAACAGCATGGCTGCCATCTCGGCACCGGGTCCGGCATTGGCATTAATGGCGCTGACCCCGAAAATCAGGATCGGGATCGACAAGGGCATTATAAGGACCGGCGCGATCAGGCCGCCGCGACGTAATGACACGGTCACCGCCGCCCCCACGGCGCCAAAGGCGGTCAAAGCCGGGGTGCCGAGCGCCAGCGAGACAATGGTGCGCCAGAAAATTGTCATGTCCATGTTGAGCATGACCGCCATTAACGGGGTGGCGATGATCAGCGGCACCGCCGTTGTCAGCCAATGAGCGATGAGTTTGGCAAGCGTAATGGCTTCCATGGAAAGGGCCGCATGGCGCATGGCCAGCAGCGAGCCATCCTCGTGATCGGCGCGAAACAACCGGTCCATGGCCAAAAGGCTGGCGAGAAAGGCGGCGATCCAGATAATGCCGGGCGCGAGGCGCGCCAGCAGCACCTTGTCCGGACCGATGGCAAACGGGGTAATGGTGCCCACCATGACAAAGAATAATATGAGGGTCAGCACATCGCCCGAGGCGCGGGTTGCCAGTTTCAGCTCGCGGACAAGCAGGGCGGTGAAGGCGCTCATTTGTCGCCGCCAAGGGTCAGGGTGTTGAGGCGATCCCCGGGTTTCAACGCCAGATCGAGATGGGTTGCGGCAATTACCAGCCCGCCCTGATCGAGATGATCGTCGATCAATCCGGCAATCCATTTGTCGCCCGCAGCATCAAGCGCTGCTGTCGGTTCATCAAGAAGCCAGATCGGGCGCGGCACGACCAGCAGGCGGGCCAGCGCCAGACGGCGGGTTTGCCCGGCCGACAATAGCGCCGCATCAAGATGGGCTGCATGGCCAATTCCGGCCGCTTCAAGGGCGCTCATGGTGTTTTTGGTGCTGCCGCCATTCAGGCAGGCCCAGAAATCGAGATTTTCATTAACGCTAAGTCCGGGTTTGACGGCGCTTTGATGGCCGACAAAATGCATGTCTTCGCCCGGGCGCTGTTCGGGGTCGCGGCCCTGCCAGGCAATGGTGCCCTCATGAATATGCAAAAACCCCGCAAGGCACAGCAAAAGGCTGGTTTTGCCCGCGCCATTGGCACCACGCAGCAAAAGTGCGGTGCCCGGTTCTGCCTGAAATGTGAGATCGGCGAATATCTCGCGCTCCCCGCGCAGGCAGGTCAAACGGCTCACTTCGAGGTGCCGGGGGGCGTGGGTTCGGGCGTGGTTCATCACTTCCCTTTGATAAGCGGTATAAGTCGAGACTGGCAACCTTAGAATCATTTCAGTATAAGGCCGGTGACAACCCGGCAAAGGGGCCGGTTTCATACTCCTCTTGATCTCCGCGCCATACGATTTGGTTGGACGCGCGGCGCTTGGGGGCATTTTCTTCACCGAACAGCAGGTGGCGCAGTGGCACAAAAATCTCTCGACAGTTTCAAGTCAAAAAAGACGCTGGATGTTGGCGGCAAGACCTATACGTATTATTCGCTTCCCGAAGCGGAAAAGAACGGTCTGACCGGCATTTCCAGACTTCCCCAATCCATGAAAGTGGTACTGGAAAACCTGTTGCGCTTCGAGGACGGGCGCACCGTGAAAAAAGAGGACATTGTCGCGGTCGCCGAATGGCTCAAGACGCGCAAGTCCACCCATGAAATCTCCTATCGCCCGGCCCGCGTGCTGATGCAGGATTTCACCGGCGTGCCCGCCGTGGTCGATCTGGCCGCGATGCGCGACGCCACGGCCAAGCTTGGTGCTGATCCGCAAAAGATCAATCCGCTGGTCCCGGTCGACCTTGTCATCGATCACTCGGTGATGGTGGATAATTTCGGCACACCGCTGGCGTTCAACCAGAATGTGGAAATGGAATATGAGCGCAATGGCGAACGCTACGAGTTCCTGCGCTGGGGCCAGAAAGCCTTTGATAATTTCCGCGTTGTGCCCCCCGGCACCGGCATTTGCCATCAGGTAAACCTTGAATATCTCGGCCAGACCGTGTGGACCAAGGAAGAGGACGGCGAGACCGTTGCTTATCCGGACACGCTGGTGGGCACCGACAGCCATACCACAATGATCAATGCGCTGGCCGTTCTCGGCTGGGGCGTCGGTGGTATCGAGGCGGAAGCGGCCATGCTCGGCCAGCCGATCACCATGCTGATCCCTGAAGTTATCGGTTTCAAGCTGACCGGCCAGATTGCCGAGGGCATTACCGCCACCGATCTGGTGCTGACAGTTGTTGAAATGCTGCGCAAGAAGGGCGTTGTCGGCAAGTTCGTCGAATTCTACGGCCCGGGCCTTGATGCCCTCAGCCTTGAGGATGAAGCGACCATCGCCAATATGGCACCGGAATATGGCGCGACCTGCGGCTTCTTCCCGGTCGACGTTGATACGCTGGCCTATTTGAAGACCTCGGGGCGTGAGCCTGAGCGCGTAGCTCTGGTTGAAGCCTATGCCAAGGCGCAGGACATGTTCCGCGATGCGTCTTCGCCCGATCCCGTGTTCACCGATACGCTCGAACTCGACCTTGGCACCGTCGTGCCCTCGATTTCGGGGCCGAAGCGTCCGCAGGATCGTGTGGTTCTGGCCCAGGCACCTTCGAAATTCCGCGAAGCGCTGGTTGAATTGAGTGGCGGCCGCAAGGACCGCACCGCCCTGCCCGAGCCCGATGGCGAATCACGCTATGTGGATGAGGGTGCGACCGGTGTCGACGATATTCCAGAGGAAGCGCGTCGCGAAGTCAAAGGTGAAGCCCATGGGCTGGCCGATGGGGATGTGGTGATTGCCGCCATTACTTCATGCACCAATACCTCAAATCCGAGTGTGCTGATCGCCGCTGGCCTTGTCGCCCGCAAGGCCCGGGCGCTGGGTCTGCAGTCCAAGCCCTGGGTCAAGACGTCGCTGGCCCCCGGCTCGCAGGTTGTGACCGATTATCTGGAGGCCGCCGGCCTGCAGGAAGACCTCGATGCGATGGGCTTCAATCTGGTCGGTTATGGCTGCACCACGTGTATCGGCAATTCCGGTCCGTTGCCGACCGCCATTTCCGATACGATCAACGAGCATGATCTCGTGGCTTGTTCGGTATTGTCGGGTAACCGCAATTTCGAAGGCCGGGTCAATCCGGACGTGCGCGCCAATTATCTGGCGTCACCCCCGCTGGTTGTGGCCTATGCCATTGCCGGGTCGATGTTCGTCAATGTGACCACCGATTCGCTGGGCAATGACAAGAACGGCAATCCTGTCTATTTGAAGGATATCTGGCCGAGCAATGCCGAGATCGCCGAACTGGTGCGCACCTATATCACCCCCGAAATGTTCAAGGCGCGCTATTCCGACGTGTTCAAGGGTGACGAGCATTGGCAGGGCATCGAGGTAACCGGTGGCGAGACCTATGACTGGAACCCGTCCTCGACCTACGTGCGTAACCCGCCCTATTTCGACGGCTTGTCGATGCAGCCGGATGCAGTCACCGACGTCAAGGGCGCACGGGTCCTGAGCCTGTTCCTTGATTCGATCACCACCGATCACATCTCACCCGCCGGGTCGTTCAAGAAGGATACGCCTGCGGGCCAGTACCTGACCGAACGGCAGGTCATGCCCAAGGATTTCAACTCCTATGGGGCCCGTCGCGGCAATCACGAGATCATGATGCGCGGCACCTTTGCCAATATCCGCATCAAGAACCAGATGGTGCCGGGTGTTGAGGGCGGCTTCTCCAAGGGCCCGGATGGCTCGACCATGGCGATGTATGATGCGGCCATGGCCTATGCCGAAACCGACACGCCACTGGTGGTGTTTGCCGGCAAGGAATATGGCACCGGCTCCTCGCGTGACTGGGCGGCCAAAGGCACAACGCTTTTGGGCGTACGGGCCGTGGTGGCGCAGAGCTTTGAGCGTATCCATCGTTCCAATTTGATCGGTATGGGCGTGTTGCCCCTGCAGTTCAAGGAAGGCGAGAGCTGGCAGACCCTTGGGCTGACCGGTGACGAGACCATCGATATCGGCAATGTCGAGACGATCACACCGCGCTCGCAGGTCATGGTCAAGATCACCCGGCCCGACGGGTCGGTGGTCACGGCGGAGACGCTGTGCCGGATCGATACCGAGAACGAGCTCGATTACTATCGCAATGGCGGTATCCTGCATTACGTGCTGCGGAACCTTGTTGCCGAGTAGGCTGCAAGCCTGTCGAATGCAAAAGGGCGGTCCCAACGGACCGCCCTTTTATTTTGCCGGATATTTTGTGGGTGCGCTCAGGCTGCCAGTTTCGGGGCCTGCATGCGGATACGGTTGCGGCCCTCGTTCTTGGCGGTATAGAGCGCCTTGTCGGCCCGCCTCAGACAGGTGTCGAGCGGCTTGCTGTTTTGCGGATGGGCGGCAAAAATACCGGCGCTGACGGTGCACTGCAGCTCGCCCTCGTCGGTCACAAAGATTTCCGCGGCCAGGGTGGTGCGGATCTGCTCGGCGATCGCAAGGGCCCTGTCGGCATCGGTTGCGGGCAGAACCATCAAGAATTCCTCGCCCCCCATGCGCACGGCCGTGTCATTGGGGCGGCGGTGCGTTTCGCAGATTTCGGCGAAACGGATCAGCACATTGTCACCGGCCTTGTGGCCATAGCGGTCGTTGACCTGTTTGAAATGGTCGAGATCGAACAGCACGATGGCGCTGCCCGGGGGCATCAGGCCTTCGCCATAAAATTCAAACAGGGCGCGGCGGTTCAAAAGCCCGGTCAGGACGTCGGTCATTGAAGCGGTGCGATGCCGCTTGACCAGGCGCTGATGATAAAGCGCAATCGAGAGGGCCCCGATTCCCGCGACCGCGATAACCGAGATCATGACATTGAGTGATTCGGCCCAATTGGCCGGGGGTCCATCAAGCACAAGCGGGGTTTCGATGACCAGCATAAGGGCGCAAAGCAGAAATGAAAGCGAGAGCGCCCCATAAAGCGTGCAGAGCAACAGGGTGACAGCGGGGCTTTCCTTTCGGCACAGCCAGTATTCGCGGCCCATGGTCACCAGCAAAATGGATGAAAAGGCATTGAGCTGGATAAAGACCAGCCCGTCAAAACCGAGGCCTTGCGCCAGGGTCATCGGGGTGAGCATGGCCAGCGCCAAAAGCGCGATCAGCCCCAAGGGCAATTTTCCAAACCGGTATTGCCGGGCGGCACCCTGCCCGAGGGCAAGTCCAAGGGTCAGGCAGGCCGCGGCGGCAAAGCCGAACGCGGGGGTTCTGGTACTCACATAGCTGGCAAAGCAGATAATGGCAGCCGTAATCGTGAGCATGGACAGCGCGGCGGTGACAAGGAAATTGCCGGTCCGGTCCGATAGCCATGACACAAAAAAGGTCAAACAGATGACGGCTGCGGTTACCCCCGCAGCGATCAAGACAGAATTATATTCTAAAAACATGCGTCCGTGTCTCCACGCGCTGGAGATAGCATTGTTCGATGCCAGCGCGGGTAAACTCAGACAATAGGGTTGCTAAAGTGCTTACGCATTGCATGTTGGCATCACGGTGTGGTGAATTCACCCGCATGTGACTGGCGGTTGATGGGACTGCCGCTTAAAACATCGGCATGAAAATGAACCAGATATCCACGCTCAGTCTTGCCTTGTCGCTGCTCGCCGGGACTCTTGTGCCCGGCTTTGGGGCGCTGGCCGATGAAATGAAGCACCAGCCCAGGGCGGTGCTGGAATTGTTCACCAGTCAGGGCTGCACGTCATGTCCGCCTGCCGACAAGCTGTTGGCGGCCTATGACGGGCGCACCGACATTATCGCTCTGGCCTATCACGTGGATTATTGGGACTATATCGGCTGGCGCGACAGTTTCGGCAGCACGGCCAATTCCGATTTGCAGAGGGCCTATGCCAAGGCGCAGAACAAGACCCGCATCTATACCCCGCAATTGCTGGTCAATGGCACCAGGGATGTGGTGGGCTCGCGCAGCAGCGAGGTCAAGGCGGCGGTCGGCGATGCGGTCTTGCCGGTGCCGGTCACCCTTGTGGCCAATGATGACATGCTGGAGGTCCGTATCGACGCGAAGGCGGACCTGGGTGAATTCGTGGTCTGGCTGGTAAAATTCAGGAAACAGGCGGCGGTTGAAATCGAACGGGGCGAACTGGCCGGACAGACGCTCGACTATAGCCAGATCGTCACCGGGCGTCAGGTTCTGGGGATGTGGGAGCCGGGGGCGGGCGCGCATATCAAGCTGCCGCTTTCCGAGGTTCTGGGCGCGGAAAGCGATGGGGCGGCCATTCTGGTGCAGGAAGATCTGAACGGCTTGCCGGGCCGGATTATCGGGGCAGCCTCGTTCCAGCGCTAAGACCCCCAAATACAGCAAAACCCCACACGAGTGCGGGGTTTTCTGGACTTTGGAGATAAGGGCGGCCGGTACCCAGACTTCATGGTTTGGGGGCTCGATCGGCCCGGGCACCGGCCACTGGAGGCAATAATTGTTTCTACCCCCCTATTCTGGCGCAGATGGGGACATATTGTGTTCTAATTTGGGTCATTTCTGGTCAAGTGGGGCAAGCCTCATCGCAGGATCGCCGGGAGAACCGGCCTCATTTGGGCTTGCATCGGGCGGCATTCACCGTAATCATGACAATGAAATGAAAGCGGATAGGGTGGTCTGATTTGACTGAGCCGGGTGCGCCACGTACGGGCCGAGGTAATTTTTCCGTCGTCCATGTCAAAGACATGCAAAAGGGTCCGGCATCGGGCAAGGCCCCATCCATTGTCAGTTTTGACCGCCAGGAACTGGCGATGCTGCTCAATGTCTATGGGCGGAAAGTGGCCAGCGGCGAATGGCGGGATTATGCCATGGACATGCTGCGCGACCGGGCGCTGTTCTCGATCTACCGGCGCACCTCGGAACGCCCGCAATTCGTCATCGAGAAAAATCCCAAGCTCCGTAACAAGCAGGGCCAGTATGTGGTCACCAATGCCGAGGGCCGGATTTTGCGGCGCGGGCATGAGCTCGACAAGGTCTTGCGCGTGCTCGAGCCCAGTTTCATCGTGATCAAATAGGACGGCTTGCCGGCCGTTTCAGCTTGTCGCCGCGATAGACCAGATGCAGCTTGTTGCCGTCCGGATCGCGCAGATAGGCCCCATAATAGTCTTTTGCATAATGTGGCCGTTCACCGGGTTCGCCTTCGCTGCGGCCGCCATTGGCCATGCCGCTGGCAAATGCTGCGTCTACAGCTGCCGGGCTATTGGCAATGAAGGCCACCATGGTGCCATTGCCGGGTGTGGCGGCTTTCCTGTCAAACGGGGCATAGATATAAAAATAGGGCAGGTCCTCGGCGGCATTGGCAAAACAAAGGGCCTTGGGGCCGGTATCGGCAATGACCTTGCGCTGTCGCAGGCCGAGGGGTTCAAGCAGCGCGTCATAGAATTTGCCGGCCCGCTCAAGATCATTGCTGCCGATTGTGACATGGCTGAACATGGGGCCTCTTTCTGGCGGCGATTTTTAAAACCGGGGACATAAAAAAGGCCGCAGTCGAAACTGCGGCCCGTATTTCATGTGGTCTTGAAGCCTTAGTTGCGGTTGCCCATCAGGCGCAGCAGCATCAGGAACAGGTTGATGAAGTCCAGATAGAGCCGCAGGGCACCCATCAGGGCCTTCTTGCCCATGGCTTCATGGCCATCGCTTTCCATATACATCTGCTTGATCGACTGGGTGTCGTAAGCGGTCAGGCCCACGAAGATCAGCACACCGACCACCGAGATGATGAAAGTCAGCATCGAGGAGGCGAGGAAGATATTGACCACGGAGGCGATGATCAGACCGATCAGGCCCATGAACAGGAACGAGCCCATCGCGGTCAGGTCACGCTTGGTGGTGTAACCGTAAAGGCTCATGGCCCCGAAGGTTGCCGCCGTGATGAAGAAGACCCGCGCGATCGAGGTTCCGGTATAAACCAGAAAGATCGAGGAGAGCGACAGGCCCATCACTGTGGCAAAGCCCCAGAACACGAGCTGTGCGGTGGCAAAGCTCATCTTGTTGATGCCGAAGGACAGTGCCATGACAAAAGCCAGCGGCGAGAGCGCGATAACCCACATCAGCGGGCTGGTATAGAGCAGCACGCCGAACTGGGTCAAAAGGGCACCATTGGGTGCCTGGGCGACGGCAGCGGCCTGGTCGGTGGTCACGGCCATCATGTTGCCGACAAAGGCAACGACGCCGGTGATGGCAAGTCCTGCGGTCATGTAGTTGTAAACGCGCAGCATATAGGTGCGCAGACCTTCGTCGATGAGAGCGGCGGAGCCGGCCTGCATACCGACGCTGTGTCGATCATATTGAGCCATGGTCAGTTCCTTTTTACGTTTTCCAAATCGGCGCATTATCCGATTGGGGCGGATAACAAGCTTTGTCCACAATATGGCTGTTGCATGTGGCGATTACAAGATAGGCGGCTGCGGCATGATGAATGACGATTACGTGACGAAAATTTATGCTAGCGTCTGATTCGGGACACCATTCCCATCCGGTTATTCGTTCACGAGGAGGGGTACATGCCCAGGCTCTTCACCGGTCTCGAAATCCCGCGCGATGTGGGGTTCGCACTGGCCTTGAAACGGGGCGGGCTGCACGGCGCCCGCTGGATCGATCCGAAAAACTATCACATCACCCTTCGCTATATCGGCGATGTCGATTACCAGACTGCCAATGAGGTGGCCGGGGCGCTGGAGCGGTTTACCGCTGCCGAACCCTTGGCCATCAGACTGACCCATCTCGGGGTATTCGGCGGCAACAAGCCACGGGCGCTTTATGCCGGGCTGGCCGCCAATGAGGCGCTCAACAGGCTGCAGGCGGCGCAGGAGCGCGTTTTGCAGCAGATTGGCCTTCCCCCCGACGGGCGCAAATTCGTCCCCCATGTGTCCCTCGCCCGGCTGCGCAATACCAGCGCCAGGGATATTGCCCGCTTCATGGCCGAGGCGATGTGGTTTGAGCCCTTCTTGTTCAATGTGGGGCGGTTTGTGCTCTATTCCTCGCGGGATTCGGTGGGTGGCGGGCCCTATCTCGTCGAAGAGGCCTATGATCTGGGCGTTACGGCTTCGGTTGCTGCAGCGCAGTAATCAGCCCGTCGCTGGCGGCCTCGATCAGATCGAGCACCCGGTCGAAGCCGCCTTCGCCGCCAAAATAGGGATCGGGGATGTCCGCGTTCCCTTTTCCGGCATAGGTGAGAAATAATTGTAATTCGGTTCGGGCATCTGCGGGGGCCAGCATTTCGAGATCTGCCAGATTTTGCCGGTCCATGGCCATGATATGGCTGAAACGATAAAAATCATCGGCCGTCACCTGCCGGCCGCGCAGCATGGTCAGGTCATATTGCCGGGCTTTTGCGGCGGCAATGGCCCGGGGATCGGGCGGATCGCCGATATGCCAGTCGCCGGTACCGGCGCTATCCACCTCGATTTCAGCAAGGCCTGCTGCCTGGGCCCGGGCGCGAAAAACTGCCTCGGCGGTGGGCGAACGGCAGATATTCCCCAGACAGACAAATAAAATGCGTTGCAAAACGGGTCATCCTTAAGGCTTCATTCAGCACGAGCAGCGAAACAGGGGCCTTGAAATAGCGCGATGCCAAATTGCGGCCAAATTTGCGGCTAGTGTCGCGTTTAATTCAAATATGTATTGCTTTTGCAGCTTGGTAACCATGCATGGTGTAGGCTTTAAGCGAAGTGATCGAGAGTTATGAAGGGTTTGTAGGGATGTCGAAGACCGGAAAAGTCATCAGAGGTCTTTGTGTCGGTGCGTTGATTGCCGCGCAGTTCGTCGGGGGCACAGCATTCGGGCAGGAAGCAACCAGTCTGGGTACGTTCAATAGCTGGACGGCCTGGAAAAGCACAGATGCCAATGGCATGATCTGTTATATCTCCGCCCAGCCGGAGGCGTCGCAGCCGACCAATGTGAACCGCGATCCCATTCACTTTCTGGTGATTCACCGCAAAGGCCTTGGCACGCGCAATGAAGTGCAGACGCTGGTGGGCTATCCGCTCAAGACCGGCGATACCCCGACGGTTGCGGTGGATGGCAAAAGCTATCCGATGGTGATCGAGGGTTCTGCGGCCTGGCTGGCGAGCGCGGGTGACGAGTCCGGGTTTGTGGCCGGGATGAAGCGCGGCCGCGAAATGGTGGTCAAGGGCACATCGCAGCGCGGCACCAATACTACCGACAGCTATTCGCTCTCCGGGGTGACGGCGGCCATGGGCGAGATTGACAAGGCCTGTTCGTAACAAGATAAAGGCGCCGGTCAAAATCCGGGTCTGCCGCCGGCGCACAATCGGGGTTTACCCATATTATGCGTTTGCCTTGATGTTGTCCCCTTTCTGCAGTCCAATGCAGATCGGGATTTACGACGTATGATGAGACAGACGGCATGAGTATTGCAAAGACGGGTTTTCTAGTGGCCGCTATTATGGCCACCATGGCCCTGGCCCCCACGGCAAAAGCGCAATCGGTGCGCCTGCTCGGGGATTACAATGACTGGTCGGCCTATACCACCTCGCAAGGGGCGGCAAAGCTGTGTTTCGTGCTGTCCAAGCCCAAGGATGTGCAGCCCCGGCCTGACAATTATACCGAATCCTATCTCTATCTGACCCATCGTCCCGGCGAGAGCGTGCGCAACGAATTCAATTTTGTTGCCGGTTATCCGCTTTCGCCGCAAGGCGCGGCGTCCATCAATATTGGCGGCGCGTCGTTTCCGCTGTTCATTGATGCGGATGCGGCCTGGCTCGATGATCCGGCACAATCGGACAATCTGGCGGGCAATATGCGGGCCGGATCATCCCTCTCGATCGAAAATGTCAGCGCCAGCGGCGAAAAAGTCGTGCAGACCTTTTCCCTCTCGGGCGTCACTGCCGCGTCGCGCGCCATTGATCAGGAATGCGGCTAGGCCAACCGGTCTCGCCTTGCCTGTGTGCAACTGATTTTCTTCTAATCCGCGTGCATGCGCGGCAATTCTTGGCGTGGCGTGGGCAAATGTGCTAGAGCGACGCGATTATGTGCTGCCTGACGAAAGCCGAAGACAGATGAGCATTGCGCTTGATATCGCCCATGAGACCACAACGCGCCCGGTAACGGGGGCGAAAGTGCCGTTGATCGGTCTGCCGAAAACCGGTGTGACCGCCGCCTTGCGCGATTTCGGGCTGAATGAAAAAGAGGCGCGGATGCGCGCCAGCCAGTTGTGGAACTGGATGTATGTCAACGGCACCACCGAATTTTCGGCGATGACCAATATCGCCAAGGGCTTCCGCAACGAGCTGGAACAGGCGTTTTCGCTCGATCGTCCCGAGATCGTCACCGAACAGGTCTCCAATGACGGCACCCGCAAATGGCTGTTCCGTTTTCGCGACCCGGCGCACCCGAACATGCCGCCGGTCGATGTGGAGACGGTCTATATTCCCGAGGCAGATCGGGGCACGCTTTGTGTCTCCTCGCAGGTTGGGTGCACGCTCACCTGCACCTTCTGTCACACCGGCACGCAAAAGCTGGTGCGCAACCTGACCGCGGGCGAAATTCTCAGCCAGGTGCTGATGGCGCGCGAGCGGCTGGGCGATTTCCCTGGCGGTACGCGGCCTGATGATGGCGGCTTGGTGCCGGGCGGCGATAACCGCGCCGTGACCAATATCGTCATGATGGGCATGGGCGAGCCGCTTTATAATTATGAAAACGTCAAACAGGCCCTGCTGATTGCTCAGGCCGGGGACGCGATTTCGCTGTCACGGCGGCGCATTACCCTCTCGACCTCCGGCGTTGTGCCCTATATCGAGCCGACCGGGCGGGAAATTGCCGTGCAGCTGGCCATTTCCCTGCATGCGGTGCGCGACGATCTGCGCAATGAACTGGTGCCGATCAACAAGAAATGGAATCTTGAATCCCTGCTGGAGGCCTGCCGGACCTATCCGGGGTCGAATAATGCGCGGCGGATCACTTTTGAATATGTGATGCTCAAGGGCATTAATGACAGCGATGCCGATGCGCGCGAACTGGTGCGGCTGCTGGCGAAAATCCCGGCCAAGATCAATCTGATCCCGTTCAATCCCTGGCCGGGTTCCAATTATGAATGTTCCGACTGGGAGCGGATCGAGCGCTTTGCCGATATCGTCAACCGGGCCGGTTATGCCTCGCCGGTGCGCACCCCGCGCGGCCGCGATATTGCGGCGGCCTGCGGCCAGCTCAAATCCGAAAGTGAACGGCTGAGCAAGAAGCAGCGCGATGCCCTGGAAGTTGTCGAGACGATTGACTGATGGTGTCGGCACGGCGGGGGCCCCGGCCGGTCAAGCCGGCCAAGGCGTCAAAACAGGCGGCTAACCTGCAACAGGCCTTTGCGCAGGCGGTGCAGGAAATGCGGGCCAAACGCTTTGCCGAGGCCGATGCGCTTTGCCGCCATATCCTTAAGGCTGACATGCTGCATAAGGATGCCATGCATTTGCGTGGCATTATTGCGTTTCAGGCCGGGGATGGGGATCTGGCGATCAAGCGCATGCTCGATCTGGCAGCGCTCAGTCCGAAAGACGCGATGGTCTGGAATGATCTGGGCATGTTCCATCATGCCCTTGGCCGTCATGAGGCGGCTGCGGGTTATTTGCATAAAGCTCTGGCGCTGGACCCCAAACTTGCCGGGGCGCATCTTAATCTTGGCAATGTGCAGGGGGCGTGCGGGGACTTGCGCAAGGCGGAAGCCAGTTACAAGCGGGCGCTCAAATATCATCCCGCTCTGGTCGGTGCGCTCAATAATCTGATTGATGTGCAGCTCAAGCTGGCCGCGCCCGAGGCGGCGGAAAAGACGGCGCGCGATTTCGTGCGCGCGGCCCCCAATCTGCCGCGCAGCCATGTGCAGCTGGCCAAGGCGCTTGATCATCTGGGGCGGCATCGGGATGCGGCGGCGGCGTTTGAAAAAGCGCTCAAGCTCAGTCCCGACGATGTCCGGGTCTGGATGGATTATGCGGCAAGCCTTGCCAATGAAGGCCAGATCGATGCGGCCATTGCCGCCTGCCGCAAGGTGATCGGGTTCAAGCCCGATTATGTGCCCGCCTATGGCAAGCTCGCCCTTTTGGCAAAACCCGCGCCCGATGCAAACGAACTGGAGCGCATGCACCAGCTTCTGGCCAATCCATCCCTGTCAGAGGCGGACCAGACGACCCTTCATTTTGCCCTGGGCAAGGTACTCGAGGATGCTAAGGATTTTGGTCCGGCCTTTGAACATATTCTTGCAGCCAACCGGCTGAAGCGGGCGCAGCTGATTTATGATCCGGTCGCAACCGAGAAGCTGTTTGCCGACATCACGGCGACCTTTACCGCTGAATTGATCGATGGTTTTGCCGGTGCCGGGCTGGATGACGCAACGCCGGTATTTGTTCTGGGTCTGCCGCGCTCGGGCACCTCGCTGGTCGAACAGATATTGTCGAGCCATCCCGAGGTTACCGGTGCCGGGGAATTGCCGGAATTGCGCAACCAGATCGACGCGCTTTGCGATGATTTGGGGAGCCCCGATTTTGCCCGGCTGATGCCCAAGGTCACGCCCTTGCAATTGCACGCGATGGGGGAGCGCTATCTGGCACGGTTGCGCACCTTTTCAGCCGAGGCCCGGCATATCGTTGACAAGGTGCCGGCCAATTTCATGTTCGCCGGGTTGATCCGGATCGTGTTCCCCAAGGCAATCATCGTCCATTGCCGCCGCAATCTGCTCGATACCAGCCTCTCCATGTTCAAGAATCATTTTGGCGACGGGGGCGTACCGCATAGCTATGACATGGCGGAGCTTGGGCGCTATTGCCGCCTTTATCAGGATCTGATGACCCATTGGCATCAGGTCATGCCCGGCGTGATCTACGATATCGATTATGAAAAACTGGTCGCCGATCAGGAAGGCGAAACGCGCAAGCTGCTGGCCGCGTGCGGGCTCGACTGGTCCGATGCCTGTCTTGATTTTTTCAACACGGCAAGGCCAGTGCGCACCGCCAGCATCGCGCAGGTGCGTCAGCCAATCTATAACAAGTCGGTGGGCATTGCCGAACGCTATGGCGCAGCGCTGGACCCGTTGCTCAAGGCGCTGGAAGGCTAGCCGATTATCCAGAGCTGCTGACGCCAGCACTTAGGGGAGCTAAATCCGCCAAGGCGCTGAAATCAGCCGGCCATCATCGCAGCGACGGGCTCAACGATCCTGTTATTGCGGGTGCCGGGCTTTGGTGTTCTCATCAAGGGGCAATGGCATCAGAATTGGTACTGCAGTCCAAACATGACTTCGTGGGATTGCAAATCAAAACGTGTTTCCTGTTTGAGCGTGGCTGGGGTAACGCCGTTTATAAAATCCTTGCTGCCGCGCGCCTGACCCATGTCGAGATAGCGATAGGATAAATCAATTTTCCAGTGGTCTGAAAGGGTGTAGTTCAGTCCTGCCCCAATCTGCCATGCGAAGTTATCATGTGTTGCGCCGTCTATTGTGGCAGAGGAGAATTTCATATTTTTTGTTGTGTTTCTGGCCCAGCCGATGCCGCCTTGCACATAGGGTGAAAATGCCCCGGTATCCATGCCGAATACGGCAAACGGATCAACATAAACATTGAGAAGCGTGGTTGTGTTCGATGTATTGTGGTTCCCCAAGGATGTCGGAAATACAGTGCCGCTTGCCAAGGTGACTGTGTCCGTGCTGGCCAGATTGTCACGGTAGGACAATGTCACGTCGGTGCGCAGAAATTCACTGAGTTTTGCGCCAAAGCCGGCTTGAACCCGGCCGCCAGTATGCGGGAGAACATCGATAGTATAAATATTGGCGCCACCATCGATAATAGTGCCGTTGTTATCAACAGTGTTGGAAATTCCGCCATCTACGCGCAAATAGGGCGCAAACTGCCATCCGTCTTGTGCCTGAGCTTCGGTCACCAGTAATGCAGAGCTCAGAAACAAAATAACCAATGGTAACTTTACAAAATAATCCGTACCCGCTGATCGTATCTTTGTCATTCTACGGCCTTCGTATTTTATATTTCTAATATATCAATAAGAGTTCATTTCCCGGGTAACAGGTTCGGGTTTGTCAGGCAATCTTTTAAGCAAGTGCTAATTCCACTGTGGCGAGCCACCTCCAGCGCTACATATATTGCGCAAGCCCCTTCGTGGGCTTTCTGAGGTGACAACCGGCTAGCTGTTTCGGGATTCGATGGTCAGGATCGCGGCGGCGAACCCGGCAAAGACTGCAGCAAAGCTCCAGTTGAGTGCCCGTTGGGCTATGGCCGAGCGTGTGAGCAACCCGGCAACCCATTCTGCGCCCCAGACAATCGCAATGACGATGGGGATCGACAGCAGGATGAATTCGCCGCCCAAAAACAGCAATTTGACCGCTGCTGCCGGATCGTCATGGGAGACGAACTGGGGGAGGAAGGTGACAAAGAACAAAATCACCTTGGGATTGGTCAAATTGATGCCGACACCGGTCAGATAGCTTTGCCAGACGGTCGGCTGACGGCGGGCCTTTTTCGTCAGGGTAATGCCGCCGCCCTGGCGCACGGCCTGAATGGCCAGCCAGAGCAGATAAAGCGCTCCCGCAAGCTTGAGGGCGAAGAACGCCGTCGGCGCGGCGGCCAGCAGCAGCGAAATACCGAAGGCGGCCAGCCCGATATGCACAAACAGGCCCGTCGAGGCACCGAGCACGGCGGCAATGCCATGGGCGCGGCCGTAATTGACCGTGCGCGAGATAAACAGCGCCATGTCGGGCCCGGGGGTAATGGCCAGCACAATGCTGGCGGCAGCGAATGCGAAAAGGATCGACAGATCGGGGATGAAGGCTGGCATGGCGGATCGGCCTCCCGGCCGCGGGCAAAATTGTTTGCAAGACAATTGCATGGCGGGCCGGGCTTGAATAGTGTGCCCGCCAAATGTTCCGGGGCCCCTGCGCCTCCCAGACCAGAAGACGAAACGCGTTATGAGCAAGAAAATCAATAAAGTGGTGCTGGCCTATTCAGGCGGGCTCGATACCTCGATCATCCTGAAATGGCTGAAGAACGAATATGATTGCGAAGTGGTGACCTTTACCGCTGATCTGGGGCAGGGCGAGGAGCTGGAACCGGCGCGCAAGAAGGCCGAGATGATGGGGATCAAGGAGATCTATATCGAGGATCTCCGCGAGGAATTCGTCCGCGATTTCGTGTTTCCGATGTTCCGTGCCAATGCGCTTTATGAAGGGGTCTATCTGCTCGGTACCTCAATCGCCCGGCCGCTGATTTCCAAGCGGCTGGTGGAGATTGCCATGGAAACCGGGGCCGATGCGATTTCGCATGGGGCCACGGGCAAGGGCAATGATCAGGTGCGGTTTGAATTGTCGGCCATGGCGCTCAATCCGGGCATCAAGGTGATCGCCCCCTGGCGTGAATGGGATTTGCAGAGCCGGACCTCGCTTCTGGCCTATGCCGAGCAGAACCAGATTCCGGTGCCCAAAGACAAGCGCGGCGAAGCGCCGTTCTCGGTCGATGCCAATCTGTTGCACACCTCGTCCGAGGGCAAGGTGCTGGAAGATCCGGCTCAGGAAGCGCCTGAATATGTCTATCAACGCACGGTGAACCCCGAGGACGCGCCCGATAAGCCCGAGCACATCACTGTCGGTTTTGAAAAGGGTGATGCGGTTTCGGTCAATGGCGAAAAGCTTTCCCCGGCCATGGTGCTGACAAAGCTCAACGAGCTTGGCGGCAAGCACGGCATCGGGCGGCTTGATCTGGTCGAGAACCGGTTCGTCGGCATGAAGTCGCGCGGCATTTATGAAACGCCCGGCGGCACCGTTCTGCTCGCGGCTCATCGCGGCATTGAATCGATCACGCTGGATCGGGGTGCGGCGCATCTTAAAGACGAGATCATGCCGCGTTATGCCGAGCTGATTTATAACGGCTTCTGGTTCTCGCCGGAGCGCGAAATGCTGCAGGCCTTGATTGACCAGAGTCAGGCTTTTGTCAGTGGTGAGGTAAGCCTTAAACTCTACAAAGGTTCGGCTAATGTTGTGGGCCGTTCCTCGCCCTTTTCGCTCTATTCGGAAGACCTTGTGACTTTTGAGGAAGGCACTGGTTCCTACGACCATCACGATGCCGAAGGCTTTATCAGACTCAATGGTTTGCGCCTGAAAACCTATGGTGCGCGCAATCTGAGGATGGCAGGTAAATAGGTTTTTGGCGTTCGCGCCAAAGCTTTATTCAGCGCCCCCGGTCCGAAAAGGCCGGGGGCGTTTTCGTTTCAAGTCCTTTTATTTCAAAGGCTTTTTCATGAAGTCGGCAAAGGCGTCCTTGTAATCCTCATGCCAGCGGCTGAGGGCCGGGCGGTTTTCGATAATGTCGAGCGCCTGCCACAGGATCCGCTTTTTGTCGGTCTCGGCTGCCGTCTCGTCATCGGGGCAAATGATGTAGAAATCACCGGCATCAATATGCTCAAGCATGTAATCGACCACCTGGTCTGGCCGCCAAGCCCCTGGTTTATGGGCATTTTCCCCGGTCGTCGTCCAGCCCGGCACCAGCAGATGCGCCGAGATTTTGCCGCCATCGCGATTGCGCAAATCATGGGCGAGGTTCTGGCTATAGGCGTTCACCGCCGCCTTGACGGTATTATAGGCGGGGTTGCCCGGCGGGTTGGTCAGGCCCTGTTTTGAGCCGGTATTGACGATGACAGCTTCCTTGTCCGCTGCGAGCATGGCGGGCAGGAAGGCGGATATGCCATTGAGAATGCCGAAGAAATTGATATCGAAAACCCGCCGCCAATTGTCGAGCGGGTCGAGAATGCCGCCGGGGCCGCCATGGACGTGGATGGCGGCATTGTTCATCAGGAAGGCCGGTGCGCCCCAGTCGCGCAGCACGTGATCGGCCACCGATTGCAGGGCCACCCGGTCGGATATGTCTATGTTATAGCTGATGATTCCGGCGCTGTTATCGCCCTTTGTCGCGGCGAGCAGGGCGGTTGTGGCGGCGTGGAGTTTGTCGGCATTGGCGTCGATCATGACGATGCGCATGCCCAGATTTGCCAGTTTTTCAGCGGTGGCGCGGCCGATGCCGCTGGCAGCGCCGGTGATGATTGCGATATTGCCGGGGGAGAAAATCGTGCGCATGGGGGCCTCTTGCGGTTCGATTTGGTGCCAGTGCCAGTCTAGGGCCAGTTGCCCTTCGAGGGAATGCGGTGATTGGCGCCAAAGAAAATGATCCGCGATGTTTCAGGGTGTGGAGGCGTTTGGACGGGTGCTGAGGCGATGATCAATATTTTTGAAAAAGATTATTCATTTCAATGCGTTGAGTAATAGTAGACTGTTGTTGAGACAAAGCTGAAAACCGCGAAATAGGGCGCAAAACCGCCATTGGCGTTAACTTCGTCCATTGATGCATAGCTGCCCCGCAGGCGAATTTCCTTGTTCTTTGGCGGGTTCCCGGGTATGGCGTGCGCAAAGTTTTCCCAAAACAGTTCGGCTTATTTCATGTCCCTGCGCAATATTGCGATCATTGCCCATGTTGATCACGGCAAGACCACTCTCATTGATGTTCTGCTTAAAAACTCCGGTTTGTTCCGCGACAATCAGCGCGTGGACGAACGGGCGATGGATTCAAATGATCTCGAGCGCGAGCGCGGCATCACCATTCTGGCCAAGGTGACTTCGGTCCTTTGGAAGGAGTCGCGGATCAATATCGTTGATACCCCGGGCCACGCCGATTTCGGCGGCGAGGTTGAGCGCATTCTCTCGATGGTCGATGGTGTGGTGCTGCTGGTCGACGCGGCTGAAGGCCCGATGCCACAGACCAAGTTTGTTCTTGGCAAGGCGCTGGCCCTGGGTCTGCGCCCGATTGTGGCGATCAACAAGATCGACAAGTCGGACGAACGCCATGACGAAGTCCTCAACGAGGTTTTCGATCTGTTCGTGGCGCTGGATGCGACCGAAGCCCAGCTCGATTTCCCCGTGCTTTACGGTTCTGCCAAGAACGGCTGGATGTCGACGGATCCCAAGGGTCCGCAGGAAAGCATGGCGCCGTTGCTTGATATGGTGCTTGAGCATGTGCATGAGCCTGTGGTCGAGGAAGGCCCGTTCCGCATGCTGGTGACCACGATTGAGCGCAACCCGTTCCTCGGACGTATTCTGGTGGGGCGCATCATGTCCGGTCAGGCCAAGCCGACCGAGCAGGTGCATGCCCTCAGCCGTGAAGGCAAGGAAGTCGAGAAGGGCCGGATTTCCAAGGTTCTGGCTTTCCGTGGCCTCGACCGGGTGCCGGTTGATGTGGGTGAAGCTGGCGATATCGTTTCCATTGCCGGTCTTGAAACCGCAACCGTTGCCGACACGATTTGCGTGCCGCAGGTTAATACCCCGATCGAGGCACAGCCGATTGATCCCCCGACCCTGTCGATGACCTTCCGCATCAATGACGGCCCGTTTGCCGGCCGTGATGGTGACAAGGTGCAGAGCCGCGTCATTCTTGATCGCCTCAACCGCGAAGCCGAAGGCAATGTGGCGATCAAGGTCACCTCGGGTCAGGACAATGACAGCTTTGAAGTTGCCGGCCGTGGCGAATTGCAGCTCGCGGTGCTGATCGAAACCATGCGCCGTGAAGGCTTTGAGCTGACCGTTGGCCGCCCGCGCGTGTTGATGCGCGAAGTTGACGGCAAGACCCATGAGCCGATCGAAGAAGTCACCATCGACGTTGATGATGAATATACCGGCGCCGTGGTGCAGAAGATGACCGAGCGCAAGGGCGAACTGGTCGAGATGCGCCCCTCCGGTGTGGGCCGTTCGCGGCTGCGCCTGAATGTGCCGACCCGCAGCCTGATCGGCTATCAGGCCGAATTGCTCAGCGATACGCGCGGCACGGCGATCTTCAACCGCGTGTTCCATGCCTATGAAGCTTTCAAGGGCCCGTTGCCGGGCCGCCGCACCGGTGTGCTGATTTCCAATGGCACCGGCCAGTCGGTTGCCTATGCGCTGTTCAACCTTGAAGACCGCGGCCCGATCATGATCGATGCCGGTGTTGATGTGTATGAGGGCATGATTGTTGGCGAGCACAGCCGCGAGAATGATCTCGACGTCAATCCGCTCAAGGGCAAGCAGCTCACCAATATGCGTGCTTCGGGCAAGGATGAAGCGGTGCGGCTGACCACGCCGAAAAAGCTCAGCCTCGATCAGGCGCTCGGCTATATTTCTGATGACGAATATGTGGAAGTGACGCCGAAGAATATCCGGCTGCGCAAGATCTATCTTGATCCCAATGACCGCAAGAAAGCCATGCGCGCCGAAACCAAGGCGAGCTAAGCTTTCATCGCCCATCGGGTGAAGTTTTAAAGCCAGCGATCCGGTAACGGGTTGCTGGTTTTTTTGTTGGGTGTTCCTCTGGATTGCCGCGTGCTGTTGGCGCTGGCACTGACGACTGCGGGGTCTTGTGTTTGGGGCGGCCACCACCTCATCCTGAACCAACCTCCCCCTCATCCTGAGCCTGTCGAAGGATGGGCGGCACGCGCAGTGTTTGAAACCCTCGTGGTTCGACAGGCTCACTATGAGGGTTTGGGGTACCCGTCATTCCCCTGCCTTTCCCTGGTGTCTGCCCCTCCCTCCCCTTGATGGGGAGGGTGGCCCGGCTTGCCGGGTCGGGTGGGGGGGAGCCACAAACACAATGTTCGCGGATAGCTTGCAGAGTCCTTGTTTGGCCCTGTCGGGCCGCCCCCCACCCTTGATCCCTCCCCACAAGGGGGAGGGAGAAGGGGACGTGCCGCAAGCTCAGATGCGCGCCCTTAGGGCAAGCACCGACCACCCCAACCTTCTCCCTCGGGCTTGACCCGAGGGCCCATGACCCGCCGTCCACATCAACAGAGGGCGGGACCAGGCCAGACCTTCGCCCACTAGAGCCAGATGCGTTTTGATTGAATCAAAACCCAGGCTCTCTCTGCTTTTGGTCGGATCGCTATTCGCCGGAAACCGGTTCCCACTTTCTGCACGATGCCCTAATGCCCCCTTATCGCGCGGCCGGTATCGCATGGACCCTCGGGTCAAGCCCGAGGGAGAAGGAAGCATGCTGTAATTACAGAATATGTGGTTAGGGCAGATGCCTGTCGCTTATGGATTGCCGCGCGCCGTTGGCGCTCGCAATGATGGCGCAGCTCATCGGGGAAGGCCGGGTACGCTCTAACCCTGTGGGGTTGAGACCCGTTTCGCCTCTGTGCGTTCGAGGCCGAGGCGGCGTTCGCGCAGGATGACGAAAATCCCGGCGGCGACCACGATCAGGCCGCCGAGCAGCATTTGTGCCGTCGGGATGTCGCCAAAAATGACATAGCCAACGGCAACGCTGAGAATGAGGGAAACATATTCGAACGGCGCGATGATCGACATGTCGGCATGGCGATAGCTTTCGGTCAAAAGAATCTGGGCGATGCCGCCAGCAATACCGGCGCTAATCAACAGCACCCATTGTTGTGGTGTCGGCATGACCCAGCCAAACGGCGCGGTCATCAAGGCGAACAGGCTGCAGGTCAGCGAGAAATAAATGACAATCGTGGCGCTTTGCTCGGTGCGGACCAGCGCCCGGGTGGTCAGCATGGCGGTGGCGGCAAAGCAGGCACCGATCAGGGCCGCGGCGACACCGATAATTTCATTCGAATTCATGCCCGCACCGGAAGAGAGCAGGGTGAGGCGCGGCGAGATGACGATGACCACCCCGGCCATACCCACCAGCACCGCGCTCCAGCGATAGAGCCGGACATCCTCTTTCAGCACCAGAGCGGAGAGCACGACCAGGAGGAGCGGGGTGGCGTAATTGAGCACGGTTGCCTCGGGCAGGGGCAATTTGGTCAGGGCCAGAAACAGAAAACTCATACCGGTGACGCCGACCACACCGCGCAGGATATGGCCGCCCGGGCGCTCGGTCTTGAGCGCGGCCCGTAATTCGCCGCGGGCGATGACAAAGATCAGGACGGGGAAGAGGGCAAAGAACGAGCGAAAGAAGACCAGCTCCCCCGGGGGGACATTGTCGGCGGATTTGATGCAGGTGGACATGAACAGGAAAATCGCCACCGAGGTGACTTTCAAGGCGATTGCGCGCATCGGGCTGGGATTTGAAGAGGTGGGCACGCCGGATTACCTGGGCTCTGGTTTGTAGCCAGACCGGAACCGGTTGGCCGAATGGACTAAAGGGGGATCAGCCCTTAACAGTCATAAGAGCATGATTGGTGCCAATGGTCCAATCGCAAAACCTGAGCGTTTCACATTTGTACAGCTGTGGCCCTGGGGGGGGCAAGTGTGAGGGACCCGTCAGACAGCGCCGCCTCGAGCAGGGCGATGGCCGTGCCGAGATTTTCATCGATGAGATGCAGATATTGCGTCCAGTCGTCCACATGGCGCAATTCACTGGCCCCGTCGGAGATACCACGCAAGGCAATCAGCGGCAGGTTGAACTGCTGGCAGGCGCGCAAAACCGCGAAACTTTCCATATCGACCATGTCGGCATCAATGCCGTCATAAGCCGCGCCGGAGACCACATTGCCCCCGGTGGAGAGCCGGGCCCGATTGAGCCCGGGAACGAGCGGCGACAAGGGCACGTCAGCGGGCAGATCGACAAAGGGCGTGCGGCCTTTTTCAAAGCCGAGCGGTGAGGCATCTATGTCGCGATAAGAGACGCTGGTGGCCTGATAGACGGCGGTCTGTTCAAGGGTTCGCGAGCCGGCGGAGCCCAAGGAGACCACCAGGTCTGGCAGGCTATTTTGCGCCTCCAGCCGGGCGAGGGTGACGCTGAGGACCGTTGCGGCCTCAATCGGGCCGACACCGGTCATGACGGGTTTGAACCGGGCGCGCAGATGCGGGCCATATTCGGCATCAACCGCCATGACATGGAGGATTTTGGTGCCGGCTACGGATTTGAGGGCGAAATCAGCCATGCCTTGAGCCTATCAGCTTTTGATGGAACCCAAAGCCGACAGGCTCCAGGTCTTTGAGGGATCGCATGGTTATGCTCTAGCTCGGGTAGAGATGGGGTTCGTCGGTCTCGCAGTCGAAGTCGTCGGCGAAATCATCAGCAAAGTTGCGGGCGATCTCATTGGCATCTGCACCGGGTGTGGCGAGGTTTTTCGCGTCCACATAGGCGATGTGGCAGGTATTGCCCGGCTCGAGCTTGGTGACCACAAGGGTCTCGCCATCGGGTTCTGACCCGTCGCCGCTTTGGGTATGCCAGCGCAAGATGGTGGCAAAGGGTTTCCAGCCGCCGGTTTTATTGGACAAGCGCCATTCGAGTTTCGGCCCGATGGTGTTGAAGGCGGGCAGGGTCTGTTCGGCGGCCTTTTCGTCGGGTGCGCCAAAGCCATAGCTGACAAAGAAGCGCAAATCGCCCTCGGAGATCCACAAGGGATAGCCCTTGTAACCCGGGCAGGCGAAGCTGGCGCCGAAATCATCCGCCTTGAGCACCAGACATTCATCGAGATTGATGTCGGTATAAATGGAATCGCTATCGGCAGCGCTGGCGGCACCGGTGCCAAGGAAGGCGGTTATGAGAAGGGCGATGGTGAGAGATGGTTGCTTCATTTCATCAGTTTCCTTGGTGTTCGGGCCGGTTGTCGCTTGCAATTGCGGCGTTTTCCGGTGCATGACACATGCCGAACCCTCCTTGAATTATTCTCGACCGAAAAAGGCTGAAACGCCATGAATATCGATGCAATCGCCATTGGCAGCAATCCGCCTGACGACATCAATGTCATTATCGAGGTCCCCCTCGGTGGCGAACCAATCAAATATGAGATGGACAAGGCCAGCGGCGCGCTGTTTGTCGACCGGTTCCTGTATACGCCGATGCGTTATCCGGGCAATTACGGCTTTGTGCCGCACACGCTTTGCGGCGATGGCGACCCGCTGGATGTCATCGTGTTAAACACCCGCCCGATCGTGCCGGGCGCGGTGCTCCGCTGCCGGCCCGTCGGCGTGCTGTTTATGGAAGATGATGGCGGCATGGATGAAAAAATCCTGGCGCTGCCGGTGCACAAGCTGACCCGCAATTACGACAAGATCCAGGATGTGCCCGACCTGCCGGAAATCCAGATGGAACGGGTGAAACATTTCTTCACCCATTACAAGGATCTGGAGCCGGGCAAATGGTCCAAGATTGACCGTATTGCCGGGCGCGAAGATGCCAAGCAGGTTATTCTCGATTCAATCGAACTGGCGAAGCAGCAGAAGTAGCGCTGTTGTGAGAATGGCATTGGAAAAGGGCTGGTCCATGTGACCGGCCCTTTTTGTTTTCGGGGCTAGACGATCTGTTTATTTCGGCCCGTCGTAACCGTTGCTTTGGATTTGACCGGGCGGCCTGATTTGACCGGGATCTGGGTAGAGGTGCCGTCGGGGAAATCGGCGACGATGCGCAGGGATCCGCCCAGGCCTTCAACATAGCGTTCCAGCGTTTTGATCTGGATGGTGGTGAGGTTGTTTTCGATGCGGGAGACCTCGGCCTGTTTGAGGCCCGTCCGGTCTGCGAGATCAACCTGGGTCAATGTGAGGGCCTTGCGTATCCCGGCCAGATGGGTTGCCGCGATTATCTGTCTGGCCCCGGCGTCAATGCGTGCCTTGCTGTCGGCGGGCAGTTTGTCGATCCAGTCGCGGGCGGGCCGGAAATCTGTTTTTTTCAGCTTGGTCATGTTTGTCATTCTCCAGCATCAAGCCAGTCGTCGAACCGGCGGTCTGCCGTATCCATCAGGTTCTTATAGAAGCGTTTCTGGTTTTCGCCCTGTTTGTTAGCGCCCACCAGTATGACGGCATTGCGGGCTGGATCGAAGGCAAAGGCAAAGCGCCAGACACCACGGGTGCTGAAGCGGATTTCCTTCATATTGGTGTGTCTGGAGCCCTTGAGGGTATCGACCCATGGGCGGCCAAGCGATGGGCCAATGTCTTCGAGCGCAACCAGGACTTCTGCCAATTTTTCCAGCACATCATCCGGGAGCCCTTGCCGCTCCTTGGTGAATTCCGGATGTTCCAGAACTGTCCAAGGCATCTTCGAGGCTCTCGATTGGGGAAATATAGGCTATAAGTTATATTGGTTCAAGCTGATAATTTGATGGAGATAAAAAGTGAGGCCACATTGCCCCCCACCCTTCGACAAGCTCAGGGTGAGGGGTGTGGCCTTTTTGTTAGTGCGCCAATACCGCCAGCAGCAGCAGGGCGACGATATTGGTGATCTTGATCATCGGGTTCACGGCCGGGCCGGCTGTGTCCTTATAGGGATCGCCGACGGTGTCGCCGGTGACCGAGGCCTTGTGGGCGTCGGAGCCCTTGAGATGGACCTGACCGGTTGAATCGGTAAAGCCATCCTCAAAGCTCTTTTTGGCATTATCCCACGCGCCGCCACCGGCGGTCATGGAAATGGCCACGAAGAGCCCGGTGACAATGACCCCCATCAGCATGGCGCCGAGAGCTGCAAAGCCTTCGGCCCGTCCCGCCACCCAATAGATGACGGTGAAGACGACAATCGGCGAGAGTACGGGCAGCAGCGAGGGCACGATCATTTCCTTGATCGCGGCCTTGGTCAGCATGTCGACCGCCCGGCCATAATCGGGCTTTTCGGTGCCTTGCATGATGCCCGGCTTTTCCTTGAACTGCCGCCGGACTTCAACGACGACCGATTGCGCAGCGCGCCCGACAGCGGTCATGGCCATGCCCGAGAACAGGAACGGCAACAGGCCACCAAAGATCAGGCCGACCACGACATAAGGATTGGCGAGCGAGAAATTGACCGCCCCCATGCCGTAAAAGAAACTGCCCTCAATCGCGTCGCGGGTGAAGAAGGCCAGATCCTGGGTATAGGCGGCGAACAGCACCAGCGCGCCGAGACCGGCAGAACCGATGGCATAGCCCTTGGTGACCGCCTTGGTGGTATTGCCGACCGCATCGAGTGCGTCGGTATTGTGCCGCACTTCGTCGGGGAGGCCGGCCATTTCGGCAATGCCGCCGGCATTGTCGGTCACAGGCCCGAAAGCATCGAGGGCGACGATCATGCCGGCAATGGCCAGCATGGTGGCGACGGAGACCGCGATGCCGAAAATCCCGGCGAGGTTAAAGGTGACAATGATACCGGCGATGATGACCAGTGCCGGCAGGGCCGTTGATTCAAGCGAGACGGCCAGGCCCTGGATGACATTGGTACCATGGCCGGTGATCGAGGCTTCGGCGATGGAATTGACCGGGCGTTTGCCGGTGCCGGTATAGTATTCGGTGATGACGATGATCAGCCCGGTAATGATCAGGCCGACCGTGCCGCACCAGAACAGGCTCATCGGGGTGAAGCCACCCAGATCAATATCCATGCCGCCAAAGACCAGGCTGATAACCGGATAAAGCGCGATCAGGGACAGAACGCCGGTGGCGATGATGCCCTTATAGAGCGCACCCATGATATTGTTCGAGCTGCCGAGGCGCACGAAATAGGCACCGATGATCGAGGTGACGACACAGGCACCGCCAATGGCCAGCGGCAGGACCATGCCCGCCAGTTTGAATGCGTCGGGCAGAACGATGGCTGCCAGCACCATGGTGGCGACAATGGTGACCACATAGGTTTCAAACAGGTCGGCCGCCATGCCGGCGCAATCACCGACATTGTCGCCCACATTATCGGCAATGGTTGCAGGATTGCGCGGATCATCCTCGGGGATGCCCGCTTCCACCTTGCCCACCATGTCGCCGCCGACATCTGCACCCTTGGTGAAGATACCGCCGCCGAGACGCGCGAAGATCGAAATCAGCGAGGCCCCGAACGAGAGGGCCACCAATGCGTCAATGACGGTGCGGCTGGTCGGGGCAAAGCCGCCGAACATTGTGAGATAGATGAAATAGAGGGTGACCCCCAAAAGGCCGAGTCCCGCGACCAGAAGGCCGGTGACCGCGCCTGATTTGAAGGCGAGATCGAGGCCGCTGGCGAGCGATGTGGTGGCCGCCTGGGCGACGCGCACATTGGCACGCACGGAGACATTCATGCCGATGAAACCGGCACCCCCCGAAAGGATGGCCCCGATGAGAAAGCCGATGGCGGAATAGATCCCCAGAAGCCACCAGGCGATGACGACGATGACGATGCCAACGAGTGCAATTGTTGTGTATTGACGTTTGAGATAGGCCTGCGCGCCCTCACGCACAGCTGCTGAGATTTCCTGCATACGTGCATTGCCGGCGTCAGCTGCCAGCAGAGTGCGCGTTGTAATGATGCCATAAACGATGGACAGCGCCCCGCAAAGGACGATCAACCAGAGTGTCAGGTCCATAATACCCCCTCTAATCCTCATGTTAGGGCGTTCTGGTCCTGCCGGTGCCGCGATATTTGTTTCGCGTTACCCCGGTCTCCTCCCACACGCCCGAAGCTGAGGGTGCCAAATTGTCGCGGTCGCGGCAACCTGATTTTACAAAGGGTTAAGAAATGAGGGGGTGCACGAGGGCGATCAGGGTTTTGGGGTCGCCGGCAATTTCAAGGGTTTTGAAGCGGGCCGTGTCGCCGGCGACAAGCGTAATATCGCGCCTGGGCAGGCCAAGGGCCTTGGCGAGAAGGGCGATGGCCGCGGCATTGGCCTTGCCCTTGTCGGGCACGGCCTTGACCCGCAGGCGCAGCACAGCGCTGCCATCGTCGCGGATTTCTTCGCCCTCGATCCGGTCATGGCCGGCATTGGGGGTGACGCGCAGATAAAGGCGGATGCCGGTTTGCGTTAAACGATAGCAATCCGGCATGGCTTTTGCGGGCCTAGTAGAGGCCGATCATGCGCGGCAGATCGCGGGCGATAAAGCCTTGCAGGAAGAAAATGATGATGAAGACAATGATCGGCGACAGGTCCATGCCGCCCATGCTTGGCAACATATTGCGGATCGGGCGCAGCACCGGCTCGGTCAGGGCATCAACCACACGCCAGACCATGGCGACAAACTGGTTGCGGCTGTTGATCACATTGAAGGTGAACAACCAGCTCATGATGATCATGATAATCAGAACCCATTTGTAGAGTTCAAGAATCATCACGATGGTGGACAACAGGGCGTACATGCAAAGCTCCTCAATGGACGCTGACATATCTAGCCATTGATGGCGCGGGCCGCAAGGGCAGGGGCGCTCTGGAAGCCCATCGTGGTTTATGCGGGCAAAGAAAAGGCCCGCCACGATACTCAGGGCGGGCCTTTGGTACGCTTGTCCGGTATGAAATACGTTTCCGGACAATGGCATAGAGAGCACGAAACATGCCAGTTCTGTACCTGAGTGGTTTCCCAGGGAAATCGGGCAATTTTGCGGATGCGGCAGGCCAGCTATCCGCAAACTGCCTTGCATAATGCAACAAAGATGCGGATTGCGACTTTGCCTTTGGGCCCTTGGCTCAGGCGTTTTTCATCTGGTTGCGCAAAATGGTGCGCTGGCGGGAAGAGACCCCGATCAGCTCGGCCACGCGCCAGACCATATTGTCTTCCATCTCGTGATTCTTGTTGTCGGCAAACACCACCTGCCAGAGCAGGCGGATGATATCGATGCGTTCTTTTTCCTCGAGCCGGGAGAGGCCGGAGGTGAACTGGTAGAAATCGACCGCTTCCTGATCGCGCCGTGTGGCCTCTTCAATCAGTTTGCCCACCTGGGTTTCATCGAGCTCGAAATGATCCCGCAACAGGCCGGCAAGGGTTGTCCGTTCCTCTTTGGTCACGACCCCGTCAATGGCCGCGATATGCACCAGAAGGGCTGCGACCGCCAGTTTGGTATCCATCTGGTTGTCGGCAGGTTTTGGGGCTGCGAACAGGCGGGAGAGAGCATCGAACATAAAGGAGCGCCGTTTCTGGTTCAGGGAGTGTTTTGAGTGGAGCTAAGCACGGATTAAGGCAAGCTCAAGGTGAGGCGGGGTCACGTCCTGGTGAACAGGCGGTTCAAGCGCAGGAATTTAATGACGCGCCGCTTCAGGCGATGCCGCCAATAACGATAGAACAGCTCATTGGTCATCACATGGCGATAGACCCGGGCAAAGGCAACAGTGGAGACCAGATTCCAGGGCCGGTTCTTGCCGGTATAATGCACCATTTTGGGGTTGAGCGCCTGATGGGGCGCGCGCGGATCGATCAGGTTCCACAATTGGTCGAGATGGTACCAATTGTTCTTGAAGGTCAGGTTGAGGAAATCCTGATCATAATAGATCCGGTCCATGGTGCCATCGGCGACCTTTGCCGCCAGATGGTCGAGCACTTTGGCGTCGCGCCATTTGGCTGTGTCGATAACCAGCATGCCGGAATTGAAATAGGGATCGGCGGGGTCGAACAGGTCCATATTGTGGCGCATATCGGTCTGGCGGGTGATGAAGTCCGCATGGGGTTCCTCGACCGCGCCGATGGGGAAGCCGTGCAGATCGATCTCGGCGAGTTCCTCGATGGGCGCGCGCACATAGGTGTCGCAATCGAAATAGATGATGCGTCTGACGCTTTTTGGGATCAGCACATCGACCAGCAACCGGGCATACATCATCTGGTTGAGGCGTTTGTCCGAGGGCAGATTGGCGCAACGTTCCTGAAAATCGCGATTGGTGGCGAGATCGTAAAAGACCAGTTTGGCCCCAAATTCCGTGGTGATTTTTTCAAGGTCAGCCCGGTGCTCGCCGGTCAGACCGAGTTCGCAGAGGTGAAACACCAGATCCTTACGGCGATGGGTTGAAAGGCAAATGCCGCGCATGGCGGCATAGGCCGGTGCCCAGAAATTATCGTCAAAGGCGAACAGGATATGAATGGCGGTCATTTGGCCGGTTTCCAGCCGATGAATTTGAGCAGGCGGCGTTTGATGCGGTGGCGCATATAGCGATAGAAAATCTCATTGGTCATCACGTGGCGATAGACGCGGGTGAAGGCGACGCCGGAGACCAGATTCCACGGTTTGCGCTTGTCGGTATAATGCAGGATTTTCGGGTTCAGCGCCTGATGGGCGGGGCGGGCATCAATGGTGTTCCAGAGCTGGTCGAGTTTGAGCCAGTTGTTCTTGAAGATCAGGTTCAACAGGTCCTGATCATAATAGATCTTGTCCATGGTGCCGTCGGCAATGGCGGTTTCGAGATGGCCTAAAATGTCCTCGGTGCGCCATTTCTCCATGTCGATCAGGATGACGCCGGCATTGAAATAAGGGTCGGCGGTATCGAACAGGCCGGAGAAATTCTTGATGTCACGGCCCCCGGTGATGAAAGCGGCGAGATATTCCTGTACGGCGGCGATGGGAAAGCCCTGCATGTCCATTTCCGCCAGCTCCTCGATGGGCGCGCGGACATAAAGATCACAATCGAGATAGACGAGGCGCTTGATGTCCTTGGGCAATATCTGGGCGAACAGGAGCCGGGCATAAACGATATTGGACAGGCGCTTGTTATAGCGGGCCCGGCTGGCCACATCGGCAAATAGCGGCATGTCGTCGATATTGTAATGTTTCAGCGTTGCGCCGAATTCGTCCGTGATCTTGTCCAGATCGGCCAGATGTTCCGCCGTCAGGGTGCGGTGGCAGAGGTGAAACACCAGATCCTTGCGCCGATGGGTGGCAAGGCACACCCCGCGCATGGTGGCATAGGCCGGGGCCCAGAAATTATCGTCAAAGGTCAGCGCGATATGAAGCGGGGCGTTTGTCACGGGCGGGTCCGGTTACACGAGGGGTGACGTGACTTAGCATATGGGCCGGGCGGGGCAAGCCGGGAGCCGTGTTTTCTCGGGATTGGCGGGGAAGGCGGCCGCTTATAGGGCGTTCAGATTGCGTCGATGGCTTTGGCGAGCGCTATGTCTTTAGCGCTGAGGCCGCCCGCATCATGGGTCGTCAGGCGAATGGAGACACGATTATAGGTATTGGACCATTCGGGATGATGGCCCGCCTTTTCCGCCAGCAAGGCCACCCGGGTCATGAAGGCAAAGGCCTCGGCGAAATTCTTGAACTTGAGGTCGCGGGCAATGGCGTCGCCGTCCGCCTCATATTGCCAGCTCCCAAGCTCTTCAAGGGCTTCGATACGAGCGTTTTCTGTCAGTTTTTCAGCCATTTTGGCCTCCTGCGGGTTTTATGGCCGGGCTAATCCCAATCGGGTGCGTGGGCTGGATCAACGATCCGGTCCTCACGGTCGAGCGCGTTAATCTCGCTGATGTCGGTGGCGGTCAGGGTCAGTCCGGTCGCGCCAAAATTGGATTTGATGCGGTCGGGATGGCTGGATTTGGGGATGACGACATAGCCCTTTTGCAACAGCCAGGCCAAAGCCACCTGGCTGGGGTCGGCCTGATGGCGGGCGGCGATAGTCTTGATCACCGGATCGTCGATCAGCCGGGCACCGGCCAGGGGCAGATAGGCTGTCACCTGAAGGCCGATACTGGCGCAGAAATCCGCCAGTTTACGGTTTTGCATATAGGCATGCAGTTCGATCTGATTGGTGGCGAGTGCTCCCTTGCCGAGAATGGCTTCGGCCTCATTGAGCAGATCAATGGTGAAATTCGAGACGCCGATCAGCCGTGTCATGCCCTGTTCCTGGGCCTTGGCCAGATCCGTCAGATAGCTCTGGAGCGGTTGGGCACCCTTGCGCGCCGGCCAGTGAATAAGCGTCATATCGACCTGATCGAGCTGCAGCTTTTCAAGGCTGGTCTCAAGGCTTTGCAGGAAAGCGTCGAAATTGTTCGGAAACACCTTGGTGGTGACAAAGATATCGGCGCGGGGGACGGCGCTATTGGCAATGGCGGTGCCCACATCGGCTTCATTGTCATAAACCTGGGCGGTGTCGATATGACGGTAACCCGTTTCAAGGGCTGAATTGACGGCGTTGACGCAGTCATCGCCTTTCAATTTCCACGTCCCGAAACCGATTTTGGGTATGGCATGGCTCATTGCGTCTTCTCCCATTGTCCCTTGAGAAAGGGTCTTTATTTGCTTCAAAAACGGCTTGGCGCTGTGCGTCTAGCGGGCCGGGCCCGTGCTTTGCCGGATGATCAGTGCCGGGTCGATCAGGGTCACCTCGGGCTCGGGCAGATGGTCCCTGGCATCAATCAACTGCATCAACCGGTCAACGGCCTTGGCTGATATGAGTTCCGCTGCATAGTCGATGGTTGAAAGCGGTACGGCGGCATATTCGCCATATTCGGTATTGTCGAAACCGATAATGGCCAGATCGCCGGGCACGTCAATCCGGTGTTCATGACACCAGCGCAGCGCACCAATGGCAAGGGAATCGGTGGCAGCGAAGAGGGCTGTGGGCGGATTGGCGCGATTGGCGGCCAGCACAAGCTCTGTCGCCGCATAGCCCAAAGAGGCGGCATGGCCGGCGGGTTCGACCACGAGGGCGGGATCGAAATCCAGCCCGGCCTCGCCCAAGGCGCGCTGATAGCCTTCGCGCTTTTCGGCATTGCCGAAATGGCTGGCGCTATCGAGCAAGGCGATGCGTTTATGCCCCAGATCAATCAGGTGGCGCGTGGCCTTATAGGCGCCATTACGGTCATCGACGCTGACCGCATCCAGCCCCGAATCCGGATCGCCGACCAGCAGCACAACCGGATAGCGGGCGCGCCGGAGACGGCGGATATGGTCGAGCTCGTTATGGGCTGAGGGGTAGATCAGCATGCCATCGACCTGACGCGAGCGGAACATTTCAACGACCCGGATTTCCTCGATCAGGGTATTGTTCGATGTGGCGAACAGGGTGCTGTACCCACGGGCGGCCAGGGCAATTTCGAGGGCCTGTGCGGTCTGGGTGAGAATGGTATTGGTCATGTCGGTCAGGACCAGACCGATCGTTCTGGTCTCGCGGCTGACGAGGGATTTGGCGATCTGGTTGGGCAGGTAATTGAGTTCGTCGGCGGCGGCGCGGATCAGGTCGCGGGTCTGTTTGGGAATGCGCGGGCTGTCGCGCAGGGCCAGGGAGACCGTATTGGTTGAAAAACCGGTCTTCTCCGCGATGTCGCGCAAGCGAATTGTGGGTCGCCCCATTGATTGTCCTGACAAAAACGCACCCGCACGGGCTTTCATGCAATTCTTGCCGCAGGCACCGCGGCTAATCAAGAGCTGGTTTTGGGGCAGGGTGAGGACTGGTCAGAGTGCCGTAATGATACGGAAAATATCGTATTGGGCGTTGGTATGGAGGTTTTCTTAACTAAACATCGTTTTTCCGGGCGCAGGCCTGCCCGCCCAATGATTCAACAAAAGGTTCTTAACACCTGCTCGCGCACATTGGGGCGCTAGCGTGGTGAGAAAATGTTTTATTCGGTCAAAAGAAAATTGCCGGCTGCAGACTATGTTTCGATAGTTGCATCGCTTTTTTCTGAAAAATTTTCATTGGTCGTTGGCTCGGTGGTCTCTGCCGCAGCCGCGGGGGCGACCTATATGCATACGGGCGCGCCGATTCTGGCGGTCATCGCCTTGCTGTTCCTGCTCGGCGGGGCCGCGCGCTATATCCTGATCCTGTCTTTCGAAAAAGCTGACCTTGATGCCGAAGACGCGAACGGTGCCCTGTTTTGGGAAATGTGCGCGACCATCGCAACGGTTGGCACGGCCCTGATCTACGGGCTTTGGTGTTTCGTCAGTCTGGTCTTCATTTCCGATCCGTTTGCGCAGCTCTCCTCCATCATGGTGTCGATCGCCGTGCTGATCGGCCTGGTCACGCGCTCGTTCGCGATTGATCGTATTGTTTCCCTGTCCTCACTGGCGATTGCACTGCCGCTGGCTGGCGGTCTCCTGGCCATGGGCAATATCTATTATTCGGTGATGGGGGTGCTGCTGCTGCCCTATCTGTTCTCCATTCGCAGTCTGGCCGGCAATATCAGGGATCTGCTGCTGGCGGCGGTGCATGGCCGCCAGAATGCCTCGCGGCTGGCCGCAGAACTCGATACAGCCCTGACCACCATGCCGCATGGATTGTGCATGCTCGATGAGAACGGCTGTGTGGCGGTGATCAACAAGCAGACGCGGTTTGGCTTCATGGGGGATGCGCCCGAACGCTTTATCGGCCGGCCGTTTGCCGAGGTGATTGCCCATGCCCGCGAGATCGGGTCGGTCAGCCGGGCCACGGCTGAATATATTGCTGCCGAGATTGCCGCAGGCGGTCATTCCAAACTGGTGATCGGTGTGGCCGGTGGCCAGCAATGCGAGATTACCATCAATACGCGCCTCGGGCGCACCGTCTTGATGATGGAGGACATTACCGAACGGGTGATGGCCGCCGAGCGTATCAATTTCATGGCGCGTTATGACGGGCTGACGCAATTGTCCAACCGCTTGTTCTTTAGTGAACAGGCCGAGGCGCGCTTGATGGAACAGCATGCGATCGAGAGCCCCGAGATCGTGATGATGATGATCGTCGATATCGATGATTTCAAACATATCAATGACACGTTCGGCCATCCGGTCGGCGATGCGCTGCTGATCGAGGTGGCGGGACGTCTGAAGGCGATTTTCGGCGACGAGGCGATGATTGCCCGGTTTGGTGGCGATGAATTCATGGTGTTCAGGGCCAATGGGGCCGATGAAGCCCTGGCGCGCGCCGATGCGGCTGCCGTGCTGGCAGCGCTGCATGTGCCGGTGCGTGTGGGCGAGGAAAACCTGATCGTTAGTGCCAGTGTGGGTGTGGCCTTGGCCGTGGGCGCACAGGTGGAGCTGGATTCAATGCTGACCCAGGCCGATCTGGCGCTCTACAAGGCCAAGGGCAATGGCAAGGCGCAATACCGCCTGTTCCATGAGCAGATGGATGTGGAATATCGCCAGCGGCAGCGCCTGAAGGCTGATCTGCGCAATGCGCTGGGCAATGGGGAACTGTATCTGCTGTTCCAGCCGATTGTCGATCTGGGTGCCCGCAAGGTGACCGGCTGCGAGGCGCTGGTGCGCTGGCGGCATCCCGAGCTGGGGCTTATTCCGCCGATGGAGTTCATTCCCATCGCCGAGGAAATTGGCGTCATGTCGGAAATCACCGCCTGGGTGCTGGAAAATGCGACGCTTGAATGCATGCGCTGGCCCGAAGATGTGACGATTTCGGTCAATCTGTCGGCCACCGATTTCCGCGACAGCGATGTCGAAGCGATGATCGACAATGCGCTGAGGATTTCCGGGCTGTCGCCGGAGCGGCTGACGGTTGAAATTACCGAGACGACGATCATTGAAGAGCTCGACGGGGCGGTCAAGGCCCTGACGGCGGTGCGCAAGAAAGGCGTCGATGTGGCGCTGGATGATTTCGGCACCGGCTATTCCTCGCTGAGCTATCTGCACACGCTGCCCTTCACCAAGCTGAAGATCGACCGCTCGTTTGTGGTCGATGTGACCACCAGCGAACGCTCGCAGCGGCTGTTGACGAATATCGCCCGGCTGAGCAAGGACCTCGACCTGACGGTAACCGTTGAGGGCATTGAGACCGAGGAGCAATTGCTGGTGATTTCGCAGACGGCGAATGTCGATTTTGCGCAAGGCTATCTGTTTGGTGCCCCGCTGCCACGCCGGGACATTGCCGAACTGATTGCCCGGGTATCACCGCCGCAAAAGACCCTGATGCAGAAGAAGGCCTGAGGGCGAAAACCGCTGTCCGGTTTGGCGCCAGGGCCTGTTCTTCATTCATCGTTAATATTAACTAACATTAATATCTGGTAAATTTGGCACTTTGACTCGGGTTAACAAGAGGTTAACAATCCGCACAGCTTAGTTGAGGTTGTGCAGTGTCCGAGAGTTCCCCCCAAACACCCAAAGTGTCGCGGTTTGCTGGCGCGCTGATCGACATTCTGGATCGGGTGACCTATCGACCCGTGCAGCTCAAGGATCTCGATGATCCGATCTATCGTTTGCGCTATGAGGCCTATCGGCGCGAAGAGTTCATCCCGATCAATTCGCAGCAGGTTTCCGGCGACGATTACGACAATACCCCGAATGCCTATTGCTTCGGTGTCTATATCGACGAGGAACTGGTCAGTTCCATCCGGTTGCACCATGTGACCCCGGCGCAGCGCTTTTCGCCCAGCCGCACCATTTATCCCGAAATTCTCGACCCTTTGCTAGAGGCGGGAAATACTTATATCGATCCCAGCCGCTTTACCGCCGATCATGACGCCAGCCTTGCCTATCCGGCGCTGCCGTTTCTGACTACGCGGATCATTGTCATGGCCTCGGATTATTTCAATGTGGATTTCTGTCTCTCGTCGGTGCGTCCGGAACACGGGGCCTTCTATCAGCGGGTGTTCAAATCGGAATGCATTGGCGATATCCGCTATTATGACGGGCTGAATTTCCCGGTCTGCATGTATTCGGCCGATGTGCCGAAGGTTTTGCCCGGGATTTATAGCCGGTTTCCGTTTTACCGCTCAACGCGTGAAGAGCAGAAACAATTGTTCAGCGCCCGGGGCGAGGGGCGGTTCAAACTGCATATTCATGCCTCCGCCCGGGCGGCACAGCCCGATTCAGAGCAGAGCGAGCCGCAACGCGTCTGATCTGGAAACTTCTGTCCTCAATACCCATGTCTCATGAACAGGTGCCATCAGGCCCGGTTTTGGGGTATTTGACTCATATCAAGGTCGTTTTGCCTTTTAGGGCCTACATATCATTATGTTCAGGAGCTGAGGAGCGTTGCCATGATCAAGGACTTGCTGGTTTATCTCGATGGTCGCAAGGAAGATGAAGTCCGGCTAGCCTATGCCGAACAATGGGCATCTGTGCATGATGCGCATCTGACCGGGCTTTATTGCAACGTTATCCCCGAAGTGATGCTGACCGGTGATCCGGGCATGACGGCCGCCCAAGTGGTGGTGGAAATGCAGAACCAGGCCATTGCTGCCGGCGACGGCACCGAAGAAAAATTAAAGACACGGTTTGAACGGCTCGGGGTGGCCAATGAGCTGCGGCGGCTGGACCTTTATGCCAGTCAGGCCCGGCGGCTGGTGGCAGCGGAAGCGCGCCGCACCGATTTGTTTATCAATACCCGCCCCTATGGCCGGCCCGAGGGCGATCCGGAAATTTCGGAATCGGTCTTGTTTGAATCCGGCCGGGGCTGTCTGTTCGTGCCCCCCGCAGTGCCGCCGCAAGGCGACATCGAGACGGTGCTGGTGGCCTGGCGCAATACGCGCGAAGCGGCGCGGGCGCTGGCGGAAGCCATGCCGGTGCTGAAAAAGGCCAGGAACGTCATCGTGGCGATCGTCTCGGAAGACGGTGCGCCCGAGGAAGAGGGCGAATTGCCCGGCGCGGGGATTTCGCGTCATCTCGACCGGCACGGGGTCAATGTTGAACTGAAAGAAATCACCGGCTGGAAAAACCCGGCCGAGGCCCTGCTCAATGAAGCGGAAAAGAGCGGCGCGCAGCTGATTGTCATGGGTGGTTTCGGCCATTCGCGGTTCCGGCAGTGGATTCTTGGCGGGGTGACCCGCGATATTCTCAGCACCGCGCAAATTCCGGTGCTGCTGGCCCATTAACCCAACATTTGCCGGCGGACCGGGCCTTGTCCCGATCCGCTGGTTTGCCAAAATCCAATCTTATCGGGAGGCATATCATGCACGATCTTCCCCGCAATTTTCGCCATATCCGGCTGGAGCTTGCCCGCGAACACGGTCACCCCATGGGCGACAATGAACATGGCTATGACATTTTGGCCCCCCTGACCGGGGACGGGCATATTGATGGCGATGTGGCCACGGCCCATCGCGATGCCTGCCGTGTCCGGCGCTTCCGCCCCGGCGAGCCTGACGCGGTGGGCGTTCTCGCCCGCGGCCCCGGCGGCCAGTGGCGGTTTGACTATGATCAGGATCGCAGCGATGACGACGAAGCGGCGTTCCGCTTCAGCGACGAAACCTTTGTCAGCGGCGAATATGTCTCCATCCGCGAGGATGACGGCGAGATGCACACGTTCAAGGTGATGCATGTGGCGGCGTTGTAGGGGCTTGTGGAAGAAGTTTGAACTAAAATTTTGCGACGACAGCATATTCAATAATGGAACGCTGGACAGTATCGATACTACAGTAGGCAGAAAATGTGGAGGGTCGGGCCCCTCCACATTTCTTCAGCTTAGGCGTTCATCTTCGCTCTATGCTTGAGCAGGGCTTTTTCGAATTCGCCAACAGCGAATTCATGGCTAGCCTCGTTCTTTGCAAGCTTCTGAGGATCAAAGCGGGCCATGTCCAGAACCAGCCGGTAAGCCCCAGCAATATCACTAAGATATGAATCGATAAAAATAAAAGGATCCGTGGCCCAGACTACGCTATCCTCCTTGGTCTCCAAGAGACCTTTCAATCCATATACCAGAGGCATTATCAGACCGTCAGGGTAGCTATACTTCACCGGTCTATTTAGGTAATGAGTCCGAGGTTGTGAGGCGACAAAACCACTTTTGTCGTTTGCCGCTGCCCGGCGCTGTGGATCGTACTGCTTAACAATGTTGTTCGATCCGAAACGGTAGTTGTGTGAGTTGTAGGCTTCCGGAAATTTTTCGTAGATTCTGTCGTATAGCTTCGGCAAGTCCGCGAGGATGTCAAAACAGCTCAGCACAGTGTCGTTAATGACTTCGTGAATGGGCCCGTCACGGGGTTCGGAAACCTGCTTATTTCCCATAAGCTTATCAAACTGCTTCGAACATTCACCTTTGTTGCGATAGATATTTTGCGGAGTAACCGAGATATTCAAAGGTAACAATTTCGCGTCATTTGCTTTGTTGAGCGGAATCCAACAAAGAGCGAGCAAGTCCCGAACCTTAACTGATTTTAGGTCGCTTGCTTCCCACTCGTTGCTTTTCCATTCAACCCTCTTTGCAATTTCAGGGTCGAGTCGTTCGCGAATTTCATCGTAGTATCCGAGCTTATTTGATTTAGTTTCCTGAGTGAGCTGGGCGTTATTATTTCTCGCCGCGCAAATGTCGAGAACAGACATCTCGAATTGTTTTACAGAGTCCTCATCTTCGACGTCGGAGGGCACCAGAAGTTCTACTGGGACAAGGAAATCAAATTGATCTTTCACAGCACCTAGGGCGACCCGATGCTCCTGCCACAACTCTTTCATATCGTCCCAGAATGATATCTTGGAGATTGCAGCCTGCTCTACGACGGCTGCAAGCATGTGGATACCAATGGCCAGCATATTATGCCCCCCATCTAGAACCCCCTCGGAATCTGGATCTTCAAAGTGAAGTTCAAATCTGTTCCGCTGCAGCGCCTCATACATCGACGTGCCAAGCAAAATGCCTTTAGATTTGAAAGGAAATAGCTCAGGCGTGGTGCCAAGTGAATCTAAAATTGCATTGGTGACGCTGCCCGTTTTCGCGGTCCTTGGATTGGCTTCCAGCGACAAGTGGTCAAAGAGTGGGTAAAGATCTCGGCCGCGCACGAACCCTGTATAGCGCTTGATGCCCGCAATCGAGTTTTCGGAAGCGATATTACTTAGACGCTCCTCGTCTCGAGGATTAGGTTGCTCAGCAACGAGGGCAAAACGGATAATAATTTTGGGATTTTCAGTCATTTTCAGTCCTTCACATATGAAGAGACTGATCTCGGTATTTTGAGCGCACAAATTGCACAAACCGAATCGACTCAATGTCGATCAATTTCGCCGCTTTTCAGCGACTCCAATCACCGAAACCGTCTCAGGTTTCTTTTCAGCCCCTGTCCAGAGGCACAAAAACAATATCCTGTTATAAACAACATGTCAAATTATACTTAGACAATACAATCAGGGATAGAATCGTACTTGGGGGCTGCTGTTACAAAGATAGGGATTGTTTTCTGACGGCGACTGTCTGTGAAAGAACTAGCAAGACCTCGTTTGCCTATTAATCGTACGGACGCTAACAAATGAAACGCGGTGGTTCGTTTCATTATTTCCCGAATGCCTGGAGTAGATCCGAGCAGGTATAGAGGCTGCAGTGGGAGGCAAGACAGGTGGTGCCGCTTAGGTGATTCGAACACCTGACCCCATCATTACGAATGATGTGCTCTACCGACTGAGCTAAAGCGGCATACCGGTGCTGGTGAGGACCAGCGCAATGGCGGTCTTTTAATCAGGCGCGCGCCCGCTGGCAAGAGGTTTGCACTCAATCTGCTGCCGGCGGCAGGGCGGCCTGGGGTTGCTTTTGCGGCGCTTCGGTTTCTGCCGGGGCGGATTTGGGGCTTCGGTTGGTCGCCACGGCGCTGACCGGCACTTTCCATTCAAAAGCGTCGAGCTTGCCGGTGACCGGGGAGACCGGTTCCCACTCATCCGAGGTGATGCCATCGGCAACCCAGACCGGATCACGCGGGGCGCGGACGGCGCGAGCCAGCCATTCGCGGGCCTTGCCCTGATCGCCGTTCTGCCCCTCCTCGATTTCCGCCATTAGCGTGCATACCCCCTGGGTGGGGTTGGCGGCGGAAAAATTGGCCAGCACATTGCGCGCCAGCGGCCATTCATACGCATCGATTGCCGCATGGGCGACGACCATGGCGGCGGCCAGATCCTCGGGATTGGTGCCGATCAGGTCGCGTACGCGTTTGAGCCGTTCAATGGCCGAAGCCCCCGGCTGGGCATTGGCAAACAGGGTTGCCACTTGCGGGTGGCCGGTGGTGCGCCAGACCCGGCGGAGCAGGCTTTGCGCCTTGCGGGTTTCATCGCGGCTGGCGTGAATGCGCGCCGCAATCAGCGCGGCGGGCACGAAATCGGGCTGCAGCTTGATGGCCGACTGGGCGTGATCGAGGGCTTCGAGCGGTTCGGTGGTTTCGGTGGCCGCCGCAATGGCGGTGTGCAGCACGGCCTGCTGGCGGCGTTTTTCGGCGCGCTCATCCCTGGAGGCGGCGGGGCGGGCGTTGACCCGTTCCAGTGCCTCGGGCCAGGCGGCTTTTTTGGTCAGGTCATCAAACAGGGCCGTTTCGGCCCATTCCACGCCGGGGGTCAGGGCGGTGGCCTTTTTGGCAAAGGTCAGGGCGATATCATTGCGCCCTTGCGCACGGGCCTGATCGTAAAGGCCGGAAAGAGCCGCCAGCGCCGTTTTGGGATTGGAAATCAGGGCACGGTAATGCAGCCGGGCGGGCCCAAGATCCCCCAGCGCCAGATCGGCGCGGGCTTCGAGCAATTGGGCGGCGGCATTGTCGGGCAGGCGGGTTTGCGCCTCGCGGGCAAACTGGCGGGCCTTTTGCAGATTACCGGCCTGCAATGCGATGAAGCCGTCGGAAAGGGCTTCGACGCCAAGGTCCTTGCGGCGCTGGCGGGCAATGCGGGCCAGCCGTTTGGGCGCTTCGAGAATGCGGCGAATCACCGCCCAGATGGCGATCGAGACGATAATGGTGAGGATCAGTGCCAAGGCGACGGCACCAAGGCCGGGCTGCAGGCGATAGCCCGCCATATCGATGGTGACGGTGCCCTGCAGGCTGATCAGCCAGGCGGCACCGGCCGTGACGAGAAGGCTGAGGGCGATATAGACGATCAACCGGATCATTGGGTGGTTTCCGTGTCCTGAGGAACGGGGGCGAGCGCTGCTGAGCGCGCGCTGGCGGCGAATTGCTCGGCTGTGGCGAGAGACGCCAGATGGGCGGGCAGTTCATCCGCCGCCTGCTGCATGGGCTGGGGCAGGGACTGCATCAAAGTGTTGGCGGTGCCGAATTGCCGCCGGGCGATGGCGGTTTCGAGCCTTGCGATTACCGCGTCGGGACTGTTGCCTTCGGCATCCCCCGTCGGGCGGAGCGCCAGCAGCGACTGGGCCCGGTTCATGAGCGCGTCCTGCCAGCCGGCTTTTGGGTCGGTCGGGCGGGCGGCCAGCATGGCGGGAATGGCTTTGGCGAGATCGCGTTCGAGGGTTTCGGGGGCGACAAGGCCGGTCGCCGCCTGGCTGGCCAATATTTCGGGAATGGCAAGGCCCGGCAGCGCGGTTTTAAGGGTCTGCAATTCGGCGGCGAAGGGGCGGCCATAAAGGGTCGCGGTTTCAAAGCCCGAGAGCGCCAGCGGCAATTGCGCATTGGCACTGGTTTCGGCGCTGGGCGGTGCTTCGATCTGGCTGGTGACGGTGTTGAGCTTACCGGTCAGGTCGGTCACCGCGCTTTGCGCTTCGCTTTGGCGGGCATTGAGGGCATCGATATCCTGCCGCAGGGCGGCAAGGTCTGCGCCCAGCGCATTGGCCTGATCGGTCGAGGCTCCGGCGGCGATGGCATCGAGACGGGTGGAGAGTTCGGCGATCTGGTTTTGCAGCGGGGTCAGGTCCGTATCGCCATTGGCCGGGAGGGCGGCGATTTTTTCGTCCAGCGCCTGTGTCGCGCTGGCGATTTCGCTGCGCAGACCGGTTTCGACGTCGTCGAGGCGCGTGCCGAGGCTGGCAATCTCTTCTGCGCTATTGCCCCTTGAGGCCTCGATATCGCCGATGCGTTGTTCCAGCGTCGAGATGTCGGCGCTGGTGGTGTCGGGGGCGATGGGGGGCTGTGGCCAGAGGCCGAAAGTTGCGATGCCAAAGGCAAGCCCGGCCCCGAGCACGGCACCACCAACCCCGGTCAAGGCCAGAAGCGGCAGGCTGGAGGCAGGAGCGCCGGCGGCGGGTTTTTCGCTTTTGGGCTTCTCACTGTCAGGGGTTTTGGCCGCGGCGGCGGCCCCGGTCCCGGCAGCGGGTTTGGCATTTGTTGCGGGCTTGTCAGCCGGTTTTGCGCCGGTTGTACCGGCGGTCTTGTTGCGGGCTTCAAGGTCGAGGACCGGGGGTTTAACCGGTCCGGATTTGCGTTCTTCCATAGTCTGACCTCTCCAATGTGACCCCCAGCTTACCTGATTTGCTCGCGGGCAAAAGACAGCGCAAGCGCCATCATGGCTTCTTCGCTCGGATAATCAGCCAAAGCGATACGGGTGAAATGATTTTCCATCAGCGGTTCGGCGACATTTTCCGACAGACACAGCATGGTAATTGCCGCGCGCCCCTCGCGATCAAGCAGGCTATTGGCCAGGGCGCAAAAGCTGATCGCCGTCTGGCGGGAATAAAGCACGATCGCCGGAATCGTTCCCCCCGCCAGCTCGGTCATGATCGGGGCGGGCAGGGTCGTGACCGGCTGCATGTCATAAAGCCGGGCCGATAACACCATGATGCCGGTCGGGGCCAGCGCGCCCGCGAGATCGCCCTTGGCATTGGCAGCGGCGGGGTAAAAAATCGGCCGGTCGAATTTTTGCTTGAGCAGCAAGGCCACCAGATCGTCAAAGCTGCCATCGGCGCTGCTGACGTCGGTGAACCCCATGTCACGGGCATGGGCGGCGGTGCGGTCGCCGACGGTGAAGACCGGCAGCCCGTGGAAATGGGCCAGCTTGTCGCGCGCCTCCAGCGCCCGCAATGCATTGGCACTGGTCAGCGCAATGCCTGAAAGGCCTGCGGGATCGGGCAGGCCGGTATCGAGCACATGCATTTCGAGCAATGGCGCGATCAGGGGCTGCAGACCGAGCGCTGCCAGCCGTGCCGCTGTGTCACTGGCATCAGGCTCGGGGCGGGTGACCAGAATTTGCGGCAGATTGTGCATCAGAGCGCGGCTTTCAATCGGGCAATGAACTCGGGACCTGCCATATCCAGCAAACGTTCGCCCAAAGTGTGGCCGATGGTTTCGGCATCGGCCGCGGCACCGGAAATTTCCGCTTCGAACATTTCGGTCCCGTCGACGGCAAGAATTTGCCCGAACAGCGAGATCTGCGGCCCCATATGCCGGGTCAGGGCGGCAATCGGGGTGCGGCAGGAGCCGTCAAGCGTGCGCAAAAACGCCCGCTCGGCCAGAATGGCGGCACCTGTCTCGGCGTGATTGAGGGGCAGGACCAATTGATGGGTCATGGGGTCGTTGGCCCGTAACTCGATGCCAATGGCCCCCTGGCCGGGGGCAGGGGGGAAGTTTCTGGTGTCGAGAAATTCCGTGGCTTTTTCGGCCTGATGGGTGCGGATCAGCCCGGCGGCGGCGAGAAATGTCGCATCGGCCACCCCGTCAGCCAGTTTTTGCAATCGTGTGCCGACATTGCCGCGAAATTCCACCAGTTTGATGTCCGGGCGCAACCGGGCGATCTGGGCCCGGCGGCGCAGCGACGAGGAGCCCACGACGGCACCCTCGGGCAGGGCGGCAAAACTTGGCGCGGTCAGCGAAATGAACACATCGCGCACGTCTTCACGGGGCAAAAAAATCGGCATGACCAGCCCTGTGGGCAGATTGGTCGCCATGTCCTTGGAGGAGTGGACACCGATATCGATGTCTCCGGCCAAAAGCCGTTCCTCGATCTCCTTGGAGAACAGGCCCTTGCCGCCAAAATCGCTCAAGGGGCGGTTGCTGGCTTGCGAGCGGTCGCCGCCGGTGGAGAAGGCGATGATCTCGATATTGATGTTTTCAGGACCGTGGGTGGCGCTCAGGCGGCGGCGCACTTCCTCGGCTTGTGCGAGGGCGAGGGGGGATCCTCTTGTGCCGATCCTGAGGGTTGGCGGCGTGCTTGCAGATTGCAATATCGGTCCCTCCATTGTAGGCCGTTGGGCAAGTTACATTGTAAGAGGCCATAGACCGTTAGCCGTGACCGAGCAAGCGCACACCCTGATATTGGGCATTGAAACCAGCTGCGACGAAACAGCCGCCGCCATTGTGGTGCGCGATGGGGCCGGCAATGGCACGATTTTGTCCAATATCGTGCGCTCGCAGATCGATGAGCACAAGGCTTTTGGTGGCGTGGTGCCGGAACTGGCCGCCCGTTCGCATATCGTGCATCTCGATGGCATCATTACGGCAGCGATGACAGAAGCCGGGGTGGATTTTGCCGGGCTGGACGCGATTGCCGCGACCGCCGGACCGGGGCTGATCGGCGGGGTGCTGGTGGGGCTGACCACAGCCAAGGGGCTTTCGGCAGCCTCGGGCAAGCCGCTGATTGCGATCAATCACCTTGAAGCGCATGCCTTGACGGCGCGGCTGACCGACAAGGTCAGTTTCCCCTATCTGATGCTTTTGGTCTCGGGCGGGCATAGCCAGTTTGTGCTGGTCAAGGGCGTGGGCGATTACCAGCGCTGGGGCACAACGATTGACGATGCCTTGGGCGAGGCTTTCGACAAGGTCGCCAAGCTGATGGATCTTGGCTATCCGGGCGGGCCGCTGGTCGAGCAATGGGCGCTCAAGGGCGATCCCAAGCGGTTCAAATTCCCGCGCCCGCTTTTGAAAGAAGACCGGCTGGATTTTTCGTTTTCCGGTTTGAAGACTGCGGTGCGGCTGGCGGCGGAAAGCATCGCGCCGCTCAGCGATACCGATATCGCCGATATCTGCGCCGGGTTTCAGGCAGCAGTGACCGATGTGGTGACCACAAGGGCCAGGGCGGCGCTGATTCGCTTTGGTGCCGAGATGCCGGGTGTGCTGCCGCAATTGGTGGTGGCAGGCGGTGTGGCCGCCAACAAGGCTATCGGCACTGGTTTGCGCGCGGCCGCGGGTGAGACCGGCGCGACATTGATCGTGCCGCCGCCGGCGCTTTGCACCGATAACGGGGTTATGGTGGCCTGGGCCGGGGCGGAACGGCTGGCGCTGGGGGTTGCGGATGATTTCTCGGTTGCCGCCCGGGCGCGCTGGCCGCTGGATGACAAGGACATGGCCATTGGGGGCGCTGTATGAGTTTTGAGCGGGTGCAAGTGATTGGCGGCGGGGCCTGGGGCACAGCGCTGGCGCAGGCGGCGGCCAATGCCGGACGGGCGGTAACGCTGATGGTGCGCGACCCGGCTTTGGCCGAGGCGATCAATCGCACCCATCGCAATGAGGCCTATCTCGGTGATCAGGCGCTTTCGGCCAACATTACCGCCCGCGCCGATTATCAAAGCCTGTCCGAGGCGGATATCGTCCTGCTGGTCGTGCCGGCGCAGGTGACGCGCCTCACCTTGCAGGCCATCGGGCCTGAGGCTTTGGCGGGCAAGCCGGTGGTGCTGTGCGCCAAGGGGTTTGAGGCGGGCACGCTGGACCGGCAATCCCAGATTGTGGGCGAACTGGCACCCAAGGCCTTGCCGCTGGTTTTGTCCGGCCCGAGCTTTGCCGTTGATGTGGCGGCGGGCCGCCCAACGGCGGTGACGCTGGCGGGCGCCGATATTGCGCTGGCCGAACAGGTCGCGGCGGCTTTGGCGGGGCCAAGTTTCCGTCCCTATGCCGCAGCCGACCTTGTCGGGGTCGAACTGGCGGGCGGGTTGAAGAATGTCTATGCGCTGGCCTGTGGCGCGGTTGAGGGGGCGGGGTTGGGCCTGTCCGCCCGTTCGGCGCTGTTGGCGCGGGCCTTTGCGGAAATGTCGCGGCTGGTCGATAAAATGGGCGGACAGACGGCAACGCTCACGGGTCTTGCGGGCCTCGGCGATCTCACCCTCAGCTGCACTTCCGAACAATCACGCAATTACTGGTATGGCGTGCAATTGGGCCGCGGGCGGAAGCTCGCCGAAATTGAAGCGGATGGGCACCGGCTGGCCGAGGGCGTCAAAACCGCTCCGGCGGCGCTGGCGCTGGCGCAGAAATATGATGTTGATGCCCCCCTGATCGCGGCGGTGAACATGCTGCTTGCGGGCAAGGTGCGCATTGATGCGATTGTGGCCGGCCTGATGGCGCGGCCGTTAAAACGTGAAGGAGAGAATTGATCATGCTTTATGTCATCGAGGCCCGCGACAAGCCGGATGCGCTGGAAATCCGGATGGCGGCGCGCCCGGCCCATCTCAAGTTTCTCGACGGTCTGGGTGAAACGCTGGTGCTGGCCGGCCCGTTTCTTGACGATAATGAGAAGCCCTGTGGCAGCCTTGTAGTGATCAAGGCCGATAGTCTTGATGCAGCCAAGGCGATTGCGGCCGAGGACCCTTATGTGGCGGCCGGGTTGTTCGCTTCAAGTGAAGTGCGGCGCTGGGCCTGGGCCATCAAAGCACCGGCGGGGCTCTAGATCATGGCATATTGGCTGTTCAAATCCGAACCCTCGACCTGGGGCTGGGATGATCAGGTGAAAAAGGGCGCGCCCGAGGAATGGGACGGGGTGCGCAATTATGCGGCCCGTAATTTCATGCGGCAGATGCAGATCGGTGATCTGGGGTTTTTCTACCATTCGGTGGATGAAAAGCGGATTGTCGGCATTGTCCGGGTGGCGGCGACCGCGCATGTGGATTCAACGGCGGAAAACCCCACATGGGAATGCGTTGATATCGAAGCGGTCAAACCCATGCCGAAGCCTGTTTCTTTGGGCGACGTCAAGAACAACCCGGCTTTGGCGGATATGGCGCTGGTCAAGTTTTCGCGTCTTTCCGTGCAGCCGGTGACGGCAGAGGAATGGCAGACCGTTTGCGCGATGGGCGGGTTAGAATAGCGGGCGTGTGCCGGTTGGGCTTGCCCGTGACAAAAGTGCCGAATCCGGTCATGTTTCGGACCTGCCCTGCCAAGGTGGCGGGCTTTTCCGGGGGGAAATCATGATACATTTTGGGGTGAACTGGCTCGGGATCATTCTCGCCGTGGTGGCGAGCATGGCGCTGGGCATGATCTGGTATATGGGCCTGTCGCGGCAATGGCTTGCGGCCCAGAACAAGACCGAGGCCGATATGAAGGGCGTGAACAGCGTCACGCCGTTCATCTGGGGCGCGCTGGCGCAATTGATCATCGCCTATTTCATTGCTCTGTTGACCCCCAAGCTGATGCCAGGCATGGACCCTTATAGTGCGGTTCTGGTGGGCGCCCATATGTGGCTTGGCTTCATCATCACCTCGCTGGTGATGAACCACCGCTATCAGGGCCAGAAATGGTCACTGACGCTGATCGATGGCGGTTATCTGCTGGGCGTTGTGGTGGTGCAGGGTCTGGTGATCGGGCTGTTTGGCTGATCTTCATTTGCTGAATGCGGGGAGCTTTGACCAGTCCTTCTTCGCTCCCCCATTCGTCACCCTCGGGCTTGACCCGAGGGCCCATGACCCACCATCCAGATTAGATGAAGGGCGGGTCAGTCCCAACCTTCCCTACCACACGCCCACCTGTGGCACCGCGTCATCGCATGGGTACTCGGGTCAAGCCCGAGTATGACGATTTGAGGGCGAACGGGTCGGTTAGGACCAAGTAAAACCCACGCAAACCCAAACTTATCGACGCTCTCCAAACCTCAGTTATCCTTGCCCCACCTTTTCACATCACCGGCGCCGGCGCGACGAACGTTCGGGGTGAGAGGGGACCGGGTTCCTTGGGGGTCGCCTCAGGGAAGGCCAAAACTGTGCCGCGACCAGCCTGCCCCCGTTGGCAGGTGTACTTCCGAAAGGAAGCGGGGATGGACCCCAGCGCAGCCAAGAGCACAGGCCAAGCCAAAAAT
>Ga0209344_10000542_pt1 | contig 63157 bp, 50 predicted proteins | sample Cruoilmetagenom6_FD_187293 | JGI IMG/M metagenome (GOLD analysis project Ga0209344, IMG submission 187293) | Oil polluted marine microbial communities from Coal Oil Point, Santa Barbara, California, USA - Santa Barbara Oil Seep Sample 6 (SPAdes)... | ecosystem: Environmental > Aquatic > Marine... | reverse complement strand
CTGAACTCGGTTCATTGCCATGACGCATCTCCTTTGGTAAATGCGCCTATTATTAGCCACTCAGTAGCTCACCACGTGAGCCTGTACGTAAAAAATTGTTCCCAGCTGAGGAATGTAACTAATCAGGACCTCTTATGAACGACTGACCGAAACATTACCTGATAGATGACATGGTGCTGTATGATCCCGGTTGAATTTTCGTCACCTGACATAAAACATTTCCTGACAGAAATAATATTTAAAAACAAGTTTGTAAGTTACTTTACTAATAATAAATTTACAAACCTCTTCACCTTCATTCGTCAATTCGATATCCTTGCCAGTATGTACTGATAAGCAACTTGTCTCGCTGCCTCAAGCGTGGCCTCGATAGTGTGGAAAACAACTTCGATATTCCAGCCCATCTTGCAATTTAAATTTTTGGATTAAAACAGGGAAAAAAATGAACAAAACTTCAATGGGCCTAGATGAACATATTGCCTGCTTTCTATGCTACCTTTTCGGCTGGCTCAGTGGACTCATTATTTTTTTTATTGAAAAAGAAAATGAGTTAGTCAGGTTTCATGCTGCTCAGTCAGTAGTTCTTTTTGGGGCAATAAGTCTGATCCAGATTATTTTTGGATTTGAATACTTTTTTGGCAAATTCATTCATCAACTGACATATATTGCTGCTCTGGCTTTATGGATATACCTATTAGTTAAAGCTTGGAAAAAAATATATTTCAGGATCCCCATCGCGGCCGATATTGCCGACCAATTAGCTGCGAAAATTAAAATTTGAGGTTTACGAACTGATTACGCGACTTCACTCGTTACTCAACACGGACAAATAACATTACTTGTCATCTATCCGCCGCGTTCAAGGAGGAGTTCACTGAATTGAATTGACCAATGCCAAAGCAAATCCAGCTGAAAAAACCTGAGTGATATACATGACCACGCTGACCCAACTTCATACCGACATTGAAGAGCGCGTACAAACCATCCGGCAGGATCGTGCCGACTGGCTTTGCGGTAAGGGCTGCGACAATTGTTGTCGGCGGCTCGCCGACGTACCTCAATTAACGCGAGCAGAATGGGACTTATTGCGAGATGGCTTGGCAGATCTGCCGCCAGCACGCCTTCAGGAAATCCGCAGCAATATGGCCGCCTTGAATGACCAACGGGCAGCCCCAGTTACCTGCCCACTGCTAGATCTTACTACTGGTTCCTGCACTGTCTACGCACAGCGTCCGGTGGCGTGCCGCACCTATGGCTTCTACGTTCAGCGAGATCTGGGGCTTTATTGCCACGACATCGAATCCCGCGTAGCCGATGGCGCCTTGGATGATGTGGTTTGGGGTAATCACGATGCTATTGACCGCCGACTCGCCAGCTTTGGCGAAATATACGCGTTGACAGACTGGTTTGAATGTTGGGATAACGGAACACAAATAGAAGAACAACGGCCTTCGCGGATGAACAAGTAATAGGTCAAGTTACTAGTTTAATAACAAATTTACAGACCTCTTCACCTTCATTCGTCAATTCAATACCCTTGCTGAAATGCACTTATCAAGCGACTTGACACTGTTTGATTTATCCATTGACCCGCCTGCGCTCTGGGAGGGTCAGTGCAGGCTGATTGGTTAGCGCCTACCACCAAAACAATTGATCACCACCCCACGCTTGCACAAAGCAGCCCAACGACACTTTTTCTCTGTAGGGTTGATTTTTTTACTTACCAAACCTACTAAAAACAGATTAATTCGTCCGCATGCAACCAATTGCTTTATTGGATTATAAGTGTCTATGACTTCTGTCTGCTTTGAATTGAGAGGGGTAGACAGAGAATGCGCCAACGGAAAGTATAACCAGGCACTTTGTGGCAAATGAGACTCTGTCCGCATTCCGAAAAAACCCGCAGAAACCGGCGCAACCCCACAGTTAACGAAAGTTCGTTGTCCTTCGGACCAAAACTGAGCAGTCACGATACCGCAGTTTTAGCTCATTTCACGTCGGGTACTACTTTGCTGTATCAGAACATAGCGAGAAAAATGCAGCGGATTGTGTTTTATTGAATCAACCTTTCACGCCCGTTTTGACCAAAATTCGCAGTTAGCAAATCGCCGAGGCCCCTGATAGGTACTTTTCAAATTAATAAGGTAACGAGTACCAACAGCGCGCATTTCGTTTTGAAAATTTTTCAAGGCATCCAGATTCTCTGAAAAACTGGCACGTATGGCATTAGCCGCACTTTCAGCTGATGCGAGTGAATGAAAAATTCCTTGCGATGAAATTGGATCGAATGTTAGCAGCGCATCGCCAATGGCGAGGAATCCAGAGCCTGCTTGATGCAGGGTGTCAATATCCAGCATGGCAGTACCCGCCGGTCGATACTGGAGTTTAGATGGCGCCAGCGAGTGAATCGCTTCGGCAATGAGCGGATGCCGCCGTGCATAATCTAAAAAATCCAAAGGCTTTTGCCATTGTCTCCATAAAGGGTTCTCGGCATCCAGATGGTAGGCGAGCACTCGTTGCCCGTGCGGAATCTGGACGGTATACCACCAGCCTTGTTCATCGGCTTGTATGCGCATGGTCGCGTCTTCATCATCTGGGCAACTGCACAAGAACGTGTATACACACAGCAATGGATCATCCGCATAAACGCTAACCCCCAACCGTCGCGCAATAGATCCGGATCGTCCGGTCGCATCAACGAGAATCGGGGCGCAGTGCAAATCATCGCTCTGATGTAGACGTATACACCAGTCTTGTTCCTGGCGTTCGATTTCAAACTGGGAACAGCCTTCCAGAATGGTTGCCCCGGCATCGCGGGCACCCGCAAGCAGCATTTGGTCAAACTCGCGGCGATTCATATTCCAGCCGGGCCCGGAGGGATCGCGCAAGGCATCGCGCCAAACGCTTGTTGCTTCATCCCATATGGTAAGGGTGGCACCGCGCTCCCGATGATCACCAGAGAGAAACTGGTCGAACAAACCCAATCGCTGTAGCAAGACGCTGGCCGATCCAGGCAGGGATTCGCCAATACGAGGCCCCGTAGGCATTGTCGCGCGCCGCTCCATCACCAGTATTCGCCGGTTTGGCTGCAGGTTTCTCGCTAGAGCCAGACCTGCTGGCCCAGCACCCAGAATGATCACATCCCAGCTGATAGCGGTCCTGCCCAAACTTATTTCCTGAGCTTCTGGATAATAATTGCTTGCCGCATTGCGCTGTCGGTAGTGTGTCTTTCTGCCTTGGTCATATCCTGACCGCCACGATCTTCCACTTGCATGACTGGCGGAAAATCAGGGTCGTTGATCATGCCGGGTCGCACTTCAACAATGCCCATATCAGAAAAACCGTCGATCATGTTCGCTAACTGCATGTCATAGCCAACACCTAGCGTGCGATCCCAATCCGAACGTCGGTTAAAAGCAGCTAAACGATCTTCGCGCGACAAATTTTCATCCATCACTTTGCGGTAATTCACTTCGCTTAGCACCTGATTCGGTACACGTGCAGGCCAGAAAGTTGGTAAATAGGGATCGTATTGCGGGTCATAACCCGAGCGGCAACTGGCGGTATCCGTCTGCCAGGGAATGGCCATCCAGCGCGTAATGGAGCCGGGGTACTGAGCATACAGAGGGCCATTGTAGGAAAGTGCTTCGGCAGAAGTGAGCGTTTTGCCATAGTCTGGCTCGCTATTATTCTCCGCCCGATGTCGCCAGCGATAAGGCTCGCTGTACATAGTGGCATGACGTACCGGCCAGGTAATTTCGCAGCCTGGATGAAAAGCATCGGCCAGACAAAATTCAAGGGATGCCCGGTCCAGCATAACTGGCTGTTCTGCCACGGGCACATCATCAATGGATCCGGGAGATTGTCGCTCGGGGTCGTAATCCGCCTCAAATTGCCCCTGTGCCCAATATTCAAGCAAGGCAAGCTGTGTATTCGTGAGCGCGGACATAGCATTTTTAACCGGCGGCATGGGGATATTCATAGCATCGCCATATACCCAAGGCCATGGTTTCGTGGAAATATCGTTATCATTTGGATTGCGGAAAGAATTGGCGACCGTGCGACGCAGTTCAGCGTAGACATCACCGGGCATGGCGAGTCGCTGTAAATAGACAGGGTCGAGAAAATACTGAGGCATTCCGTAGCCGAACCCTGCCGCAAAACCTGCATTCGTCCATTGCAAATCACACATTGCCTTGAGAATTGGCAAAATGTCATTCTGGAACGATGGTCTGGTCGGTGCGTTGATTTGACCTGCGTTGATAGCCAGATCGGTCATAAGCGCGTACATGGTTCGGACGGATTTTTGCTGAGGCCCATAATTTGGCGGCGCCACCACTACCCATGCAGGCGCTACCTCCACCACTCGCCCGTTCAATACTACGCTGGCACTTACTGGTCCATCACTGGTGTCGTCATACCAACCGTCATTATTTGCAAAAGTTGTTGGCGGTTTTCCATCAACAGAACCAGATTTACCATGACCACCAAACACAAGCAGTCGACCATTCTCATCTGTGCGCAATTCACCAAGTGGCACATCAATGTCCATGAATGTACCACCCGAAAAATGATATTCACTGCCCTGGCGAGCTGAACCACTGATTGAGCGAGCGTCAGGTGTGATGGAAAGCTTGTCGCGATCTGTAATGTTCGCATTTCTGCGAGTGGATGCAGGTGCAGCGGTCGCTTCAGGAATATCCAGCGCCACTTCAAAGTTATACCAAGCTGCTTTATGGTTGGCTAACTTCACCGTCCACTCAATACAAGTTGATTCATCCATAGCAAGTTCACACACTACTTGCCCCAAAGCATCGTAGCCATAAACACGAAATTCGGCGACTTGGCGTTTCAGTGAGCCTGTTGTATCCCGATAAGCGCCGGGGCTTTTCAGTAACGGTTCCGACACCTGTGGGCCAATATAATAGCCGTCATCCTTGCGCGAGTTCCCCACTCGAGCGATTCCAATCGATGGGTGAATTTTGGCATATACAATCTGGTCGTCTAATTCCTTGCTGATTGTCATAGTAAATATCCTATTGTTAAACAGACTATTATGGATGAAGTAATTAAGTTACTTGGCGTTATTAAAGGCTATGTCGCAATTAGCTGTTGAATTTGGTTTAACAATTTACTAAACATCTATAAATTATAGAGTTTGGCGTTTTTATGATTAAATAAAATCCTTCATAATTAAACAGTTACCAAAAATCAACAGATAACTACGACATAGCCTTATTAAATAGATCAGAGTTGGTTATAGCAACCCTATCCCTCGTTTTTTCTAGATTTTTACCAAGATCGGCATATCAAAATTTATCATGCTGTTCAGTGCAGATGGACTGCTCTTGGGTAGCCGCTAGGTTCACAATGACGGCCGGATTGATTGCATTACTGCACAGCGCGACCAAGTCCAGCAATTTATAGCTACTGATCAAGCGACTTGACCTGTTACTCACTATCGATGAGCAATTTCCCAAATTTAAAGGTAGTGATAACTCATTTTTGAACCTTCGTCATTCCTCGCGTCTTTTGGTTAATCCGGATACAACCGCCGCCAGTAATATACTGGACAACCAGCCAAACAAGTTTTCAAACCACAGCAGCAAACGGATGGCGTGTTTCAAATCACAAATGGCAAATAATTCTTGATACCAAGTATGTTTGGGTGTCGGAATCAAAGGCGACCAACTGGTTTCCTGTTGTAAGTCTACCAAGGGCAAGATTACATCCAGAGAATAGGCCAACGGACTGAACGATGGATATTCCTCGGGTAACTTATCACACAAATACCAGTTGCCCGCGCCTTGCACAGTCGACGGAACAGCGCTGGCAACCTTATCTTGTGGTACAGCTGGAACAAACCCAGGCTTGCAATCGGCATATTCTGGATTCTGAAATACAAGTGGACTCGACGGCGCAAACACACCCTCCAGCGCTGCACACCAGTAAAATACTGCGCAAAATACCCACACACCAAACATCCAGCCCAATAGGCGCAATGGACGGTAGCCGTACCCGGTCAACAACCAAAATAACCAATGCCCAACACGATTGATTTTGCGGTAAATCGATGAGAATGGCTTGATCCAATGTTTGGGCGCTTGTCCGATCAGGTTGGATTTACGCATTCGATCCTCGAACGCGATGGATACTTGCCGCGCATCCTCTGCATGACCCATTTCCCTTAGTACCTTGGCAAGCTGCCTCCAAGGCTGAGGCTTGAAGCCTGAACCATCTCCATCGAGTCCAGCGTGATTATTTGGTTGCTTGTCCAGCCACGCGAGACGATTATCCGCATCAGTCGGCGCACTGCCGACTATGCTCCCGTAGGTAAAACCATCTAGGGTGAGCCTTTCGCCCCAGCTCCCCAAATCGTCTGTCAATTGGCCGACATGACAAGAAGAGAGATTAATTCCACTGGCCGGGTGAGCTAACATTCTAAAACTAAATTTTTTGGCTACCCGCATTCCATCAGCCCTTAGGGCATCTTCGTGCATCCTACTATTAAATTTTGCGCCATCACACTCGAGGTTTCCGCCAATCTGCGTGCCAACAAGCCGAACTATTCCATTGGCAGTGAAATTTTCTCTCAAAAATACACTTCCAGTTATTACAGCACCATCAGTCGACAAAGCATCAACTACACATCCATCAGCTGAATGGATATGGTTTCCCTCGCTATTCAGTATGTCTAAAATTGCCCCCGCGCAATCGAAACATCCTCCTATCTGGGCACCGAGTAAACGTACTTCCCCTTTAGCGATGAAATCCGGGCGGAGGAATACTCCACCTTTAATAGTTGCACGATCAAATTTTATGGCAACTCCATGCGAGCTGACAATTGTCGCATCACTGCAAACAAGAGCACTGCCAATCTGAGCGTCAAGTAAACGAACTTCACCTTTAGAAATAAAATTTTGATTTAGAAATACAGCCCCTCTTATTACGGAGAGGTCTGCTTGCAGGGCGACGCCGGTTTGAACATCTAATTTTGCACCACCACAATCCAGGTCACCTCCGATAGTTGCATTCTGAAGACGAACCATTAATGTAGAGGTGAACTCTCGAAGCAAAAGACTACCATCGCACATGACCCTGATTCCGACGAAGCCTGGAGCTTGGCAACCGCTAAGATCTAGTGTCCCGGAAACTCTTGCATCGAGAAAAACAGGACTTAAGTCAAAATGACAATTGAGAATTTTAAGATTTGACGGGATTCTGGCTGCCACCATTTCTAGTTTGTCCAAAATCCATGCTCCAGATAATTGGACGCCATGTTCGTGTATAGGAGCAAACTCATCGCCACCTAGTGCGAGAAAACGTAGAAAAGAGCCACGCACGATGTTATTGACGTTTTCGGTGTTAGGACATGTTTTCGAAATAACAGTGACCGTTCCTAGCCTAGAGTTCTGTAGCAAATCCAGCTCAGCCGGTTTAAGCGGTTTGAATTCGGCTAGAGTTCGACCTTCGGGTTTGCTGTTTGGGATCATAGAAATTTCTGGCTCAATTAGCTTTTGTTATTTCGTATTACTCTCCTCGTTCGAGTATAGAGAGAAGTTACTGATATATGGGATCACAATTTATCAGGAAACGCCATACTCTACTAACCGAGAAAGTTTTTGGTTCAAATTCAGGCCGGTCAGCTAACAACAAATGCTGATATTTCGTTGTTTGATATAGCCATCGACCCGTCTGCGCTCTGGAGAAATCAGTGCCTTTTAGACGCTTGTCAACTCAGTCGCAAGGAGATAGCAGCCATACTTTATTGGACAGTTCATTAATCAATTTAATAATGCTGCAATGCTAATTCCAATGGGAATGATGCATGAATTTGGATTAACTTTAACAAAAGTGCTTGACATAACGCTAGTTATTCACAAGTTACAAATATTCTCAGCGGTGTTGATCATTTTAAAGCCATCATTTAAAAATAATATTAAGCAATTGTTTTAATGCAATATTAATATTAGCCTATGAAATAAGCGGACAGGAAAATCGTATACAGAATTAATAGTTATGCGAGTTATATTGAAATTACTCACATTGTTATCCACAGTTTTTGTGGACAACAATTAAAGTTTAATGAAGTCAATCAGGTTAGCTCTATTTTAGAGAATCTTAAGGAAGAAACCTTACTAAGGTGAAATGCTTCCCTTTGCCCAGAAGTTAAATTGTCAACACTATCTGATGACTCAGAGAAGCAGTTTAAGTGAGGTCGGTTGTCAATATTGATTCGGCAAGGTGAAGTTTGCAGTGTGAGGTACCGTCACTGTGCGGTACCTACTGGCCCATGGACTGAAAGCTTAACTGCGGGAGTGGCCAAAGGATGCAGTCCGCAGCAGCCCGCATGAACCACCGCCAGTACGAGGTAGTTCGCGCATACAGGCAAGAAAAAACCCCAACCGAAAACGATTGGGGTTTAAGTATTGGTGGGGCGGCGGCTACCGAATAACATGCTATGATCCTTATAAATACAGGCATCGTCTGTTTCTATAAAATGCTGTTACCCCGATAGTTACCCCTCAAAAATATCTGCTGCCCAACTTGCTGCTATCAATGTTTAGCTCTTACTGCGCAATTCAATCGAACTTTGGTTCGCTAGCATTCTCCCTTCGCGCCTTCACAAATAGCACAAGAAGCCATCTTGGCGCGGATGGGTAGCGTAGCAGGTGGGCTGGAAAGGAGTAGCGTAGCGCGACCTCGCGCAGCCTGACAGGCTGGGTGGGGATAAAAAAACTGAACACGCAGCGACCAAGCCTGACACTCAGGGTGGTGTGTGGCAATGAAAAAGCCGGTGCAGGGTGGTTTGTCCGGCATGGATTTTTGTTGGCGCACACCACCCACAAACGGCAGCGGTGGCGTGACGGGCCTAGGGTGGTTGCGTTGTGAATGGCTGGTTTCCGGCGGTAATTTCAGCGAGTCGAAGGGCAGATGTGTGCCACTATGTACAGCTATACATAGTGGCACCTATGCACAGAAGCAAACTATGCACAGTTATTGTGTTTAAAAGTCTAAGAATCCCTATTTCATTGGGCTACAAGCAAGGTTCTGGCCCATTAGCTTGACATAGTTTCACCCGTATTCTGAAGTGGGAATCCACCCACATCAGGAGACTGTAATGAATCCCATATATCACTCAACGTCTTGGCTTCTTAAAAGCCAATTGGCGGCATACGTTGATGCTTTCACGCATCACTTTACAGAGGGTCGCTACGCATCCGTTACCGTAGACAAGTACCTCAATTGCATTTCCCACTTTGCTCACTGGTTGACTCAATCCGGTATTGATATATATCGCATCGATGAGAAAGTAGTTCAGCAATTTCTTGATGAGCACCTGCCTCATTGCGACTGTGCAAGGCGGGTCCACCGTGTTCGCAGAGATTTACACGCAGCACTCAGCCATCTTCTCGTCGTGCTCCGCGTAAATGCAGTCATTGCAGAACCGGCTATTGGCATAACGCCAGCAGATGAGGAGTTGCGCCATTTCGACGAGTATATGAACCATGTCCGAGGGCTTGCGCCGAAGACGCGCAGTCAACACCTTTGCGTTGTTCGGCGCCTGTTGTTTGATCAGTTCGCTGATAACGTCGTTGTGATTTCCGCGATCAAGCCTGACGATGTGCGCAAGTTTGTCGCCAAGCAGAGCGAGTTGTGCAGCATCCCACTCAGTATTACTGCAACCATCTCGGCATTGCGCGGTTATTTCCGTTATCGCGCTACCAGAGGCGACACAGTTCACCATTTGACTGGAATTATGTGCCACCCGGCCAATTGGCAACTTGCCTCGTTGCCAAAGGCACTCAACAGCGACGAAATAGAACGCTTGCTTGGGTCACTTGAGCATGACGGCCCATCAGCACGTAGGACTGCGGCCATCGTGCATTGCGCCTTGGATCTTGGGCTGCGAAGCAGTGAAGTTGCCTATCTCGGACTAGATGACATCGATTGGCGCGCAGCCACCATCACACTGCGAAGAACCAAAAGTTGTCGAGAAGATGTGATGCCTTTGCCAGCGGCGACCGGACGCGCCATTGCCGATTACCTGCAATTTGAACGACCAAAAACCACCAACCGGGCCGTGTTCGTACGTAGGCTTGCTCCACACGATAAGCCAATCGGCCCTCATTTTGTGCATCAAGCGATACGCCAAGCGTATGCACGGGCAGGTCTATCGTACACACGATCACATCTTCTGAGGCACACCATGGCCAATCGCTTACTCGAAGGTGGTAGTTCACTCAAGGAAGTGGCGGATGTGCTGCGACACCGCTCGCTGAATACGACAATGATTTACGCCAAACTCGACAGCAGGAATCTCGCTGCGGTCGCGCTACCTTGGCCGGGGAGCGCATCATGATCGCCCACATCACGATGCAAATGCACGCGGCCAACTACCTTGGCGAACGCCGCCGGCTTGGATTTGACCTGCGCGCCATAGGCTATTCGATCAACAGTTTTGCACGCTATGTTGACACCCTTAATTTACAGGGGGCACTGACCGTCGAAGTCATGGCCGGTTGGGCTCGGTGCGACAAAGGGCACAGCGGGAATCCCGAGACATGGGCGCGACGCCTGAGTAAGTTACGTCCGTTTACCCGTTACCTGCAACAATTTGAACCGCTTACAGAGGTGCCTGACGACTTCACCTTTGGCCGCATCGGGCAGAGGCCGGCACCACATATCTATATTGAGCAGGAAGTCATCGAGTTGCTGGCAGCCGCACGCAGTCTCGGCCCTCCGCCTGGATTACGGGGTGCAACCTACGAAACACTATTTGGCCTGATTGCTTCAACAGGGCTACGTGTTTCCGAAGCGGTAAATCTACCGGATACGAATGTTGATCTGAAGGCGGGGATGCTCACCATCCGGCTGACCAAGTTCGCCAAATCACGCTATGTGCCTGTGCACCCGAGTGTGGTTAAAGTTCTCAGACGTTATCGATCCTTACGCAATTTACATGTCGAATTTACCGAAGGAATGCCGTTCTTTGTGGGCACGCGCGGTCGGTGCAAAGGCCATTTCCTGGGGCTTCGCCAAGTACACAGAGTCTTTGACGGCTTGCGTGATCAATTGGGATGGGTCAATCGTGGCACCAACGCAGCCCCTCGCATCCACGACCTGCGACACACCTTTATCGTTAATCGCGTGATGCTTTGGCATGCTCAGGGTGTGAATGTCGACCAGCAGATGCTGGCATTGTCCACGTATGTGGGACACGCAAAGATAACCAATACCTATTGGTACCTCAGCGGTGTACCGCAACTCATGGCTGTGGCGGCAAATAAATTTGAAGCGTTTACGCAAATGCAGGAGGTGAGCCATGTCTGAAATCACAGCACCACGGCCCGTATCATTTGCATCATTGGTTCAGCAATTCTTCACTGAGTATCTGGTAAAACAGCGTGCCGTAAGTCCACGTACTATTGCTTCTTACCGGGATGCCATGATGTTGTTTCTGGATTTCGCGCATGAACGTCTGGGCAAATCTCCCACAGCACTTAGCCTGCCTGACTTTGAGCCGGATATGATTCTGGCATTTCTGGATCACTTGGAAATTGATCGACACAATTCGGTTCGCAGTCGAAACCTGCGGCTGACCGCGCTACGTTCGTTCCTGAAATTCGCGGCACGGCGTGATGTTTCCGCTGTCTACTTCATTGAGCATGCGCTGGGTGTACCGATGAAGCGTTTCGAGCGACCGATGCTTGGATTTCTGTCGCGCGAGGAGATGTTGGCCGTGTTGGGCCAGCCAGGCGACACATGGACATCCAAACGCGATCATTTGTTATTGGCTTTGCTATACAACACCGGAGCCCGCGTTTCGGAAATCATCGGCATACGTGTCGGCGATGTGGTTATGGATGGGGTAGCCTGCGTACATCTGCTCGGCAAGGGGCGCAAGCAACGCTCAACGCCTTTGTGGAAAAGCACTGTTCAGGAAATTCGGGCTTGGCTGAGATACAACCCACCGTTGGGGACGGATGCTGCACTGCTGCCCAATCGTGATGGACACGCAATGACACGCGGCAACGTTACGCAGCGTCTCGATATTGCAGTAGCCAAGGCGGCTGAGAAGTTCAGCAGCTTATCCAAGCGAAGTATTTCGCCGCACACAATTCGGCATACAACTGCAATGCATTTGCTGCAATCAGGTGTCGCTTTTAGTGTGATTGCGTTATGGCTCGGGCATGAGAGCATGATCACAACCCATCGATACGTAGAGGCAAACTTGGAGATGAAAGCGCAGGCACTGGCAAAACTTCAAGAGCCTGACACAAAAATGCGCCTCTATCATACCGTCGATGACGCACTGATGCAGTTCCTGCAGTCGCTGTAATTATGTACAGTTCGCTACCAGCAATGTCTGGTAGCGTATGGGGCGGCAGGAAAAACTGTGCATAGTTTGCTTCTGTGCATAGGTGCCAATATCGGTCTTTCAGAATGCTAATTCCGCATTCACCATATGCAGTTACACGTGAGACAAATTCACCCCAAGAACTGCCCTGTTGATTAAATGTAGATCAGCTGCTAGTGTCCAGTTAAAAGTATCCGAAGGCTCGCGAACTCACTTACAAACGCGCCTGCACATCATACAGTTATCCGTTTTCCAGTCTGCGGAGCAGCAAGTTGCCACAGAGATTTGTTTACAACATATATTCAATAAGTTTACAATGTACGTGACTTAAATTAACAACTGAGAACATGATGGCTAAGCCCTCAAAATATAAAGAACTGCTACGCACAGTAACGACAGATGTAATTGAGCACCCTCGCGACCTCACACGCCATTACGCCGAGCGTTTCAAAATATCGCGAGTTTCAGCCAACAAATACATCCAACGACTTGAAACTGAGGGGTGGATTGCTCGTAGTGGTCCATCAACTCATCCTGTCTTTAGCCTAGGCTACCAGCGACGCATCTCAAAACTCTACTCATTGAACGGGCTTGAGGAGCATGTTGCATGGGAAAAGGACTTTAGGCCCTTCTTTAACCTCACACCCAACGTGCAAAATTTAGCGAACCATGGATTCACTGAAATGATGAACAACGCTATTGACCATTCGGGAGGCAAATCAGTATTCGCTTGGATGAGTCAGGACGAGAGGGATCTTAGTATCATCATCTCGGATGATGGAATTGGAATTTTTGCAAAGATCACGAACGCATTAAATCTACCTGACAAGCGTCAAGCACTCTTTGAATTATCGAAGGGCAAACTAACAACTGACCCCTCAAAACACTCAGGAGAGGGCGTATTCTTCACATCTCGTATGTTCGACTCATACGAGATTACGGCAAACGGTCTGAAGTTCAATCACAGCGACGACTCCCCCAACGATTGGCTTCGAGAGGAGAAGGGAATTTTTGAGGATGGTACGGCAGTCTATATGCGAATTGCTCTGACAAGTCCGCGCACTGCGGCTGATGTTTACTCCCAATTTACAGATGCACCAGAGGACTATGGTTTTTCGAAGACTGTGGTTCCAATGAAACTTGCAAGATATGGGGACGAGCAGTTAATTTCACGCTCTCAGGCCAAACGACTGATCGCGAGATTTGATCGCTTCAAGATTGTTATCCTCGATTTTGACGGCATTCAAGAGATTGGCCAGGCTTTTGCAGATGAACTCTTCCGCGTCTATGCCATGGCACACCCTGAAGTCGAACTATTACCCAAGAACCTGACTGCGCAGGTTGAACGCATGTGGTTGCGTACCATTTCTTCAAATATTTCCTGACCCAAATAGAGTCTTAATTTTACGTTCCTGAGCGATCACTTCGTGCCGGAGCTGATGGTGATGAACAGCAGCTTCCGGGCAACTCAAAAGATAAACAGGCGAGATAAACCGGCACATCCAACCAAGCAGCAAAAGGCGAAGGGGCGACGAATCACCATCCTCGTTTTGCTGCCCCTCGACGAGGGAGATGGAATTTGACATTGACTTGTGTGGCGGCATTTACCCAAAGAGCGCGAGACATAATGGCCTCTTAATGCGAACCCGATGGGCGGACGGCTTCATGCCCGGCGCATGCGCTTTGTATTAAGACGCCTTTATGTTAAACACCGGCACACACATAATCAGCGCAGCCGGCAACGCCTTAATGGCACTGCGCGGGGGCGCAGCACGTTCAGGCTACCACACTACCCAGCAGCCTGCGAACAGCGAGCACTTGATGGCGTAGCGGGTTTTGGCAAAGTCATGAAGCGAGACGGCGTGAAGCGGCTGCGGCAAAAGAGGGAAACCAGTGTGTAAGCCGATAGCGGCTTTATGCCTTCGGCACTCTGTCTGATATCAGTGCGATAGAGAAGGCGCGGGGCTTAGTGTTACATTACAAGCGGCTTGACTAAGCGGTCAACGAGGCAAGTTTCTTTCTTTGATCTTGAGTTTGCACCCAATCATGCGACCGGCATTTCCTCTCCAGAAATACGCATTTCACGTGCTATCGCCTTCGCCAGTTCATTAACGCTCGATTGCATGGCCTGTTGCGGTGTTGCCAAGCCCCGTATGATTTCGCCCTGACGCTGACACGCAACTTCTCCATAACTCAAAAAGGTCGTCAATACTTTTTCATGGCCGAGGTTCTGGCTCCAAGCCTTGAATTGTTCAGGGGACTTGCAGACATCCTGGCCGAGTTGCACAAGCGTATTTCTAAAGCTGTGTGGGTTGAAATATGTCAATCCAGCATTGACGAAGGCATCGCGAAATATCGTGCGTATGGGCGAAGCAGTGCTCCAGTGGGCGCGCTCCAGTCCATCCACTTCAAACTGGCGAGACACACCCAGCGCAATGCGCGTTGCCGGGAAAAGCGGATCGTCATTGCCCCATAGTTTCTCTTCCCGGAGATACGCCACCCACCCCGCCACAATCCCGCGAATATCATCACCCACCGGAAAAAAGAACGTGTTGAAAGACTTGCTGAATTTCGTCTTAACTTCGCGCGCATCCTGATTGACGCTGTTCGCGATTAGGTCAACATGCTTTAGCTTCATCGAAGCAATGGCGCTATCCCGCGCGCCAGTCAGCAGTGTGAATGCGACAAGGGCGCGGTTGCGGCGCTCAATATCTGAGTAGGTCGGCATCGCATTGATGACGTGCTTGACCTGTTCCAGTGTCGGCGCTTTTTGTTCGCGTTGCGTCGTGGCGATGCGAGTGTCCTTGCCGGAAAGATTGAAATACTCAACATCATCATACTTCAACCTTGACTTGTAGCCAGGTTGCCCAGCCAGCCAGTGAAAAAAGCGTTTGAGTTGCGTGAGTGTCGCGTGCAAGGTTGACTTGCTCAACCTCTCCCCGGACTGTTGCCCATTTTGTTCGGCAAGATGCCTCTTGAATGCAATCGCCTGCTCAGAGTGGAATGCCTTGAAGTCTTTGTACTTGGTGTGGTCTTCAAACCGTGCCAGCGACTTCGCAGCGGCATCCACTGTTGGCTCACTATTACGCATGGCCTCTTTCAAAAAGGCGAAATACTTGCGCTTGATTCGTTCATTATCTGCATTGTGTTTTGTCATGATTTTTTACCCTTGTTTCAAGTCACTGTTCACGCTGGCTTGGTTGCTATCAACTATGTGTTGCAGTGCTTGCGGCAACGAGATGTCCATTTTTCTGCGAATCAGCTCCAGCTTAGCCAGACTGACACGCTGATTCATGATCGTGTTGCAGTCCGGGCAGATAGCGACAAGGTTCAAAATTTTGTCGTTCACGAGATTGCAGTCAGCCATATCACCGGCTGGCACTTTTGGCGCGCGACAACGGACACAATAGATTTCGCCTGGCTTGCATGTCTGTTTGTTTTTTGTTCGCCTTGCTTGATGAAAAGTAACAAGGTCGCGGCCAAGGATTAGCATGGGTCGCTTGTCATTGATGATTGAAAGTCCGGCCTTGATCCATGCGCGCACCGTGCCCTTGTAAACAACGTACAGGCTGGCAACTTCTTCCACGGTATAGCTGCGATGTATCTTGGCGAGATTGGGGTTATGCAGGCGTTTTTTCATAATGGCTATCCACCCCCGCTTGCTTTGGCATAATCCTCCGCCGTGCAACTCTCGGCAGCTTCATATTCTGCCAACCATTCGGCATTTCCATCTGAATTGGCTACAGTAGCAATTCCCTTCTCTAACGGCTGGGTTTGACTTTGCTTTTTTGTACTTGACTTGACTAAGGACTCGCCCCCTCCTCGGCGGGGTAGCCGCGAGGTACTCGACGGGGTACTCGAAACTTCATCATCCACGGCCTTTGCAGGGCGATTACGCTTGCCATTTGTTATGGCAGAACCACGTTTCCCGCCGTTGCTTTGCTTACTCTTCCGGTCTTCCAAGTGCGCCCGATAATTCTCCAACTCAGGGCTGATAATGAAGCCGTCCACAACTTCAAAGAACGGCATCACGACAGCAAGCGAATCAACAACCTCAGCAACAGGCAATCCCAAAACCTTCGCCAAGTCGTTGTGATTGTGTGGAAGCCGCACATTGACCCAACACTCAAGGCGCATCGTGTAGAGCAAGCCACGATCCTGTAGCGTCATGGTGCGGAAGGGTAGTTGCGCCAAGATGGTCGCCGCATATTCTTGGTAAGCTGGTGCATCACGATTTTGGCTCATCGAGAACATCTTACGCGGCAGTCTTGCGTGCTGCTTCCAGCTTCATCACCAGTGCGCGAATTTCTTTGTCAGGCTTTCCGGCAATACGCGCCGCGTTAATCGCCACCACTTCGCTAGAGGGCCAGCCCACCGCACGCGCACCAAGACTTATGGGTTTTGTCCATAGCCCTTGCGAAATGCGAAGATAGACCGTTGAGCGGGAAAGACCGGATTCAGATTTAACGGCGGGAAGCCGTAAGATAGTAGGCAGCATGTTTGTACCCCTTTGGGTGTTGTTGAACATGCTACATTCTGGCAACCCAGCTTCGGGTTAAGGCCGAACTCGGTTTTACGAATACCGAATTCGGGAATGATGCTTTATTTCTTGCGGCTCTCCAGTGCGTCGGGTATTTTTCCAAACACACTGCGGATGGTGTCGTCTGTCACTGGCGCACCAATCTCTTCGGTCATCTTGACTATTTTGCTCGCCGCGCCTCGCTCTTGATGCTTGATGTCAGAATAGTCACAAAGCGCCGCGATGATGGTCAGCAGGGTATTGCGCTCAGTTGTGGTCATGACCTTATCAACCATCGCCCGAAGCCCCGCAAGCTCCGACTCCATCACCCCCCTGCTCTCATGAAGTTCCCGGATGCGCTCATTTGCCTGAGACAGTTTAAGTTCCTTCGCATCGTGAGCGGCTTTGAGTGCCTGATAGCTATCCATACTGATTGCCGAATGGACATTGCGTTCGATTTCATCGAATAGAAAAGTCGGGCGTTCAGTGGGTGCAATCTTTTTAGCCCACTCTTTCAGGTCAAGCCCGTAAACATGTCGCCGCTCATAAGCCACATGATCGTCAACTTTTCGGCCATCCTCTCGGCACACCTGCAACTCGCCAGCATCAATTGCAGCGTGGATAGCGCGGATTCTGGGTTCCAAACATTTTAAGTAGGGGTGCCTCAATATTGCCCTACCTAATGCATTCGATTGCCCAATCGGAACAGCGTGACGCAATTCCTCCGCCACCTGATCTGCGGGAACTCCGCACCATAATGCCGCCGCAATGGAAACGTGGTACACGGAATAACAAGCCTGTACCGTTTCACAGCTATCATTTTCCCAAGATTTTTTCATTATTTCTTGCGGCTTTCCAGTGCGTCAGGGATTTTTGAAAGCACCGTGCGGATGGTATCGTCTGTCACGGGTGCGCCAACCTCTTCCGACATTTTGGAAATCTGCCCGGCTGTGCCTCTGCCAGTCGGATCAATTGCGGAATAATCGCAAAGAGCGGCGATGATGGTCAGCAAAGTGTTTCGCTCAGTCGTCTTTAACGGCTTTTCTTCCTCTGTATTCCCGCTAATTTTTTGCTCAAATTTTCGAAGCTCATCAGTTCTTACGACTAATACAGCGTCATCAGGTAACCCACCAGCGGGGTAATAAGACCGATCCAATTTTTTCTTGCCATGCGGGGTCTTAATCTCCTTCGGCTCGAAACTATCTTGAAGCTGACACATTTCCCCTTCAGTCCTTGCCACAAATGCACCTTCAATATTCATCAGAGTTACTGCCGGGCCACCAGTTAAGTTCTGGCATTCATGTTCAATGTCCAATTGTTCAGCACCGATCATCGGCAAATCCCATACTCCTTCCAAGCTGACCACTTCAGAATCAAGTTCAAGAATGCGCTTGTCATCAATATTCAGACCCTGAAGAACCATGACTGGTTTGCCTTTGGCCTCCTCAGGGATGCCCGGTATGCTAGCTACTAAATCTGCGGGGAATTCCCGATACTGAGCATCCTCTATAGGAATCACCTTCCCGCATTTCGCGCGCGCCTTATTGACAAAATTAACGGAAAGCTTCAAATGCCCGTCCAAAGCAAGCCGCAACACGTCAGCTGCGCTTACATCCTCGCCAAAAACGATGGAGAGATGTTTGGCCGCATCCGACACAGTAAGCCATACTTTCAGATTGAAAAGTTTACTCACGTTGCTCCCCTTTCGCGCTATCGGTTAATGCGTCATCAATCATTTGGATTATGCCGGACATTACAGTACATTACTGCACGAGAAAAACAACAATCGTTATCGTCAGGACTGACATCCAGACCCTGCGCATAGCCCAAAGCATCAATAAGGATAAACAAACATGCCAACCCTGAATTGGATCGGCAAACAAGCCGTCGTCAAACACCACAAGGAAGTACCGTTCCGCCTGCTGGAACCTGTGCCGGAACTGTCCTGTGGAGCTGCGGACAGTGGCAACCTGATCGTACAGGGCGACAACCTGCACGCACTCAAGGCTCTGTTGCCACGCTATGCCGGACAGGTGAAGTGCATCTATATTGACCCGCCGTACAACACAGGCAACGAAGGCTGGGTCTATAACGACAACGTGAACAGCCCGGAGATTCGCAAGTGGCTGGGCGAGTTAGTGGGCAAGGAAGGCGAAACGCTAGACCGCCACGACCGCTGGCTGTGCATGATGTATCCGCGCTTGGTGTTGTTGAAGCAGTTCTTGCGCGAGGATGGCACTATTTTTGTTTCCATTGACGATAATGAGGTGTCCTCATTAAGGTTATTGATGGATGAGGTTTTTGGCAGCAACAATTTCGTAAACATGGTCAGCGCAAAAATGAAGCAAACTTCTGGCGCAAGCGGTGGTGGCGAAGACAAAAAGCTCAAAAAAAATATGGAGTACATTCTCGTTTACGCCAGAAAAGATTCATCTCTTGAGAGATTTAACGACGTATACGATGAAGAGTCACTACTTACCCACATTGAAGATATGAGGAGTTCTGGGAAAAGTTGGAAATACACCAGAGTCATAATGGATCAAGGGAGGCGAGAATTTTTGTCTGAAGTTGAAGATGGGTCTGGCCTGCCCATAACAATATACAAGCATGTTGATTATAAATTCAGCACGATAAAAGACTTGATGCATGAGCACAATCTAACTGAAGAAGAGTGTTACCTAAAATATTACGAAAAAATATTTAGAGACACGAATGCGCAGACTTCAATCCGTACTCGCGTGATGGAGGCAGTATCAGGCATGGGTGAATTTTTTAGTGCGGATTACGTGCCAAGAAGCGGGCGAAATAAAGCTAAAAAGATTACTGTGTTTTTCAAAGGCCAGAACTGCGATCTATTTGCATGGCTTAAAGATATAGTGGTTAAAAGAGGGCAGACGCTAGTTAAGCTAGAAAAGGCCAGCACTTATTGGGATGGATTTCCATTAAACAATTTAACAAAGGAAGGTGGGGTTCAGTTAGCAAATGGAAAGAAGCCAGAGCTACTTATAGAGAAAATATTGGCGCTCGCAACTGACAGAGGCGATCTAGTTTTAGACTCATTTGCAGGGTCAGGCACAACTGCTGCTGTAGCGCATAAGCTAGGGAGACGATGGTTGACTATCGAAATGGGAGAGCATGCGGTAACGCATGTTGCTCATCGTTTAGAAAAAGTCGTAAACAACCAAGACACCGGCGGCATCACTAAAAAATCAAATTGGAGTGGGGGCAGCGGCTTTCAATTCTGCCGACTTTCCAGCGAGCCGCTGTTTACCTCCGCAGGTCAAATTCGCGCCGATGTCACCTTTGAAGAGCTATCCGAATTCGTCTGGTTTACCGAAACTGGCACAGGCTGGCTTAAGCCAGCAACCCGTTCCCCTTTGCTGGGCACCATTAAGAGCACTGCGATTTACCTTCTCTACAACGGCATTCTCAAAGACCGTGGCGACTTGGGCGGCAATGTGTTGAATAGCCGAACCTTGGCCGTGTTGCCGACACATGATGGCACGTGCGTGATCTACGGCGCACGCTGCCGCTTTGACCGCAGCAAACTTGCCCGCATGGGCATCGAGTTTAGACAACTACCTTACGAACTAACGGTGAAATCATGGGCTTGAAGGATTATCAAATCGGCTTGCTGAAGGATTTTGGGGATTTTCTCACCCGCACGCGGGAGCTAAAAAACCCGGCAGCGGCGTTTGCCGAAAGCACGCTGGCGGGCTTTGGACATGCGTTGGCCTACCACCCGTTGCCGGGTGCCGATCACCTGCCTTACGTGTGTTTGCGAGTACCTACAGGCGGGGGGAAAACCCGCATTGCCGGTCAGGCGATTGCCTGCGTGAATCGGACATTTCTGCCTGCTGAACACCTGCTGGTGATATGGCTAGTGCCGTCCGACCCGATTCTCCAGCAAACTCTGTATGCGCTGAAAACTCCAGGTGAATTGCTGCATGAAGATATGCGCAGTGTGTTTGGCATGGTGCATGTACTGGACATTAGCGAGGCTTTGGCGTTACAGCCCGCCACACTGGATACCGGCAATACGATTATTGTGGCTACCATGCAGTCATTCAAGCGGGATACTGTAGATGGCTTGCGGGTTTATCGGCAAAATGGCGCGTTGATGTCGCACTTTTCTAACGTGCCTGAAAATTTGCGTGGCAATCATTCATTGGTAGATGTTATTCGCCTGCGCCGCCCGTTTATTGTGGTGGATGAAGCGCACAACCAAGGTCAGCCCTTGGCGGTGGAAACGCTGCTGCGGCTGAATCCCTCTTGCATTCTGGAGCTGACGGCCACACCCGACCGCACCAGCCAGCCCTCCAATGTGTTGCGTAGCGTTTCAGCAGCCACCTTGCAGGCGGAGGACATGCTGAAGTTGCCACTGGAGCTGTCTACCCATGCGGAGTGGCGTGTGTCGCTACGTGATGCCGTGGCATGTTTGCGGATGCTGGAACAAGAGGCTGCGGAAGAATTTAAATTGACCGGCGAACGGATTAGCCCGGTGATGTTGATACAGGCGGAGCGCACAGCTCAATCTGAGACCTTTACCCCAAAACGGGTGAAACATGCTTTGATCGACGATTTCAATATTGATGCGGCACATATCGCTATTGCTACCAGCGCGTTGGACGAGTTAGGCAATCGTCGCATGACTGATCCTGACTATCCACAATTCATCATCACTGTGGATAAGCTGCGTGAGGGATGGGATTGCCCATTTGCTTATGTGCTTTTTTCATTCCGCAATACTACGTCGGCCACGGCAGTTGAGCAGGTGTTAGGCCGCGTGTTGCGGATGCCGCGTGTCACGCGCAAAAAACGCGAGGCATTAAATCGTGCCTACGCCTATGTGGTGTCTGACCAACTAGCAGTAACAGTACAAAACTTGCGTGATGGTTTGGTGCAAAGCGGTTTTGAACGTCTGGATACGCGCGATTTGATTCGCACTGAAGCGGATGATCTGCCGATGACCGATCTATTTGCGCAGCAGGGTGATTTGACGGTGCCACTGCCTGAGTCCGCAGAGACAGTGGTTCTGCCCGATGAGGAAGCCTTTGCCGCACTGCCCAAGTCATTGCGTGACAAGGTGGAGTTCTCACCAGAAAACGGAACCTTGACCATCAAAGGTGGAGCTACACCTGAACAGGTTCGCAAGGTGGCCGAAACATTTAAGCAGCCTGATGTAATTCGACAAGTACGCGAACGGCTCGACACGGTGCAAGCGATACAAACAGCCCCACCGGCCAGACAGCCAACGCCAGCCGAGCGAGGCGTGCGGGCTAGCATTCCTCTGCTGTGCTTTGAGCAAACCGGCTTCTTCGATGTGTTTGATGAATCGCCGTTATTGGATGCGGACTGGGAAATTGATAGCTTTGATCCGGCGTTGACCGAAGGTGAATTCAATAAAGACGTTGAAGCCATGCGCCGGGCACGTCTGTCTATTTCACAACTCGAAAAAATCGAATGCGAAGTATATGACCGGATGGATAGTCAACTAGCCCTGTTCGGGCATGAGCAAGGCTGGACTGCCGTTGATTTGGTTGGTTGGCTGGAAAATAATTTGACAGTGCCCTATGCTGACGCGGGACAAAAAGCCGCGTGGCTGAATGCAGCAGTAACATTATTGCTGGAAGCTCGCGGATTTGAATTGGATGAGTTAGCTTATCGAAAATTTAGACTACGCGGCGCGTTGGAACGTAAGCTTGTAGCGGGCCTGACTCTTGCCAAGCAACGAGTGTTTGATAACTTATTTGTCGAACCGAAGGCATTTTCGGTACGTGATGAGCACGCCATTACCTTCGAGCTGGGGCGCTATGGCTATGACTTCCCCTACACTGGCCTTTTGCCCCTCAAGCGACACTTCTTCCCCTTTATTGGCAATCTCAAAGGCACGGGAGAAGAGTTTAATTGTGCCGAATACATCGCCAACCAATTAGTGGGTGTTGATTGGTGGGTGAGAAACGTTGAGAAAAAACCGCACTCATTCTGGCTGCAAACCGCATCGGACAAGTTTTACCCCGATTTCATTATCAAGATGCAGAACGGGTTAACTCTGGTCGTTGAGTACAAGGGCGGTCATATCACTGAAGGCCGGGATAGCGACGAGAAAAAACGAATCGGTCAGTTGTGGGCTAATCGTAGCAACGACCAGTATCGCTTTGTGTGGGTGGAAAAGGAAACGTGGCACCTGATTGCTGAGGCAGCGACGTTAATCAAGTAATGCGGAAAAGGCAATGACCATGAGCAATAAAAGCACCATGCCCGGCAGACCGGAAAACCATCTTGTTGTCTTTCAGGAAAAGGCAATCCGCCGCACTTGGCATAACGAGGAATGGTGGTTCGCCATCGTGGATGTGGTGGCCGTCCTGACCGATTCGGTTCAGCCAGAGGGGTATGTCAAAGATTTGCGACGCCGTGACAAAGAGTTAGCCAAAGGGTGGGGGCAAATTGCCACCCCCCTTCGGGTTGAAACAGAGGGCGGTGTGCAGCGGGTTAATTGCGCCAATACCGAGGGATTGTTCCGTATCATCCAGTCCATCCCGTCCCCCAAGGCGGAACCTTTCAAACGCTGGCTGGCGCAAGTAGGCTACGAGCGGGTGAAGGAAATCGAAAACCCGGAACTAGCGAGCGCCCGCGCCCGCGAGCTGTATCAGGCCAAGGGGTATCCGCAGGCATGGATCGAAAAGCGGCTGCGTTCGATTGCCGTGCGCGGTGAGCTGACCGACGAGTGGAAGGAACGCGGTGTGCAGGAAGGCAAGGAATATTCCATCCTCACCGCCGAAATCGCCCGCGCCACCTTCGGCTTAACGCCAGGAGCGCATAGGCGCCTCAAGGGTCTGGACAAAGTGAAAACCGGCAACAACCTGCGCGACCATATGACCGATCTGGAGCTGATCTTCACCATGCTGGGCGAGGCGGGCACTACAGAAATTGCTCGACGCAAAGATGCCAAAGGCTTTGACGACAACCGCACGGCGGCGAAGGAAGGCGGCACCATTGCAGGCGATGCGCGCAAGGCACTGGAAGCCAAGAGCGGAAAGCCGGTAGTAAGCAAAGAGAACTATCTGGCACCGCCCGTCGCGGCGGCGCTGAAAAATGCAGATGCAGTCACGCCGCCCGCTAAACGCAAGGCTATCTCTCGCCTGAAAAAAGCGGATAAAGGCAAGGTGTGACGGCTTGGATTGAATTTCTTTATTGCTGACCGCTCAGTCACGGCGCTTGCTGGGTGCGTCAACATCAAGCCGCTTGCCCATGCAGCGGGATCACTTCCGCCCCGTCCTTCAACTTATCCAGATAATCCGCCCACTGCTGCATCATCTTCCGACGTTCAGCGAGGTGTGCGGTGCGGTTGTATGCACGACCGTTCGGGTCTTTCACGGCATGTGCAAGCTGGTGTTCAATCAGATCAGGGCGTACATTCAGCACTTCATCAAGGATGGTGCGCGCCATCGCCCGGAAGCCGTGCCCGCTCATTTCATCTTTGCTTATGCCCATACGCCGCATGGCCGCAAGAATGGCGTTATCGCTCATCGGTCGCCCGTTGCTACGCGCCCCCGGAAACACATAGCGCCCGCTGCCAGTCAGGGCATGAAGCTCCCGCAGGATCGCCACCGCCTGCGTTGCAAGAGGAACTATGTGATCTGAATCGGTTTTTGTTACGTGGTAGCGCCATTCTGCCGCATCAAGGTCAATGTCTGCCCATTCGGCATTGCGTAGTTCACCTGGCCGCACGAATACCAAGGGTGCAAGGCGTAGCGCGCAGGCAACTGTAAGCGTTCCTTGATAGCCGTCGAGTGTCCGCAATAACTCCGCTGCCTGTATTGGTTCGGTCACGGCGGCAAAATGTTCACCCTTCACCGGGGGAAGTGCGCCGCGCAAGTCGCCAGATGGATCGCGCGTTGCGCGCCCGGTCGCAATCGCATAGCGGAATACCTGCCCGCAGTTGCCAAGTGCCCGGTGTGCAGTTTCCAGCGCGCCACGGTTTTCAATACGACGCATCGCGGCCAATAATTCTGGGGCGGCCACGTCGGCAATCGGTCGCCCCCCAATCCATGGGAAAATGTCGCGCTCCAATCGCCGGATAATGCGGTCGCCGTGATGTTCAACCCAATTGGGGGCGTGTTTGGCGTACCACTCCCGCGCCACTACTTCAAAGCTGTTTGCTGCACGATCCTGTTTTACTGCTTTCATAGCCTTGCGATTTTCACCGGGGTCTATGCCATCAGCAAGCAGTTTGCGCGCGTCATCGCGTCGTTGCCGTGCATCTTTCAGCCCCACGTCGGGATAGACCCCAAGAGATAGCAGCTTTTCCTTGTCATCGAATTTGTAGCGGAATCGCCACCACTTACCCCCGGCAGGGGTAACAATCATAAACAGGCCGCGCTCATCAAACAGCTTGGCAGGCTTTGCGCCGGGCTTGGCATTGCGGATTGCGGTATCGGTTAAAGGCATTTTGGGGTAACTCCATTCTGAGTTGTGGGGTTACCCCGAAGAGTTACCCCTGTCTAAAGCTGGATGCTATAGGACGATGTTACCCCATGCTGGACGATAAAGGCAAGAAAAAACCCGCACTTAGGCGGGTTTAAGGATGCTACTGGACTTCATAAAACACTAAATTGGTGGAGGCGGCGGGAATTGAACCCGCGTCCGCAAGCACTCTACAGGCAGTTCTACATACTTAGTCAAGTTCTTTAATTTTATCCGGTAGACGCCAACTGACAGGCTGCTACTGGACGAGTTACCTAAATCTAATGCCATACAAAGTAACCCTGCATGACACGATTCCGTGTAAATGACCCCACTCATCGCGGCCTTACGACCTTGAGCCCCTCCACGGACAGCGGGGTGTGAGGTTCAACCGCTTACGCGGCTAAAGAGTACTTTTCGTCGTTTGCGACTATTGGTTTTCCAGCTGATTTACGAGGTTGCGGGTCCTCGGTATGCCCTACGCTGCTTTGCAACCCACGTCGAAGCCAAGTCGCCCCCGGTTTCGATATGACGTTTACATATAACTCTGCTACAAAGCTTAGCAGATTGTAGCAGTTATGAGTGGAAAAGGCGGAAGAAGTTCCATACCTACTCAATTAACGGTAATAGCCGTTCAAGGAGTAAAGGGTTCTGTGTGAGCAGCTGGTGGTGCAATAAGCTCACCACGAGCGATTAAGCGAACAGTATTTAGACCTGCCTCGGTTATCCGTCACCCATAGCTTTCAGGCAGTGATACCATACAAATCAATTCGCTGCTTGACTCGTTGGACTACTGCTTTAACAATGATAGATAAAAAACTCGCTTTACTATTTTCGCCTGATGGTGCGCTGGCCGAGCACATTCCCAATTTTCGCGCACGTCCACAACAGGTTGAATTGTCGCAAGCCATCGCACAAGCGATTACCGCGAATGGACAGCTGATTGCTGAAGCAGGCACAGGAACAGGCAAGACTTTCGCCTATCTCGTCCCTGCCCTGCTCGCAGGCGGCAAGGTAATCATCTCCACCGGCACGAAAAATTTGCAAGATCAATTGTTCCAACGCGATTTACCCACGGTGCGTGATGCGCTTAAGGTACCGGTTTCGATAGCATTGCTTAAGGGCCGTTCCAATTACCTGTGCCATTATCACCTCGAACGCACACAATCTGATGGCCGCTTTACCACACGCGAGGATGCTCGCAATCTAGCCAAAATTGCGAAATACGCAAAGATTACCCAATCCGGGGACAAGAGTGGTGTGAGCGATGTGCCAGAGAATGCACTTATCTGGATGCAGGTGACGTCAACGCGAGATAACTGCCTGGGACAAGAGTGCCCACATCATAAAGACTGCTTCGTACTTAAAGCACGCAAAGAGGCAATGAAGGCTGATGTAGTGGTGGTGAATCATCATTTGTTTTTCGCTGATTTGATGTTGCGCGACGAAGGTGTGGCAGAACTGCTGCCAGCCTGCAATACGGTTATTTTCGACGAAGCACACCAATTGCCAGAGACCGCCAGCCTGTTTTTTGGCGAGAGCATTTCGACTTCTCAAATCATAGAGCTGGCACGAGATACGCGGTTAGAGGCGGCGATTTCTGCTAACGACTTTGCTGCACTTCCCACTGCCACAGATTCGTTGGACAAAGCCGCGCGTGACTTGCGCCTGACGTTCAAACAGAGAGAGGGGCGCATGACTGCCGTCGCCATTGAAGATTTACCCGGCTGGGCGGATGCAATGGTCGTGCTGAACGATAATCTCAAGCAGGTTATCGTCCTGCTTGAGAAGCAAGCAGAGCGTAGTGAGGGACTGGAAAGTTGCTGGCAACGGGGGCTGGTGATGGCGCAGAAAATTGCACAATGGCAAGACAAAGAACAGGAGGACAGGGTGCGCTGGCTGGAAGTATTTCACCAATCCGTGCAACTTAACACCACACCGTTGTCGATAGCGGAAATATTTTCCAAGCAAATTAATGGCCACCCACGTGCATGGATATTCACGTCAGCCACGATTTCGGTGAAACAGAATTTCTCGCACTATCAATCAGAAATGGGGTTGCTTGAGGCTCAAACCGCCTGCTGGGACAGTCCTTTCAACTACCCTGAGCAAGCGTTGCTATATGTACCCCAAAATATGCTCGATCCGAATAACCCTGGCTATACCGAAGCGGTGGTGATGGCCGCTCTTCCGTTAATCGAGGCCAGCAAGGGACGTGCATTTTTGCTGTTCACCAGTCTGCGCGCCATGCAACGCGCACATGAGATTTTAACGGCTGAGTTCGAACGCAAAAATCTTAACTATCCGTTGATGTTACAAGGCGAAGGTTCGCGTAATGAGCTGTTAAGCCGCTTTCGCGAACACGGCAACGCCATATTGTTGGGCAGTCAGTCGTTCTGGGAAGGCGTGGATGTGCGCGGTGAAGCGCTTTCGCTAGTGGTAATTGACAAGCTGCCGTTCGCTCCACCGGATGACCCAGTGCTGGCGGCGCGCCTTGCACAGATAACCAGCCAGGGACGTAACGCCTTCATGGAATATCAACTGCCCCGCACAGTTATTAACCTTAAGCAAGGTGCGGGACGCTTGATTCGAGACGAGACCGATCGCGGCGTGCTGATGATCTGTGACACGCGTTTGATAGCAAAATCCTACGGCAAGCGCATATGGCAGAGCTTACCGCCATTCAAGCGCACGCGGGATTTAAATGAGGCGCTGAAGTTTTTTGCGTAATACAAGGCATAATTTTTTCATGCTGGCACAAATGATCTGATTTCTGGCCATCAAGCACATGGTCGATGGTGGCATAAAGGTCACCTCTAAAGCCACAATGCAAACAATACCTCCAGGGCTATGCCGCTGCGCCCTGCGCTACCCTGCCGTGCCTTGATGATGTCTAACAGACCTTTGAAATTGTGCTGCTCTATGTACTTCAAATCAGAGTACTTCAAATCAGACGCGCACGATGCCCTTACAGCAGTAAAAGATCAATGTTGCTGGGGTGAGAACGAAGCCATCATCCGGAACTACCATCAGGCTTGGCTACCTGGCTTTCAACACGCCGAACAAAAAAGTTTTCACGCATTAGCCCATGTTACGCTTGCCTTGTACGGAAATTTTGTCAACAATGCCCTCTCTTCACAGGAGATTACCTAGATGCTTGATGAAACTATTGCCGATTTCGAAATTGCAGCCACTGGCGCAGTGACTTTCAAACTTTCTGCCGCACGCGGCAAATCGCTAGTCATTTATTTCTACCCCAAGGACGACACTCCGGGCTGCACTACTGAAAGCCAACAATTCCGCGATCTGTATGCGGATTTTGAAAAATCTGATTGTGAGGTGGTTGGCATTTCACGCGACAGCATAGAGTCGCATGAAAAATTCAAAGCTAAATTCAATCTGCCGTTCGCTCTACTTTCCGATTCAAAAGAAACTGTATGTGAACAATTCGGCGTAATCAAACTGAAAAATCTGTATGGTAAACAAGTGCGAGGCATCGAGCGCAGCACTTTCGTGCTCGATCGAGACAACATACTGCGTAGGGAATGGCGCAGTGTTAAAGTCGACGGCCACGCTCAGGAAGTATTGCAATTCGTACAATCTCTAACCACATAAGGATCATCATGCCCCCTCAAAAAAAATTGGCTGCAAACCATACAACCAAGTTATTTGTGTTGGATACCAATGTGTTAATGCACGATCCAACCAGCCTGTTTCGTTTTGAGGAACATGACATTTACTTACCAATATTCGTGCTGGAAGAGCTGGACAATAATAAAAAAGGCATGACTGAAGTCGCACGCAATGCTCGGCAGGCTAGCCGCTTCCTTGACTCTTTGATAAGCGAGAGCACACAAAATATTGATGTCGGCGTACCGTTACAAACGCCAAGCAACAAGGCCGCTACCGGCCGACTGTTTTTACAAACTCAGTTCATCAACAACGAATTGCCTGCCGATATGGCGATCGGCAAGGCCGACAACGCTATCCTCGGGGTAGTAATGTTCCTCCACAATCAGCAGCCCAAGCGTTCCGTTATCTTGGTCAGCAAGGATATCAACATGCGTATTAAAGCGCGTGCGCTGGGACTGGATGCGCAGGATTATTTTAATGACAAAGTGCTGGAAGATACCGACCTGCTTTACACCGGCGTACTGGCATTACCGCAGGATTTCTGGGACAAACATGGCAAGGACATGGAATCCAGGTCGCAAGGTGAACACGCTTTTTACAATATTCAGGGGCCGCTATGCCGTGACTTGCTGTTAAATCAGTTTATCTATCAAGAAAGCGACAGCAATCCTTTCTATGCGGTAGTCACAGAACAGAATGACAACACTGCCATGTTGCGCACTTTGACTGACTATACTCATACCAAAAATGCCATTTGGGGAATTACTGCACGTAATCGCGAGCAAAGCTTTGTGCTCAATCTGTTGATGAACCCGGAAATCGACTTTGTCACCCTGCTCGGTCAGGCTGGTACCGGCAAGACCCTGCTAACACTCGCTGCTGGGTTGGAGCAGATGCTGGAGAAAAAGCTGTATTCAGAAATTATAATGACCCGCGTCACCGTGTCGGTTGGTGAAGACATTGGTTTTTTACCAGGTACCGAGGAAGAGAAAATGTCGCCCTGGATGGGCGCGCTGGATGACAATTTGGATGTGCTCAACAAACCCAACGAAGAAAGCGGAGAATGGGGGCGAGCCGCCACACGCGATCTGATTCGTTCGCGCATCAAAATAAAATCCCTCAACTTCATGCGTGGTCGAACTTTTCTGAATAAATATCTGATCATTGATGAAGCCCAAAACCTCACGCCTAAGCAGATGAAAACGCTGATTACACGTGCCGGTCCGGGCACCAAGGTCGTATGTATGGGCAACATTGCGCAGATAGATACACCTTACCTGACCGAAGGCAGCTCTGGGCTAACTTATGTAGTGGATCGTTTCAAAGGCTGGAAACACAGTGGACATGTCACCTTGCAAAGGGGAGAACGTTCACGTCTGGCCGACCATGCCGGAGAAGTGCTGTGAGCTAGCGCCATCCTGTTATCTCAACTTAAACCCTTCAAACCCCCTTGCACTCGCATGAGGAACTTGGAGGGGAGCTTGTCAGATCGCCTATTCTCAAGATAACTTAATGAGCGAAAAAATCCAAAAAACAGACGCCATCTGGCGCGAAGAACTTACCCCTGATCAATACAAAGTATGCCGCCAGCGCGGCACTGAACCCGCATTTACTGGTATGTATTGGGATTGCCATGACAGTGGGCTGTATCGCTGTGTGTGCTGTGGTAACGCACTGTTCGACTCAGATGTGAAATACGAATCTGGCAGCGGCTGGCCCAGTTTCTGGCAACCGCATCAGCCTGACAGTATCACTTTGAAAACAGATGGCAGTCATGGCATGGAGCGCGCAGAAGTTCTGTGTAGCCGCTGTGACGCCCATCTTGGTCATGTATTCGAAGATTGTCCGAAACCGGCAGGACTGCACTACTGCATTAACTCCGCCGCACTGACGTTAGACCGAGAATAAATCACCCTGCATAATCTGCCGCCATGAAACTACTGTTTGACCTATTCCCCGTAATCTTGTTCTTTGCCGCTTTCAAGATGTTCAACATTTATGTTGCCACAGCTACTGCGATTGTCGCCATTATTGCCCAAATTGGGTGGGTTAAATGGCGGCATGGAAAGGTAGACACCATGCTATGGGTAAGCTTTGCCATCATTGCCGTATTTGGTGGCGCGACACTGATTCTTCACGATGAGACATTCATTAAATTTAAACCCACCATTTTGTATTGGGTGTTCGCCACCATACTGTTGGGTTCCAATCTATTCTTAAAAAAAAACCTGATGCGTACTTTATTGCAGGAAAAACTTACGCTCCCAACTAAAGTATGGAACCAACTAAACTTGGGCTGGAGTCTGTTCTTTGTCTTACTCGGCGTTGTAAATTTATATGTTGCATTCAACTTTTCTACAGATGTATGGGTTAATTTCAAACTGTTCGGTGCCACCGGAATGATGCTAGTATTCGTGCTGCTGCAAGCAATGGCACTGTCGAAATACATGAATGAAGAGGAAGAAAAAAGTTAAATGCTATACACTATTATTGGCCATGATGTACCTGACAGTCTAACAAAACGTCTGGCAGCACGGCCCGCACACTTAGCAAGGCTGCAGGCCTTGCAGAACGAAGGGCGTTTAATTTTGGCCGGCCCTTTCCCATCTGTAGATGCTGTTGACCCCGGTGCTGCAGGCTTTACTGGCAGCTTAATTGTGGCGGAATTTGCTACGTTAAAAGACGCAGAAACATGGGCTCAAGCTGACCCCTATATGGTCACTGGGGTATATGTTCAAACTCAGGTCAAACCGTTTAAGAAAGTATTTCCAATATGAACCATCCCGCAACCGATCGCTCTAACATCCGTATAGAGCAGATGAATACCCTCCTTGCTGCGCTTCAACCCGAAAAAATAGAGATTATCGATGATAGTCATAAGCATGCAGGCCATGTTGGCGCACGTGGCGGGGGTGGACATTACCGCCTTCTGATTGTGCCCACACAGTTTGCTAGCAAGCCTACTTTGGCACGGCATCGTATGGTATATTCTGCGCTGGGAGACATGATGAAGCACGATATTCATGCACTAGCCATCGCTGCCTATGCACCTGAAGAAATATAATTTTTAATTTAACTTTCAACGAGGACAGAACTAATGCTGAAATTTTCAAAACTTGCCACTATCACTCTGTTTTCTGCACTTGCAGTGAATCAGGCTTATGCGCAACATAAACCCGTCGCAGTAGTGAATGGCGCCATCATCTCGCAAGCAACCGTGGATATGCATGTCAAGGCTGCCGCTTCCAAAGGCACAGAGGATTCCCCAGAATTGCGTCTCGCCATTAAAGATGAATTGATAAACCGTGAAATAATGGCACAAGAAGCAATAAAACAAGGTTTGGATAAGCAACCCGAAACCATTAGTCAATTTGAGCTTGCCAAACAAACTGTTCTTGTCAATACATTTTTACAGAATTACCTTGATAATCATCCAATTAGCGAAGATTTAATCAAAAAGGAATTTGAAAACATTAAAAAAATAACAGGAGGCAAGGAATACAACACAAGCCACATTTTGGTAAAAACTGAAAGTGAAGCGAAATCTATTGCCGCCCAACTAAAAAAGAAAGGCAAATTTGAAGAGCTTGCAAAAAAACACTCCTTGGATCAGGGTTCGAGTGCCAAGGGTGGTCTTCTAGGTTGGGCTCTGCCAGGCAATTTCACGCCAACATTTGCTGACGCGCTGGTAAGCCTTAAAAAAAATGAGGTGAGTGCACCGGTGCAATCTGAGGCTGGCTGGCATCTCATCAAGCAGGAAGGTGTACGTGATTTCAAGTTCCCTGATTATCGGGATGTAAAGGGAAACATAATGCGACGTCTGCAACAACAAGCCATACTGGATACTGTCAGTGACATGCGTGCTAAAGCAAAGATTGAATAAACTGATTTAAATATAAATAAAAGGCGACCATTGGTCGCCTTTTATTTTACATGTACTTTATAAACTATTAATTAACCCACTTGCGTGCATTCTGGAACATTTTTAACCATGCTCCATTTTCTCTCCATTCTGCTGGATGCCAGGAGTGCTGCAACACCCTGAACAACCGTTCCGGATGCGGCATCATGATACTGAATCGTCCATCAGCTGTGGTCAGTCCGGTAACGCCCTGTGGTGAACCATTTGGGTTAAGAGGATAGATATCAGTTGGCTGGCCATAGTTGTCCACATAACGAAGTGTGACCAACGGCTGCGCCGCCTTCAAGCGTTTGTCGTTACCGAAGTGAGCATATCCCTCGCCGTGAGCCACCACGATGGGCATACGGCTACCTGCCATGCCATCAAATAAAATAGAGGGCGAGTGCTGCACTTCCACCATCACGAAACGCGCCTCAAACTGCTCTGACAAATTGCGTACAAAATGTGCCCAATGTTCTGCCCCTGGAATAATTTCGTGCAAATTGCTCATCATCTGGCAGCCATTACACACTCCCAGAGCAAAAGTATCATCGCGCTTGAAGAAGGCTTCGAACTCATAGCGTGCACGCGGATTAAACAAGATGGATTTTGCCCAGCCCGCGCCTGCCCCTAGCACATCGCCATAAGAAAAACCGCCACATGCTGCCACCCCTTTGAAATCGGCCAATTTCAGGCGGCCAGTGATGATGTCGCTCATATGCACGTCTACCGCAGCAAAACCGGCGCGGTCAAATGCCGCCGCCATCTCAACATGGCCATTTACACCCTGTTCACGCAAAATAGCGATCGCAGGACGTAATTTCAACAGCGCGGGAGCGGTAATATTTAAGTTCAGGTCATAAGTGAGTTTCACTTGCAGGCCAGGATCCGCCGCATCCAGGATGCGGTCATATTCCTGCTGGGCGCAAGCCGGGTTGTCACGTAGTTTCTGCATCCGGAAAGTCGTTTCCGACCAAATACGCCTCAGATTTACGCCAGTCTCGCTGAATAATATTTTGTCTTGCTGCACAATTTCTATCATGCCACTCATGTTCAGTGTAGCAACCGAGTGTACGGCTGTAAGCCCAGCGTTATGGAACTCGCCCAGTACATACTGCAAATCGCGGCAATTTACTTGCACCACCGCACCCAGCTCTTCGTTGAACAATGTACTTAGGACATCTCCCTGCAATTCATCAAGATTTACGGTCAGGCCAACATGGGTTGCAAACGCCATTTCGCACAGCGTGGTAAACAATCCGCCGTCCGAACGGTCATGGTAAGCCAGCAACTTGCCTTCACTATTCAGGCGCTGAATAACGTCGAAAAATATTTTCAGCTTGCTCGCGTCGTCCAAGTCTGGCCCAACATTACCCACCTGTTTATACACTTGCGTCAGCGCCGAGCCGCCCATACGGTTCCTGCCCTCGCCCAGATCAATCAGTAGCAATACAGTGTCCAAGTTGGCTGCCAATTGCGGCGTCATTGTCAAACGTGCATCCATGCACGGCGCGAAAGCTGTCACGATCAGAGACAATGGGGCAGTTACCGCCTTCTTGTCGGTGCCTTCCTGCCATGCTGTACGCATGGACATGGAATCCTTACCTACTGGAATGCTAATGCCAAGTTGCGGGCACAGCTCCATGCCCACCGCACGCACGGTGTCAAACAGCGCTGCATCTTCGCCGTGATGACCAGCGGCTGCCATCCAGTTGGCCGATAGCTTAATGTCGCCGATTTTTTTGATGCGTGCCGCTGCAATGTTGGTTATTGCCTCTCCCACAGCCATTCGCCCGGAAGCCGGTGCGTTCAACACCGCCAGCGGAGTGCGCTCACCCAAGGCAAAAGCCTCACCCAGTGCAGTATTGAAGCCCATCAAGGTAACTGCCACATCCGCGACTGGAACTTGCCACGGTCCCACCATCTGGTCGCGTGCAGTCAAACCACCCACTGTGCGGTCACCGATGCTGATAAGGAAAGTTTTGTCGGCTACGGAAGGTAAGCGCAGCGTGCGCTCGATTGCATCTTTTAGATTTATTTTACTGATATCAAATGCAGGAAACTTCACAACCTCACGCTTTACATTACGCGTCATTTTAGGTGGCTTGCCCAACAGTACCGACAACGGCATATCCACCGCATTACTGTTGAATAATTCGTCATACACGATCAATTGGTCGTCGGCAATTGCGCGCCCCAATACTGCGAAGGGACAGCGTTCACGCTCACACAAGGCTTTGAACTCATCCAAACGTACTGGATCAATCGCCAGAACATAGCGTTCCTGCGCTTCGTTGCTCCAAATCTGCATCGGCGACATACCTCGCTCTTCAGAAGGGACAGCACGCAATTCAAAACGAGCACCACGTCCACCACCATGCACTAGTTCCGGCAAAGCGTTGGAGATTCCGCCCGCACCAACATCGTGTATGGACAAGATGATGTTGTTCTCACGCATCTGCCAGCAACGGTCAATCACCTCCTGCGCACGACGTTGCATCTCTGGATTGCCGCGCTGCACCGAAGCAAAATCCAAATTTTCCGCATTGGTACCCGTATCCATGCTGGATGCCGCACCGCCGCCCAGACCGATCAACATCCCTGCCCCGCCCAGTTGGATCAGCAGCGCGCCCACAGGTAATGCATGTTTGTGTGTATGCTGCGCAGCGATACTGCCCACCCCACCCGCCAGCATAATGGGCTTGTGGTAACCGCGCACCTCATCGTTTACGGTCTCTTCAAAGGTGCGAAAATAACCGGCCAGATTGGGGCGGCCAAACTCATTATTGAACGCTGCACCACCAATAGGCCCTTCCAGCATGATCTGCAAGGCGGAAGCGATGCGTGACGGCTTGCCATAAATCGGAGGGGCTCCATCTCCACCTGGAAGGGAGATAGCAGGCGCGCTGCCGTAAATTTCCCACGGCTGCTCAAAGCCAGGAATATTCAAATTGGACACAGAGAACCCAGTTAGCCCTGCCTTAGGTTTGGAACCGGAACCCGTTGCACCTTCATCGCGTATCTCACCACCCGCTCCGGTAGCTGCACCTGCGAAGGGCGAGATAGCCGTAGGATGGTTATGCGTTTCCACCTTCATCAGCGTGTGCGTGAGCTCATCGTTGTACGCATAGCCGCCATCGGCGCGCGGGTAGAAGCGCTCAATGCGCGCGCCCTCAATCACAGAGGAATTATCGGAATACGCAACTACCGTACCTTCTGGATGCAACATATGGGTATTACGGATCATGCCGAACAGCGAGATCGCCTGCTGCTCATCGTCTATCACCCAATCCGCATTGAAAATCTTGTGACGGCAATGTTCAGAGTTCGCCTGTGCGAACATCATTAACTCTACATCGGTAGGATTACGACCTATTCGATGAAAACTCTCCACCAAATAATCAATCTCATCGCTGGACAATGCCAGCCCCATCTCGATATTTGCCACAGCTAGCGCCGCATTGCCGCCGTGCAATATATCCACAATAGAAAGCGGCAGTGGCTCACCCTGACGGAAAATCTTTTCTGCCACATCATTGAAGCCTGTTTTGAGACTAGCCACAGGATCAAACACGGATTCTGTCATACGGTCATGCAGTAGCGGCAACAACGCTTTCAGTTCTGCTTGCGTCAGCGCTTTGTCATCATTAGTCTTGACGGAGTACACAACGCCGCGCTCAATGCGCTCAACTATTTGCAGACTGCAATGCTGCACAATATCCGTGGCCTTTGAAGACCAAGGAGAGATGGTACCTAAGCGCGGCACAACTAGCAGATATTGCAAACCGTCCTCACCACTATGCTCTCCCTCACCCTTTATCGCATCATCCACATCGAGTAACGTATCCAGCAAGCTGGTTTCAGTGACTGATAAATCTGCATTGAGCGCGACAAAATACCAATGGCATGCATCTGCTAGATGTATATTTGATATGGCGTTGCTGATGACTGCGCGCAACTTATCTAGACGAAAGGGAGATAGTGAGGACTTACCGAGGGACACGCGGAACATAAACAGACTTTCAGGGGGCTGTTAAAAACAGCTTGCCATTATACTATGCGACCTCATTTCCACCCGAAGGAAAATACATTCATGCCAACCGCCGCACCGCACATTCCCACCATCACACAAAAACAGGTCGCGGCCTTTCTCACCCCTCGCCTGCGTGACAGCCACAAGGGAAACTTTGGCACAGCGGCCGTCATAGGAGGGGCCAGTGGCATGGTCGGTGCGGCGCTGCTGGCTGCGCGTTCGGCGCTCAAACTAGGGGCTGGATGCGTACATGTGGGGATACTGGCGGACAACGCACTGAGTGCTGATATATTGCAACCCGAGTTAATGCTGCATAGCGTACAAACTGCATTGCGCCTACCCAAGCTGGATGTGCTAGCCATCGGCTGCGGGTTGGGGCACGACGACACTGCTCAGAAAATTTTGCAAGATGCGCTCAAGCTGGTTACCGTACTGGTACTTGATGCTGACGCACTTAACATTCTTGCCCTCCGCCCAGATTTGCGCACCATATTGGTTTCTCGCCAGGATGCCAGCGTAATTACCCCACACCCTGGAGAAGCTGCACGCCTGCTCGACTGCACCACTGAAGAAGTACAGTCCGCACGCTCCGAAGCCGCACAGGAATTGGCTAAACGCTTGCGTAGCGCCGTGGTACTGAAAGGTGCTCATAGCCTGTGCGTCACTCGCAATGGCAAAATATATGTAAACAAAACTGGCAATCCCGGCATGAGCAGCCCCGGCATGGGCGATATATTAACTGGCATTATTGCCGCCTTTATCGCCCAAGGATTAGATGTGGATCAAGCCTTATTGCTGGCAGTGCATCTGCATGGCGCGGCAGGTGATGAAATGGCAAAACAGAAAGTTACAATCGGCATGACAGCCACTGAAGTGACAGAATGGGCGCGCTGGTTGTTAAACCAATGGATAATACAAAGTAAATAACTTCATTACACATGCCTGCGGCCAAGCATAACAGCAGAGAAAAAACACAAATTTCGGTAAACATCATGAGCCTCTCAATTGACATTCGCGAGGAGTCCGGCGTTCGCACCCTGCACTTTGGTTCTGAATGGATCCAAGGTGCAATGCGCATTGCGCGTCCATGGAACCTGGAGCTCGATTACACCAAAGAGATGATGGCGTGCTTACTATTACGCGAGGAAACCCGTTTTCCCCGCAAGGTATTATTGATTGGTCTCGGTGCCGCCTCACTAATCAAATTTCTTTATCGCAACCGACCACTGGCCAAACTCACTGTGGTAGAAATCGAACCCGCAGTAATCGCTGCCGCCCGACAATTTTTCAAGCTGCCGGAAGACCCCAAGCGATTGAAAATAGTGATTGATGATGGCGCCGAGTTTATCGCCCACAGCGACCAGACCTATGACCTGATACTGGTGGATGGATTTGATGCCAATGCCCGTGCTGGTGCGCTCGACACTTTGCCGTTCTATCAAGTTGCACGCGCCCATCTGAGTGTAAATGGCATCATGGCCGTCAATCTTTTGGGTCACAGCCGTGGCTTCAAGGGCAGTGTCGAACGCATTCGCAGTGCTTTCGATGGCCGCGTCTTGGCTTTTCCTTCCTGCGATAGTGGCAACGCCATTGCCTTTGCTGCAGCGGGCGAACCAATCTGTATTTCGATGGATGACTTGAAGGATCAGGCGCTAATATTAAAAAAAGAAATTGGCCTCAACTTGCTGCCAACCCTGACGCGATTGGAGCAAGCAAAAACCTGCAAAGGCGGAATGCTTGAGATATAACCTTGCTCGTTGTTAAACGCGCTTGCTTACAAAAATAAAATAGCGCTCAGGTGCAGCCTGCGTCTTCTTATTCGAGTCAATTTGACGCAGGACTACCGCAATCATGAAATAAGATGGCTTATTATTTTTTAGCAGCCTGCTCTGCCAGATATAGCCATGTTTCTACGATGGTATCCGGATTCAACGAAACGGCCTCAACACCCTGTTCTACGAGCCACTGCGCCAAATCCGGATGGTCGGACGGGCCCTGCCCACAAATACCGATGTATTTATTGGCCTTGCGGCAAGCCTGTATCGCCATACTGAGCAACGCTTTTACTGCTGGATTGCGCTCATCAAATGCCCCTGCCACCAGCCCCGATTCACGGTCTATGCCAAGAGTAAGCTGGGTCAGATCATTTGAACCAATGGAAAAACCATCGAAATACTCCAGGAACTGCTCGGCCAGCAAAGCGTTTGAAGGAATTTCGCACATCATTATCACGCGCAGGCCGTTCTCGCCTCGTCGCAAACCATTTTCAGCCAGCTCTTTTATCACCAGCCCAGCTTCGTCCAGTGTACGTACGAACGGAATCATCACTTCTATATTGGTCAGCCCGATTTCATCGCGTACCCGGTGTATGGCACGGCACTCCAGCGCAAAACAATCGCGAAAGCTGTCTACTATGTAACGTGATGCGCCACGTAAACCGATCATCGGATTTTCTTCATTTGGCTCGTATTGAGAACCGCCGAGCAAGCTGGAATATTCGTTGGATTTGAAATCTGAAAAGCGAACAATTACCGGTTTAGGTGCGAAGGCCGCACCCAGCATGGCTATGCCTTCGGTCAACTTCTCAACATAAAAATCTTCCGGCGTGGCATAACCTGCGGTCTTTGCCTCAACCTGCGCTTTTAAGTCCGCTGATAAATTGGGATAATCGAGCACCACCTTTGGATGTATGCCTATCATCCGTGCGATGATAAATTCCAGCCGTGCCAGCCCTACGCCAGCATTGGGCAGACGGCTGGACTCAAACGCCAGTTCCGGATTCGCTACATTCAGACTAATTTTAATTGGCGGGGTCGGCATTTCATCCAGTGCCAAATCTGACACCTCGATATCGAGAATGCCTTGATACACTTTTCCAATATCTCCCTCGGCACAAGAAACTGTCACTGCATCACCATGTTTAAGAATTTGCGTTGCATCGCCGCATCCCACTACCGCCGGAACACCTAGTTCGCGCGCCACAATGGCCGCATGACAAGTGCGCCCGCCTCGATTGGTAACAATCGCAGACGCGCGCTTCATTACCGGTTCCCAATCAGGATCGGTCATATCCGTCACCAGCACATCGCCCGGCTGCACCTGATCCATTTTGCTGGCATCCGCCACCAAGCATACCGAACCACTGCCTATGCGTTTTCCGACGGCACGGCCACTGGCCAATATTGGAGACTGTTGCTTTAATTGATAACGCCTCAGCTTACCTTGTGCTTCGTGCGACAGCACCGTCTCTGGCCGTGACTGTAATATATAAAGCTTGCCATCCAACCCATCCTTGCCCCACTCGATATCCATCGCGCGACCATAATGTTGCTCAATGATCAACCCATAACGCGCCAGCTCTTCCACCTCTGCGTCGGTAATGGAGAAGCGCTGACTCTCAGCCAGCGGCACCTCTATTGTGAGAACAGAACGTCCTGTTTCATTTCCGGCACCGAATATCATTTTAATTGCCTTGCTACCAAGATTACGGCTGATTACTGCAGCTCCACCTTGCTTTAAAGCAGGCTTATACACATAAAATTCGTCCGGATTGACTGTACCTTGGACTACTGTCTCGCCCAGCCCATATGCGGAAGTGATGAGTACCGCCTGCTCAAAACCAGACTCAGTATCCAGCGTAAACATCACACCACTTGCGCCTAAATCGCTGCGCACCATGCGCTGCACGCCTGCCGACAACGCCACATCCTGATCTTTAAATCCCTGGTGAACGCGATAGGCAATGGCACGATCGTTATATAGCGAGGCGAACACCTGCTTAATGGCTGATAAGACATGACCCACCCCATTAATATTAAGAAAAGTTTCTTGCTGCCCGGCAAACGAAGCATCCGGCAAATCTTCCGCCGTGGCAGAGGATCTAATGGCCCAGGAAATATCAACACCCGCCTCGGCCTGCATCTTTTCATATGCGTTACGAACTTCATTTTCCAAACGCGGCAGCAATGGAGTATCCATAATCCACTGGCGTATCTGACTACCGGCCTCAGCCAGTGCGGTCACATCAGCCACAGCAAGATCGTCGAGCACTGCACGAATGCGTTTATCCAAATCACTCTGCGCGAGGAAATCACGATATGCTGCGGCCGTAGTAGCAAAGCCACCCGGCACACGCACACCGAGATGGGCAAGCTGGCTGATCATTTCTCCAAGCGACGCATTCTTGCCGCCCACCTTAGCCACATCACTCATACGCAATGACTCAAGCCACACGATATACTGTTGCTGTTCCATACTTTCCTCCACTCAACAAATAGTAGAAACGGAAGTTGAACTCTCCCTGCGTGAATAACAAAAATATCTGACCGTAACCACCGCTTCAAGTCAGACTAATTCGAAGGCACACATATTTTATGTAGCCATGCGCATAAAATGCCGCGCGAAGGCTTCCTGAAATGGCAAAAAACCTTAATGTATGGTCTTCTCAATTGAACTGCTTTTATAATCGATTACTAGCAGCCTGTTACTGAAAGCCTGCCATACGAATTTAGTAGCGATCCCCGAATTCAGCGGTCTACCAGAGACCATCTACTGGAAATAATGACTATCCTTTCTTCACAGGCTCTTAATCTTTTTCAGGTCATTTGAAAAAACGGCCGACTAAACGACCAACCACCCTGCCTGTTCCAATAGCTATTTTCGATGGCGGCCTGAAATCTGGGACCGGTGCGACAACCTCTTTTGCACGATTCTCGCGCTCGCGAATGATTTTTTGAGCTTCGGGAGAATTAGCCGAAATGATCGTTGCCTGATCACAGACTGAGCATACTTCATGCTGAGAACGATAACGCCAAATTGAATAAATAACGCCCGGAATCAAAAAGCAAAACCACAGGATGATCTCGGTATCAATACTGCCTTTGGTTATAGTTTTCGTCTCACCTATATAGCCGCATGACGTGCATAAACCTTGTGACATAAAACCCTCCAATATTTTCCAATCCGTGAAAGAGTCTGAACGAAGGATTTTGAATCTGCATAACTAAACTTTGTTCTGATTCGATCTTATTGATAGGTAATTCTCATTTTTCCTTGCTGATTGAATTACTCAAGCCAGCTTTTTAATTAAAATTGAGATATCTTTAAACAATATTACTCTTGCGCTGTTCAGTACCCAGACGGCCTCATTGTCGCTCATCTTTAGTACATGTGCATCCAGTTAGTAGAACGTCGCGTCAGTTTTGGAATAATTACTGGCGTTGGGTGTTGATTTGAATTTTGATAAGGCGACTTTAATACCCTTGCAATGGTACTTATTACTTTCTTTTCCCTTCGTATCAATGATTATTTCTGGAAAAATTTTCGATCGAATGCCTTCTGGTAATCGCAAACAGTTAAACATTTGCAACGCCGTAAAGCCATCATTCGCGATGATCCATGTGACTCTAAGCAGAAGTGCGAAATAGGCCGTATTTATTCCTACTACCTTTGAACCCAGATAATCCATTAAACCTGATTCGCGCAATGACTTCGCATTCCCCCCTTTGAAAAAGGGGGGCTAGGGGGGATTTGAGCATTGCAGGGACACAGAAATCCCGCTTAATCCCCCTTTTTCAAAGGGGGAGGCTGGTTAAATTGCCTAATGGATTATCCGGGTTGAATATCAAACACCCTAAGAGTTTTCTCCTCGAGGGGGAGTTTGACTACCTCCTCGTCACCAACACACAGACCTACCATTACCTTCGCAAGCAGAGTGTTCTGGTTTATCAGCTTTTCGACGAGGTAATAAATCAACCCGAACAAGGCATTTTGCGTCGCTCCAATTCTTTTTCCAGCGCTTGGATATCGCGCAACCAGTCAATTTTTAATACACTCAATACTTCGTGTTGATGATTCTCTAGCGATTTTCTTACGCCATGGGTCTTGGCGAGATTAGACAGTGTCGCATCCCTTCGATGCAGGAGATATTCGATGATAGGAACGTACATACCAACGAAACCAGTGAGCCACTCGGCCGACACCGAGTGTTCGCCTTCAATTTGAAAACGGAAACGTTTAATTGTCGCCAAAATGGTGGAAGCGTTAAGCCAATGTCCATTGGTCACCCAATGATTTACCGTAAATAAACCTACAGGCAGGCCACGACTATCAAGACTAATAGCAAAAAGATGGGATGGGGCCGTTCGTTTCCATGGCTTATCTTCTCTAACATAACGCCTATTCCCTGAAATGGTTGCGTGATAGAAAAGATGCAGATGACCATGCTCGACCATTGCATGCCGATGGGAATGATAAAAAAACTGATAGCCATGACGGCGATCTAAAACATCCGGGTCGGGATAGCGCTCATCTTCTCGGACTTCTTTGCCACAAATCCAATTTTGCAGTAGCGAACCATGTTTTTGAGTGGCATCGCCCCAAGCATGCACGCTACGCTGTGCACACCTATATACATGCGAAAATTCTGCATCACCCATCGCACGCAACATTGATCGGTAACTCACATTACACCCACCAAGCCTGCTCTAAAGAAGTCTGTCCAAAAAACTCGAGTCATTCCGAGGGGGGTAGCCCCCCTTTGAGTATCAGCAATCCCTTATTACTTCGCGCTGCAAATGCGATAATAATTTACGTTACTAGCACCACACTTAGCACCACACTTAGCACCACATTTTGACTGATTTTTTGATGTGCCACAGCTGCGACTGCTGTGACACATCGTCGAGCATCCAGTGGATGCCAATGCAGCAGTTGTAATTACAGCACCAACAATTGATCGCTTGAGAAACTGAGACAAATTTGCCATGATAATTTTCCTGTAAAGATTAAATAAATTGCTATCGAATAAATCCGCTGACAAACTTACAAACGACATATAGAGGAAGCAGCATAGTTAGTCGTTGCTCCCCGAATATATTACACTTATTTGTCTCACTGACCAAGACACAAGAACGCGTGATCGATACACCGCTCGGATACCCTTCAAATATCAGCGTCTCCTTTTGTCAGAGGGTCCGGATTCTATTTGAAAAGCCGGCTTTTCAAATAGAATCCCCTACTTCGGCAAGCTATAGAGACGGTTCTTCCTGTACCTTCGTTAGACTGTGCAAGTTGTAACAGAGCAAGTCGCTTGATCAGTAAATATAAGCAAAGATATCGCGTAATCGAATGAGACAGTCGATGGCTGTAAATTTATTGTCAATCAATTAATGTGACCCATCATCCTTTACTTGGTCGCGTAGAGATCAATTGGGCAGATTAAATCGAATCTAATTCCATACGACCCACAGAAAAGCAATTAGGAACGCCATAACAATATAAACCCAGATAATCCATTAGAAATAATCATTCCTCATTCATGCCCGAACCGATTTAGTCCCGGATCGATTGCAGCTTGAGCCCAAAGCCCTTCAAACCATTGCCGTCGGCGGCAAATCACCGCCAATCATAATACATTACATTTTCTCGGCATTTGAATGCCTAGAGCACCCCTACTGCCAAAACCTAGTAGTGTAGCGTCGCCAACGTGTGATGGATGCTGGATTTCATCACCGCCTGACGAAACAAACTCATCAAGCTATAGGCCAGCATCGCCATACCCAACGCGGCTTCTGTCGATCAGAACTCTGCCATATTGACGCTGTCCAGACCGAAATCGGTATTGAGCTCCTTAATGCGGTTTTCACAGCCGCCCCGCCCCCGATATAGCCGCCATATTTGTAGTGAGGGTAACGCTAGCGATGTCACCATTAATCCGTAACGCCAGCCCTGTACCTCTGGGTCGTCAGCAAATAAGCGCAAGGTCTTGTCCGGTGCTTGTGCGCGTTCTTTGATGCTCTGGCGCACCACCACGATCCGTCGTGCCTGTGTCCACCCCTGCGCCTGATAGCTGATCTCGCCAACCTCCCAGATCGGCTCGATTATCCAGAATTTGCATCGGCTTATTATCGCCTGTTGTAGTGGCTGATTCCATCGTGCGCTGATGATGAAAGCAATGCTTTTGTCGACCAAGAATTTCATGACGGCATCATCGAAAAAGCCATTGTCTGCACACAATAATTCAATCGTTTTATTACCCCGATGGCGTAGTGTAGATTCGAGAAATTCCAGGATGTTGTTGGAGCTGCTGGTATTGCCGGGGCGCAGCCAGAAGTTCGCTACCATGCGAAATTTGGCGATAAAGGCTTAACAAATGGTGGGGAGAGTTGCACCCCGGCTTGCCGGGGTTATAAGCCCTTGGTCACCCCCTTGCTGTGGGACGCATCGGATATTGACGGGAGACTCTACGTCCAAGGTGAGAAAATCTACACTCAGACGGTCGAAAACCAGCGATAAATTTGCGCTTTACACCTGCTCGTTGTGGCCCGTATCAAAGCGGTTGAAGAAACGCATGATCGCTATTATGTGTCCGGCTACTTTCGTCCAGCCGAATAACCTTGTGAGTGTCGCATCCATGCGCGTAATTTCCGCATGTGCAATGCGGTTTGCTCCGCACCCGATGTTAACCAGAAATTGCTCAATGACCTGCACTGGCTCGTAACCTCGATTGGAGCACGGTTGAGGCAAATTCTACTGCTTGACGGCCTCTGCAAACCGGATGCTCTGGAGCATTTTTTTCATCAGCGCCATGCTTCCTAAGCTGATATCTCGCGGTCGGTGAATCGGATTTCAAAATCGCTTTGCGAACTCATAGGTATCACCTGAATAACCAGGTTAATGCATTGGTTTAAAATAGCCTTTCCTAATGGTATCCATTAGGAAAATCTATATTCACAATTAGCTGTTGAATTTGGTCTCAAGATTTACCAAACTCCTATAAATCATATTGTTGTACGTATCTATGGTTAACGATAAATTCTTAATCCACTTCATAAATTCTCTTCTGGGTTAAAAATGACCCGCAAGTGGGTCAACATCTCCCATTCCTTTGCCACCAACGTTTTCTAGCCAATTAACTGCCTGCACATTTACTTTGGTGGGTGCGATATGACCCACCCCCCTCTCTTCTTAAAATATAATTAAATATATTAATCAATATGTTGGTTAATATTATCTGCCTGGCATGATATATGCTTATCATTAGCTGAGTACGGCACAATAGTACAGTCAGTTTTTGGCTAACTACGACATAGCCTTAGAAAACTCTATCACGCCCACACATTGTTCCTTAATTTCTCTATTGGACAATCTGGGAAAAAGTATAAATCGTTTTTAAGTTACACTGTTGATCCTGTAAATCTGATAAGGGAGTCTAAAATGAATAACTTAACTGAATCCATACAAAGTGTATTAGGGCCAGCATCTACTAGTGCTTTGGGGAATGCTCTAATTGGCTTAGTGATATTGGTTATTGGCCTAATGGTTGTGAAATGGCTGAGCAATCTTATCTGCAAGCTGGTGGGTAAGATTGAGTTTTTAGCAAAATATAATTTATTGGATATTTGTTGTTCATTAATTAGAGGGATTCTGACCATCTTTGTTTTAATGGCAGTGTTGCAACATTTTGGTTTAACAGATGTGCTGTCACCATTGAAGAACATGATTGACCAATTCCTGTCCGCAGTACCACGTATTGTCGGTGCGAGTGTTGTAGCTTATGCTGGTTGGATTATTGCTAAAATTGTCGCAGAACTAGTTGGTGTTGCATTGAAAAAGGTTGATCAACAACTCGCAGAAAAAACAGGAAGTGACAAGGTAGTAGTTTCTAAATTTGGGAGTGCCTTTATATTTGTTGTTGTTTTATTGCCAATTGTTGTAGCTGCATTAGGTATATTAAACATTCCTGCGATTTCTGTGCCTGCATCAGATATGTTAAATAAGCTAATGGCTGCTATACCTAACATCATTGGTGCCGGCATCATATTATTGGTGACATACGTTGTAACTAAATTTGTTATCTATCTGTTAACGAGTTTATTGGATGGTATGCATCTTAATAATTTACCCGCCAAACTGGGTATCACCAGTTTATTTACTGAGAAATTCACACCAATCAAATTGATTGGTGGGGCAATTATGTTTTTCTCTATGCTTGCGGCATCTACCGCGGCATTAAATACTCTAGGTATCGAGGTGCTTGCAGCTATCTTTGCTAAAATACTAGCGTTTGGTGGTGGCTTGTTGGTTGGCGCAATAATTTTGGTTGTTGGTAATTTTCTTAGTTCACTGGCTTATCAAGCATTATCCAAAAATAGTAATCTCGTTTTAGCTAATATTGCACGTTTTGCGATTTTGGGTCTGGTATTGGCAATGGGACTCCAGGCGATGGGACTGGCAGACGACATTATTACGATGGCTTTTGGTTTTACTATTGGTGGGGTTGCTGTTGCAACGGCACTGGCTTTTGGTTTAGGTGGCAGAGATGCTGCAAAAAAACTAACAGATCTTTGGGCTGACAAAATCACTAAAAAAAAGGATCTGACGGTTGATAACGTTACTAAAGAATAGTACTTAATTTTTTAGCGATGAATTTAGACGGCTCCTTCGGGAGCCGTTTTTATTGGTGCTCTTTTTAAAAGTGAAATTTTCAGGCATGAAATTAAAGGGATGCATTGCTTATTCTAACAGCCTGTCGGACTTAAAGAATCTAACATGAAAATGTCTAATATCACGTAATGAATCGTGTGAGAGACCGAGGTCGCATAAAAATATTCCGTTCTCCTGAATACGCTGCAGCATTCCCACATACTCTAAATTAAGCAAGAATATTAAATTAGTGAAGTAGAAAATGTCTGTAAATTTATTATTGATCAAGTAACCCGGCCCATTATTTATAATTTTTCTTGACATTCAGATAACATACTTTATTGACAGCATTACGCGTCTTTGCCTGCCAAAAATGAGGAGAGTAGCCAAGATATTCGCGATTCTCTGAAAGTAAGTGTGGAAAGCCAGCATTACTCTAACTTACCTCGAAGAGTGGGTAGCAAACCCGGCTGGGCTGAATGAAAGAATATGCGCATGGGCAGAATAGCTTCGAGTGTGATACCTTTATTTTTATGACATCCCCTACCGTCCAACAAATTCTCCACGATGTTTTCGGCTATTCGTCCTTTCGTGGTGAACAGCAATCGATAGTTGAATATGTTGTTGCTGGCGGAGATGCGCTGGTATTAATGCCAACTGGAGGCGGCAAGTCGTTGTGCTACCAGCTTCCGGCATTGTTGCGGCGTGGGGTTGGCATAGTGGTGTCACCGTTGATTGCGTTGATGCAAGATCAGGTGGACGCACTTAGCCAGCTTGGTGTGCGCGCCGCTTTTCTTAACTCCAGCCTGGATGCAAACACGGCGCGTACCGTGTCGAGCCGTTTGCTGCGTGGTGATTTAGATCTCTTGTATGTAGCTCCAGAGCGGTTGCTGATGTCTGGATTCTTGTCCATGCTGGAACAGGTGCAAGCCGAGCATGGCATGGCACTGTTTGCCATTGACGAGGCGCATTGTGTCTCGCAATGGGGCCATGATTTCCGTCCTGAGTACCGAGGTCTGACAGTATTGCATGAACGCTTTCCGGATGTGCCCCGCATCGCGCTAACGGCCACGGCGGATGCACCAACGCGAGGTGAGATCGTCGAGCGGCTGGCGCTGGAGCATGCACGGCAATTTGTTTCAAGTTTCGACCGTCCAAACATCCGTTACCGGATAACACTGAAAGCCAATGCCCGGCAGCAATTGCTATCCTTTTTGGAAACAGAGCATGCCAATGATGCTGGCATCGTATATTGCCTGTCTCGCAAAAAAGTAGAGGAAACCGCTACTTGGCTTCAGGAACGCGGCTGGAATGCATTACCCTACCATGCCGGACTTAATGCGGCCGTGCGTAGCGAAAATCAACGCAGCTTCCTGCGCAAGGAGGGCGTCATCATAGTCGCCACTGTCGCTTTCGGCATGGGCATCGACAAGCCCAACGTGCGCTTTGTCGCTCACCTTGATTTGCCCAAAAGCATGGAAGGCTATTACCAGGAAACTGGTCGTGCTGGACGAGACGGCTTGCCCGCAGATGCATGGATGACTTACGGTTTGGGCGATGTAGTTTCCATGCGACAGATGTTGGCGTCCGGCGAGGCGCCCGAGGAGCGCAAACGGTTAGAACTGCATAAACTTGATTCGCTACTGGGGTTTTGCGAATCCACTGCCTGCCGCCATCAACTTATCGTGCGTTATTTTGGAGAAGAGCATCCTGGCAACTGTGCTCAATGCGACAATTGCCTTGAGCCGATGGATACTTGGGACGCGACTCAAGCGGCGCGTATGGCATTGTCGTGTGTTTACCGCACTGGGCAGCGTTTCGGCGTTGGTTATTTGATTGACGTGCTACTAGGTAAGGTAACAGCACAGGTCGAAAAATTTCGCCACCAGCAACTTAGTACCTTTGGGATCGGCCAGTCGCTCTCGCAGATTCAATGGAGCAGTGTCTATCGCCAGTTAGTTGCTGCTGGTTTGCTCAATGTGGACATGGAAGCTTACGGCGGATTGCGTCTGACCGAAGAAGCACGCCCAGTGTTACGCGGTGAATCCGAGGTGTGGCTGCGACGAGATGCTGAACCCGCTAAAATTAAAATCAGCAAAATTGAGCGCGGCGCAAGAATGCGCGAAGCATTTGCCGGTGCAAATGAAGATCCGCTGTGGCTGGCGCTTAAAGCCAAACGTATGGAGCTCGCCCGTGAACAAGGCGTACCGCCTTATGTGATTTTTCACGACAGCACATTACTGGAGATTCTTAAACATCGTCCCAGCAATCTCGCCGAATTAGGAAAAATTAGCGGGGTCGGCTTAGCCAAGTTAGACCGCTACGGAAATGAATTTTTGAATGTGATTACAGAAGAGGGAAATGACGTTAAATAGTCCAAAACAGCAGAGGTCATTTTTCCGCAGGACGACCCAGTGTTTCTACCGTAGTACTTTAACGAACCGACTGGAGCGTGGTATCTTCCATAGCTTTCCAGAACTGTTCACGCCATCAAGGGGTACGTCGCCATGCACAATCAAAATATGAAATTCCTCATCTGGACTGCGAAGGCCAATGATATTCTCCAAAATGTCATTCGTACCCATCGTAAGCTTGACTCGAAGATAAGCGAAGCACAACACTAGCATGCTGCAATTTGATGTTTTGATTATAGGCAGCGGACTGTCAGGACTTTCATTGGCATTGAAACTTGCCGATCAGCGAAAAGTCGCCGTCATCACCAAGAAATCGCTATTGGAAGGCGCAAGTGTTTGGGCACAAGGTGGAATCGCTGCCGTGTTGTCGCAAGAAGATTCTCTGGCCGAGCATATACAGGATACATTGACCGCCGGTGCTGGCCTCTGTGACCCAGCCACCGCACACTATGTTATTGAGCACGCCAAGCCAGCAATTGACTGGCTAATTGCGCAAGGCGTGCCGTTCACACGTGATGCCAATTCCGATATCGGCTATCACCTGACACGTGAAGGCGGCCACAGCCACCGACGTATTATTCACGCCGCCGATGCCACTGGCCATGCCGTACAGGAAACGCTCGCCTCCAAAGTTCTGGCACATCCCAACATCACACTGCTGGAGCATTACATTGCCATCGATCTGATTACTGGCAACAAACTCGGCCACACGCACAATCATTGCTATGGTGCTTACGCGCTCAACAGCCTGAGCGATGAAGTCAGCACCATCGCAGCTCATGACACAATTTTGGCCACTGGGGGTGCTAGCAAAGTATATCTTTACACCACCAATCCAGACACCGTAACTGGCGACGGCGTTGCTATGGGTTGGCGTGCCGGTTGCCGGGTGGCCAACATGGAATTCATTCAATTTCATCCGACCTGCCTATATCACCCACACGCCAAATCTTTCCTCATTTCTGAGGCGGTTCGTGGCGAGGGTGGCATCCTGAAACTGCCCGACGGCACACGATTCATGCCTACTCATGATGAGCGCGCCGAACTCGCGCCACGCGACATCGTCGCTCGCGCCATTGATTTCGAAATGAAAAAGCGTGGTTTAGATTGCGTGTATCTCGATATCTCACATAAATCGGTAGAATTTCTGCAAGCGCATTTCCCTACCATCTACGCGCGCTGTCTGTCACTGGGTATCGATATCGCCCGCCAACCCATACCAGTCGTACCGGCAGCGCACTATACCTGCGGTGGCCTTGTTACTGATCTGCATGGGCGAACCGATCTCGCCAATCTTTATGCCGTAGGCGAAACCGCTCACACTGGTCTGCATGGGGCTAACCGCCTGGCCAGCAATTCGTTACTGGAGTGCATGGTGTTTGCCGATGCTGCCGCACGCGACATATTGGCCACGCCGCAAAGTCCGTTCATTCCACTACCGCAATGGGATGAGAGTCAAGTGACCGATGCCGACGAAGAAATTATTATCTCGCACAACTGGGCGGAATTACGCCAATTCATGTGGGACTATGTCGGAATTGTGCGCACCACTAAAAGACTGCAACGCGCTCAACACCGCATCCGATTATTGCATGAGGAAATCAACGAGTATTACGCCAATTTTCATGTTACAGCTGATTTGCTGGAATTACGAAATCTGGTGTTAACGGCCGATCTCATCGTGCAAAGTGCATTGTCTCGGCACGAAAGCCGTGGATTACACTACAGCAAGGACTACCCCGATACGCTGCCGCTGGCCGCACCGACCGTGCTTACTCCATCTGCATAAGGGAGCCTTTTAGTGTATACGTCTTGCGTAATCAACCAGAGTCAAATTTCTTGGGGTGAGCTTCAACAACAACGACATAGTCAAATTTCAAAATGCGCAAATTAGCGCATTTTTGGCAATTATTTTTTTATTTGTTTAGAATGCTGGCCTCACTTTGCATAAGGCACCATAAGTTAAAGCCAATGATGGTTTATGACATATTGGTAAGCATTGAACGAAATAAATTTTATGCGAAATGCAACGTTAATTATTAAGAAGACAATAGTACTTAGTGTATTTAGTCTATAAGGAGACAATGTGGAAAAAATTGAAAAAGATGTTGCAAAAGACTATTGGGAAAGTCAGGCTAAAACTCATAAGGGCTCACATTTAGCATCTTGGAGCGATAACTTTATGATTGAACTTGAAATCGATGCAATAGGAGAGCACATTTCAAGTGGGGATCATATTCTTGATGTAGGTTGTGCTAATGGTTATTCCGCGTTCCAACAATTGGAGCGACACAAAGATATTGGTTCTATTACAGGAGTTGATTTTGCTGAAAACATGATCAAACAGGCCAATCTTCTGAAAAAAGCTCAGTGGGTTGGAGATGTTGTAAAGTTTGAAATTGGCGACATTAATTCCTTACAATTTTCTGATGATACTTTTGATTTAGCTTATGCCACACGAGTGGTTACCCTTATGGCAACTTGGGAAGAACAGCAAATTGCAATCAATGAATGTCTGAGGGTTGTTAAGCCTGGTGGCAAGGTGATTTTATCCGAGCCTTTTCTGGAGCCATTTACATTGCTCAATGCGATGAGGCAACTTAAGGATATGCCACCATTGATTGAGCATGATTCAAATCGATTCTTTAAAAAAGCTGTACTAGAGGAATTTCTCACTCAAAAGGGTTTGACGTTTAAGGTAGATGAATTTTCATCAATCTATTACCTGGGATCAAGATTTTTGAGAGAGTTGGTAACAGACCCAGCAGCATACCCAGGCTTCAACCCGATTAACCGCCTTTTTTATGATATAGAGAAAGATTTTTCTGGCGGTGGCTTTGGCATTCAGCAGGCTTATATTATTACTAAATAAAATCAATATCGCATGATTCACACCAGAATAGAACACGACACATTCGGCCCCATAGAGGTTGCAGCAGACCGGCTTTGGGGCGCGCAAACGCAACGTTCGCTTGAACATTTTCATATTTCTTCCGAGCGTATGCCGGAGGAACTCATCCTTGCACTCGCTATGGTCAAGCGCGCTTGCGCGCTGGCCAATCGCGATTTAAATCTGTTAAGTGTTGCCAAGGCAGATGCCGTTGTGCAGGCAGCGGATGAAATACTGGTTGGCCAACATACGCAAGAGTTTCCACTTTCTGTTTGGCAGACGGGCTCTGGTACCCAGACCAATATGAACTTGAACGAGGTGCTCGCTAACCGAGCTTCTGAACTGCTTGGCGGAAAATGGGGTAAAGATCGGCTGGTGCATCCCAATGATGATGTAAACCTCGGTCAATCATCTAATGATATTTTCCCTACTGCCATGCACGTGGCAGCTAGCCTCAGCATCACCCAATCCCTGCTTCCTGCGCTACGCAAACTGCGCTCGACATTGGAGGAAAAATCCCGCAATTTTGACAGCATCGTGAAGATTGGGCGAACGCACCTGCAGGATGCAACTCCGCTAACGCTTGGACAGGAATTTTCTGCTTACGTGGCGCAGTTGGATTATGCAGAATCCATAATTCAAACTTCCCTGCCCTCGCTGTGCGAACTTGCAGTCGGAGGGACTGCAGTTGGAACCGGACTTAACACACATGCCGAATTCGGGGAGCGCGTTGCTGCGGAACTCGCTCGCAGCACCAGCTTACCGTTCAAAAGCGCTGCCAACAAGTTTGCGGCTCTGGCCGCTCATGATGCCCTAGTGGCCGCACATGGCATGCTCAAAACACTCGCTGCCGCCCTCATGAAAGTTGCCAACGACATCCGCTGGATGGCTTCGGGACCACGCTCTGGCCTTGGGGAAATCAGTATTCCTGAGAATGAACCGGGCAGCTCGATTATGCCGGGTAAAGTTAATCCCACACAGTGCGAAGCACTTACCATGCTGTGTTGCCAAGTTTTTGGTAATGATGTTGCAATCAATATAGGTGGTGCTTCTGGAAATTTTGAACTCAATGTTTTCAAACCGCTTATCGCTCACAATTTTCAACAAAGCGTACGCCTGCTTGCTGACGGAATGGCAAGCTTCGAGACACACTGCGTGCGTGGCATTTTGGCCAACGATGAGCGTATTGCAGAGCTGCTGGAACGCTCGTTAATGCTAGTGACCGCCTTGACCCCGCATATTGGCTACGATAGAGCTGCAGAAATTGCCAAGCAAGCACACCGGGATGGCGGCACGCTAAAACAGACGGCATTAGCTCTAGGCTATGTTACGGAAGAAGAATTCGACAGCTGGGTGCAGCCAGCGAAAATGACTTGATGCATCTAAAATTACTTAATCGCACAGCTCAAACATCGCTGCTTCAGGGACAATGTTTATGTTAGCTCACTAACTCTTCAATTTCACATCTGCCCCTCTCCCTATTCGTCCACCTGACGTTTATTAGAACGCAGCACATCGGTAAAGCCAAACTGGCTCAGGTCGCGGATTCGCATGGGATACAGAATCCCGTCCAGATGATCGCACTCATGTTGCACCACGCGAGCATGAAAACCGTTTACCGCGCGATCTATCAAAACGCCATATTCATCGCGTCCCTGGTAATGGATGGATTCAAAACGCGGTACCAGCCCGACTAGTCCCGGCACGCTCAAGCAGCCTTCCCATCCTTCCACCATATCCGGATTCAATGTCAATCCCACATGCGAATCTACTACATTTAATGGATTGCCTGATTTTGTTAGCGGAGTGATTACGGGATTAATCAATACAGTTTCTGGCACTGATTCAGCATCGGGGTAGCGTGAATTGAGCTGCACACCAAAGATCACTACGCGCAAATTCACGCCTATCTGAGGGGCTGCCAGTCCCGCGCCGTTCAGCGCCTGCATAGTGTCGCGCATGTCAAGCAGTAAGTCGTGCAGTTCCGGCGTATCGAAATCGATCACTTCCTCCGCGTAACGCAACAGACGCGCATCTCCCATACGCAATACTTCCCTAATCGACATCAGAGTCCACCACACATTCAAGGATGGTGCGCACGCGTGCCATGGCAGGTTGTGCCACGGTACTGATAGTTTCCAAATGCACGCCATCGCGGCTGCTACCGCGCCCGGCAGCATGGTTCACCACCACCGCGATAGCAGCGTAATTCAAACCGAGCTCTTTGGCTAATGCGGCTTCAGGCATACCGGTCATGCCCACCATATCGGCACCGTCGCGCTCCAGACGGTTGATCTCTGCTGCTGTATCCAGACGTGGCCCCTGTGTGGCGGCATAAACTCCGCCATCCAGACAAGGGAGGTCGGCACATCTGCCAGCATCCAGAATTTGTTGGCGTAGTTCCTGACTATAAGGCTGGGTAAAATCAATATGTGTTACCGAGCAATCGCGCCCATCAAAGTAGGTGAACTCGCGTCCATAGGTGTAATCAATAATTTGATCTGGCAACACAATAACACCGGGCGACAGGTCAGTACGGATTCCCCCAACTGCTGCGACAGAAATGATTCTTTGTGCTCCCTGTTCTTTTAACGCCCACAGATTGGCGCGATAATTTACCTCATGCGGCGGGATCGTATGGCCGTAGCCATGACGGGCAATAAACATCACCTCATGCTGGCGTAAACGGCCAAATGTAATCGCTCCGGAAGGCTCACCATATGGCGTGCGCATCACCTGTCGATGTGATATTTCCAGATTGGTTAGTTGCGTCAGCCCAGTGCCACCAATAATCGCTAACATTGTTTATTACCTTTTGAAAAATTTAGCAGCCTGTTGAACTTGAAGAGTCGTAGCGAAAATTTAGCTAAGCTAAGAGTAAATTTTGCGAGCTTTCACCTTGCGGCGAAAGGCCTGCTTACCCCACTAGACGATTTTTCTGGGCAATAGTTGTTCTACTGCCAAAAAAAGCGACGAAATAGCCACCGTTCAGCTAAATTTTCAGCCGATTCCCTTTAAGTCCGATAAACTGCTAGCACTTACTAATTCCCGCACTAGAAATTCAGAAAGCACAAATAAAAATATTTATACATATTGAATATAATTAATATAATTTATTATATTCATATAGTTGGCTATATTATTCCCTAGTTGCATAAATCGCAGGCAGATTGCGCCACGCGCCATGTATATCCATACCGAAGCCGAATACAAAACGATCAGGTAATTTTACCCCGACAAAATCGGCGCATATCGGTTTAGCCTTTGTAATCTGTTTATCAGCAAACACCGCACTGTAAAACTGGGCGGCGCCCAAATCCAGCACACGTTGCTTAACTGCGGCCAGTGTCTCACCCTCGTCGAGAATGTCATCCACCACCAAAACCACGCGGCCAGTTACATTTTCTTGTGGCTCGACTTTCCAGTGCAAGGTTCCGCCTTGTTGGTTCCTGCCATAGCGCGATACATGCACATAATCAAAGTCGAGGGGAAAAGTAAGCAGCGGTAGCAGCTGTCCGGTAAACACCACTGCACCGCCCATTACGGATAACAGTAGTGGATGTGTGTCAGTTAATACAGTATTAATTTCCCGCGCAACGCTCATTACGGCCGCTTGTACTACTTCAGCTGAAATAATCAACTCAGCTTGATTCAGGATATCGTTCGCCTGCTGATTAGAGAGCATTACTTGATCGTTGCCAGATAAGCGGCAAAACTTTCATTCAGTTCAGGATGCTTAAGGCCGAATGCAACTGTTGCCTTGAGATAACCCAGCTTGGAGCCGCAATCGTAACGCGTACCGTTAAACCGATATGCCAGCACTTTTTCTTCCTTTAGCAGAGCTGAAATACCATCGGTTAGCTGAATTTCGCCACCCGCGCCCGCCTGTAACTTTGCCAGGTGATGGAAAATACGCGGCGTCAACACATAGCGCCCCACCACCGCTAGAGTTGAAGGCGCATCTGACGGGCTGGGCTTTTCAACGATGGCATGTACCTGCTCCACATTCTGTTCCACATTGCTACTACTGACTATGCCATAGTGCCCCGTCTGTGAAGGTGGCACGTCTTCTACGCCGAGCACTGAGCATTGATTGCGCTGGTATACATCTGCCATCTGTTTAGTAACAGATATATCCCCTGCGATTAAGTCATCGGCCAAAATCACCGCAAACGGTTCGTTTTGCACCACCGGCTGCGCGCACAGGACTGCATGGCCGAGCCCAAGCGTTTCTGATTGCCGGATGTAGATGCAATTTACATGCTTGGGAATTACTTCCTGAACTGCACGTAATAGCTCGCTTTTGCCGCGTGCGAAAAGTTCAGCTTCAATCTCATAAGCCGTGTCGAAATGGTCCTCAATAGCGCGTTTATTGCGACCAGTAATGAACACCATGTCAGTAATACCAGCTGCCACTGCCTCTTCCACCGCATATTGGATTAACGGTTTGTCGACTATCGGCATCATTTCCTTGGGACTGGCCTTGGTGGCGGGCAGGAAGCGGCTGCCCAATCCAGCTACCGGAAATACAGCTTTTGTAATTTTAGTCATACGACTTCTCCATAACTTTCCGGTTACAAATTGTCAAATCAAGAATTATGGACACCTCTAAAATCCAATTTTTGTCACAATACGTCGTTACTCTAAAAAATTATCTATTACATATCAATCATATACCACGCTCAAATTTCTTACTTGTGCCTTGTCTTGTCTAGAAACTTGAATTTTTAAAGGCGCCCTTATGATTTAACCAGAGGGTGATGGCATTTCGTTTATATTTAACAGTTGCAAAAATTGTTGTTCATCTAACACAGTAACATTTAGTTTCCGCGCTTTATTGAGCTTGGTACCCGCCTCGATGCCAGCCACCACATAATCGGTTTTATGCGACACGCTGCCAGTCACGCGTGCGCCAAGTTTTTCCAGCTTGGATTTTGCCTCGTCGCGGCTCATGCTGGCAAGCGCACCGGTTAATACAAAAATTTTAGCGTTCAAAGGCAATAACTGCACTGCCATTTCAGCCTGCTCCGGCCACCGCACCCCGGCAGCGCGTAATTGGGCGATCACCTCAATGTTATGCAGCTCGGAAAAAAAAGTTGAAATGCTTTGCGCAACAACGGGCCCTATATCGGGTACAAGTTGCAGGCGCGTTTCGTCGGCCGAAATAAAATTGTCCAACGTAGCAAAATGACGCGCCAGTTCTTTTGCGGTCGTCTCGCCCACATTACGGATACCCAGCGCGTAGATGAAACGCGCGAGTGTGGTTTGCTTGCTGCGTTCAATTGCATCCAGCAAATTTTGAGCGGATTTCTCTCCCATACGCTCCAGCTGAGCCAGTGCCAAAAAGTTCAGTTTATATAAATCGGCAGGCGTATGCACCCGTTGCTGTTCCACCAGTTGGTCAACTAGCTTCTCGCCAAGTCCCTCGATATCCAGGGCACGACGGCTGGCGAAATGCAGCAGCGCCTGTTTACGTTGCGCCGGGCAAAACAGCCCACCACTACAGCGCCTTATTGCCTCGTCCGGCAGTTTGGTAACGTGTGCGCCACATACTGGACAGGTTTGTGGCATATTGAATTCACATGTGTCCACAGGACGCCGCTCAAGTAGGACTCGTGCCACTTCTGGAATGACATCGCCAGCACGCCGGACGCTTACAGTATCGCCTATGCGGATATCCTTGCGACGCAATTCCTCTTCGTTGTGCAGTGTGGCATTGGTTACCGTCACACCACCGACAAATACTGGGGCCAGGCGCGCTACGGGAGTCAATGCACCAGTACGGCCCACCTGCACCTCAATATCCAGCACGATGGTCAATGCTTCTTCTGCCGGAAACTTGTGCGCAAGCGCAAAGCGCGGTGCCCGCGACACATAGCCCAGCTTGGCTTGTTGTGAAATGTTATTGACTTTGTATACTACGCCGTCAATTTCGTAAGGCAGCTTGTTGCGCAGTTCACCAATTTCACGATAATAGGCTAATAATCCGTCCAGTCCGTTCACCACACGTCGTTCCTGTGGTACCGGCATAGACAACTTTTGCAAACAATCTAACTGCTCGTTATGTGTGTCAGGCAATATGAATCCTTCGGCTGCGCCTGCTCCATAGGCTAAAAAACTCAGGTGACGACTAGATGTAATTCGCGAATTGAGCTGCCGCAATGAACCTGCTGCGGCATTACGTGGATTGGCGAACAACTTTTCGCCCTTGTCTGCCTGCTGACGATTCAGCGCGATAAAATCAATCTTGAACATCAGCACCTCGCCGCGTATCTCTATAAACGGAATGGGCTTGGTTAATCCTCTTGAATCCAAGCGCAATGGAACATTCCTTACGGTGCGCAAATTTTGCGTCACATCTTCACCAACCACGCCATCGCCGCGCGTTGCACCCTGCACAAATATTCCATCACGATAGGTAAGCGTGACTGCCAGACCATCAAACTTAGGTTCTACGGAATACTCTACTTCGGCCACGCTCAATGCCTCGCGGGTACGAACATCAAATGCCTGTACTTCAGCTTCACTAAAGGCGTTGTTAAGCGAAAACATCGGCGAGCGGTGGTCTACTTTGGAAAAGGATAAGCGCGGCGCAGCACCAACTCGCTGAGTAGGCGAGTCCGGCGTAGCAAGTGAGGGATATTGCATTTCGAGAGTTTGCAGTTCACGGAACATTGCATCGAATTCCGCATCGGTAATCAGTGGATCGTCCAATGTATGATATTGGTAATTGTGTCGCTCGATTTCCCCACGCAAAAGCGCAATACGCTGCGGCACCGACTCAATCATTAATGGAACCTGATCTGAAAGAAAAACTTAGGAAAAAAGCCTGCGCGCCTGAGCGCTGCCAGCAATAATGTGGCGTGCTCGCATGTCAGCTTCAACAGCAGCAATGCGCTCACGGATTAGCGTAATGCTGCCTTCACTTAATGCCATATGGCGTGCGTCCACAATGGTTGCACGCAACTCACTAGCCAGTTGTTGTGCCAAAACTACCATTTGGTCAAAACCTGATGAAGGATGTTCCACTCGTGGCACATCCAGCAACAAAGTCAGGCCGTCCACATGCAATTGCTCCAAAGCATGATGTTGAAATGGCGTATTGTTTTCATTGCACAGACTAAACAAAGTATGTCCCTGCGTATCAACCAAGTGGAACGCACCGTCCGCTTGCAAACTTAAACCGTATTGCTCAGCCACGCGCGCGATATCCTTGCCAGACAGTATGTGCTCATCGCTGGGCAAAAGATTCAGGCCGATAATCAGATCTACAGCTGCGCATGAGTTGTCCAACTCTATCGCGCGCGCTGTGGCTTCTGCCACATCCGGCAGAACCATATCGGCATGTAATTGTGCCGCAATTGTTCGTGCCAGTTTGCGAAAATCCATCAATTTAACTTCACTCACCGCGCCGGCGCGATTAGCTAATTGTAACGCCAGCTTAAACGAGGTATAGGCCACCGGACTATCCACAATCACATTTTCCCATTCGCCGCTGGCCACACTCAAGCCACATACTTGGACGCTTTTACTCCAATCAAAGCGTTGCTGCCATAACAATGTTAGTGCATCTGCACTCATCGGATTTTTAGGCGAAATCACTGCGATGAAATCGGTTCCCACATCCAGCAATGCGCACATAGCATCTACCGTGTACTCGTGTTGCGACTCATTGGGCGAGATACTAATGGGTACGGCTTCCTCCAACTTTTCGACCAGCGATTCATCTGTCTGGATTTCTACAGCTGGGCGATATAACGCATCCTCATGCCTATGCTTGAACGCCGCACCGAACTTCCGCCGATACTTACGCTGCTGCAACCAATTATAAATATATATTGCCAACACCACGGCGACACCGATGCCAAGCAAGCTAAGTTGTAGTTCACTCATATTGAAAATAATGCGGTAGATTAACTTTCTGCAAGCGCGGCAAGCCACACCGTTATTGTTGAATTATCGCAAGAGAGCTGAGAAATGGCAAAGGTCAACAAGCTCTATAAATTAAGTTTAGTTCATATTTCTGATATTACCTACCGTATTGAAATGGTTTCCATAATTAAAATTACAGGTATTTTTTCATTAGAACATCCACAACAACTTTAATATACATGAATTTATATTTCACCGCGATATATCCTAGACACGACGTCTGGCAGGGTTTATCAAAATGTAAATAGCGCGGCTGTACAAGTTGCATTATTTAGTGGGGGGCCACCAGGTCCCACCGCGCCAACTTAATCCTATCGGGTTTGTAAAAGCTTCTGCGGATAACATATGTGCCAGCAGCCAGTCACTGTGGCGAATTCGATTACGTGTGAAAAAGCTGCATCCCGACAGTCGGCAGGTTGATCGAAGTTCCGAGCCTGAATTACGAATAACAATAAAAACAATATATTGCACATTTTCTTTCGTCGCAATATCAACCTGCCAACAATTAAATTGAAAACACTAACTTGACTATGTTAGGATTCCTGACTATATTCAGACTGACAATTATGTCAATTAAACAACAAGGATAAAAAATGAGTAAATCAGTTTTCTATCATGCGGGTTGTCAAATTTGCGTCGGTGCCGAACACGACATTGTCAATTTGATCGGTGCCGACAGCGTGGAAATCGTCCATCTTGGCGAGGATATGTCGAGATTTGACGAGGCAAAAAAAGCAGGCGTGAAGTCTGTTCCAGCGTTAGTAACGCCAAACGGAAATGTACTTCACATCAATTTCGGTGCATCAATGGCTGATATCAAAGGTTAAACTTCAAGGCGGCCGGATTTCTTTATATTTTGACTTCCTTACTAACTAATTTTTAAAAACTTATGAAAAATTCGATTCTCTATCACGACGGTTGCGATATATGTGCTTTGGTTGGACAGGAAGTTGTAAATCTAATTGGATTAGCAAATTTAGATATTGTCCATATCGGGTTAAATCCTTCAAAACAAATTGAAGCGGAGAACAAAGGAGTAAAAGCATTTCCGGCGCTGGTCCTGATCAATGGCAACATATTGCATTTCAACGTTGAAGAACACGAAGGCAGTGTGGACTGTTTATTTTAAAAACAACAATAATATTAAATGGACAGATGAAATCGAGAATTCCTCGCTGACGCGGAGTAAGCAATAATTGATCATAGTTGCCTGATTCATCATAAACTTACAAACAACCTCTACTTTGTTCGTCAGTTCGATACCATTGCTTATATGTACTGATCAAGCGACTTGAATCGTTACTATTTTAATTTAAAATAACAAAGCATTTAAATCAATCGAGTTTAACCTCTCATTTATTTCTCATGGCCCCATTGATTTCTCAAATCCAGCTACTTATCCCGCCAATCCCACATAAACATTCTGCACATCGTCATCCGCATCGATCGCCTCCAGGAACGCTTCCACGTCTTCGCACTCGGCATCGCTTAACGTGACCGGATTTTTCGGGCGGTAACCCAGTTGCGCGGAGATCACGGTGAAGCCCTGCTCCGGCAGTGCCTTGCACACGGCATCCAGATCGGTGGTGTCGGTGATGAATAGTGTTGCGCCTTCGTCGGCGGGTTCAAAGTCCTGCGCACCTGCTTCGATGGCAGCGACTTCGGCATCCGCTTCTTTGGAATTCGGCGTTGCTTCGATCATGCCCACATGGTCGAAGTCCCACGAGACGGAACCAGCGGCACCCAGTTGGCCCTTGCGAAACAGTACGCGGATGTTGGGGTAGGTACGGTTGACATTGTCGGTTAGGCACTCGACGATCACCGGGACTTTATGGGGCGCGAAGCCCTCGTAGGTCAGCCGCTCCAAGCTCGCACCGCCGTCGAGCAGTCCCGCACCCTTCTTGATGGCCCGCTCCAGCGTTTCCTTGGGCATTGATACTTTTTTGGCCTGCTCGACCACCAGTCGCAAACGCGAGTTCAGATCCGGATCAGCACCGCTTTTTGCTGCGACCATGATTTCCTTGGACAGCTTACCGAAGATCTTGCCCTTGGCATTCGCTGCAACTTCTTTATGTCTGGCTTTCCACTGTGCGCCCATGTTAGCTCTCTTAATTGTTGTTTATACAATCTCTCCTGCATTTTGCCTCAAGTACAGAGTTGCATCAATCACAGCATAATCATATGTCCATTCGTGGTGAGCCTGCCTGTAATGGGTTAAGTCGCTTTATTAATAAAAATTGTTCTACTAAAAAAATTATTGAAAGGCGGATTCAACTCTGAAGTGCAACTTTTGTAAGCGAATTTAGGTGGCGAGCTGCGTTAATATCGGAGCCACTTAAACGACCAAGTAAAAGGAGCACAGATGAAGAAATATAAGCAGCTCACCAGCGGGCAACGATATCAGATTTACGGATTGAAACAAGCTGGTTTGGATCAAACTCAGATTGCCCAAAAGATAGGCGTGGACAAGTCGACGATTTCACGAGAGTTCAGGCGAAACAAAGGTCAACGCGGCTGGCGACCCAAGCAGGCGCAGTCGTTCAGAGATGAGCGCCGGCAAGCCTTGGCGAATGGCAAGTGCTT
>Ga0209344_10000541_pt1 | contig 63167 bp, 67 predicted proteins | sample Cruoilmetagenom6_FD_187293 | JGI IMG/M metagenome (GOLD analysis project Ga0209344, IMG submission 187293) | Oil polluted marine microbial communities from Coal Oil Point, Santa Barbara, California, USA - Santa Barbara Oil Seep Sample 6 (SPAdes)... | ecosystem: Environmental > Aquatic > Marine... | reverse complement strand
AGCGCAGGCGCATGCGGCTGAGGTGATGGCGGCGATCGAGGGGGCGGTTGCTATTCCAAGGGTTGAGGTTGTGGTGCAGAAGACTGAGGTTGTTGTTCAAGAGGTTGTTGTTGAGAATGTTGCTGAGCCGGCCGTTGAAGAGATCGTTGAGCCGGCAGCGGTCGAGCGGGTTGAATCTGTTGATGCGAGGCGGGCGGCGAGTGATGAGGCGAATGTCCGCGAGGTCATGAAGCTGCATCAGCGGGTGATGGGGGATGTTGGTCCGGGGATGGATGTTGATCGTGGGGGGTGGGTTGATGTTGGGGCTGGTGTGGGCACCGATGAAGCGGTGATCCGGGCGATGGGTGAGGGGCGTGCGGTGGTTGAAGCAGCGATGGGATTGATCGCGGCACGGACGGGGCGGGATGATCTTTCATTTACGACGCAGGCGATTGATAACGGTGTTGGGGTGCACGCGGGTGGGCGTGTCTTTGGTGCGATCGTGTGCGGGGATTCTGGTTGGGCACGCGGGGTCGGGGCAAGGGTGCTGAGCGAGCACGCGGCGTGGCTTGGGTCTTGGCTGCGGCTCGAGGACCAGCAGCGGGCGCTGCGGCTTGCGGCGTTTACCGATGAACTCACCGGGGCATGGAACCGGCGGTATTTTTCGCGGTTCCTTGATGCAGCAATCGAGCAGGCACGCGGGGCGCGAAGAACGCTGACGCTGCTGTACTTCGATATTGATGATTTCAAAGGGTACAACGATCGCTACGGGCATGCTGCGGGCGATGAGATCCTTGTCGAGACTGTGCGGTTGCTCGAATCGGTGATTCGGCCTGGGGATAAGGTGTGCCGGATTGGTGGGGATGAGTTTGTGGTGATCTTTTATGAGCCCAAGGGGCCAAGAGATCCGGGATCTTCGCCGCCGGAATCTATTTATGGGTTGGCGACGCGGTTCCAGCGGCAGATCTGTGAGCATCGTTTCCCGAAGCTTGGGGATGAGGCGTGCGGGACTTTGACTGTTTCTGGCGGGCTTGCTTCGTATCCTTGGGATGGGAGTGATGGGGAGTCGCTTTTGGCGCTTGCTGATGATCTTGCGATGAAGTCGAAGCGGCAGGGGAAGAATGTGATCACGCTTGGGCAGGGGGCCGAGGGTGTTTGCCGGGTTGATTACGATCAGGATTGAGACATGTGAAAGTGGCTTTGGGTTCTTCGTAGGAGTTTTTGTACGGTGAAGCGAGTATTGAAGATTCTTGGTTGGCTATCGATACAGCTTTTCGTCATTCTTGTTATCGGGATCTTTGTCTTGAATAGTGTATTTGGTTGGAGAACGGTTAAATATGAGCGACCGGTTCCATCTCCAGATGGGTTCCGTGTGGAGTATCTGGATCAGTACGCAGAGAACTCAAGTTGCAGCGCGTTGTTCAAAGTTATGCTGATCCCTGAGATCTATACCGTATATGAGACCAGTGGGAACTACGGTATTTTCTTTGGAGCGTATTCAAGCCCCGACAACTCATGTCAGACTTCACTGATTGAAATTCGAGTTGTCGACGAGCATGGCGAAATTGCGTACCCAGTGAGTAGTGACATATTGGGAAAGCTTGACTCGGTGATTCATGGAATTGGCCATGAAGGGACTCCACGGCACTTACAGTATGCGGAATGGAGGGGGCCCTATCTGATGGATTTGCACTCTAATGGAGCGGATCAGATCACTGTAATCCTAGAGATTGACACTGATTGTGATTATGAAGAATGTGAACAACAAGAGCTCTTCTTTCGATTCAATAGAACTATTGACAGGGGGTTGTTCAAGTTCACTACTTAGATTCGTCGGGGTGATCTGGTGCGTATCGTCTGTGCATGGCGATGATTGATGTATTGGCGATTGATCTGGATGGGACTCTGCTTGGGAGCGGCAAAGGGGTATCGCGCGCGAATATCGAGGCGGTGGATCGGGCTCGGCAGGCTGGGGTGACGGTTTTGATTTGTACTGGGCGGGGGCTTGTGGAATCGAAGAATGCTCTTGAGGCGATCGGGCAGGTTGAGCCTGTGATGGTGGCGGGGGGGTCGATTGTTTCTGATCCGGTTTCGGGGGAGACGCTGCACCGGGTTGAGATGCTCGACGAGCTTGTGCATCGGGCGGTGGAGATGTTTCATGGGGTGGAGTCGCCGGCGATGGTGTTGAAGGATCCGGCGGCGATCGGGTACGACTATCTGATTGTGGATTCGCACGATGAGTATCCGATCCATGACATCTCGCGGTGGTGGTTCAATGATCATGGGATTGATATTCGGCTGGCGCGGTCGGTGCATGAGGATGAGCATCCGGAGCACACGGTTCGGGTGGGGATGTGCTGCGAGGTTTCAAAGACGAATGTCGTTACTGAAAGAGTCTTGCGGGAGATGGGTGACTCGGTGGAGCTGCATGACTTTCCGTGCGTGAAGCCTGAGGGGCACGAGGGGGAAGAAGTGCACATACTTGAGGTCTTCGATAAGACGGCGACGAAGTGGAATGCGATCGATTGGTATTTACAGAAGCACGGGATTGATCCGTTGCGGGTGGCGGCGATTGGGGACCAGGTCAACGACCTGACGATGATTCATGGGGCGGGGATCGGGATCGCGATGGGGAACGCGATTGATGAGGTGAAAGAAGGATCGTGTTATGTGACGGCGGGGAATGATGAGGACGGGGTGGCGGCGGCGATTGGGTGTTTGCTCGATGGTGATCTATCGAAGATGAAGGGCGGGGCGTGATGCAGAGTTTGACGCGGATTAAAGAGCTGCTTGAGATGGCGGGGCATGGGCCTAAGAAGGCGCTGGGGCAGAACTTTTTGATTGATCAGAATCTGATCAACAAGCTGCTCGATGCGGCTGGGGTCAAAGAAGGTGATCTGGTTCTGGAGATTGGGCCTGGGACTGGGGCGTTGACTGTTGGGTTGCTTGAGCGTGGGTGCAGGGTGGTGGCGTGCGAGCTTGATACGGATCTCGCGCGTGTTTTGCGTGAAACTTTGGGGGAGGAGTATCCGGATCGGCTGACGATTGTTGAGGGGGATTGTTTGGCGGGGAAGAAGGCGCTCAATTCGGAGTTGGTGGAGGCATTGGGTGAGAGCGTTTTTTGTATGGTGGCGAATCTGCCTTATCATGCGGCGACGCCTGTGATGATGACGCTGATGACGCGTCATGCAAAGTGTTCTGGGATGTTCGTCACGATCCAGAAAGAAGTCGTCGAGCGTTTTGGGGCGGGGTCTGGGTCCAAGGCGTACGGGTCGATTTCGGTGGTGGCGCAGTGTTTGGGGAGTGTGAAGATGATTGCGAAACTCAAGCCTGGGTGTTTTTGGCCGAGCCCTGGGGTGGAGAGCGCGATGATGGGGTGGCGGCGTGATGTGTTGGGGGGTGATGGGATCGGTGTGGGTGAAGTTGAGTGGTGGGTGCGGATGAGTGAGATTTCTCAGTTGTTGTTTCAGTCGCGTCGGAAGAAGCTTGGGGGGGTTGTGAAGAGGATGGTGGGTCAAGATATTGAGTGGCCTGAGGGGACTGGGCCTGATGATCGGATTGATGGGCTTTCGGTGGATTTGGTGCATGGGGTGTGCTTGGCGGTTGAGGATGCGAATAGGAAATAGGGGATGGCATCATGGGTCGAGAGTTGCTATGGTGTAGGTGTCGTTGAGGTGAGTGTGTTGGCGATATTTTTGGGCCGGAGGATGTATGCTCGATCGTGATTCTCATGGGTTGGCTTCGGCGCTTGGTGGGGATGTCATTGACGAGTGCCGGGGGCGGCTGGGGGACATTTCTTGGTTTAAAACGACCTGGCAGCACTCTGGTGCGGGGACCGGGTTTGCGACTTGGACGACCAAAAAGGGTGTTGAGATTGAGTGTGTGGTGAAGCTGCCTATTGGGTACCGGGAGTATCACTGGACGAAGCGTCTCGGGCTTGTGCATGAGGATGATTGGGAGCGTTCGGCGGCGTTGAGTTTGCCTACGCCTCGGGTGCTTGCGGCGGGGTATGAGCTTGGTGGGCATGACTTTGCGTGGATTGTGATGGAGCGGTTTAAGAATCCTCCGATCGCTGCGACGATTGATGCGTCTTCGATGTGGGAGATCTTTGAGGCTGCGGCGGAGTTTCAGGCGGCGGCGGTGCTTGAGGAGATTGTGGATCCCAAGAAGTGTCCTGATGATCCTGATTGGTCTTGCGAGCTCCAGAAGGCGATCAAGGGGGTTGAATCGCACGATATGGAACATGCGGGGCGTTGGACGGCGGCGATCGAGCGGGTGCTTGCGGATCTTGGGGTGTTTGCGGACAAGTGGATCAATCGGTCTATTGACACATGGTGCCATCATGATCTGCACGGTCGGAATGCGATGCGGCGGGTGTCGAATAATCCGGAGGTTCATGGGCGGTGTGCGTTGATTGATCTTGCGATGATCGCTCCTGGGCATTGGGTTGAGGATGCGTTGTATATTGAACGGCTGCATTGGGGGCACGAGGATTTGCTGTTTGGGATTGATCCTGTGGAGACGCTGGGGCGTTGCCGGGAGTCGCTTGGATTGCCTGTGGAGGCTGATTCTGAGGAGCTTGCGGATGTCCGGAGGGTGCTGATGTCGGCAACTTGCCCGAACTTTTTACGAACAGAGGGGGATCAATTGTATTTGAATGCGGCTTTAGAGCGTTTGGAGCGCCTATTGGGGGCTTTTTTGGGGTAAGATGGGGTCGTGGCTGTGATGGATCGCAGTGCGAGATGATTGAATGGCTCTGCCGCTGATTGCGGTGTTGATCTGAAAGAGGTATTGAAATGGATCTGCTTGAGAAGATGGAACAACTGCTTCAGGATTGCCGTGAGGACTACAACAAGGCCAAGGGCGGGAATAAGGCTGCCGGTACTCGTGTCCGCAAGGTGATGCAGGATGTGAAGAATGTTGCTCAGGATATTCGTAAAGAGATGCTCGGCACGCGTGAGGATTGATCGATTCGATCATGTTGACGCGGATTGAGGGTTGATTCCCGCTTGCCTAAGGGTTTGCGGGTGAAGGAATGGACAGTTGAGTACCACGCAACGCGAAGATAAGCTGGATGAAGGTGTCTCTACACTTATTGATCTGAGTGCGATTGATCTGAGCGCGACGCTTGCGACGCGCGAGGAGATGTTTGAGATGATCCATCACCGTCATGAGATGGCGTTGTTGGATCGGATCGTCTGGGCCAATGACACGATGGAACAGGGCGTTGGTTCGCTTACGGTCCGGGGCGATGAGTTCTGGGTCCGGGGTCACTTTCCTAGTAAGCCGATGTTTCCTGGGGTGTTGATGATCGAGGCGGGGGCTCAGCTTGCGTGCTACCTCTACAACCGGTTCTACAACGAGCTGCATCTTGCGGCGTTTCTGCGGATCGAGAATGCGGTGTTCCGTCGATCGGTGACTGTTGGTGAGGAGTTGCTGGTGTGCTGTAAGGGCATCAAGGTGACGCCTCGTCGGTTTGTGACGCAGATTGAGGGTGTGGTTGATGGGCAGATCGCCTTTGAGGCCACGATTACCGGGATGCGGATTTCGGATAAGTAGACACTGAGCGAATGACAGACTTTGGACCCGGAGATGCTTGGTATCTCCGGGTTTTTTTGCATAGAACACACCATGAATGAAACCATCAATGAAACACCGATGTATCCGCTTGTGCTTGAACCGATCCTCAAAGAGAAGGTGTGGGGTGGGCGTCGGCTTGCTGGGTTTGGGAAGGTGCTTGGCGAGGGGGCGATGGTTGGGGAGTCATGGGAGTTTGCGGATCTGTCGTCGACGAGCGCGAGCGGGGGCGGGGGTGAGGCGGCGATTTCTGTGATCGCAAACGGTGCGATGAAAGGGAAGACGGTGCGGGATGCGATCAGCGCTTGGGGTGATGGGATGATGGGGGGCGTTGCGCTGAGCGATGAGGGCGGGTTTCCGCTATTGGTGAAGTACTTGGATGCTCGTGAGCATTTGAGCGTGCAGGTGCATCCATCGGTGGCGTATGCGGCTGCTCATGCTGATGCGTATTTGAAGACCGAGAGCTGGTATGTGCTTGAGGCGGAAGAGGGGGCGGTGATTTATAAGGGGATGAAAGACGGCGTGACTCGCGCGGATCTGCAGGCTGCGATTGAGAACGGGACGGTTCCTGAGGTGATGAGGTCGATGCCTGCGGTTGTTGGGGAGTGTCATACGCTGTTGTCGGGGACGGTGCATGCGCTGGGGGCGGGTGTTTTGGTCGCGGAGGTGCAGACGCCGAGTGATACGACTTACCGGGTGTATGACTGGGCGCGTGAGTATGGACGGGAGGGGCGAGAGTTGCATATTGCTCAGGCGGTTGAGTGTGCTTTGTTTGAGGAGGCGTCAGATGGGGTGATGGCGGACTTGTCTATTAGTAGTGCGAAGATGGGGGCTGGGGGGCCTCCGAAGATGGGGAGTGTTCGGACTCGGGTTACGGGGACTGATTTTTATACGATGGATGTGTTGAGTGCCAGTTGTTCGGAGGTGGGGATTGTTGAAGGGAATTCGTCTGGGCCAGTGGTTTTGATGGTGCCTGCGACGATGGGGGCTTCGGTGGCGAGCCGGAGCGGCGGGTTTGAAGAGGTGATGGTTGAGGCGGGGCAGAGTGTGCTTATTGCTGCGGGGATTGCGGGGGATTGTGTCTTGCGCGCGGGGCCCGGGACTGTTGCGGTGGTGGCGGGGGTGGTGTGATGGCTATAAGTGTACCATGTAACATTGAGCGGCGACTTTCGTATTGCTTGTATGATGATTGTGGGAAGCCATGCTGAATAATGTACTCCGCCAACTCAAGTACGACTTTCTCGTGCCGATTGATGAGCATTTTGTAGGCGCGCGATGCGTAACGCTCAGTGATCTTGAGCACTATGTGTACAATCAGGTGTCAGAGTTCCGGATGAATGCTGAGCACAGGGACGAATTCAGGGTTTCGATCATCGACAGGATCAATCGGGTTGCTGAACGCGATCTGTCTGAGCCCCTCACGATTGATGACATGGATACGGATCTTGCTCAGCTTGCTTTGAAGAGAATGACAGATAGGTGGGATCAAACGATGGTCCAAATTGGTGGAGCGATCAATCGATGGGGGTATGAAGTTGAAACCCCGAAGTGGGCTTCAGTTCTATTCAGCGGGGTGCTACTTGTTTTATTGGGAGTAGTCATTTTTCTTTGGGTACAGTTTGGGTTTGGGATTGGAATACTGAGTTTGATTGGTGCTTTGGTTGTCTCGTCAATCGCGAGTCATGAGATTCCATATCGAGCTGTCAAGAACAAAGAAACTCTTCGCTCCGCAATAGACAGCTATATTGATGAGGTGGAGCAGCAAGTTATGGGTGTCTCCCTGTGGGATATCCAACTTCGAGTGCGCACACTCCATGCCTCATTCTGGAAGCTTGATTCAAACGAAGTTGGTGGGGATTCGCCTTTGATTCCGAAAACTCAAGACTAGGAAAAGCCGCTCCCTAACGGGCGCGGCTCGTTGATGACTTTGATTTCAGTTGTTGATTACTTGGCGAAGGCGTTGGCGATTTTTGCGAGGGCGTCGCAGATGCCGTTGGCTTGGTCGTCGGTCAGGTTCTGGTGGATGGGGATGCAGAAGACGCAGGTCGCGAGTTTCTCGGCGATCTTTGGGGTGTCGCTGTTCTTGGCGATGTCGGCGAAGACTGGTTGTTCGGTCAGAGGCTTGGGGTAGTGGACGGCGGTTGGGACGCCTTCTTTGTTGAGGGCGGCGCAGAACTCGTCGCGGGTGCAGGTGAGGGCGTCGAGGTCTACGCGGCAGGTGTAGAGGTGCCATGCTGGGTTTGAGTTTGCGGTTGGGACCGGGCGGAGGACGCCGGTGATGTTGTCGATGCGTGATGCGTAGATGTTGGCGACTGCGCGGCGGCGGTCCGTTTCGGCGCCGAGGGTTTCGAGTTTGCTTAGGCCGATGGCACCGGTGATGTCGTTCATGCGGTAGTTGAAGCCGATGGATTCGTGGAGGTATTTGCCGGTTTCGCCGTGGGAGCGGAGGAAGCCCATTTCGGTGGCGAGTTTTTCGTCGTTGACGGTGACCATGCCGCCTTCGCCGGTGCCCATGTTTTTAGTGGCGTAGAAGGAGTAGGTGCAGGCGTCGCCGTAGGCACCGATGCCTTTGCCGTTGTATTCGGCGAGGTGCGCTTGGGCTGAGTCGTAGATAACTTTGAGGTTGTGCTTCTTGGCGAGTGCTTCGATGGCGTCGATGTCTACGGGGATGCCGTAGAGGTGGGTGATTGCGATGGCTTTGGTGTTTGGGGTGATGAGCCGTTCGATGTCTGCGGGGTCTGCTTGGTAGGAGTCTTCTAATACATCACAGAAGACGACTTTGGCTTGTGCCGCGACGAGCATGGAGACTGTTGCGATGAAGGTCCACGCGGGGGTGATGACTTCGTCACCTGGTTCGAGGAGGGAGCCGTAGGCGAGTTGGAGGGCGCAGGTGCCGTTGGCGCAGGTGAGGCCGAATTTGGCGTCTGACTGTTTGGCGAACTCTACTTCGAGTGCGGCGCACTTGGAGGCGGCTCTGAGCATTCCTGATTCGAGTACTTCTGTTGCTGCGGCGATGTCTTTTTTGGTGAGTCCTACGGCCATGAAGGGGACATTTTTGTCGAAGATTGGGGTGCCGCCGTTGATGGCGAGGTCTGATGCTGTTGCGGTGGTCATTTGGTGTTCTCCGGTGGTCGTTTTTGACCGGTTGTTGGAGGGATGTTGTGGCTTGCTCGGGAAGTTTATGCCGGAGGTTTTGGTTTTGCCGATAATTATGTGTGTATGAATTGGCGGTTGAAAGGGGCTTTTTGGGTATGTGAGTGGGAATTGCGACCGTTCGATAAAAAATAGTGGGCAATGGGCTGGCATCTTCTCGGTCCTGATGTACTTTGTGTGTGCAAGGGACAGCAAACCTTACTGACAACGCGACGAGATGGGCTTGACGGCCTGTAAGTTGATTTCTCTCTTTCTCTCTCTCTTGCCGTAAAAAGCAAAAACGCAAGCCCCTCGACGGAGGGGCTTGTGTTTTTTTGGTACGGGTGTTGTGTCCTATAAAACCGTAAATTGACTGGCATATCTACGGTTCAGATGTATCTTCGGGTTCTCAGAATCAATTCTGAGGACACGGGACTTTATGTTTTTTCCAGATACAGAAAAGAGAGTATTTCATGAATAAGTTTGCATCAGTTGCAGGGCTCGCGGTAGCCGCAACCGCAATGACCGCTTCGGCGGATGTCCTCCTTGAGGTCGACCTTTCGGTCGTCGGTCAGATCACCATTACCGCGACTGATGGGCTTTCAGCCGGGAGCGCCTCTGGTCTCGACGGCATTGGTGTTCTTATGGCCGATTTCTATACCGGCCCGGCGACGTCTCCATTGTTTAGTTCGGTTGTTCCGGGTGGTGATTTGTCGAGCGCCTCAGACGCGACGGACCACAGCCCTGACATCGCCCGAAACGGCGGTGGCAATGGTCTCAACATCTGGAGCTTTGCCAGCGACTCGCAGGCATCGTTCACCGCGGGTTCGGTTGCGTTTACCGGGTCGGGGGCATGGAACATCGTTGGTGCTGATGCTTATGCCGACATGGTTGCTGGTAACAGCAGCGGCGATATCTTCGCGTTCGCAAACACCGATGATGACATTTCTAGCTCAACGAACATCGGGACATGGGTTGTCGTTCCCGCTCCGGGTTCACTGGCGTTGATCGGCCTTGGCGGCATTGCTGCTGGTCGTCGTCGTCGCTAATCGACGCTTCGGTTGATATATCATTACGAAGACGGCCGGGAGTGATCCTGGCCGTCTTATTAGTTTATTTGGACAATTCGATCCAATTGTCGGCAAAATTCCGAAAATAGGCTTGATTGGATCCAGTTGCTCATGCTAGAGTTATAGCAAGAGAAGAGATCGGCGTATTGCCGGTTTTGTATGAGAGAGTGAATCTTCAAATATTGATACAATATGAGTGCGGGCCAATTGTTTTGGTGTGCTGCTCGCGAAGACCACGACACTCTCTCGAAGTACAGAAAGAGAAAATATTATGAATAAGTTCGCAACAATCGCAGGGCTCGCAGTAGCCGCAACCGCAATGACCGCTTCGGCCGATGTGCTCATCAATGTTGACCTCACAGTCGCTGATCAGCTCACCATCACCTCAACCGGCGGTCTTTCCGCTGTATCTGCTTCGGGCAGCAACTTCACCGGGTTCCTCTTTGACGGCCTTTCCGGTGGCACAAGCGGTACCGGTGGTACTTCAGTTGTCAGCGCCGATTTCTCAACAGCTGCAAACGCATCTGATGGTTCACCATCACTCTTCGTTGCAGGCGGCGGAACTGATACCGGTCTCAATGTCTGGAGTTTCTCGACTGATTCCACAGTGGACGTTACTGCTGGTGCTGCAGCATTTGCTGGCTCGGCTACTTGGGCCATCAGTTCAGAGCTGTACGCAAGCCTTTTGGCTGGCGCTACCAGTGGCGACATCTACTTCCCAGCTGATGACTCCGGCGACATCGCTGGGGCAGATTTGCTCGGGACATACAATGTTGTTCCTGCTCCAGGTGCAATGGCGCTCATCGGCCTCGGCGGCATCGTCGCTGGTCGTCGTCGTCGCTAATATCGACTTCGATTGAAATCAAACACGAAGCGGCCGAGAGAAATCTCGGCCGCTTTTTTAGTATCTCAATATGACGAAGGCGGGGCCAAAGTGCATACCTGCGACGGGGGGGGTGGTCTATACGGAAATAATTGATTTCAAATCAGCAACCAAATCAATATGGCGGACGTAACTCTCAGTGGTCGAGTGTTTCGTTCAAAGAGGGTTGTGCTTTATTTACAAAGGAGAGAGTCATGGCTGTTTTAGGCGAGAGATTGATTTTTGTGACCTGTTTTGGACTGTGTAGTGGGTTTGCGGTAGCGGGGGGGACAACGCTGTACGGTGGGTATGGGTTTGAGAGTCCCGTGTTTAGAGTTGGGGCTGTTGACGGACAGTTTGGTTGGTCGTCAACCGGAGCAGGCACACCTGACGTGACGCAGTACATGGCACACACCGGGTTGCAATCGCTTCGGTTCGGCGAGGGTTCTGGAGGGGGTGTTACTGAGCTGCGTGCAGATTACGGGGAAGGAGACATCGGTTTCTACGATTCACCGGTCGCTGTAGTCTCCTTTCATGTCATGATGCTGGAGAGCACTACGACGAATTTGGAGGGTTCGCTGTTCCTGAATCTATCGGGGAGCCAGGTTGTTGGCGGGAATGATTCGCTCGAAACTGTCGGGATGGTTCAGTTCACAGGGGCAGCGGGGGGAACTGGTCCTGGGGAGTCTGTGCGGTTGAACTACGGCGTTTGGTCAGAAGTTTCGATTGAAATCGATCTTCTGAATCGGCAGAGTGCTTTGTCGCTTGATGGCGGGGATGCGATCGCGCTTGAATGGGGGCTTGGACAGGTGGACGATAACACGCTTGGAGGGCTGTTCTTTCAGGCAATCAATAGTGACGCCTTTGGCGGCCAGTTCTTCGTTGATAATCTGAGTGTGCATACGGTCCCGTCGCCGGGCGGGGTTTGTCTTATTGGGTTCAGCGGCTTGATCGCAGTTCGTCGTCGTCGCTAATGTGAGGCATCGATAAATATGAAATACAAAAGCGGCCGGGAGTGATCTCGGCCGCTTTTTATTGATTGTGTTGTGCGTGATCTAAACCTTTGGGGGTTAGTCTTTGAGGAGGCGTTCGAGGTAGTGGATGTCTACGCCGCCTCTTTTGAAGTCGGAGTTTTGCATGAGCTGTGCGTGCAGGGGGATTGTTGTTTTGATTGGGCCGACTTCGTATTCGTTGAGGGCTCTGAGGGCTCTGGTGATGGCTTCTTCTCTTGTTTCGGCGTGGACGATGAGTTTGCCGATCATGGAGTCGTAGTTTGGGGGGACGCGGTAGCCGGCGGAGACATGGGTGTCGATGCGGACGCCGAGGCCTCCGGGGGCGCGGTAGGTTTCGATGAGTCCTGCGCAGGGGCGGAAGTCTTTGGTGTGGTCTTCGGCGTTGATGCGGCACTCGATTGCGTGGCCCTTGACTTGGATATCTTTTTGCTTGTAGGGGATTTTCTCGCCGGCGGCGACCTGGATGGACATCTTGACGATGTCAACGCCGGTGATTGCTTCGGTGATTGGGTGCTCGACCTGGACTCTTGTGTTGACCTCGAGCATGTAGAAGTTTTGGTCGCCGTCCATGAGAAACTCGACGGTGGCGGCTCCGCAGTAGTCTGCGGACTTGATGAGCTTGGCGGCGGCGTCGCAGACCCTTTCGATTTTTTTGCGCTCGATGAGCGGTCCGGGGGCTTCCTCGATGATCTTTTGGTGTCGGCGTTGCATTGAGCAGTCGCGTTCCCAGAGGTGGATGGCGTTGCCGTGCTTGTCGCCGATGGTTTGGATTTCTACATGTCGAGCGTGCTCGAGGAATTTTTCGACGAAGACGCCGCCGTTACCGAATGCGGCGAGTGCTTCTTGGGAGGCCTTTGCGACATTGGCTCGGAGGGAGGCTTCGTTGCGGCAGATGCGCATGCCGCGGCCGCCTCCGCCTGCGGAGGCTTTGATGATGACGGGGTAGCCGATTTCTGCTGCGACTTCTACGGCTTCTTCGAGTTCTTCGATTTCGCCTTCTGAACCTGGGAAGACGGGGACTTTGGCGGCTCTTGCGTACCGCTTTGCTTCGACCTTGTCACCGAGTTTGGACATGGCTTCTGGGGAGGGGCCGATGAACTCGATTTTGCATTCTCTGCAGATTTCGGAGAAGTCGGCGCGTTCGGAGAGGAAGCCGTAGCCTGGGTGGATGGCGTCTACATCTGCGATTTCTGCGGCGGAGATGATGCGTGCGATGTTGAGGTAGGAGTCTTTGGAGGGGCCCGGTCCGATGCAGATTTTTTCGTCTGCATGCTGGAGGTAGGGGGCGTCTTTGTCTGCGGTGGAGTACACGCAGACGGTTTCGATTTCGAGTTCTTGGCAGGCCCGCATGATGCGGAGGGCGATTTCGCCTCTGTTTGCTATAAGCACGCGTTGGAACATGTGGGGTCTCTCGGGTCGCTGTCGGAACTACAAACACGCCACCAATGAAGGTGTTTCACTTTTGGGGGGTTAGTTTGGTTTGATCATGTAGAGGGGCTGACCGAACTCGACGGCGTCGCCGTCTTTGACGCACATCTTGGCGATGGTGCCTGATTGTTCGGCTTTAATTTCATTGAAGACTTTCATGGCTTCGACGAGGCAGACGACGGTTTCTGGGCCGACTTGGTCTCCGACATTGGCGAAGATTGGGGAGTCTGGGTTTGGTTTTGAGTAGAAGGTGCCGACCATTGGGGATTCGATGGCGATGAGTCCTGCGTCTGCGCTATCGGATGCGGCATCTGCTGCGGGTGCGGCGGCGGTTGCTGCTGGTGCGGCTGCTGGTGCGTGGTAGATGACCGGTTCGTTGTCGCCTCCACGCTTGATGGTGACGGTTTCGGATTGGTCTCTGAGGTCGAGTTCTGAGAGTTCATTTTCGACCATGAGTTTGACGAGTTCTTTGAGTTTGCGGATGTCGATCATGTTCTTTTATCCGTGCCGCGTCGATCTGGGATCGTGCGGGAAGTGATGCCTCGGGTGGGGATCCCATCGAGTCCCGTGGCTTGGTGAGGATTGTACCCGATCGAAAGAGTTGGTGCGAAATTTCGTGATCTTGTTGTGAATTTACTCGATCGTGCGGGGGTGGTCTGTCTTGGCGTATCTTATTATATGGCGATGAAGAATCAGAATGATCAGATTGGTTGGGGGGGATGGGGAGTGATTGGGGGTGTTGTTGTGGTGTTGGTCGGTGTGTATGGAGTGGTGGTTCTTGGGGCGGTTTCGGCTGTGGATTTTGATTCGATCGGTGAGGGGATTGGGCTGATTGGTGAACATGGGGTTGGGCTGTTGGGGCGGACGGTGTTGATCGCGGGGGGGATTGGGTTGCTTGCGGTGGTGCTTGGGGTGCTGATGGGGCGGGCGTTGATGGGGAAGCGTCGTGCGTGGTTGTGGGGGGTTGCGCTGGTGCCGATGTGGATGCCGAGTTATGCGATCTATGGGGCGATGAACTTAGCGCGAGCGCCCGACACGATTGTGGGCGGGTGGTTGGTTTCGTATGCGACGAGTGATGAAAGCCATCGGTGGGTCGCGGTGTGGGCTGGGTATTTGATTGGGGTGGTTGGGATGGCGGTGTGGGGTTCGGTGATTGGGGCGGTGGTGATTGCTGGATCTGGTGGTGGCCGATCTGTATATAGAGACATGATGGAGCTTGAGCCTGCGGGGTTGTGGATGAGGGCGCGGGTGTGGGTGGGGTTGCATCGGGGTGGGTTGTTGCGGGCTTGGGGGGTGGTGTCTTTGGTGATGCTCGGTAGCGGGGTGCCTTTGCATTTGGCGCAGCTGGAGACTTGGTCGATCGGGATTTGGCGGGCGTTGTCGGAACGGGGGGTTGATGAGTGGGGTGCTGTGTGGGTGATGGGGTCGCCGATGGTTTTTATTGGGCTGGTTGGGGCTTGGTTTGTGACTCGGATAGTTTTGCGTGATTCGACGAGCCGGGGGGGAGTGGGGATCGGTGTTGAGCCTGAGCGCGAACGGGGGAGCGGGTTGATTGGGGCTGGGGTTGTGTGGGGCCTGGCCGTTCTTTTGCCGATTGTGGTGCTGGCTGTTTCTATTGATGACTGGCGGGTCATGGGGTTGTTCTGGAGCGAGCGGGGGGATGCGATCGGGCATTCTGCATTGATCGGGTGTGTGGTTGGGGTGATCGGGGCTGGGTTTGCGATGGGGGTTGCGTTTGTGCTTGGGCATTGGGCGCGGTGGGTTCGGGGGGTTGGGGTTGCCTGTGTGTGTGCGTCTGTTGCGGGGGCGTTAGTGCCTGGGGTATTGGTTGGGGCTTCGGTTGTTCAGGTCGGGGTGTCGGTGGGTTGGATACATGGGGGCTTGGGTGAGGTGGCCGGGTTGCTTGGGCGGGTGCTGGTGGTGGGAGGGATCGTGGGGGCGGTTGTTGCTGGGCGGGAATCCGGGGAGTTGTTGTCGCTGCGGTGGTCGCTTGGGGGAGGCTTGGTTGATTGGTGGGGAGTGCATGGGCGGACGGGAGTTGCGGCGAGTTTGGGTGCTGGGGTGCTGTGCGGGCTTTTGGCGGTGCATGAGATTGAGGCGAGTGTGATGATTACTCGGGCGGGGGTTTCGACCTTGTCGCAGGGATTGCTGGCGGATCTGCACTACGCACGGCTTGAGCGGTTGTCTGCGGCTCTGCTGAACCTGATGGGGGTAGCGATTGTGGTTGCGATTGGTGGGGGGATGTTGCTTGGATGGGGCAACCGAAGGAACATTGAGCGATAGAACCCACTATGATGGTTGCTGCATGATGGTTATTCGATTGTTACATCTTGGATTGGGGGGCGCGGCGGTGGTTCTGGCCGGGCTTGGGACTGGGTGCGGGGAGCAATCATCGACGGATGAATCTGGGCGGCTGATTGATGCGGTGGTGCTTGGTGAGACCGGGACGCATCCGGGGCAGTTCATGTACCCACGGGCGATGGATGTGTATGTCGATGAGTTGGGGCGGACGATCGCGGTGATTATTGATAAGACGGCTCGGATGCAGGCGATTGATTTGTCGGATGGGTCGATGGTGGGGTCGGTGCTGATGCCTCGGTTTAGTAATGGGATGCCTACGGGGGTGACGGTGGGGGTGAGCTTGCTTGATGCGGATGAGATGGCGGTGTATGTGCCTGATACGCATGAGCACCGGGTGCTGGTGTATTCATTGCCGCTGATCGAGGGTGTTGATGAGCCGGTGTTTGAGTTTGGGGTATTTGGTAAGGGGGAGGGCGAGTTCATCTATCCAACTGATGTGGCGTTGCGTTGGGATGAGACTTTGACAGAGATTGGTGAGCTGTTGATCTCGGAGTACGGGGGGAATGATCGGATTAGTCGGTACAAGGTGGTGCGGGAAGGGGATGAGGTTGGGTTGGAATGGATCGGGCAGATCGGGACCCCCTCGGAGACTGTCGATGGGTCCGATGGGGAAGTGGCGTTGTCTCGCCCTCAGTCGATCGGGATATGGAATAACAATGGGATGGAAGAGTTGATCGTGGCGGATTCGTCGCATCATCGAGTGGGGCGGATGACGCTTGATGGGGAGTTGATAGCTTGGTATGAATCGGATCATGACCCGGACTTTGCGCCGATGGAGTTTCCGTACGGGGTGAAGTGGACGGGGGGGCGCACTGTGTTGATCAGCGAGTTTGGTGGGAATGTGGTCCGATTGATGGATTTGCTGACGGGTGAGACTGTGGAAATGATTGGGGCACCCGGTCGTGGTGAAGGGGAGCTTGCGACGCCTTGGGCGAGCGGGATGTTTGATAATCGATTGGTGATTTTGGATTCGGGGAACAACCGGATCCAGATGGTGCCTTATATGTTCTTTGGTTATTGCGGGGGTGGGTAAGGCATGACGATGGTATCTGTACAACTTGCAGCACTGCATGTCGGCCCGATTGAGTTTGGGCAGCCGATGATGCTGGTTGCTTTGGCGATCACGGTGCCTTTGACGATCTTTATTGCCCGCAAGAGTCTGGCGGGGCTTGGGAAGTCTTCGAAGGTGGCTTCGCTGGTGATCCGGATTGTGGCGTTGTTGCTGGTGGTGTCTGCGCTTGCGAGGCCTTCGTACCGGGATGAGGCGACGGATGTTGCGGTGACGGTGATCAATGATGTGTCGCGGTCGATTCCTTCGAGTGTGCAGCCGAGGGTGGATTCGTTTGTGGATCTGGCTCAGGAGGGGTCGCGTGAGCCTGATGATCGGTTGGGGATTATCACGGCGGCGCGTGATCCGATTGTGCAGTCTTCGCCATCGAAGTTCGTTCGTGGTGTGGAGCGGCAGTTTATTGGGGATACGGAGGCGACGAATCTTGCGTCGGCGGTGAATCAGGCGATCGCCAATCGCCCGAGCGACGCGGCGTTCCGGATGCTGCTGGTGACGGATGCCAATGAGACCGAGGGCTCCTTGTATCAGGCGGCTCAGCAGGCCAAAGCGGCGGGGATCCCGATTGATGTGCTGCCTGTGGAGTTTGAGTACGCTGAAGAGATCATGATGGAGTCGGTGCAGGCACCGGCCAATACGCGGGTTGGGGAAACGATTGGGATCCGGGTGGTGATCACGAGCACAACTCCTGCGGTTGGGCGGTTGATGCTTTCGCGTGGGGGTACGCCGATTGATTTGGATCCGGCTCCCGATGAGCTTGGGTACTACACGGAGCTGAAGGTTGGTCGGAATGTGATCCGGGTTCCTGTGGCGGTGAATCAGCCCGGGCCTCAGCTGTATGACGCGGTGTTTGAGCCGATTGCATCGCTCGATGATGATGGGACGACGGGGACGACGATTGGGGATTCGCTCCGCGAGAACAACAATGGTTCTGTGATTACCTTCGTTGGCAGCGAGGGGCTGGTGCTTGTGGTCTCCAATGAGGATCGCGAGGCGGTGCGGATTGAGAACGCGTTGCATGCGGCCGAGCTTGAGACCAAGCGGATTACGCCCGCGGAGTTTCCGGGGACGCTCCCGGAGCTTGCTTCGTATGAGGCGGTGGTGCTGCTGAATCAGTCGGCGTATTCGTTTGCTGAGACTCAGCAGGAGATGATGCGTCAGTATGTGCACGATACCGGCGGGGGGATCGTGATGATCGGTGGTCCCGAGTCGTTCGGGGCGGGTGGATGGATTGGGTCGCCTTTGGCTGATGCGCTGCCGATTCGGCTAGATCCTCCTCAGAAGCGGCAGATGCCTCGGGGTGCGCTGGCGTTGATTGTGCACTCGGTGGAGATTCCGAAGGGTGTGTTCTACGGGAAACAGATCTGTAATGCGGCGGTCGATGCGTTGTCGCGTTTGGATTTGGTCGGGATTGTTGAGTATCAGGGGATCGGGGGGACGGACTGGGTGTATCCGATCTCGCCGGTGGGGGACCGGACGGCGGTTCGTCGGTCGATTAATAATCTGCAGTTTGGGGATATGCCGAGCTTCGATCCGTCGTTGCAGCTTGCGCTTGCGGGGCTTCAGAACGCGGCGGCGGGGCAGAAGCACTGTATTGTGATCAGCGATGGCGATCCTTCGATGTCGCGGAGTTTGCTCCGGCAGTTCAAGCAGGCGGGGATTACGATCTCGGCGGTTGGCGTCAATCCGCACTCGGCGGGGGATACCAATACCTTGCGGACGATGGCGCGGATGACGGGGGGGACCTATTACCATGTGAAGAACAACGCGCTGGCGACGCTGCCTCAGATCTTTATTAAGGAAGCACAGACGATCCGGCGGGCATTGATCTGGGAAGGAGAGGCGTTTAGTCCTGCGCGGACTGGTGTTCCGACCGAGACGATGCGTGGGATCAGCGGGGTGCCTGCGATTTCGGGGTATGTTGTTGCTGCTGAGCGTGAGGGGTTGTCGCTTGTGACTTTGCGTGGGAAGGAAGAGGATCCGATCGCGGCGCAGTGGCAGTACGGGCTGGGGAAGGTCATGACCTTTACGAGTGATGTGTCTACGCGGTGGGCGTCTGATTGGGTTGGTTGGAGCGGGTTTAACCAGTACTGGGAGCAGCACATCCGGTGGACGATGCGACCGGGCGGGGACTCGACGCTTCGGGTGACGACGGAGAATGCAGGGGAGCGGACGCGGGTGATTGTTGAGGCGTTTGATCCGGCGGGTGAGCGGATGGACTTTGCGAACTTTAAGGCGCGGGCTTCGACGCCTGATGGTATTGGTGAACTTGTGGAGTTGCGTCAGGTTGGGCCTGGGCGGTACGAGGGGGACTTTGATTCTTCGAAGCCCGGGTCGTATGTGGTCAATATGCAGTATCGGGCGCCGGGCACCGAGGGCGAGGTCTTTGAGGGATCGGCGCAGGCGGCGGTGATCCGCCCGTTTGCGGATGAGTACAAGTCGCTGAAAACAAACCTGCCTTTGCTTCGGCAGGTTGCTTCGATTACTGGTGGTCGGGTGCTGAGTGCTGATCCTGCGGTGTCTGACTTGTGGACGCGGGAGGGTTTGAAGATGCCTGTGGCATTGACACCGATCTGGATGCTGATGGCGATTGTGGGGATCGTGATTTTCTTGCTCGATGTCGCGGTGCGGCGGGTACGGATTGATCCTCGCGCGATCATGGCGTTTGTCCAGAGGGGGGCTCATAAAGAGACGGACCGGCTGATGGACGCGACGGCGGCGATGCGGGCGGCGAAGGTTCGGGCAGATTCTCGGACAGGGGATGACCGGAAATCTGGACGAAAGTTTGAGGCCGACGAATCGATCGCGGTTTCGAGTGAGCCCGTGGCGCTTTCGGGACAAGAGGAAACCGGGGGGCCCGCTATTGGTAAGCCCAAGAAGACCGAATCGGTTGAAGAAGAGACCATGGATGCGCTCAGTGCGTTGCGTGCCGCCAAGAAGCGGGCGCGGGATGAGTATGACGGTAAGGAATAGTTGATACGATAAAGACACCACGGCCGAGGATTCGGCGAGGAGTTTGGATATGAGTATGAATGAGAATCTTGGGACCCCTGCCGAAGTGAAAGCACAGTGCGATGCATTCCGGGCGACCTTTGGTCAACTGCGGAATGAAATCGGCAAGGTGATGGTCGGTCAGCAGGCGGTGGTCGATGCGGTTTTGGTCGCGTTGTTCGCCGGTGGCAATGTGCTGCTCGAAGGCGTACCCGGCTTGGGCAAGACCTTGCTTGTGCGGACGCTGGCGACGACGCTGCATCTGCCGTTCTCGCGGATTCAGTTCACACCTGACTTGATGCCTGCCGATGTGATCGGGACGAACATTGTTTCGGAGGATCCTGAAACCGGGCGGCGGTCATTCGAGTTTCAGCAGGGACCGATCTTTGCACAGATTGTTCTTGCGGATGAGATCAACCGGGCGACTCCAAAGACGCAGTCGGCGCTCTTGGAAGCGATGCAGGAGCACTCGGTTACGGTGGCTGGGGAGACTTACAAACTTGACGAGCCGTTCTTGGTGCTTGCTACGCAGAACCCGATCGAGCAGGAAGGGACTTATCCGCTGCCCGAAGCACAGATGGACCGGTTCTTGCTCAAGGTTGATGTTGGGTACGCGGGGCTTGAAGACCTGATGGAGATTATTGATCGGACGACGGGTGCAGATAATCCTGTTGCCAACAAGGTGATCGATGGTGCGGAGATTCTTGAGCATCAGGCGTTGGTGCGTCAGGTCGTCGTCGCGCCGCATGTCAAGCAGTACGCGGCGCGATTGGTGCTGGCAACGCATCCCGAATCGGATACTGCGGCTGGTGGACCCAACGGTCCTACTAACCGCTATGTGCGGTGCGGGGTTTCGCCTCGTGGGGCGCAGGCGTTGATCTTGGCGGGGAAGGTTCGTGCATTGGTTGATGGGCGGTTCCATGTGAGCTATCAGGATATTCAGGATGTGGCGATGCCTTGTCTGCGGCATCGGGTGCTGATGAACTTTGAAGCCGAGGCGGATCGGGTGCGGGCGGATGATCTGGTGCGGGAGGTGTTGAAGCTGACTCCTACGCAGCCCACGGCGATGATCGGGGCGAAGTGATGAAACGCACTGTTAGAGTACGGGCTGCGGTTGGTGCATTGCTCTGTGCTGTATTCATGCTGAGTGCGCCCGGGTGCTATCGGGAAGTGATCAGTGCGGATGGGATTGGGGCCGATTCGCACTATCCGCGGCGGGCCAAATCGAGTGAGCCAAAGATTGACAAGGCGATTGATGACTTGTTTAAAGAGAAGAAAAACTGAGATGATTCAATACCTTGTAGTTGTGTGCATTGTTGCTTGCGTATCTGGTTGTGCGAGCTCGCCTTGGGTGTGTACTCCGAGTACTTGCGTGAGTGTTGCGAGTGAGGATCTCCCGGATGAGATTCGTGGGAGTTGGGCTGCTGGTGACGGAACCCGGCTCGTTGTGCAAGATTATTATCTAGGGACGGTTGGCGGGAATGTGGCCCCGAAGGCTGCGACTGCGGTTGTGATCTCGAATACATCCACTAGACGGGATCTGCATATAACAAGCTTTGATGGGTATGTTGTTGTGGGCGAGGAGTATCTCGGTGCCGGGGCTGGCAAGCCAACAAAGTCACCCCGCCGATTCAGTCGCATTCTTGTTGATTCAGACCGGATCCGTGTTTCAAGTTTGGATCTTGAGATGATGGTCCAAGCGTACGAGGGGGACGATCTTCGGTTGATCCAGTATGAGGGCGAGGATGCGGTTGTGTATCAAGATATTCAGGGTGTTGCGGCCTTGATGGTTGAAATCCTTGGGCGCGATGAGGTTTGGGGATCTGAGTTGGTATTTGCAAAGGATGTGGATTGATGCTGAGATCTGAGAACCCAACACGGCCCGCGACAATTGATGAGTTGTTGTCTTCCGAACTGATCGGGAAGATATCGCATCTCGATGTGTCGTCGCGGAAGATCTTTGCGGGGAAGCTCAAGGGGGAGCGGCGGTCTAAGAAGCGTGGGGAAAGTGTTGAGTTTGCGGATCATCGGCCGTACACGACGGGGGATGATCTGAGGCACATCGACTGGAACATCTACGCGCGCCTCGACCGGTTCTTCATGAAGCTGTTTATGGAGGAGGAGGATCTGTCGCTGCATATTGTGATCGATGCGAGTGCGAGCAGTGATTGTGGGGAGCCGAACAAGTTTTTGTATATGCAGCAGGTGGCGATGTCGCTCGGGTATATCGGGTTGTTGAACCTCAACCGGGTCGCGGTGACGGCGGTGGGGCTGCGTGATGAACTGGTTATCCCGGGCGGGGAGCAGTCGATCGCGGGGACGGTGCGGGATTTGCGTGGTCGAAGAAGGACGCATGATCTGGCGCGGTTCCTCTGCTCAATGACCCCCGATGGCGGGAGCGATTTCAGTCAGGCGTGCAAGCGGATCGCGATGTCGCGGCGGGGCAAAGGCGTGATGATCGTGCTGAGCGATTTCTTTATGAAGGAGGGGTACGAGACGGGGCTGCGGATGCTTGCCGGGCGTGGGTACGATGTGTTTGCGATCCAGGTGTTGTCGCCTCAGGAAGTCGATCCTGATATTTCGGGGGACCTGCAGCTGCGGGATATCGAAGACGGTGACATGGCGGAGGTGACGATCTCGGCGCCGCTCTTGAAGAAGTACAAAGAGAACTTGTCGGCGTACTGCCAGGAGTTGCGGGACTTCTGCGCGAGGCGGGAGATCACGGGACTGACGATCCAGTCGGATACGCCGATTGACACTTTGCTTGTCGAGTATTTGCGGAAGCGTGGGCTATTGCGGTAAAGAATGTGGCAATTGGTATGAATTGCACTACGATTTTAATGATTTTCGTGTATTCTCTATTCAGCCCTTGTTGAAGGGTTTTTAAGAGAGCAATCTTTAGAGAAAGAGAGAGGGAAATCATGAAAGCATTATCTGCAATCGTTGCTTTGTCTTGTGCCGCGTCTTTTGCTTCGGGGCAGTCCACAGTTGACTACACCACCACTGGTTGGACGGACTTTGGTATCACAAATATCACCGGGGTTTCTGGGAACTTTCTTCCCGGGTGGACGACCATCAGCGCGACGCCTGATCTTGGCAAGGACTTGTTCTTTATTCCCAATCAGTCGCTGTCCGGGGCGAGCGATGATGCGGCGCTCTGGTTTAACCAGAATGATCCGGCAAGCGCGGGTGCGGCGGCCAATGAGGTCGCGCGGCTTTCGCTCTCAGGGTTCTCGATCGGGCAGACTTATAGCTTGGACTTCTTCGCGACTCTGTACCTTTCAAATACATCCGGATGGGTTGGGAATGATGACGCGCTCGATGTTGCGATTGTTGGGGCCGACATTTCCGATTGGGACTCGACCATCCTGACTGATGTCGGGGACATCGACGGGCTCAATGACTGGGTTGCCCAATCGCTTGTGTTCACGGCAACGAGTTCGGTTGTGGACTTTGATTTTGGTGGGAATGCTTCGTACCACACCGACATCGGGACGCAGGCGACCCGCTTAGGGATTGATGGGTTCAGTGCCCGCGTGGTGCCTGCGCCATCTGCAGGGCTTGTGATGTTGCTGGGGGGGGTTGTTGCTGGACGCCGTCGGCGCTGAGCAAAACTAGAGCCTTGTTCTTGATTTCGTGTGTGCATTCGCGTGAAAAGTCCGAGAATTGTTGCTTTTCTGTAGCTGTGGTTCATATTGACTAGTGCCTCGCCTCCCTTGTGGTGGGCATGGTCTTTTTGTAACTCTGGAGGGATGAGCAATGATTTTAAATCGGATGGCATTGGTTGCGGTGTGTATTGGTGGTTCGGCGATGGGGCAGACGACGGTATCGTTTGAGTCGATGGGGTGGCAGGATCTGGGGACCAGCACCAGCACTGGTCTGGTGGGCAACTTCTTGCCCGGATGGACGAGTTTGAATCACACGCCTGATATTGGGGTCAATGTGTTCGGGGCTCCGAGCCAAACCTTGAGCGGGGCGGCCAATGACGCGGCCATCTGGCTCAACGAATACGATGTCAACGGGCCGCTCCCGCATATCAATGAGGAGGTCGGGCTATCGCTTTCGGGATTCGCCATCGGGCAGACTTACACCCTCTCCTTCTACGCGACCATCCTGTTGCATACCAACTTTGGATGGGACGGCAACAACGACGCGCTCGATGTTGCCATCAGCGGTGCGGATATCTCTGAATGGGACTCGACCATTCTTATTGATACTGGCGACAACGACGGGCTCAATACCTGGTTCGCTCAGTCAATCGAGTTTACGGCACAGAACGGGACCGTCGGATTCAACTTCGGAGGCGGTGCGTCAGCCCCGGTGCTTGATGATAATGCGACCTACCGGATCGGCTTTGATGGGTTTAACATCGTTCCGGCACCTTCAGGGCTGGCGATGCTGGCAATGGGCGGAATGATGGCGGGGCGTCGCCGACGCTAAATGAGATCAACTTAGCTAGACTAGCAGCGGGCCCTTTGGCCCGTTGTTTTTTGGTGGGCGGGGCTTGCGGTGCATCGGGCGGAGGCGGGGTGCTGTATACTCTTGAGAGTTGATATTTGATTGATTGGAGTGTGATTTTCGGATGATTTGGGCGACTCCTTTATTGGCGGGTTTGGTGGCGGCGATCGCGGTGCCATCGCTTGTGATTCTGTATTTTTTGAAGCTGCGGCGGATTCCACGCGAGGTGTCTTCGACGCTGCTGTGGAAGAAGGCGATCCAGGATCTACAGGCTAATGCGCCGTTTCAGAAGCTGCGCCGGAACCTGCTCTTGTTTCTCCAACTGATCATCCTTGGACTCATCATCCTCGCACTCGCACAGCCACGCTCAACAGCGACTGCTTCAGCGGGACGCAAGCTGGTGATTCTGGTTGATCGCAGTGCGTCGATGCGGGCCGTTGATGGAGATATTTTGCGGTCGTCGGATATTACGCGGCTTGAGGTTGCCAAGGAACGGGCGATTGGGCTGATCGAGGGATTGGCGGCGCCTTCGCTGTTTGAGGATTCAGAGAAGGCTGACGAGGCGATGGTGATCGCGTTTGATCGGTCGGCGGAGATTGTCTCGCAGTTTACTTCTGATAAGACGGCGCTGATCAACGCGATCAACGGGATCGTGCAGACCGATGGGCCATCGTCGATCGAAGAGGCGTATCGGCTTGCTCAGTCCCAGCGGCCCAACCGGATCTTTATTGATACCGGCGTGACCGGTGAGGGCACGGACCCGGTAGAAATTGAGGGTATCAAGGGCGGGGATGCGTACTTCTTCCATCTGTTTAGTGATGGGCGGATCTCGGATCTTGATGTGGTGCGGGCCGACGAGGACACGGCTGATGCGCCGAGCTTTGAGTACCACGCGGTGGGGGATGCTTCTGCGGTGAGTGTTGGGATTACCGCGCTAAGGGCGGAGCGGGATTATGAGGATCCGACGAAGCTGAGCGTATTTGTGGGGGTGCAGTCTACTGATGTGAATGCTCGGTCGATTGATGCGGAGCTGTTGGTTGGGGGTGCGGTTGTTTCGGTGCGGTCTGTGGTGCTTGCTGGGGCGGAGGTTGATGCGCAGAGCGGGAAGAAAGAAGTCAGCACTGGGGGCGTGGTGTTTGAGCTTAATGAACCCAATGGTGTTGTTGTTGGGGTGCGGCTGTCGACTGGGTATGGGTCAGATTCGGCTATGGATGTGCTGGGGACGGATAACTCGGGGACGCTGATTGTGCCTCCGGCCAAGCAGGCGTCGGTGGCGCTGGTGACGACGGGGTCGCTGTTCTTGAAGGAAGCGCTGACGGGGCTGTCAATTTCGGATTTGATGATCATCACGCCTGGTGAGTATGAGGAGATGCGGGAAGCTGGGGAGACGGGGTCGATTGATCTGTTTGTGTTCGATCGGGCGATGCCTAAGGCTGGGGATGGCGGGGTGGTGTTTGATCCAGGTCGGTACCTGGTGGTTGGAGATGTGTACACGGGACCGGGGGGGATGAAGGATCTGGGCGATGGTCCCGGGACACAGATTATTAACTGGCGGCGGGTGCATCCGTTGCTTCGGGATTTGACTCTGGATGCGGTCGTGATTGGGAAGTCGCGGACGGTTGAGATCCCAGATGGGTCGGAGCTAGTTTCGCTTGCGGAGACGACGGAGGGGCCCGCGATCATCGAGATGAGTACCGGAGATGTGCGTGCGGTGATGGTGGCGTTTGATCCGGCGTTTTCCAACTGGCCCTTTGATGTGAGCTTTGTGGTGTTCCTTGCGAGCGCTGTGGATTATCTGGGGACGCAGGTTGGGACTGATGTTGATGTCAATGCTCGGCAGATTACGCCCGGGTTTGTGCTTGCGGACCGGGTGCCGAGTGATGCGGGGAATATCCGGGTGCGGATGCCTGATGGTTCGATGAGCGGCGAGGTCGTCGCGGCCCCCGACGGCGGGATCGTCTACGGCCCAATCCGGGAGACTGGCGTGTACAGCGTGCAGTGGACCGGGAGCGCGGGCGTGAGTGATATCGAGGACGACGGGAAGATCCTGCGGTACTACGCGGCCAACCTGCTCGATGGGCCTGAGTCCGATCTTGGAGTGTCACAGTCACTGGATCTGTCGAACCGGGTGGTGAGCGCGAGCAGCAAGGGGGAGATCACGAGGTTGAAGGAGTGGTGGCCTTGGTTGCTGCTCGGGGCGATCGGGGTGATGATGTTTGAGTGGTGGATTTATAACCGGAAGGTGTATCTGTAGTCTCAGTTACTATTAGTCGATGGGCATACTTTTTTTAGATGCTTATTGAGCTTGTGAAAGTGTTTGAGATATGACGGGACAATGAGTGTTTTGTTGTATCCATGTCGGATGTGCATGTAGTCGAGCGACTTGTCGACACGGGTGACTTCATCGAGGATGACGCGGTGGGTGCCGAAGATTGATTGGGAGACGATGTGATCTGTGTAAACATCGACCCGGTGTTTGTATGAAATCATGCCACATATGCAAGGAACGATAGAAACGCCTACGCCAATGAGGATTGCGGACATCCTTGGAGACTGGGAGTTTTGAAACTCGTCGACAATGATGAAGACGCCTCCCGCAAGCATCGCTGCGAGCAAGAGCCAGGCCCACACTCGTGTTCTGAGGACGAGGATTGCTTCTTCGGTTGATATGAAGCCAGAGTCGCATTCATGCATGAGAAATGATATGCATATCATCAAGCTATGCGACTTCGATTTTTAGGGACTGGGACATCGGCGGGGATTCCGATTATTGCGTGTGATTGCTCGGTGTGTACTTCTACGGACCCGCGGGACGATCGGACACGGACCAGTGCGGTGGTTGAGTTTGTGGATGCGTCGGGGCAAGAGCGCGTGATTCTGATTGATGCCTCTCCCGACTTTCGGCAGCAGGTGCTCCGCGAAGGAATCAAACGGATCGACGCGATCCTGATTACGCACAATCATGTTGATCATGTTTGGGGGCTCGACGAGGTCCGCCGCTTCAATGAGATCCAGGGGGAGGCGATCGAGGTATGGGCCGATGAACACACGCATGGGTCGTTGCGGCGGGTGTACCAGCACATCTTTGAGAAAGAGAAGAACATTCAGAAGTCGTTTATCGCGGATCTGACGCCTAGGGAGTTGGTTGCTGGGGAGGTGATCGAGCTGTTTGGGATGCGGATTACCCCGATGACGCTGATGCATGGGGTGCAGGCGATCTTGGGGTTCCGGTTTGAGGCTGCTGAGGGTGGTGGGCTCAAGGATGAGGGCGGGTTGTTGCCTTTGGCGTACTGCACGGATGTGGTGGAGATCCCGGATTCAACTCGTCAGTATTTAGAGGGGGCGACCGGGGGGGTGAAGACATTGGTGCTTGATGCGCTTCGGCATCGGCCTCATGCGACGCACTTTACGGTTGGTCAGGCATTGGCGGAGGCGGAGCGGATCGGGGCTTCTCGGACTTTCTTTGTCCATATGACGCATGATCTGGGTCATGCGGCGACGAACAGGGACCTTCCTGATGGGGTCGTATTGGCTCATGACGGGTTGATTGTGGGAGATGGGGCCGATTCATAGGAATTGGCTTGCGTTGGAGGGGTGGTGGTGTCATTGTGTGGGTGGAGAGGCTTGGTTCTTGATGTGCGTGTTTGCCGTCGGGGATTGGGCTGAAAAATAGAAGAGAGGTTTGTTATGGCTGAGATGGGTAATTCGTCCAATTCTGATCACCGAGCACTTCCAGCCAAGGCCACTCCGACCCCGACATGTCTCCCGAAGATCACCGGGCTTTCGACCGCATTCCCTTTGGAGGTCGAAGCCGCGGATGAGCCTGCGAGTCCTCAGCGTCGTGGGACCAATGCTCGTCAGGCCAGGCGCCACGAAACTGGTCGCTAGACCTCAGAATTGACCAATTCAGACCGTCGCGGGGCCCATTCGTGCTGACGCACTTTGGGGGGGGGGCTATCATCGCCTCCTATGGGTAATGCACGCGATATCAAGAAGCGGATGAATGCGGTCGGGAACATCAAGCGGATCACCCGCACGATGCAGATGATCGCTACGAGTAAGTTTGCCAAGGCACAGCAGACCTCGCTGGCGACACGGCCATACACGGACACATTGTTCGGTTTGGTTGCACAGCTTGCTGAATCTGGTGTTGGCGAGGGGCACCCGTTGCTCACCGAGCCGTCGGCTGACAGCAATGAGCTGACGCTGATGATCTCCGCCGACCGTGGCCTTTGTGGCCCGTTCAATGGGACGATGGTTCGGACCACGCTCAAGCATCTCAAGAGCGAGTCAGCCGCGGGGAATGGGAAGATCGAAGTCGTGGGCAAGAAGGGTGCGTCAGCACTCAAGTTCAATGGCTATAAAGGATTCACGCACCACACACACATCGGTGATAAGCCGGCGTTTGAGGACATCGAACGGATCGCTGATCGGTTCATCCAGATGTTCGTTGATGGCGAAGTTTCTGCGGTTCGCATCGTGTACATGAAGTACTTCAGTGCTGGTCGTCAGAAGCCTGAGGTGATGCAGTTGCTTCCGTTCTCGGCTCCTGAAGTTGAGAGCAACGAGAGTGCTACCGGGATGCAGGATGTCTACGAGTTCTCGCCTGATGCTGATTCGCTGTTGGATACCTTGCTTCCTGCTGCGGTCAAGGCGGTGCTGTTCCAGTGCTTCAACGACGCTGTTGTTTCCGAGCATATTGCACGGATGGTGGCGATGAAGGCGGCGACTGATAATGCTGGCAAGATGGGGCACCTGCTCAAGCGTCAGTACAACCGGGTACGCCAGACACAGATTACGACGGAACTCACCGAGATCATCTCGGGTGCTGCGGCTCTCGAATAGAGCCCCGTCTAAACGAACTTTCAAGACGCTCCGCATGGAGCGTTTTTTTATTCGATAAAGACGCTGATCTCGTCGAGCGGTTTGCGGGAGAGATCTGGGACATGGCAGTCGTCGCTTGGGTATCCGAGCGGGATCATCATGTAGGGGCGTTCGTTTTCGGAGCGGCCCAGGATGTCGCGGAGGAACTTCATTGGACTGGGGGTGTGGGTGAGTGTGACCAGGCCGGCTTCATGGGCAGCGGTCAGGAGCATTCCGGTGGCGATACCTACGGATTCGTTGAGGTAGTAGACTTGTCCGCCGTCATCGGTGTTCCGGAGGGCCATGACGATGATGAGCCAGGGGACGGTATCGATGTAGGACTTGTCGGGATTGGTCTCGAAGGGTTCGAGGTCTTCGAGCCAGCGATTGGAGGCTTTGTCCTTGTAGAACTCCCGCTCGACCTCTTCGACGGCCATTCGGATTTTGTGCTTGATGTCCCGGTTGGAGACGGCGACGAATCGCCAGGGCTGTTTATGGGCACCCGAGGGGGCTGTGCCGGCGGCGAGGAGGACCTGCTCGATGACCTCTTTGGGGATGGGTTTATCGGAAAAACTGCGGACGGTCCGGCGTTTTTTGATGGTGCCGTAGAAATCCGTCGCGGCTTCTAGGGTAGAGCCGGCTGGGCTGAGGCGGTCGAGGGGGATCCATCCTTCGGGATGGGATTGGGGATTGGTGGACTGGGTCATTGATTGGGTCTCCTGGGTGGATCGTATTCGGTTTTGGGGAGCGGGTGTGATTGATTGCTATTGGTGGCGGGAAATGGATGGGGATGGGCCAAAGTGCCGATGTTTTGGGGAGATGGCTTATGGTGCGCGAATCATTCCCAGGTACACGCCCTTTATTTGGGGCTCCGTTGTTTCGGCGGTGGTGCTGTCTGCTGGGGGGATGCAGGAGAGGGATGTGAAGGACGGGGGGACGATCACGCGTCCTGAGTTTGCGGGGCGGGTCACGCGCGCGTTTGATTTTGAAGAGATGTATACCAATGCGCTCCCGGTACCCAAGGGTTGGATCCGCGCTCAGCATGATCCTGAGGTGCCTCGGGATCGGCCCGGGTTCCCGATCTGGAATCGGGCGGAGCTGGATTATCGATCACCAGCGTTTGCGGGGAAGGGGTCGGTTCATCTCCCGACGGCGGGGGGGTCTACGAGTCTGATCCTGCGCCACGGCGAGCTTGCGGTGTTTCCCAATGCGGATTATCTGATTAGCGCGCGGGTCCGGACCGAGGGGCTTCATCATGCGCGGGCGCGTATGGTGGCGACGCTGATTGATCGCGCGGGGCAGGACATTGAGGGGACCAAGGTTTCGACCCGGCTTGTCCAGACACTGGGGGAGTGGGATCTGGTGACGGTATATATCGAGGGGACCGAACCCAGCGCGGCGTTTGTGCGCGTAGAGCTTGAACTGCTTCAGCCTGAGGAGCACCCTCGGGAGCGGCAGGTTAAGCCCTTTACGGTGTGGTCGCAGGACTACGAGGGCGGGGCATGGTTTGACGATGTTGTGGTCGCGCAGGTGCCGATGATCGGGCTGACCACTGGGACGCTTGGGAATGTTGTTGCGGGGGAAGAGTCTCCGGTTCTTAAGATGACCGTGCGTGATCTTACTGGTGACGATCTGAGTTCATACATCAGGGTCTTTGATTCGACGGGCGGACTGGTTGATCAGCGTGGGGATCGGACTGGGACGGGGGATGAATGGGTGCCCAACTTGCCGGGGTTCGGTTGGTACCACGCGGTGTACGATGTGATGTCTCGCGGCTCGCTTGTCGGGAGACAGGAGCTTGGGTTTATCTGGCAGCCGCCTCGGGCACAGGGGGATGCGGTCGGTGGGTTTGGCGCAAAGCGATTTGTTCCAAAGGATTCTTCCTTTGCTTTGCGCACAGTATCTACAGATGAGAAGTTGCTCCTGGCGATCCCTGAGCTGGCTAAGCAGACCGGGGTTAAGAAACTAGAGATGCGTGTGTGGGATCTGTCCTCCAAAGCGAAGGATCTTGAGAAGGGGTCTTCGTTGGTCACGGCTATCGACGGGGTGATCGGTAGCGGGATTCAGTTGAGTCTGACCCTCAGCGAAGTCCCGATGGGACTTGCGGACAAAGCGGCGATCGATCATGATGAGATCTTTACTTTGCTCCTTGATCATCAGAATATCGCGATGCCTGTGATCGGCCCGTTTATGGATCGGTATGGGCAGCAGGTTTCGGATTGGCGTCTTGGGAGCGGGGTGGTTGAGGACGAGGGGGGACGGCTATCTGAGGAGATTGATGATCTGGTTTCGATGATGGACCCCTACGTGCCCGGTGCTGTGATCGGGGTTTCTTGGGCGATGGATCGTCCCTTCGAGGAGGGGCTTTCGAACAACTCGCTGCGGCTGCTGGTGATGGACGATCCGAGCTATCCCGATGACGCGGTGTCGGACATGATCGAGCAGTGGTCTCAGTCGATGGGGGCGGGTGAGACTGGTTCACGGCTTAGTGTGGTTCATAAGCCTTATTCAATGGAAGAAAGCAGTGGGAGCGAGTCAGTTTGGTCGCGTGTGGGGTGGCTTGGGCGCCGGGCGATCAATGCGTGGTGGGAGGGGAAGCTGAGCAGTCCGGGGAATGATCAGGTTGAGATTGTGCTGAGCGATCCTTGGACGATCGAGCCGGGTCGGCGTGGGCGGGTGATCCCGAAACCAGAGCTATTGGTGTGGCGGACGCTTATTGATTATCTTGGTGGGCGGGGTGCGGTTGAGGAGATTGATCTCATCCCCGGGGTTCGGATGTTGTTGTGTTCGGGGCGGGACACTCTGGAAGAGGCCGCCGATGGGGCTATTGTCGTTTGGCTTGATGAACCTTCGCTTGAATCAGTGATGATTGACATCCCGCTGAGTACAGGGGTTGTCGAGGTGGTGGATCTCTTTGGGAATGTTTCGCAGGTCGGGATTACGCACAAGACGGAGTTGAACCTGCCTTCGCACCAGATCGAGGTGTCTCGGACGCCGATGATTATTACGGGTGTGAACGCGGGGTTGGTTCAGTTCTTGGCGAACCTCCGGCTGACCCCTGATCGGTTCGATGCGACGACCGGGATTCATAAGCATCAGGTCGTTATTCAAAACCCTTGGCCTTTTTCTATCCGCGGGCGTGTGTATCTAATTGAGCCGGGCGGGTTTTCTGGTTCGATCTCTTCGATCGCGGATCGGTCTTGGGACATCAAGCCTCGGGTGATGAACTTCGCGGTGACGGGTGGGCTAGAGGAGCGGTTTGATCTTGATATTTCGTATTCATCCGCTCAGCTTGCGGGGATCAAGGATTTGGTGTTTGATGTTGAGCTTGAGGCAGATCAAGAATATGGGTTGATGCGAGTCAGCCGTGAGATCGAGCTTGGGACCGATGTGATTGATGTGGAACTCACATTCCGCAGGGCGACTGGGGAGAACGCCCTCGATAAGGTCGAGATTGAGGTGGCGGTTACCAACCTGATCCAGGAGCAGTTGCTTGTGGATTTGATTGCGATGGCGCCTAAGAACCCGAGCCGAGAGTCGACGATTAGTAAGCTTGAACCATCTAAGAACTCGAAGCGATCATTTGTATTTGATGGGTTGGTCAGCGGCGACGAGGTGGTTATCAGCGTCCGGGTGCCGGGGCGGTCGGTGCAGATCAATAAGTCGATTACTCTGCCCTGATCAGAGATATTGGTGGGTGGGGAATATTCCTCCATCCGGGGTGGTTTGGCGTATAATCGTATGAAAGCCCTCTTTTTCAGGAGTTGATCCGCCGTGGCCCGTCCCAAATCATTTGATCCCGACACTGTCCTTGCTAAGGCGATGGGTGTGTTTTGGGAGAAAGGGTACGATGCAGCGAGCATCTCGGACCTGACTGCGGCGATGGGGATCAACCGATTCTCGCTCTATGACACCTTTGGTGATAAGCACGAGTTGTACCTTAAGGCGCTCGATGCGTACAGCGATCGGGTGGTCGGGGCGATGGTCGAGCGGATCAACGGAATTGAGTCGCTCGATGATATCGAGGGGCTTTTTACGGCGATGATCGAGTCTCAGCATTGCAGCGAGTGCTCTCCTTGCTGCATGATGCACAAGGCGGCGATCTCACTTGCGGCGGTTGATGAGGAAGCGCGGAAGCGCGTTGAGCAGGCGCGTGATCGGTTCCACGGGGCGTTTCATGATGCTTTGGGGCGGATCAAGCGGGGGGGCGAGTTGCGGGCGGATCTGGATCTGAATCAGGCGGCATGGCTGCTGATGATTACCAAATCCGGCATCGCGAGCTACAACGGATCGCCGGTTCCTGAGGGGGAAGCGAAGGGGGCCGTGGGGGCTCTGATTGCGCAGTTCAAGGGCTAGATTGGGCTGATTTTGGACAGATTTGAGAATATCTGACCAATTAGTCAGAAATATTTGACAGTTTCGGAACAATCAGTTAGAAATAGCGTTGTCTTCTTTCGAGGCGCCTGAATGTGTTTGGCTCCTTGTACAAAGTCGCCCCAATGAGGGCGGGAAGGAAGACGAAATGATCAACGGATTTACACTGAGCGACCCATCAACTGTCACCGGCGAGCAGAAAGTTGTGTTTGAGAAAGCGGAGCAGGGGTTTGGGTTTGTGCCCAATATCGTGAACGGTTTTTCGGAATCGCCGGTTTTGGCTGAGGCGATGCTGGAGTTGTATGGCAAGTTTGGCAAGACAAGCTTTGATCCGATCGAGAGCCATGTGGCTTTGCAGACGATCAATGTGCTCAATGAGTGCTTGTACTGTGTCCCAGCGCACTCGACCGGGGCACGGAAGAACGGGGTAACGGAATCGCTGGATGAGTCGTTGCGGAAGAACGAGTCTTTGGATGATCCGAAGCTTGAATCGTTGCGGGTGTTTACCACGCAAATGGTCGAGCAGCGTGGGCATGTTTCGAGTGAGCAGTTCAATATTTTTCTTGATGCAGGTTGGACGCGGCAGTCGGCGCTCGATGTCGTGTTCTTCATCACCGTCAAGACACTGACGAACTACGGCAATCACATTACCGGAACGGATATCGACGAGGTGTTCCAGCCATTGGAATGGACACCCGAAGCGGCGATCGCTTCGTAATCAACTGAGATTGAGAAAATGAGAACCATCGTGCAGCACGCACGGGAAGGAAGATGGATATGACACAGATACTTGAGAATAAGGTCGCGCTGATCACCGGTGCGTCATCTGGAATCGGCGAGACCACTGCTATTGCGTTTGCTGAGGCGGGGGCTTCGGTGGTTCTTGGGGCTCGTCGCCAGGACGAGGGCGAGGCGGTCGCGCAGAAGATCCGGGACAACGGAGGGAAGGCGGTATTCCTGAAGACGGATGTATCGAACCAGTCGGACATCCAGGCACTGGTTGACCTCGCGGAGATCGAGTTTGGTGGGCTGGACATCGCGTTTAATAACGCGGGGACTGATGGGCAGTCCGGGCCGATCACGGATATTGATGACTCAGCGTACGAGGGGATTTTCGATACCAATGTGCGCGGCGTGTGGAACGCGCTGCGGGTACAGATCCCCGCACTCAGAAAGCGTGGCGGCGGTTCGATCATCAATACATCCTCGGTCCTCGGTAAGCGTGGCGTTTCGGGGATGAGTACTTATGTGGCGTCGAAGTTTGCCGTCGAAGGGTTGACCAAGTCGGTGGCTCTCGAAGTTGCGGGTGACAACATCCGTATCAATGCAGTCGCGCCGGGGCCGATCGTGACGCCGCTGCTTGAGAACGCGACCGGCGGGAATGTTGATGGGTTCAACGGGATTATCCCGCAGGGCCGTCCCGGGACGACTGATGAGGTGTCGCCTTCGGTGGTGTTCCTGGCATCGGAGCAGTCGAGCTATATCACCGGTCACTCGATCACCGTCGGCGGCGGCGCGACCGCTGGCTTTGTAACTGGTTGAACAGAGCGGGCTGAACAGATTTAAAATGCTTTCCCCCTCGAATTGCCCGGTGCTTATGCCCGGGCGGTTCTTTTTTGTATACTGGATGAACAAGGAGAATTGTGATGACAACAACTGAGCCGCATGATGTGATGATTGCCCACGACCGGTGGGCCAATGGGTTGATGTATGAGGCGTGTAAGAAGCCATCCGATGAGCAGTTTCATCAGCGGTTTGAGATGGGGGAGGGCTCGCTGCATGATAATCTGGTGCACAATCTGGGCGCGATGCGTGGGTGGACCGATGTGCTCAATGAGGTGCCGAATAGGGATCGGCTCGAGGAGGGCGGGAAGTACACGCTCAATGAGATCATTGCGCTGCATGAGTCGGTGACGGCGGATTTTGAGAAGGCGGTGTTCCGTCAGGCGTTTGATGTGATTATTCATCGGGACCGGGGGGAGCGGTCGTATTCGTTCCCGGTTGGCGGGATCCTGAGCCATGTGATGACGCATTCGATGCATCACCGGGCACAGTGTTTGAACATGTTGCGGCATCTCGGGGTCACAGAACTGCCGATGTCGAGTGTGATGGAGTGGATGCTTTGTCAGAAAGACTATAGCTGAAAAAATATTGAGTTTGTTGTAACGATCTTGTCTACCGCGACTCTATAAAGGTGTCGCGGCGAGTGTTTCGCTGCGCGGACTGTGAAGAATCTGAAGAGAAGGGTTGTCGCTATGCACCGAATCGCATCTGTTGGTCTGTTTTCTGGTCTTATCGCTACGTTGGTCGTTGTTGGTTGTTCGTCGACAAATGATGGGTATTCGTCTGTCAATCAGCAGCCTGTTGAGTTTGCAGATGCGGATGCTCAGGTCGCTTATGGGGTGGAGGTGTACACGAACAGCTGCGCTAAGTGCCATGGGGCGTCTGGTGAGGGGATTGACGATGCGCCGCGGTTGGTTGGTGGGGATGCGTTTGCGGACTACCATACGGCGATGGATGTCGCGGTGTTCGCGACACAGAATATGCCCCCGAAGAAGTCTGCTCGTGCGCTGATGGCCGAGCGTGATTACTGGGCGGTGCTTGCCTTTGCGCTCTCGGCCAATGGTGTCGAGCTCAGCGAGCCGGTTGGACCGCACAACGCTTCGGATATTGTTCTGAATCCATGATCCGCTGAAACTTGAAAGATTGGATAGTCATGACAGCAGTAATAAACCGTCGTTCGATTCTTGCCGCGGGTGTGGTGGCGTTGCCTTCAATCGCGATCGCTGGGGGGGGTGCCCTTTCGGTGGGTTCGGGTATAGGCATGGATTTCCACAAACTCATGGAGCAGGCGGGCAAGCATCTCAAGGGGATGCGGCAGTATCTGGAAGACCTTGATGCGCCGGGCGCGCGTGATGAGGCGGCGTTCCTCGCCAATCAGGTGACGATCCTGATGGCGCAGTGTGTGATGGTCGCCGATCAAGCGCCGATCCCGGAGCGATCGGAAGAAGAGTACGACGGAGACAAGGAGCGGTTCGACAACGATCTGCGGATCAAGCTGACCTATGGGGTGACAGGATCCGCAGAGCTGGGCAGGGCGCTGCTCATGGGCGAGGACGAGGAGGCGGTTTCGCTGTACGGGAAGCTCCGCAAGGAACGCAAAGAGGGGCACAATGCATTTAAGGAAGATGATTGAACCGACTGACACGCGGCTAACCCATGATTGAACACCTGCTCGAGTTCATTGGACGGACGCATCTGGTGCTGTTGCACTTCCCGATCGCGTTGATTGTAATTGCGGCGGTGGTTGAGTTGTGGCGCGCGTATGCTGGGCGAGGGGGGGCGTACAAGCCGAGCGGGGCGGGGGGGCTGATGTTTGTCTTCGCACTGCTCGGGGTGATTGCTTCGATTCTGACAGGCCTAGTGCTGGGGTTTGATGGCGGGGATCGCGTGGACCTGCACCGGATTCTGGGGATCGTCAGCGGCGTGGTAATGATTATTACCTGGTTCGCGTTGCTCACCGCGATGAAACCAGAATCCAAGGGCGGGAGAGCGTACCTAGTGCTGCTGTGCGTCTCGGCGGGGACGATCGGCGCGACTGGACACTTTGGAGGTGAGCTGACGCATGGGTCAGGTTTTTTGACTAGGCCACTCATGGAGATGGTGGGGATCGAAGAAGACCCGATGGCTCTGGATGCCGAGACGATGGGGATCAGCCGAGCTTCTGTGGAGGTGTTTGAGCGGGCTGTGCTTCCGATCCTAGAGAGGTCGTGTATCGAGTGTCATGGAGCTGAGGAGGCGGAGGAGGACATCCGGCTTGATACACTGGCGTATGTGCTTGATGATCGAGTGCAGACGGTGAGTCGTGGGGATCCGGACAGCAGCGAGTTAGTGTACCGGGTTGAGTTGCCTCATGATGATCCGGATGTCATGCCGCCGGAGGAGGATGGCGAGCCGTTGACGGCGGCAGAGATCGATGTGATCCGGAACTGGATCGCTTCATTGAACTAATATAGTTGTAGAGATGCAGATCACCAAAAAAACTTGGCTCACGATTATCGTCGTGGGTTTTCTCGTATTGCTTGCTGGAATTTTTTACAAGGTTCTTACTTACCGGCATCATCCTCCCAGCAAAGGAATGCAACGAAATGCGTTGTCCATGCTCCAGAGCCAGGATGATGAGCAGATTTACCAGGGGCTACGGTTGCTGTCAATCTTCCAGCCTGCGGAGGGTCTCAGGGACAATACGGAGAGGCATTTGTCGCATGAGAATCCAGATATTCAAATGAAAGCGATCTTTCTCATTGGCATGTACCGAGATGTCCAAGCAGGAATATCACTTACCGCGATGCTTGATGATGCAGATTCAGAGGTCGCCGAGGCAGCCAAGCGTGGATTACACAAGATAAATAACTCACTAGGTCTGCCATTCGACTATCAGCATTTCGAGCCGTAAGAATCCGCTACAATGGACCACTGCTCGGGGCGCGGGTCTGATGATCTGCTGAGATGGACCCGTAGAACCTGATCCGGCTCGCACCGGCGGAGGGAATGCAGGTGGTCGATTTGTTTGGACTGTCGCGTTTGCTCCCGGTGCTTCTTGATGAAACAAGCCTTGGGAGTTTTTTATGACCACTTATCCGAAATCTACGCCTGACCATCTTTCAATTACTTCGCCAGCTGGAAAGGCCGTTGCGCTGACGACTAAATATAAGTCTGCATCGGATATGAAAGCGGCGTTTCGGACGGTTCAGAGCGGGCCGGCGATTGATGGCGGGGCGTTTGCGTTGCCTGTGCATGGGGCGTTCAATCCGGGGAGTGATGCATCCGCCCCGACCCCCGGATCATTCGCCCACAAGGCGGACATTGGCGGGGCGTATTCGTTCTCGTCTCCTGATACCCCTGGGATGCCGGCGCCGTCAAAGAAGACGGCTTGGGATTTCTTGCCTGTTGGGTGGTCGGCTGAGATTCTGACGACTGCGTGTGATGCGAACGATGAGACACCTGAGAATGTATACACCTTTACCGATGCGCTTGGGGTGACTCGGCGGGTTGTCACAACCGAAGGGTTTACTCCGATCACGCAGATGGAATCGGCGCGGCTCGGGATCATTACCGCGGAGATGGAGCGGGTCGCTGAGCGGGAGCCGCACTTGACTGCGATGCAGGTCCGCGATGAGATTTCAGCTGGACGGTTGATCATCCCGGCCAACCGGGCGCACCTTGCCAAGAACTTGGATCCGATGGCGATCGGGCGGGCGTCCAAAACAAAGATCAACGCGAACATGGGGGCTTCACCGATTTCTTCCGGCACGGATCAGGAGGTTGAAAAGCTCCAGTGGGCCGAGAAGTGGGGGGCCGACACGGTGATGGACCTGTCCACCGGCGGCGACCTTGACGCTTGCAGAGAAGCGATTATTGAGAACTCAACAGTGCCCATCGGCACGGTCCCGATCTACTCGATGATCATCGGGAAGAAGATCGAGGATCTGGATCGTGATCTGATTCTGGGCACACTGCACAAGCAGGCGGCTCAGGGTGTGGATTACTTTACGATCCACGCGGGCATCAAGCGGGCGCATCTGAAATATGTCAAGGAACGCGTGATCGGGATTGTCTCGCGCGGCGGGTCGCTGCTTGCCAAGTGGATGCTGGTGCATAATGAAGAAAATATCATGTACACGATGTGGGACGAGATCTGCCTGCTCATGCGTGAGCACGATGTCGCGTTCTCGATCGGTGACGGCCTGCGTCCCGGGGGCTTAGCCGACGCGACGGACTTTGCGCAGCTCGCCGAGCTCGCCGTGATCGCGGAACTGACCGAGCGTGCTTGGCGGTTTGGTTTGCAGGTGATGGTCGAGGGGCCAGGCCATGTACCGTTTGATCAGATCGAGTTTAATGCGAAGCTGCAGCGGACGCTGTGTCATGGGGCGCCGTTCTATGTGCTTGGCCCGCTAGTCACCGATGTATTCCCAGGCTACGACCACATCACAAGCTGCATCGGCGCAACAAGCATCGCCTACCACGGCGCATCGATGCTCTGCTATGTGACACCGAAGGAGCACCTTGGTCTTCCCAAGAAGGGCGATGTGAAAGAGGGATGTATTGCCTACAAGATCGCGGCCCACGCCGCTGATGTCGCTCTTGGAATTCCCGGGACCCGCGACTGGGACGATGATCTAACCAAGGCACGTGCAGCGCTCAACTGGAATAAGCACTTTGAGCTCGCCTTCGACGAAGACACCGCCCGCGCCTACCACGACGAGGACCTCGATGTCGACACCGACTTCTGCGCCATGTGCGGCCACGACTGGTGCTCAGTCCGCATCAGCATGGAAATCAAAGAGTTCCAATCCGGGAATGCCGAAGGCTTCGAGCGCGGAGCCCCCGTCAAATCCGCTGCACTCACCGACGACCAAAAACAAATCCTCGAATCCCGCGGCTACCTAAGCCCCGAAGAAATACACAAACTCGCCAGCAAAACCAAGCAGGCTGTCGGAGCCGAAGAAGGCGAAAAAGCATCCTGCCACTCGGATTATGTTGATACCGACGCCGCCGAACAGAACCAAGCTGAAGTCCTCGTCCAACTCAACACCGCCCCCGCCCATGGGATATCGAGTGATGACCGGCTGATTTGACGGCAGGGGTTTGTTCGGTTATGATCTGAGTCGAGTCATTTGATTGGAGATGTGATGAGTATTGATCATGCCTGTTCTGGAAATATTAAGTTTGCTGAATTTTTCTCTGGCATTGGACTTGTTCGGGTTGGATTGGAAAGAGCGTCCTCATCGTTTTCTTGTGTATTTGCGAACGATTTAGATGAGAAGAAACGCAAAATGTACGCCCACCACTTTCGGTGTTCTATTGACGAGGTTAATGGAGAGGATGTCCATTTACTTGAGAGTTCGAAAATTGGTTCAATCGATCTAGCAACAGCTTCATTTCCTTGCACAGATTTGTCGTTGGCGGGATCAAGAGGCGGAGTGCACCAAGGAGAATCGTCAGCATTTTGGGGTTTCCATAGGGTACTTAACGATATGGGTGAACAGAAGCCAACAGTGGTTCTACTTGAAAATGTTGTTGGCTTGCTCTCCTCAAACGGTGGAAAAGATTTTGAGGATGTGTTAGTGTCCATGAATCAACTGGGATACTTGGTTGATCCTATTGTTTTAGACGCACGATGGTTTGTTCCACAAAGTCGGCAGCGCATGTTTGTCGTATGTGTTTTGAAAGAGCAAGTCACGAATGAAACACAAGTTCCTAATGTTGAGTCAAGAATTCGTCCTGCAAAGCTGCTGAGTTTTGTTCAAGCTAGAGCAAACTGCATTGAGTGGTATTTAAATGAATATCCGGAACCGCCGAAAAGATCGCGACGATCGCTTGAAGATATTATCCTGGATCCTCCAGAATTAAGCGAAGATTGGTGGAGTGAAGATCGTGTTGATTATTTGTTGAATCAGATGTTCCCTCGCCATTTGGAATGGATTGATGAAAATATCGATGATCCTGAATATCACTACGCAACTGCATTTAGGAGAGTAAGACCACAGGGCGATGGCACCAAACGATCGATGGCTGAGCTGCGAACTGATGGAGTAGCAGGCTGTTTGAGAACACCAAAGGGCGGAAGTGGAAGGCAAATCCTTGTTCGGGCGGGGCTTGGGTCAGTTCGAGCTCGATTGCTGTCGCCTGCAGAATGTGCATCTTTGATGGGGGCACGTGGATTTCGCGTGAGCGGGACGCAAAATCAGGCGTTATTTGGATTCGGGGATGCTGTATGTGTTGATGCTGTTTCTTGGATTGCCAAGAACGCGATCTTGCCATTGCTAGATAAGGCCAGCACCCGTTTCTGTGGCTATGCTGATTCCGATGACAGATGTGCAACAATACAGACATGAACAACTGCTGACCTTGACGAATGAAAAGGGTGTTTACGCACTTTGTGATCTAGATGGAGTCGCAATATACATAGGAAAGTCTGTCGACGGGATTCGATCTCGAGTGCGTCGGCATCTTACGAGTGCTCGCAGTGATGTCATTGCGAATAGGCTTGTGGATGTTTGGGAAGTTGCATATGTATGGGGGTGGCCTGCGCAAGGAAAAATGGCCATATCAGCACTCGAGAACCAACTGTATCATCAAATGAATACTGAATCTGCACTGATGAACAGCCAGGTGCCTGGCTCGCCGTTGTCGAAAAAGATATCTATACCTGAGAAGCAAGCGGTTCAAATTTTGACTGATGCCGAAATACAATCAAGATTGCAGGCACGCAATCGATTCTCAAGGCAGGCGCATCAGTTGAGTTTGTTATTGGATTACATTCTTGAGATAAAGAATAATGAAGAGATGCAAAGGTCTCTCGCGGTACACTTTGATCGACTTGAAAAATACCATCGGCAATATCAAGCTGCAACCCGGAATCAGAAGAATCGTTGAATTGATGGTTGTTTGCCCGGACTCTCCGCCCTCGGCGCAGTCGGGAACTTGAGCAGCACCCAAAGCAATCATCAAGCAAAAATCTCCTCCTACCTACCACCCTCGTGCGCATATCCACCCCCAATCTATCGCGCCCCCCTTGTGCCGCGATGCCGATGTGCGATAATTACAACATGGAACAAACACAGACACAAACAGACCAATCAAGATCAATCGCTTCGCTCACCGACGAGCTCCTCGAAGACCTCATCAACCCCTCACTCTCCGCCTTGGAGATGTGCCAAATCTATCAGCTCACCTTAGTAGAACTCGCAACCATCCTCGAATCCGAATCTTTCAAACAAGCCGCCGGTGCGCTAGCGAGAATCGCCTCCGCCCGCCAAACCATCATCGAGCCCGAGGCCCGCGCCCTCGCAACCGCCCGCCTCTGCGACATCCTCAAAGACAAACCATCCACCCCCGCCCACGCCGAAACCCAGCGCAAAGCCGCGATGGTCATCCTCAAAGGCGTACCCACAGCACAATCAACCCCCAAACCGGAACCTCAAGCCGCGAGCAATCCAGTTCGCCGACAGACGGCTCTTCATGAACAACAAAGCCGCAACCGCTCCCGTCGTCGCACGACGCACCGGGTTCTCCGATGCCGCTCTCGACTTCACCAACTCAAACAACTCGTCACCCTCAAAGCTGTCAAACTCCCAGAACTCCCCAGCTTCCAGCTCATTCCCGTCGGACTCCTCCTCGTCCTACACCTCCTTGGATTCCACCAAAACCCACTGAGGAATAAGCAGGCCCAGTCCTTGGTTATTATCTGATATGAGCGATCAAACCACAGCAACCGTAACTCTCGGCACCGAACACTACCGATCCCAAGTGGTGACCGGTGGTCATACCTACTTTGTAGATGAACCCGTCTCCATGAAGGGCACTGACACCGCGCCCGATCCCTACGGCATGCTCCTGGGCTCAATCGGGGCGTGCAAGGCGATTACGGTGCGGATGTATGCGGACCGGAAGGGTTGGCCGCTGGAATCGGTGCGGCTGGATCTGGAACACTCGCGTCCCAATGGGCGGGGGAACCCGGAACTCATCGAGATTTCATTGAGCTTTACCGGTGATCTGAGCGACGAGCAGCGCGCCCGGCTCAAAGAGATCGCCAACGCGTGCCCGGTTCAGAAAACGATTTTGGGCGAACTTGCAATGGAGTCGGTGCTTGAAGATTAGGAATGGTCAACTTTGCATGAGTCATCTTTGCAGTGGTGGTTGGAAAACCATCGGAGGCGGTTTCGGGCAAAGATTCGGTAGCAGGCATCGACAATTGGGCGGATGATGGGGAGGCCGGTCCATGATGCGGTGTGTTTTTTGCCAAGCAGAGTGAATGCTTGGCGGATGGCTTCGGGGCCAGAATAGATGGTGCCGTCTGGGGCGATGGCATGGAGCGAGGCGGCGAGTGCTGATGGATCGATGTTCACAGATTCCATGTGTTTCGTATCGCTTCGGAAATTGATACACACAACGAGCCCACGGCCTTTGTCGAGCTTTGTAAAGAGCTCGGCTGACTTCGTGCATGCGGAGCACCAGCCGTCGTAATAGATGTAGGTTGGTGGGGTCGGCTGCTCAGGCATAGGGAACTGTAGAACTTCTGGGATGCGAAAGATCAGCCGCCGGGTCTGGTGACGACATCTCCGGAGTCCTTGTCGATTGCATCGCCGCCGACCTTGAAGGTTCTGAGCCCTGTAGTGTGGTCTGGCTCGATGAGTCCGGAGACCGTGTCGTATCGCCAGCCGTGGGTGTTGGCGCCGGCAGCGGCGCCGTCGATTCGTATTGTTGGGATGCCGTTATGAAGGTTTGTGGGAATGCTGTTGATGTATGGGCCGTAGATTCCGGCGGGGTCGTTGACCGTGCCATCGAGGTCGGAGTGCTTGAGTAAGCGGAAGTAGAATACTTTGATATTGGCGGCGCCGGTGTGGAGCATGACCCCCTCGTGCTCGATCTCGTAGAGATCTACGGCTCGCTGGAGGGTAGACCGATCGGCGATTACGGCGTTAACCGCGGCGTTCTCTGCGGCGCTGGACATGCGTGGGATCGCGATGGCGCCGATGATCCCGATGATCACGACAACAATGACCAGCTCGATGAGCGAGAACGCTGATCGGGTATGGGGTGATGTATGAGCTTGGAAATCAGATCGATTCACGACTACTGGATCGGCATCATGGCCACAAGTCGTGACGGAGTTCGTTCATTGGCCTCAATCACGTGTGGGTTGGGTGCTACATCCCGAGCGGGAAGGCCCGAGAACTCACCAGAGCCGTTTGGCGACGGCTGGCAGGAACCATGCGCCGATGCCTGTGGCGATTCCGGATTTGAGGATCATGCCTGGGATAAAGACGACCATGCCATAGTGGATCGCGGTAGCCCATGTCATGGGATCAGAGCCCGAGTCGTTGTTTCGGACGAACCACAGCCATGGGACACCGATGGCGAAGATGACGGCGTGAACGACGAGGCCGGCGGTGAAGATGGCGATCCAGCCTCGGATGGAGTTGTCTTTTCGGCGGATGATCCAGTGCGCGAAGGGCTGGCAGGCGATGAACCCAAGAAGATAGCCGCCGGATTGTCCGACGATGGTGAGCCATCCGGAGTTGCCTTCTGCGAAGACCCCGACGCCGATCGCGCCGGTGATGATGTAGAGCAGCATGGAGATCGAGCCGAGCTTTGAGCCCAGCGCCATGGCGGTGAGGAGGACGGCGAGTGATTGGAGGGTGATTGGGATCCCGAAGGGTTCGGTGGGGATCGCGATCTGCGCGGCGACCGCTGTGAGCAGGGTCATTGCGGGGACGCTGAGGAAGCGGAGGGTGGCGCGGTCGATTGATTGCGTGCCGGTGAGGGTTTGGGAGTTGGATACGAGTCGGATCATGTGTCGTTAGGATATGACATGGAGTTGTACCTGTCTTAGTGATTTTGAACAGGAGTGTTCGGAAGTGTAAAACGATACGTTTGTCACTCCGTTAATCATTCAAATCCGGATCCTACTCAACCTCTGGGCCATTGGGGGGAGCATGTTTTTGCCGTAGTGAGAGGACACTGCTGATAACAAGTCCCAAGAATGCAAAGATCAACATATAGTTCTTTGTTTGACGAGGATCTGATCGAATCACCGGCCGACGAGGATAGCTGATATTTCCATTCGATGATTCAACTCGATAGCTGATGAGAGAATCTCCGAACTCCGAACCGTGGCCTTCAGGACGAAGAATTTCTGATGAAGTTACTCTTGAAGTTACTCTGCTATAAAAAATTTCTTGCTCTGCTCGTTTGTCGTTTTCGATGAGCATTTCGACCACTGAAACCCATCCGAACAGAGCACCAAAGTGTGCAAATGCCATCACAAAAATGATAATTGATACAGATGAGCGAGTTTGTTTATTCTTGGCAGGATCGAACAGCGTCTTGTACATCAACCAAGTGAATAGAGACATCAGTAGAAAAATGATAAACATTGTTGAATCCTGGTACGCTTGCAACTCACACGCAATGGTCCGTTAATCGGTGATCTATATCGGCATCCGGTATTGTATCAGGTGTTGGGATTATGGTGTTCAGATTCTCTAGCAGCAATTGCGTATTGACATCAAACGACTCGCATCCGCGCTTGTCTTGGGCCGTCTTTCCCCGGATAAATCCGGGCGGCGATGTCCTGATTTGAGGAGATGGGTTGGGAGAGTGGTTTGAGTTCGATTTGGGCGGCTTGGCCTTTGCCCGGCGCGGAGCGCATGGCGGCCTCGACATCGATGATCCCCAGTGCGCTTGATTGGGTTTCGATGAGGCATCCTCGGATGGTCGCGCCGGGTTGGAGGTTGAGGTGCGAGGTGCGGATGCCGCCTTGGATGTCGGCGGTATCGGTGATGATGGCGTTTCCGCCGCAGATGCACATCGCATGGACTTTGCCTGCGATGCGGAGATCCCCGGAGCAGATGACGAGGTTGGCGCTGACTTGGGCATTTTCTTCGATGAGAATATTGCCGGTGGTCTGGATTGAGGTGCCCCAGTGTCCTTCGGCGATGACGACATCACCGATGCAGAGGCGTCCGGCGCAGTGGGGGCAGGTGGCGGTTTCGGCGAATGGGCTGTGGTTGGATGGCTTTGCGCAGCGATAGCAGGTGACCGTGATGGGGGCAGTCGATTGCGGGCGCGGGACGGCGCGGTCGCGTATGAGGAATCTGGGTGGCTTAAAGAATGTGGCCATAAAAACGGCCGGCTCGGTGTTGACCGAGACCGGCCAGGGATGGGTGGTCCGTGTCGGGCGGGGCCCGTTATGTCTGTTAAATCAGCGGATTATGCTGATTGTGCTTCTTGTGTCTGGGTTGCCCAAGGAGGGGTGAGATCGACCTTGGTGGTCATGTTGTTCTTGGGCTCTTGGGTCGTGTTCATTGTGTTCTGGTTGTTGTTCATGAGTTCTTGAGCGGCGGGTCCGACATTGCAGTGGCCGACGAAGCTGGCGCCTTGTGCGACGACGAGGGTGCCGGCGGTCAGGTCGCCTTGGACCTGCGCGTTTGCTGTCAAGGTGAGCTGGCCGTGGGCGACGATTGGTCCGGTGACCTGGCCATCAACGATGACGGACTGGGCTTCGATTGCAGCGTTGCACTGGGCACCGCTGCTGATCTGGACCTCACCTTGGGCGGTGATTTTGCCTTCGAATCCGCCAAGGATTTTGGCTGATTTTTCAAAGAACATTTCGCCCTTGATGCGTGTATCGGTGCCGATGACGGTCATCTCTGGGCTCGACTGCTGCGTGGACTGTTGATTTGATTGATTGGCTTGATTGCTCATTGTAATGTTCCTCCCGATCCCTGGGATTGTGCGTGTATTAGACGCGGTTCGCACCGATCGCCTGATGCGGAGGGTTCCGCACTTTGGTGTGGTGCATTGCTTGATGTGTGGTCGCCGATTCCACCGGCTTACGCTGCCATCCCTGGCATTGGTGTTATCGGTGGAGTTATTGGGCGACTTGAGTTGGGGTTGTGACGATTAGAGAAAAAAGTCGGAATATGCAGCTACCCAGTTATTGGGACTGATGGATTAGTTTGAGTGTGTATTGAGCTGGGCGTGAGAATCGGTGATCGTGTGGGATTGTGGGTGCGCAGTGGCACTGAAGTCGATCACTTGGAGTCCGTTGTGTCCATCGGCGACATACCCGTAGCGTCCTACAACGCAGATTTCGAAGGCCCGGTCGGGGGTATCGACATGATCCACCATTCTTGGTTGGGTTGGGTCCGTGACATCAATGACATAGATCCCGGCGTCGGAGTCGGCGACATAGACCTTTGTGCCGACGACATCTACGCTGTAGGCGAATCCGGGTAGTTCGAAGGTTGTGATGTATTCTGGCCAGCGGGGCTCGCTGACATTCATGATGGTGAGTCCTGAGTCTTGATCGCCGATGTAGGCGTAGTTGCCTTGGACCTCGAAGCCGAAGGCTTCGTCTGCGGTTCGGGTGGAGCTGAGATCGCGGGCGTGCTTTGTTTCTCGGACATCAAAGGCAACGAGTCCGGTGCGTCGGTCACTGACGAAGGCGGTGGTGCCGACGATCTGGACATATGGGGCGGATTGCTGCATGTCCCGCTTTCCGAGGAGCTTGGGAGATGTAGGGTCTGAAACATCGAAAGTGGTCAGTCCGTAGCCGCCGCCTGAGGTGTAGACCGTGGTGCCGACGACATCGATTCCTGTTACTTCACCGATGTCTCCATAGCTCCCGATGAGTGTGGGATTCAAAGGGTTTTTGACATCGGCGATCTGGAGCCCGTTGAAGCTGCCGGCTAGGTAGGCGGTGCCTCCAACGATTTTGATTTCATTGACATACCTTCCGGTTTCGAGGGTGCCAAGGGCAATGGGGCTTGCGGGTTTGCGGATATCGAAGATTCGCATCCCGCCTCGGTATCCTACATAGGCGTACGAGCCAACTACTTCAATGCTGTGTGTGTAGCCAGGTAGTGCTGCTGAGGCGATCAGGCGTGGGTCTGGGGCTGTTTTCTCTTCACTCTGCGGGCTGAATGCGGCTGTGTTGGTTGTAACGAGCCCTATTGAAATGGTGAGGGTGGCCATGGCGGCATGAACTGGCTTGATTGAATACATCTGGTGCTCCGATCTGGGAGAATGAATTGGCTAACTATACAAACAGTATCCTATCACAATTGGATGAACAGATGCAAGGGGTATTCTGAGGCACTGGAAATGCTATTGCGTCGTTTCGTACGGATTGTGGGGAAAATAGGGCGATCAGGTCGATGGTGGTTGGTTATGGCACAGTCTACAAAGAAGCGTAAATCCAAGAAGCCCTACAAAGTCAAAGACCGGTCCGAGCCGGCAACGGAGGGGCAGATTTTGGCTAGCCGGGTGGGGTGGCTTGCGTTAGGGGCGGTGTGGCTGTTCCTTTTTGCAGGATTGGTGAGTTTCAATGCTGGCGATGCGCCGTCGCATGTGGTGTATCCGCACAATGAGATCACGCAGAACTGGACGGGTCCCGTCGGGGCCCATGTGTCTTACGGCATTCTCCGGCTCTTTGGATTCGGGATCGCGATCCCGATGGTGTTTGCACTGGTCATGCTGGTGCTCAAGATTATTGGGAAGCCGATGACGCAGCCCGGGATCCGGGCGGTCGGGGCCCTTGTGCTCACAGCATCACTGTGTACGCTGATGGGGGTGTCGCTTGCCAATGTCGGGTCGCTGCCTGGGATGAGTGGGGGGACGATCGGACGGGTTGGTGCTGGGGAGTTGGTGCCGCGGTTTGCGGTTCCGGGGACATTGGTGTGGGTTGGGGTGTTGACTGTTATTGGGCTCTTGGTGACTTGTGATAAGTACCTGTGGGAAGTGCCGATTGCTGTGTGGAACAAGATCGCTCCTGGGCTGGCGCTCACTGGACGGGGAGCGGGGAAGCTGGCTGGGAGTGTTGCAGGGCAGGCCAATAGTGCTGCTGATGTTGCGTCGTCGGGAACAAGGCGTGCCGGCGGGGGATTGCTCGGCGGGCTGGCTGGATTGATGCGGAAGACCAAGCCTGTGATGGTTCGGGTGAATGATATTGATGACCAGATGGTGGAGATCAAGCCGGAGGTTGAAGAACCACAGCCGATCCCACGCGGCAAGAAGCCACGGCGGGTCGTGACGCCTGTGCCTCAGCAGGTTGAGGACGATGAAGAGGATGTCGTCGGAGCACCGCAAGTGTTTGACCGCGAAAAACTTCGCGAGAAGATCGATGCGCTTCCTGTCCGATTTGCTCAGGAAAACAAGGAGATGGCGACCGATGAGGATCTGGCTGAGTTCCAGAATGCTCAGTCGCTTGAGGGGTACCGTTTCCCGACGATGGATCTGCTAGAAGAGCCTGAGGTTGGGTTCAATCAGAAGCTCGAAGATCTTGTGCGTGGTCAGGCTGAGGCCTTGGAGCATGCGTTGACGCAGTACAAGATCGATGGCGAGGTTGTGGATATTGAGTCCGGGCCTGCGATTACGCTGTACCACATTCGGCTCGCGCCGGGGACGAAAGTCTCGCAGATCAGCGGTATCGAGAGCGATCTTGCTCGGGCGCTCAAGGCGGTCAATATCCGCGTGGTGTCCAACATGGAAGGTCGCGACACCATTGGTATCGAGGTCCCGAATCCGACTAAGGAACGCGTGCGGCTCAAGGAACTCATGAGCAACCGGAGCAAGTTTGAGGATATGAAGCTCCCGATGTTCCTTGGTAAGGACGCGGCGGGTGAGCCGATGATTTCGGATCTGACCAAGATGCCTCATATGTTGATCGCGGGCACGACGGGTTCTGGTAAGTCCGTGTGCATGAACACGATCATCATGAGCTTCCTGTATACGAAGAAGCCAAATGAGCTCAAGCTGGTTCTGGTTGATCCCAAGATGGTGGAGATGTCGCAGTTCAAGGATATCCCGCACCTGATGTGCCCGGTTGTGACCGAGATGCCGAAGGCCGCGGCGATTCTTGAGTGGGCGATGACCAAGATGGACGAGCGGTACGAGCTGCTTGCAGCGGCGGGCGTGCGGGATATTGCTGGGTACAACGAGTTGGAGTGGGACGAACTCAAAGAGCGGCTCGATATCCAGACCGAGGAGAAGGCGGCGAGAACTCCGAAGCAGCTGCCTTACATGGTCTTTGTGATTGATGAGCTCGCCGACCTGATGATGACGACCAAGGAGGTCGAGGGTTCGATTATCCGCATCGCTCAGAAGGCGCGTGCGGTTGGGATCCACTTGATTCTGGCGACGCAGCGGCCGCAGGCCAATGTTGTGACGGGGCTGATTAAGTCGAATATGCCGTGCCGTATTGCGTTCAAGGTTGCGTCGGGGATGGACTCGCGGATTGTGCTGGACCAGAAGGGCGGGGAGCTGCTTTTGGGTCAGGGCGATATGTTGCAGTTGTCACCGAGTAGCCACAAGTTATCGCGGGCTCAGGGGACTCTTGTGGACGACAAGGAGATCCGCAGGGTGGTCAAGTTCCTCAAAGACATCGCGGCACCAAGCTTCGAGCGGTCGCTCATGCAGGTCAAGGGCGAGCAGGGGTCCGACGAGGACCGGTTGCAGTCTACCGAAAACAACTCCTCAGCGTCGCTCGCTGCGGCGCAGGAAGACCCGTTGTTCGATCGCGCCGTCGAGATTGTGCTTGAAACCAAGCGTGGGTCGGTGTCGCTATTGCAACGGCGATTGGCGATCGGGTACACGCGCGCCAGCCGGTTGATTGATCTGATGGGCATCGCAGGGATTATCTCTGAGCATAATGGCTCACAGGCACGGAGTGTGCTGATTTCAGTTGAGGAATGGGAACTCATGATGGAGATGGCCGCGGAGATGGACGCGGAGCAGCGATCAGGTGGAGGCATTGAAGCTGAGGCAACCTACGGCGGTGATCCTGAGGATACGCATCAATCAACGATGTTCATTCCCGAAGAATCCACGGCAGACGATGCAGAGTCCGACGAAGAGTTGGCTGCGGCGGATTCGGATATCGACGAGGTGCCGTTCGAAGTGGTTGCCAATCAGCACGCGGTTCAGGTCCACGGGGCTGTTGAAGAGGCGGAGGCTGAAGTAGAGGATGAATACGAAGAAGATGAAGACGAGTACGAAGCGGAAGATGGCGAGGAAGTGGATGAGGTTGACGAAGAAGAAGTAGACGAAGACGGGGAGGACGAGGTGTACGCCGAGGCTGAGGGGGAGGTCGAAGAAGACGAGGTTGAAGAAGAGGACGAGGAAGAGGAGCTTGTTGACGAGGCGGAAGACGAGGCCGAGGACGGGGTTGAAGAGGAAGAAGAGGGGGAAGAAGAGGTCGAATACGAGTATGTCGATGAAGACGGCAACCCGATCGACCCTGAGGACATGGACGAGGACGAGTACGAAGTTGATGATGAAGACGAATCCGAAGAAGAATACGAAGATGAAGAAGAGGAGTCGCTCGCCGAGACCCAGCCCAATGGTGCGTAATGTCTGTTTTTCAGACATTAAACCGCCATCGGACTGGGATTGATGGGGTTTGTGCAGCTTGGAACAGATACTTGGGAAGAATTCTCTTCTGAGTTGTGAAACTCGGGCGGCGTAGTTCCTATAGAAATACGATAGAGACTGTTGCAAGACCGACCTGGCGGGCGCCGGGTGGGATTGTGGCTTAGAAACACTGACCACGATCGTTCATATGAAAGGACGCTCACAATGCTGACCTCACTGAAATCAATCTCTTCCTGCCGCTCGGCCGCGTTTGCCGCGGGCTCGATTGCGCTCCTCACACTCCCCACGCTTGCCGGAACACCCAAGGCACTGACCATGGTGCCGGGGGACTCTGAGATTGTTGTTGTGCTGCCAAACCTTGGTGAGCTGCTGGGTGATTTGAACGCTATCAACGCGATGATGGGTGACATGGGCAAAGGCGAGATCGTGATGGTGACCTCGATGATCCGCGGGATGCCCGGGATCAATCTTGACGGGTCTGCTGCGATTGTTCTTGATATGACCGATGACTGGGAGGGCGAACCCGATGCGGTCGTTGTGCTTCCGGTTTCAAACTTTGGAGATTTGACCCAAGGCCGCGAGGCTGTTGACGGGCTCGTTGAGTTCCCGATGGGTGATGAGCCGATCTACTTCCGTGACATCGGCGGCGGGTTTGCCGCGATGAGTAATGACACGGGTGTCCTCTCGGGCTTTGCTCCTGCATCAAACACCGTCGAAGAGATCCAGAAAACCCTGGGCACCGCGGGGAGCCGTGTGGCTGAGGCCAACGATGTAATGATCTATATGAATCTTGATGGGCTCCGTCCGATGCTTGAAGAGTCATTCGTAGAGCTCGAAGAGCAGGGCGAGATGATCGAGATGATGGCCGGGCCCGAAGCGGCGCAAGGCTTTGATACCTTTGTCGGGCTCTACAAGACCGCGGTTGCAGACGGGCAGGCCGTTGTGGGCGGGATGAGCTTTGATGCCGATTCTGGTCTCGCGTTTGATTTCGGGCTGCAGTTCTCTGATGGCAGCGAATCGGCGGCCCTCTTCAATAACGACGGCAACGCAGACTCATACTTTGACCATGTGCCCGATATGGACTTCTTCTTCGCCAAAGCGTTCGACATGAGCGGCGTGGGTATCCAGAAAATGTTTGACGGGTACTTTGATATGATCCAGAAGTTCGACACCACGGGGATGGTCGCGGGGATGGGTCTTGATAAAATAATGAAGCAGTTCCATGGCGGAGCGGTTGTCATGGGCGGAACAAATATCATGGCAATGAACGGGTTGCTTGGCAACACCGTGATGTACACCGAGGGCGAGGACTCGGATGCCGCGATCCAGACCCTGCAGAGCATGTATGGGGCGATGGGCGCTGTCCAGGCACCCGGCGTGTCTGTTGAGGCTTCGGTTTCTGATGAGTCCGAAGATGTCAACGGTGTCAAGGCGTACGCCCATTCGATGAGCTTTGATATCGACGCAGCCGCGATGGGCGGCGGCGGGATGGGCGCACCTGATCCCGCGATGGTCATGCAGGTATTGTTCGGCCCTGCCGGCGGTCCTGCCGGCTACACCGCTAAGGCGGGTGACGGTTTGGTCTTCACCTTCTCGCAGGATGCGGATTTGTTTGGCCGATCGGTCAAGGCTGCCAATGGTGAGAACACCATGATGAGCAACAAGGGCATCGCATCTGCGGCTGCCCTGCTTCCTGATAACCGCGTGGTCGAAGCGTATGTTGGTGTAGACCACATTCTCAACACCGTCGGCCCGATGCTGATGATGTTCGGGATCGTCCCTGAGTTTGAACCAATGGACGGGCTGACCCCGCTCGCATTCGGCGCGACCGCTGATGGCGGCGGGATGCTGATCCGGACGGTTCTGCCTCTGAAAACAGTCATGGCTGTGATGGAGATGGTGCCACCAGAAGCCCTTGATATGCTCGGTGGCGGCGGGAATGACGACTGGGACAGCGATGACGAAGAAGATGACGACGACAATATGTCATTCTGAGTCATATCTGGTTCATACTTGAGTCTGGCGGTTGATTCAGCCGCTCGATCCTGACACAATCCGGCATGCGGCCAAGCCCAATGTCAGTATGGAAACTATCAAACACACGGGTGATCGACCTCGATCACCCGTGTGTTGTTTGTATAGTCAACGCGACACCTGATTCGTTCGCCGATGGTGGTGAACACAACACGGTTCCGTTGGCGGTCCAGCGGGCGAAGGAGGCGATTGGTCAGGGGGCCGACATGCTGGATATCGGGGGGGAATCGACTCGGCCTGGTGCGGAGCGGGTGGACGACGGGGAGCAGATCCGTAGGGTGGTGCCGATCATCGAGGCGATCCGCGAAGAAGGCATCGAGATCCCCATCTCGGTTGATACGACCCGAAGCGCGGTCGCGCGGGCGGCGCTCGATGCAGGAGCCGATGCGATCAACGATGTTTCAGCGATGTCCGAAGACCCAGAAATGATCGGCCTGGCGGCCCGCGCCGGGTGCGGGGTTGTGCTGATGCATCGGCTCAGAGGTCCGGACCTGGACTCGTATTCTGATCGGTACGATGAAGAGCCCCAATACGGGGATGTTGTAGACGAAGTCTGCCGGGTGCTGAGCCGGCAGCGGGACGCGGCGGTTGAGGCGGGGGTATTGATGGATCGGATAGTACTGGATCCGGGATTGGGGTTTGGGAAGTCGGTTGAGGACAACATGGCCTTGATCCAGAGAACTGGGGAGATTGTGGAGCTGGGTTGTCCGGTGATGAGCGGGCTGAGTCGAAAGAGCTTTGTTGGACGGTCGGTGCTTGGGCGTGATTCTGAGCCGAGCGAGCGTGTTGATGCAACCGTTGGGATGTCGGTTACGCATCTAAGAGCCGGGGCTCGGATTTTCCGTGTTCATGATGTCTTGGAGCATCGGCGGGCTCTTGATCGGGTTTGGGCGGGGTTTGGGGCGATGGGGGAGGATTAGGTGGATCTGATTCGGGCTCTTGGTTGGGTAATTGGGGGGGTATGTGCTACGATTTGGGTCCGCAGATGAAACCTGCGCATCGGCGTTGTTGCCGAAGATTCAAAGACTTGATTTTCGATTCTTTATGACTTTAACGAAAGGGCACGAAGCCATGGCAGGTGCAAATACTCTCGAGTTTAATGACGGCAACTTTGGCGCGAATGTTCTTGAAGCTGATCAGCCCGTGCTGGTTGATTTCTGGGCCGAGTGGTGCCAGCCTTGCAAGATGCTCGCGGCAACAATCGACGAGGTCGCCGATACCTATCAGGGCAAGGCCAAGATCGGCAAGATCGATATTGATAACAACAAAGAGGTCGCGATGAAGTTTAACATCAGCGCGATCCCGACAGTCTTGATATTTAAGAACGGCGAGATCGCCAAGCAGTTCGTCGGGCTGACACGCAAAGAAGATATCGTCGAAGCGATGGACGCGCTTGTTTGATCGCGTTTCCTTTGGCTGATACACACGACTAGAAATTCTGAGGAGTTGAGTTCATGACAAGCACACAAAGTACACCGCTCAGATGCGGCGCCGTTGGGGTCGGTCGGATGGGGCAGCACCATGCGCGTGTTTATGCCGAGATGGAAGGCGTCGAGCTGATCGGCGTTGTGGATGCCAACTTTGATCGCGCTCAAGAGATCGCCGCCAAGCACGGGTGCAAGGCCTACGCGACCGAGCAGGAGCTGCTCGATGCTGGTGTAGAAGCGGTATCGATCGCAGTTCCGACAACCTTTCACCTCAAGAGCGCTACGCCGTTCTTGAAGGCGGGGGTAGCGTGTCTGATCGAGAAGCCTTTGGCGCAGAGTGCCGACGAGGCCGAGCAGATCAAGCACCTGGCCGAGGAGCACGACGCGTGTCTCATGGTGGGGCATATCGAGCGTTTCAATCCGATTATGCGTGCGATGCAGACCGCCACAGCAAGCACCGGCGAGCCGATCACCCCACGGTTTATGGAGGTCCATCGTGTTTCACCGATGACCTTCCGGTCGATGGACATCGGTGTGGTCATGGACATGATGATCCACGACCTTGATGTTGTCCTGATGCTGATGGGCGGGCGCGAGCCTGATGATGTCCAGGCGTCTGGTGTTGCGGTGATCTCCGAGTTTGAAGATATCTGCAACGCTCGTCTGGTCTGGAATATCCCAGAAGGCGAAGGCGGCGGGCAGTGTGTTGCCAACATCACCGCGTCTCGTCTTGCGATGAAGACCGAGCGGGTGACGAGAATCACCGGCGAGGGTGGGTACATCAAGATCGATTACGCGGGAAAGACCGGGACCATCATCCGCAAGACCGCCAACGAAATTCAGATGCGCGAAGTCCGCGAGCAACTCGGATCCGGCAAGGATCTGACAGATGTTGATTGGACCGAGCTCGTTAATATCGAGCCGTTGACGATTGATGACGGCGAACCGATTGTCAAAGAAATCGAGGCGTTCCTCGATGCAGCCCGTACAGGAGAGCAGCCGGCGATCGACGCGAGTGCTGGCTTTGTCAATGTACGGACAGCAGAGCGGATTGTCGAAGCGATCGGTATTTCACTCGGAGCCGAAACTTCACCCGCGTTATCATAACAAGTATCAGTTAGTACAAATGTTCACCATTCCCCGACCACCCAGGACCATGCAACTATGACCGAATCACCGAACACGGCCCCTCAAACCCCCAATACCCCTGACGCCCCTTCTGGCCCAGCCGACCCGTCGCTGGCTGCAGTTGTTCAGCCTGCGATGACTGAGCCTAAGCCTGAGCCGGTCGCGGTGCCGGTCTCGTCGACTGACAACGATACCAAACTCGACGCGCAGACCGAGGCTGAGATCGAAGCGGCGATGTCTGAGCTTTCAGAGTTGGGTGGTGCAGACGCACCCAAGGCTCCGGGTAAGATCCGCGGCCCGCGTGAGGTTAAGGGCGGCCGCGAGCACCGGACCGGTGCGGTGGTTTCTGTTGGTGCGACCGATGTGTTTGTTGAGTTTGGTCCCAAAGAACTCGGTGTCGTGGATATCACACAGTTCAAGGATGCGAAACCAGCCGCGGGCGATCAGCTCGAGGTTGTTGTTCAGCGCTTTGATGCGGGCGAGTCTTTGTACATCTGTGTGCTTCCGGGATCGGTCCAGAAGGCTGATTGGGAGATGCTGCAGGTCGGGCAGATTGTTGAGGCTCGCGTGAGCGGGACCAACAAGGGTGGTCTTGAGCTTGAGGTCGCTTCGCACCGTGCGTTTATGCCGGCGTCGCAGGTTGATCTGAATCACATTGCAGATTTAGGTGTGTATGTCGGCGAGAAGATCACTTGTTTGATCCAGAAAATCGATCGTCGCGGCGCGGGGAACATTATCTGTTCACGCCGCGAGATTTTGATGAAGGAGCGCGAGGGTGCGATGGCGTCCCTCAAGGATTCACTCAAGATCGGTGATACTCTTGAGGGTACCGTCCGCAAGATCATGGACTTCGGCGCGTTTGTCGATCTCGGTGGTGTTGACGGCCTGATCCACATCAACGATCTTGCCCACGAACGCATCAATCACGGCGCCAAGAACATCGAACGCTTCGTCACCGAAGGCAGCAAGGTCAGTGTTCAGATCCTCAAGCTCGATTGGGAAGAGAACCGGATCGGGCTCGGCATGAAGCAGCTCCAGGCTGACCCGTTCAGCGCGGTGGCCTCTGAGGTTGTCGAGGGTGCCGAGGTTACGGGCAAGATCACCAAGATCATGGACTTTGGCGCGTTTGTTGAAGTCGCACCGGGTGTTGAAGGCCTCGTTCATATTTCCGAGCTCGACTGGAAGCGTGTCAATGCGGTTTCGGATGTTGTACAGGAGGGCGAGGTTGTTCAGGTCAAGGTGCTGAGCGTGAACGCTGAGGACCATAAGATCTCGCTGTCGATTAAGCAGCTCAAGGATCGTCCGCAGCAAGAAGGCGGCGGCGGTGGACGCGGCCGAGGCGGCGGTCGTGGGGGTCGCGATGAAGCGATCGTGAAGGAAGAAAGCCCTGAACTCCGTCGCATGCGTGAGAAGGCCAAGCACAACCCGGTCGCTCAGAAAAAGGGCGGCGGGCTCGGCAGCTCCGGCGGCATGGGCATGGGGCTCGGCGATCTGAAGCTTTGAGAGCGGTTTGATCAATAGAATATTATATTGCCGCCCATGATTCGTCATGGGCGGTTTTTTGTTGGGTGTATACTTTCGGCTATGAAATGTGTGCATCCTGACATTGTTGTTGGTGAGGCGATCCCTGAGATTGAGCCTCGGATTGATGCTGAGGTGTTGGCTGTTGTACGGATGTTTATCCGGTCCGGGTATGTGTTCATCCTGACCTTTGTCGCCATCACGATCGGATGTATATTTACTCATCCAAACATCTTTGTTCCGATCGGCACCATGCTGGCCGGGGTGTCGATCTGGATTGCTCTGGTTCTTCGGCACAAAGTGTCGCTCAAGAAGTTGAAGAGAAACGAATGGTGTATACCGTTTGCCGAAGTGATTAAATATCGTGTTGCCTGTGCAGGGTTTGGGATTTCATTGTATTTGCCGATGATGGCAGCTAATGGGCTTTCGTGGATAGTGTGGATGGGTGGGGTTTGGTTGCTCATTTGTGGCGCGGTGTTGATAGCGATTTCTATGCGGGCACGCGAGCCCGGGCAGATTTGCTGTGATGCGTGTTCGTATCCGCTCGTTGGGCTTGTGCTTCCGTGTATGTGTCCGGAATGCGGGGTGTCCATTCTTGATGCCCAATACACCACATATTGCCCGCGCGTTGATTCCCCGGGGTTGTTGAAACTCGGGGTATTGCTTGCGTTTATTGGGGCAATGGTGTGGTATTCCGGCTTTGCTCGTCCGGGCATGCTGTACAGCATTCTGCCTTCGCCGGCTTTAAAAAGTATGGCGCTCACCGATGACGAAGCGTTTGAACGATTTACACAGAACCCGATGTCGGCTGAGGAGTCCGGCGAGTTGACGGATTCGCTTATCAAATGGGGCAAAAGCAACTGGTTGGGATCCCCACAACGAGATTGGCTCGGGCGTCTAAAGGTGGCCGGTAAATTGACAGAGGATCAGATCGAGACAATCATGGAGGGCGTGCCGCCGATCCGGATTACGGGACCAGCGGTGATGCGTGTTGGCGATGAGGCTGAGATGAGTCTTGAATCAACGGAGTTGAATACACCGGGTTCTTCATTTGCGGTGTTCTACTTCTTTCGAGGCTTTACGATTGGCCAAGACCCGGTACTGTATTCGGGAAGTGAGGATTATCGATGGTGGAAGTATTTGCATGAGGGCTTGTATCGGTATGAGTCAGTTGCTGTTGATCCATCGAATCGCCCGTTCTACATCATCAAGGCTGAACAGCCCGGAGAGATCGTGGTGCGTGTGCGGGTCGTTGTTGTGCTTACCGATATCAAAGATCTATTGACCTTTGTGTGGGACAGTCATGGGGAGGGCGTGTTTGAGAACGAGCCGCTGTGGGTGCAGACGATTGATCTAGAGCACATTATTACCGTCGAGTCCACCTCTGGGGGCGATGAGGGCGGATAGCAGGTTCCTGTCCAGTCAAAATAAACGAGATTCAACGGACCTAAAGGTGGATTATTCTTGTCATGTGGAGAAGTATTCTTGTATGATCGAACTTCTGCACTACCTCCCGATCGGTTCCACTGTCATTTCTATTCTCTTTGTGGTCGCACTGACGCTTCGTGCGAAGAAGCGTCAGTGGCCGCCGCACTTGAACTAGTGGATCTTTGGGGTTGCGTGCTACGGGCTCGGGACACTGCTCGAATCCATCATCACAATCAACGGCAACACACTCGCGCTCAATCGCTGGTGGTACTGGGCGGGCGCGATCCTCGGCGGGTACCCGCTGGCGACGGGCTCGGTGTATCTACTCCACAAGAGGAAGACGGCCAACATCCTCACAGGGCTCTCGCTGATCGTTGTGATCGTGGCGACGGTGGCCGTGTTTATGACGCCTTTGAATGCTGAGAATCTCAATGTCGCTAAGCCGAGTGGGAATGTGATCGAATGGACCTGGATCCGGATGTTGACGCCGGTCATCAACTTGTATGCTGCGTTCTTTTTGATTGGGGGTGCGCTCCAGTCAAGCCTGCATTTCTTTGAGAACCCCGCGATGCGCCAGCGTGCGTATGGCACAGCCTTGATCGCACTCGGCGCGTTGCTCCCTGGGATTGGCGGGTCGATGGCTAAGGCTGGGTACGTCGAGGCGTTGTACCTTGGCGAGTTCCTCGGGATTATTCTGATCTGGTGGGGGTATGAGCTTTGCACGCGGGATCCCAATCCGTTCAAGAACCCGATTGTTCAGCCCGCTCCAAAGTTGGATCAGGAGCTGGAGCTTGAGACCGATTAGTTTGGCGGGTCTCGCTTGAGGATCGGGATGACGTGGCATACTTGGTTATGGATTCGATCGACGGGTTCAATTCACTCGTTATGCGCCGCTCGGATTACTCCGAGTGATGGGGTGGAACGGCACTGAACTGATATCGTGAGATAAGTATCAAGTGTGTTAGACACGGGGTCCATGCTCTTTGTTTTTATTGTGCGGTATGCGTTAGCGTCTGGTATTGGCTGGACGCTGTTTTGTTGTGGAGCGATAATGTCGAGTATGCCGGAAACAGCCGTCACATTCGGCAAGGTCAACCCAGAGTTTGGATCCGATACTTCTGCTGCGTCAATATTCAGGTTTGAGTGGTTTTGGGCGGGGTCAATTGCATACTTCAATACGCTCATTGATGATTCGGGTAGTGAGTGAGAGACAATTTACCGAACTGGTTGTCGTACGATGGAATATGAAAACCACCACTCAACAGCATGATCAACAACGAACTGGAGTCGTCATGGCACTTAAACTTACATCAGCACTCACAATCTGCACGATGATGTCGTGCTCGATGACGATCACGATGAACAGCCGGGCCGAATCGAATATGGAAGCTGAGACTAACACAGATACATCCTCGGATAATATTTTCTGGGAGAACGACCGATGGCAGGACCGTGTTCCTCGCGAGCCTATGTGGTTTATTAATGCCGGGTCATCAACCCGGAATAGTAACTTTCACCCTGAAGACAATGAGTTTGGATTGAGTGTCTGGTGGCGTGGACCAAACGCTTTAAATGCATTCTTGGGTAAGATTGAAGAGGGTTATGATCTCGGAGCTCGCTGGTTCTTTATCAATCGGCCAATGGGTACGCCTGGCAACACGCACGTTCCTGGCGCGAGTTGGTTGACAATGAGCGAGGAAAAGAGAGTAAGCCTTCCCGAACGCCTAGCAGATGCGTTAATTGATCAGTTTGACGAGCCGGTTCATGTTGTTTGGTTTGTCGGATCAAACATGACCGACCCCCGCGAATATCCTGGATGGACAGAATCGCGTCAGAGCGAGTTCTATGAGGTTGGTCAAAACCGTACATGGGATGAGATTGTTGGGTCGCGGATCACTTTGGGTGGATGGATCTCTACAGGGGCATCCGGGATTGGGATCGATAACTCTGCAGGGGTTTCTGAACGAGAACATTTCATTCGCCTTTCCCAAGCGCTCGGGCAGTTCCCATTCAATATCAATATCTATGGGGAAGCGTACCCGTTGTTGTATCGCAGTAATGGTTCTGTAGATCTGGATCAATATCAGACGCCGCTCTTTGATTTACCGGCGATTGAATCGATGTCCTGGATTAGTATTCCCTCGTATATTGATTCTCGATGGCCGGATTTTTCCCAAACCAGTGCCTTCCCTCTTGATCCCGACACTACACGAATGTTCGTGTGGTTTAACCGATCAAACGCTTATTATGGCGATGAAAGTAATCGGGTTCAGCTTGTTCATCGGTTCCTCGACCAGAACCTTATTCCCATAACTTCAGATCCCGTCATTTTGAGGGAGTCGATCAACCGTCTCCGTTATGGGATCGAAGCGCCGCAATCCAACACGGGTGGTGGCACAGACAACTCTGTGACCCAAGACGACAGCGGTGAGCCGGGCTTCGGATATGGTGGCTCCTTTGCGCGGGATAGCGCAGTCGGTGGCGGTGGTGGTGGCGGAGGTTCTGGCGGTGGTGGTGGCGGTTCTGGTGGTGGTGGTGGTTCATCCGGTGGCGCCAGTGGGCAGCAGGCGGCAGCGGGGATATCTGGTCAAGGTTCAGGGGAGTCAAATATCATCACTGTGCGGGCGACATCATCATCTGCTACAGAGATCGTTGTTGTCGAAGAGACAAACTGAATCAAGACAGTTCCTAGATCAAAAATAATAAGCACTACGTTCCTGTTGACCCGAAGCCTCCGGTGCCTCGGGTTGTTTCGTCGAGTGAGTCGACTTCTAGGATAGTTGCGTGGGAGACGGGGGCGATGACGAGCTGGGCGATGCGCATGTTGTGGGTGATGTCGATTGGTTCTTTGCCGAGGTTAATGAGTGCGACGAAGAGTTCGCCTCGGTAGTCTGCGTCGATGGTGCCCGGTGCGTTTGGGACGGTGAGCCCGTGCTTAGTAGCGAGCCCTGAGCGGGGACGGACCTGACCTTCGAATCCGGCGGGGATGGCGCATGCGAATCCGAGGGGGATCTTGACGATCTCGCCCGGGCATGCGGTGACTGTTTCTGGGGCATCATGTCTTGGGAGACAAGCGGCCAGGTCAAGTCCTGCCGCAAGCTGAGATTGGTACTGAGGGATGGTGGCACGGTCATCGAGCTTCATGAAGCGGACCGTGGCGACAGATTGACCATCGGCTGGGGAAGGTTGGGGGGAGGCTTGGGCTGATTGAGGTGTTGGGGTCATGCCCGGACGATAGGGCGATGGGAAGGGTTGGGGATCTTTAATGGATCGCGAGTTCTTCGTCGCTGAGGTTGCGGCGGAGATCGTCGATCACGCGATTGAAGGAATCGATGAGCTTGCGGGTCGAGGCGATCGCATTGTCCATAGACGAGCTGCCTGTGACGCGTTTGAGGAGATCATCCTGATGGATTGCGGCGAGATTACTTTCGGAAATTCTCTTAGCATCGAGCAACGATGTGAGGAGCTTGGTGGCCTCATCGCGGCGGTGTGTGGTCTGGGAGAGGATTTGTTTTTTGTCGAGATCGAGCCTTGTGCTGCCGGCGGGGTGTGTGCTAGTTGCCGAGTCGGTGATGTCTTGAGCTATAGATGAAGTATTCATTGGTTTGGTAATCGTGGACATGTCGCCTCCGTGTGGTGTTGGCATTGTGTCTCTCTCTAAAAACCTCTCCCAAGGTATCGGTCCGTTCCGAAGAGCTAATTGTCCCATGTCGAGTGCCCGGAGTCAAATCGGGATGAAACGAGGGTCAAAACTTGCCGGAATCACCCTGCATAATCAGTTAATCCCCCCAGATCAGGGTGATATTTCAGGGTTACTCATCATCATCGTCATCATCTGGTCTGGATCTTGTGGGTTTGAGCGTTTTTTTGCCCAGGAAGCCGAGTTGTACGAACAAACCCAGTATCGCGATGATGATCCAAGCAGCGGCCCAGATCACTGCAGAGCGATCGAGGAATGCCGGGATCTCGCCGTTGCGGGCGGTGAGCAGGGCGGTGCCCGCGCCGATCCATGCGGCTGATCCGGTCAGACTCGTAACCAGCGCGGCGGCGCGGTTAGGCATGACGACGCCGATCAGAAGACCGAGCCCGATGCCGGCGAACATAGAAGAGAACGCGATCATCTTGTCGCGAGCGGGGCGTTTGTCGAGGTCGTTCTGTATGGTCTCAACAACGCGGGCGACAAAGGCACGCGAACGTTCCGCGGCATCAAGGAGATCGCTCTTGGTCTCGTCGTCGATCAACGGATCATCAGTCCCTGAGTTGAGTAGATCAACCGAGCGTTCCGCGGCTTCGCGTGCGATCGCGTCGGTGGTTGCGTCCAGGGCGTTGGTCATGGTGTCGCCAGAGTCCGCGATTGCTGTTTCATTTGGGGTCAGGTCATTGGTAGTTGTGGGGTTGAAGCTCAGGTAGATCATCGCGCCCAAAAGTCCCGCGGCTCCGAAGGCGATCGCGGCGGTCAAGGTGATGACCATGCGGAACATGGCGAGCATAACCAATCCGCCGATAATCGCGCCG